>Ga0209303_1000048_pt1 | contig 161943 bp, 148 predicted proteins | sample SidtaG_3_FD_187449 | JGI IMG/M metagenome (GOLD analysis project Ga0209303, IMG submission 187449) | Marine algal microbial communities from Sidmouth, United Kingdom - Sidmouth_Asex1 metaG (SPAdes) (version 2) | ecosystem: Host-associated > Algae > Red algae > Unclassified | place: Sidmouth...
CCGATGCGTGCGCGCCGCCCACCTCATCCCAGGACAATCCGCACGACGGCACGAAACCGGGAAAACCGCTCCGTCCTGCCGTGGAATTACGCGGACACCGCCATGCGGAATAATCTGGGATACAACACCCAGTGCACGCTGCACGTTGGCGGTGCTCGGCACCAGCGTCGACTCCGGAGCGATGGCGCGCAGGCGCACCGCGTAGCGGCGCAAGGTGGCGTGCTCGAACGGCGCATAGCGCCTGCCCTGCACCGCCAGCTCGCACAGCACGGCCGATTGCAGCGCACTCAACGAGCGCACCACCGACAAGGTCTCCTCGTCCATGATCGCGATCTCCCGATCGATCGCCGTCTCGAGCCGAGAGGCCACCGTTCCTTGCTCGATGCCAGTGGCAAAGGCGATCGCATCGGCGGCCGCCCCCAGCACCTCGGGCCGATGACCGGCGCGCGCGAACCAGCGCATCACCTGGTCCACATCCAGCGCATCGGCGAAGGACTGACGGTCGACGAACCAGCGCACGTAGTCCTTGTCCAACGGCGGAAAGGCGATCAGCGGTGCGCCGAAGAAGGCCTGTTGCTTGCTGTTGCGCAGCATCGCCAGCTTGTCGCTGTTCGAGCCGGTCGCCACGATGCGCAAGCCATGGTGCTTGCGGCTGTTGAGCTCGTCCCGAGCCGCCTTCAGCCCGAACAAGGCGTTGCTGCCAGCGGTGGTTGTGATCGCGTGCTGCGCCTCGTCGATGACCAGCACGATGACCCGACCGGTCGCCTCGGACAGCGCGGCCAGCGCATCGGTGGTGGACACATCGATCCGCTGCTCGTCGGCGCGGCCGAGCGAGATCGACACGCTGCCGACCGACAGGCTGGCATCACCGAGCCGCTCGAGCAGCCGCGGCACCGCGCCTTGCTCGCGCGCCAGTGCCGCCCCCACCGCGGCGACGATGACATCGCCCGGATCGCCGGGGCGCTGCGCCCACAGATCCACGTACAGCACCACCGCCCCGGCGGTCTCCAGGGCGGGGATCAGGTCCTCGCGCAGAAAGGTGCTCTTGCCGGTGCGGCGGGGAGCGGCCAGGAAGAGCCCGGAACGCACCGCCGAGGTGGCGGGTGGATCGATGAGGCGCAGCGCCATGTCGTGCGCCAATGCCGTACGGTGGAAAACATCAAGCATGAAGGCCGTGAATAGTCCGAATTATACTTCGATTATACTTCGGACGAATCGGTCCCGCATCATCCCGGCGTCAGGCCCGTACCCGGCGCCGCGCGGCACGATTCACCGCGGCACCGCGAGCACCACCCCATCGCGCGCCAGCCGCCGTATCTCCTCATCGCTCCTGCCCAGCTCCCGAAGAATCGCTTCGGTGTGTTCCCCGTGACGCGGACCGGCCGTCACGTCGCCGGGCGAGAACGCCTGCCCATCGAAGCGGAACGGCAACCCCAGCAGACCACCGTCATCCGGCGCGTGCCGGCCCAGGGCCTCGGGCAGCGTGGCGACGATCGCGACCGGCACACCGGCCGTGGCCAGCGTGCGCTCCCACTGCGCGGCGGTGCGTTCCAGCAGTACCGCCTCGAGTTCTGCCACCAAGGCCTGCCCATGGTCGCGCCGGGCATCGGGCGTGGCGAAGCGTGCGTCCTGCAACCAATCGGGCCGCCCGCAGGCTCGGGCCAGCGCGTCGAACTGGGACGGCTCGTTGACCCCGAGGCTCAACGTGCCCTCGGCGGTGGCGAAACTGCCGGCCGCCGGGCCGCGGCTGTTGGCCGCGTTGCCGCGTGCCCGGGGCGGGTTGCCGGCCAGGCGGTAGTCGGCCACCGAGGAGCTCAGAGGAGAACGGCGAGCGCCTCGAGATCGATCGACGATCGGTCAGCGTGAACCTGACGCCGTTCCAGATCGTCAACCTGCGGGTGCGGTTCGCGCGCTCGAGCGGCGACTGAGGCCGCGTTCGCGGCCCGGGCAATCCGATGCCCGCGTTCGACTCAGACCAGCGTGCGCGGCCCGTCCGGCGTGTCGATCGAGGCGCGCAGCCCGGCCACCGCGTGCGTCTGGAACCGGATGCGCGGATCGTTCAACGCATCGCCGATCAGCGCCTGCAGGCGATCGGCTTCAGGATGACGCACCGTCAACGAGACCAGCGCGCAACCCACCTCGGCCATGCGGGTGGCCGGCAGCGGCCGCATCGGCCACTCGATGAGGGTCGGGAACACGCCGTCGAACGGCATCGAGCCATCGTCCGGCACCGACAGCTGCCAGCTCAGCTCGCCACGTGTGAGGTGCACTGGCGGCCCGCATTCGGGCGGCATCCGAGCCAGCGTGCTCGCCAGATCATCGGTGCGCAGGATCCAGGTTCCCAGGCGCGGTGGCGCATCGGCGTGATGATCCAATCCGAACCAGCGAGGACGTTGCGGCCGCGCCTCGGGATCGACGGCGATCACCTCCAGGAACTCGTCCTCGCCCAGGCGAGCCAGGCGGTTGTGGGTCGCCATCAGCGGGTGGCGCCAGCCGGGCGGCATGGCGATACCCAGCGCATCGCGCACGTGAGCGTGCCCGGCGGCCAGCGAGGCAGCGGTCACGGCCAAGTGATCGAAAGCGAGGTTCATCGTCGTAGGGGTCGTGTGGCGGGCGCTCGACCCTACACCGCCGATTGCCTACACTGACGCCGATCCCGCCCTTGCATCCCACCTTGCATCCCATCTTGCACCCCGCCTTGCACCTCTGGCCACGTCCCGTCCGATCTTCCCATCACCGTCAGGAATCCCACCGATGACCACCGGCCAGCGCGTGCGCACCTTGTTCGCTCGTCACGACGCCGCGATGCTGGACAGCTGGCTGGAGGCGCAGAAGCGCACCGGCATCGCCCGCCCGGACCTGATCGACGAGAGCCAGCGACGCGAGGAATCCGGGCAGATCCTGATACTGCTGGACCGGGCGCTGTCCGATGATCCGCCCGGCTTCCCGGACGATGCATCCTGGGATGCGCTGCGGATGCACCTGGAGCAATTGGCCGAGTCGCGAGCGGTCGACGGCTTCTCGCCCACCGAGATCGCCCATCTGGTGCTCACCCTCAAGCCGGTGGTGTTCGAACGCCTGCGCGGCGAGCAGGCGACCAGCCCCACCGAGACCTGGGCGGACATCGAGGACATCAACCGGCTGCTGGACGGGCTGGCGTTGTTCACCATCGAGGTGCTGCAGCGATCGCGCGAGGCGATCATCTCGCGCCAGCAGCAGAACATGCTCGAGCTGTCCACCCCGGTGGTGACGCTGTGGGACGGCATCCTGGGCCTGCCGCTGATCGGCACGCTGGACTCGCGACGCGCTCGCCAGGTCATGGAGACCCTGCTGGCGCGCATCGCCGAGACGCAATCGAGCGTGGCCATCATCGACATCTCCGGTGTGCCCACCGTGGACACCTTGACCGCGCAGTACTTGACGCGTACCGCCGCGGCGGTGCGGCTCATGGGTGCCGAGTGCATCGTGTCCGGCATTCGACCGCAGATCGCGCGCACCCTGATCGACCTGGACGTGGAACTGGGCGAGCTGCCGACCCGTGCGACGCTGGCCGGCGCGCTGGCGCTGGCGTTCGAGCGCGTCGGGCGCTCTGTGATCGCCCGCGACTGAGCGCGTCCGATGAGGCGCGTTCCCATCCTGCGCATCGGCGACTGCCTGGTGGTCACCGTGTACGCCGACCTGGACGATGGGTCGGCGATCACGCTGCGCGACGATCTGACTCGCGAGGTGGCGCGCATCGGGGCACGTGGCGTGCTGATCGATGTGTCGGCGCTGGACGTGGTCGACTCGTTCGGCGCACGCATGCTCGGCGACGTGGCGCGCACCGTGTCGGTCATGGATGCCGAGACCGTCATCTCGGGCCTGGCCCCGGCGGTGGCGATGACGCTGGTGGAGATGGGCGTGACGATTCCCGCGACCCGTACCGCCCTGGATGCCGAGAGCGGCCTGAAGCTGCTGGGCATCGCCGTGGCACGCGGGTCCGCGCCGCCACGCGGACCGAGCGGGTGACGCTGCGCCAGGTCAGCGATCTGGTCCTGTTGCGCCAGCGCCTGCGGGCCACGCTGTCCAGCGCCGACGCGTTCACGCTGACCCGCATCCTGACCGTGGCCAGCGAACTGGGGCGCAACTGCGTGGTGCATGGCGGCGGCGGACACTGCGACATCGAGCCGGACGCACCGCTCGCCGGACATCTGCGTCTGCGCTTCGTCGATACCGGTCCGGGCATCGAGGATGTCGAGGCCGCCCTGATCGACGGCTACTCCACCACCGGTAGCCTCGGCCTGGGGCTCGGCGGTGCGCGTCGGCTCAGCGACGCCTTCGACCTGCACACCGCCTCGGGACGGGGCACCCGCGTCACGGTGGTGCTCGCGTGCTCAGCCTGATGGTCCGCGAGCCGAGCGCGGTCGGCGAGGTGCGCCGCGCCGCCCTGGACGCCGGGCGCCGCATCGCGCTGGACGACGAGGCGCTCGGCCGACTGGCGCTGGTGTGCACCGAAGCCTGCGAGAACTTGGTGCGGCACGGCGGCGGCGGCGAAGTGCTGGTCGGCACCCGGCGGCTCGCGGTGGGATGGGCGGTCGAGCTGCTGGCGCTGGATCGAGGTAGCGGCATCGCCGACCTGGAGGCGGCGTTTCGCGACGGGCACTCCGGCGCGGACAGCGCCGGCTACGGACTCGGTGCCTTGCGGCGGCTGTCCGACCAGTTCGACATCCACAGCGTGATCGATGGCGGCACCGCAGTACTGGCTCGCGTGAGCTCGCGCCAGCCGACCGCACGCCCCCGGCGACCGGCGCTGCTCGAGGTCGGGGTCCTGCGGGTGGCGCGACGCGGCGAACGGCGCTGCGGCGATGCCTGCGGGACGCTGGCCGAACCGGTCCAGCACGCGCTGTGCCTGATCGATGGACTGGGCCACGGCGACGATGCCGCGGACGCGGCCGAACAGGTCCTGGCCGCCTTCGAACGCGGCACCGGGACGCGCGCGGCCGAACGGTTGCGGCTGATGGCCACGGCAGCGCGCGGCGGCCGCGGTGCGGTGGCCAGCGTGGTGACCGGACGGGCAACGCCGGTGGCCCGGCAGATCGCGCTCGAGCACAGCGGCCTGGGCAACATCCTCAGCGCGGTGCACGTGCCCGGATGCCGCCCCGCACCCCTTCTCACCACGGCGGGGACTCTCGGGCGCGATACCCCACGCACACGCACCGGCACCACCGTGCTGGCCGAACGGGATCTGATCATCATGCACAGCGACGGGCTGGCGGCTCCGGACCCGTTCGCGCGCCGTGACGGCCTGGCACGGCGTGATCCGACCCTGGTCGCCGCCGTGCTGTACCGCGACGGTGCGCGGCGCGAGGACGATTGCGCGGTACTGGTGGCCCGCCCGGCCGGAACATCCGGAACATCCGGAACATCCGGACCGGCCGGACAGCCCGGGCCGCCCTGGCCGGCACGTGGCCAGCGATGAGTCGGACGCTGCTCGAACTGGCGGTGGACGACGAGGCCGCGGTGGCGCTGACGCGCCGGCGCGCGCGAGAGATCGTCGCGGCACTTGGCCTGGACGACTATCGGCAGGTGCGCGTGGCGACCGCGGTGTCGGAGATCGTGCGCAACGCCCTGTCGCACGCCGGAGGTGGGCGGGTCAGCTTCATCCTCACGGACGGCATCCCGAGTCGCCTGGCGGTTCGCGTCGTGGACCGCGGTGGGCTCGCGGGCGCAAGCGCGCTGCGGGTCGCGTTGCGCGATGCGCCCCCACACGCCGATGCGCAGCGGGCCACGCACGGGCTGGGCATCGCGCAGCGGCTGGCCGATCGGTTCGCCTGCGACCTGGAGGGCGGGCACGGTGCCACCGTCACGGTGAGTTTCGACCTGGACGGTGCGCGCTCCGACCCGGGCACGGTGGCGGCCCTGCGCAGCGCCTTGCCCGAGGCGGTCCGCGTGGACGAAGCCCAGGAGCTGCGCGACAGCAATGCCCTGCTGCACGCCTCGCTGGTGCAGGCCGAGGCGGCGGTCGCCGGCCGCGAGGAGCTGCTGGCCATCGTGTCGCACGATCTGCGCAGCCCGCTGGGCGCCATCGTCACCAGCGCCGAGGCCCTCGAGTACGCCGAGATCGACGGCGCGGCGCGCGAGTTCGTGGACGACATGCAGCGGCTGATCCTGACCTCGGCGCGGCGCATGGACAGGCTGATCGCCGATCTGCTCGATCTTGCCGGCCTGGATACGGGGACCCTGACGGTCGAGCTCGATACCCACGACGCCCAGGAGATCCTGGGCGCAAGCGTGCGGGCCGCCCAGGCCGCAGCCACCGAGAACGGCTTGACGCTGGTGCACCAGCCAACGCCCGGGCCGCACGTGCTGTGCGACCGCGAGCGCGTGCTGCAGCTACTGTCCAACCTGATCGGCAACGCGATCAAGTTCAGCCCCCCTGGTGCGCAGATCGGGCTGGACGTGCGACGGCATGCGGATCAGGCGCGCTTCAGCGTGCAGGACGCCGGGCGCGGCATGGACAGCGAAGAGCTTGCTCATCTGTTCGAGCGCCATTGGCAACGCGACCACGGCGACCGGCGCGGCATCGGCCTGGGCATGTCGATCGTGAAGGCCCTGGTCGATGCGCACGGCGGGCGGATCGATGTCGACAGCCAACCGAACGTGGGCACCGTGGTGCGCATCGACCTGCCGCTGGCCGGCCCGCACGCCGCGCGCTAGCGCGCGGCGGTACCGGCCGGCGCGCGCAACGCGCCCAACGTTTGCGCCAAGTGGTCGTAGACCCGGCGTACCCGCGCACTGGTGCGCAGTTCGGCGTGCGCCGTCAGCCACACCGGCAGCACATCCAGGTCCGCACCGCCGAACACCGGTTGCACGCGCGCGTCGGCATCGCCGACCTGACGCAACGTGAAGCCGATCCCCCAACCCGCCACCACCAGCTGCCAGCAGGCGGTGTGATCGTCGCAACGAAACGAGAACGCCTCGCGCCCGAGCGGCAGGCCGGCACGGCGAAAGCCGCGTAGCAGCTGCTCGTCGGTGTCGTGACCGACCAGCTCGTGATCCGCCACCTCGGCGATGCTGGAAGGCTCGCCGTGCCGCGCCAGGTAGCCGGGTGTGGCGTACGCTGCCACCGGCAGATCGCTCACGTGCCGGGTGATCACGTCCGCCTGGTCCGGCCGATACATGCGCACCGCGATGTCCGCCTCGCGACGCAGCAGGTTGCCGCTGTCGTTGCTGGCCACCAGCTCGATGTCGATACGCGGCTCATCCCGACGCAGCGCCACCAGGATCGCCGGCAGAAGGTGGGTGGCCATCACCTCGCTGGCGCTGAGGCGCACCGTGCCGGCGATCGCCTGCGACCGACCGCTGGCGGCCAGCGACAACCGGCTGGCCGCCGCCGCCATGCCGTCAGCGTGTTCGAGCAGCGTGGCGGCGGTCGGCGTCGGTACCAGGGCGCCTGAGCCCCGGTCGAACAGGGTCACGCCCAGGGCCCGCTCCAGCGCCTGGATGCGCCGGCCCAGGGTCGGCTGGCTCACCCCGCTGCTGCGCGCCGCCTTCGACAGCGAACCGTGCCGCGCCACCCGCACGAAGGCGTGCACCTGGGTCCAGTCCAGCTCATCGGTCATCGTGGTGTCTCGCCGCCCATTCATCCCTGTATAGCTCGAAGTCGCTCCTGGTGGTTCCCGCCCGGATCGCCACGCCCGACACTGCCAGTCGACCCTCTCACCAGGAAACGCAGCCAGTGAGCACCAACCCCTCCCCCTCCCCCTCCCCCGTCCCCGTCCCCGTCCCCGTCCCCGTCCCCGCCACCGTGTCCATCATCGGCGCGCACGGACGGCTCGGCCGACACGCCGCGGCCGCCTTCCACGCCGCCGGCTGGCAGGTGCGTTCATTGAGCCGCCGGGCAGCCGATCGGTCGGTGGTCGGCACACCCGTCAACGTCGATGCGCACGATGCCCAGGCGCTGAGCCGGGCGGTGCGTGGCAGCCAGATCATCGTGCACGCGGTGAACCCGGCCTACCGACACTGGGACCGCGACGTGCCGCGGCTGACCCACGCGCTCATCACCGCGGCGCGGGCCAGCGGCGCCACGCTGATGCTGCCGGGCAACGTCTACGGCTTCGGCTCAGGCATGCCGGCGCAGCTGTCCAACGCCACGCCGATGGCGCCGAGCAACGCCTTCGGTCGGCACCGGGTGGCACTGGAGTCCGCCTGCCGCGAGGCGGCCGGCGACGGCGTGCGCACCATCGTGGTGCGCGCCGGCAGCTTCATCGAGGGGCGACGCGCCGGCAACTGGTTCGAGGATCACATCATCCAGGACATCGCGCGCTCGCGGGTGCGCTACCCCGGCCCGCTGGATCGGGTGCACAGCTGGGCCTTCCTGCCGGACCTGGCCAGGGCCTTCGTCGAACTGGCACACGTGCGCCACCCACTCGATCCGTTTCACGTGGTGCCATTCCCCGGCTGGGCGTTGAACGGTCGCGCACTAATCGACGAACTGCAAGCCCTGATGGGCCGCCCGCTCACCGTCGGTGCGATGCCGTGGCCGTTGCTGCGGCTGATGGCCCTGCCCCGCAACGACCTGCGTGGCGTGATGGCGATGCGCTACCTGTGGCAGCGGCCGCATCGCCTGGACGGGGACGAGCTTGCACGCCAGTTGCCCGGGTTCGAAGAGACCGGGGTATCGCAGGGACTGCGCACGGTGCTGCAGCAGTTGAACATCATCCCCGAGGCGGGCCCTGCGACCTCCGCGTAGCCTGCGGATTCGCCCTGCCACCCGTCAGCGTGATGCATCACTGACGCTAGCGCGCCGCATCCGACAGGAACGCGCCCAGCATGTGTCGGGTATTGGCGATCAGCATCCGATCGATGTCGATGTCCAACTGCCCGACGCCCAGCTTGTCATCGATCAGCAGCGAGGCGAAACCGTGCACGTACATCCACAGCGACAAGGCGGTGCCCAGCACCGGTGGCGCCTGGGGCGCGAGCTGCAGGTTCGTGGCCACGTGACGGATCAGCACCTGATAGGCGGCAGCTCCCTGCGGGCCGGCCCCGTCCGCCTTGTGCGTTCGGGTACCGCTGTCGGGTCCGAACATCAACCGGAACAGGTACGGATTGTCGGCCGCGAAGCCGATGTAGGCCTTGCCGATCGCGCAGATGGCCTCGACGCTGCCGCCGGGCCACTCGCCCGCCGCCTCGGTGGCCTGCGCGGCCAGCCGATCGAAGCCGTCCTCGGCAGCCGCCATCAGCAGCGCGTCGCGATCCTTGAAATGACGGTAGGGCGCCGCGGCGCTGACCCCGGCCAGCGCCGCGGCATCGGCCAGCCGAAACACGTCGTGACCCTGCTTGTCGATCAGGCGACGCGCCGCGGCGACCAGCTGGCGACGCAGGTCCCCGTGGTGGTAGCCGGCCTTGGGCTTGATGCGCTTGGCACGCGGGCGGGTGGTCATTCGGGCATGCCGGTTCACGGACGAGGTACATAGGGTAAGGCTTTCGCGATGTTTCGTCGATATACATTGCGTGTTACGGTTCATCACATCGGTGCATCAGTCCCGCTCACCGAACCGCCCACGTATCGCAGCCGGATACCGCTCCCATGACCTCGACCCCGACCTCCATCCCGACCTCCATCCCGACCTCGCGGCCCGACAGGGCCCGCTCTGACCCGCCGGCCCGGCATTCGCCCGTGCACGCATCGCCATCGCGCCGTCGCCAGGCCGGCGTGGTGATCGGCGCGGCGCTGCTGGCCGCCTTGCCGATCGGCGCCGGCACCTACGCGATCCGCCTGGCGGCACAGGCGGCGCCGCGTCCGCCCGCCGCGGCGGTGCCGGTGGTACCGGTGCTCGTGCTCGATCGCCAGGATGGGCACGATGTGCAGCGCGCCTACGCCGCTCGCGTGGAGCCGCAGCGTCAGGCCGGCCTGGCGTTCGAGACCGGTGGCACGCTGATCGAGGTCGCGGTCGAGGAAGGCGATCGGATGCCGGCCGGTTCGGTGCTGGCACGCCTGGACACGCGCTTGCTGGAGGCCAAGCGTGATCGCCTGGCGGCAGCTCGCGATGCGCTCGACAGCGATGTGGAACTCGCCGCGCTGGCGCTCGAGCGGCAACGGACGCTGAAGCAGCGCGGGTTCGCCGCCGACGAGGCGCTGGACGAGGCGCGCCTGACGACCGTGCGACTGCGGTCGCGCATCGCCGAGGCGGATGCGGGGCTTGCGCTGGTGGACGTGGAGCTGGACAAGGCGGCCCTGCGCGCACCGTTCGACGCGCTGGTGGGCCAGCGCTTCCTGGATCCGGGTGCAACCGTCGCCCCCGGCGCACCGGTGCTGGCGCTGTTGCAGGCGGATTCGCCGCGGCTGCGCGTCGGCCTGCCCCCCGAACGGGCTGCCACGCTGACGCGTGGACAGACCTACCGATTCCGCTGGAACGAGCAAGCGATCGAGGCTCGGATGATCAGCGTCCGCGCGGATATCGATGCCCGCACCCGTACCGTGTCCGCGCTGTTCGAGCCGCTCGATTCAACCGATGAGATGACCCCAGCGCCGATGTTCGGCGCGTTGCTCGAACTGGTGTTGACCGAGCGCATGCCCGGTGCGGTGTTCCAGGTGCCCCTGGCCGCCCTGGCCGAGGACGAGCGCGGGCTGTGGAGCGTGCTGGCGATCGTGCCCGCCGACGGACCGGAAGCCTCCGATACGCTCGGCCTGCAGCGGACCTCGGTGCAGATCGTGCGCCTGAGCGCCGAGCGGGCCGTGATCTCGGCAGCCTTGGCCGACGGGGCGCGCATCGTCGCCGATGGCCGCCACCGCGTGGTGGACGGGGAACGGGTGCGCATCGCCCCGTCAGCGGATGCGCTCCCCCCGTCGCGCCGTGACGGTGCGCAGCAGGCGCACGATCGGCTGGCGATCGGGCAACGCGGCTCGTGAGCGCCTGCGTCGAGACCGATCCCGCCGCTACCCACCGCGTGGCCACGCCCGCGGGCCAGCGCGGCCTGTCCACCCTGTTCTACCGGGAGCCCCGGCTGGTGATGCTGGCGGCGCTGGTGCTGATCGCCGCCGGCGCCTCGGCGTTCCTGGCCCTGGGGCGACAGGAAGACCCGACCATCACCAACCTGTTCGCCACGGTGACGACGGTGTACCCGGGCGCCGATCCGGCGCGCGTCGAATCGCTGGTCACCGATCCGATAGAGCAGCGGTTGCAGGGCGTCGCCGAGATCGCGACGCTCGACTCCACCTCGGCCGAATCGGTCTCGATCGTCCAGATCGACCTGGACGAAGGGCTGGACGATGCCGGCATCGCCGATGCCTGGACCGACATCCGCCAGGCGCTCGAGCGGGTGCGCCCGGACCTGCCGGCCGGTGCCCTCGCACCGGTGTTCGACGAAGGCTCGGCGGGTGCCTGGTCGGCCATCTCGGCCATCGTTCCAGGGCCGGGACTGAGCCTGGCCACCGCCGCCCGTCACGCCCGAGTGCTGGCCGATGACCTGCGCCGGGTGACCGGCACCGACGAGGTCGAGTTGTTCGGCGTGCCGGACGAGCAGATCCTGGTGCGCATCGATGCCGAACGCCTGGCGGCGATGTCGCTGACGCCGCGCGAGGTGTCGGCGGCGATCGGTGACGCCGATGCCAAGGTGCGCGCCGGCGCGCTGCGGGGCGCCGAGCGGGACCTGCTGATCGAGATCGCCGGCGAGCTGGACACGCTGGAGCGCATCCGCGCCGTTCCCCTTCACGGTGCGGATGCTCGCATCGTGCGGGTGGGCGATGTGGCACAGGTGTCGCGCAGCGTGCGGACACCGGCCAGCGAAGCGGCGCTCAACGACGGTCAACCGGCGATCTTGGTGGCCACGCGCCTGAGCGAGGACCTGCAGGTGGATGTCTGGATGGCCGATGTGCAGCGCACGCTCGATGCCTTCGCCGCCTCCCTGCCGACCGGGTTGTCGCACGAGCTGGTGTTCGACCAGAGCGGCTACACGATCGAGCGACTGACTTCGGTCGGCACCAGCATGGCGATCGGGGTGGCCCTGGTGATCGCGGTGCTGGTGGTGACGGTCGGGTTGCGCGCCGCGCTGATCGTGGCGCTGGTGCTGCCGCTGGTCAGCCTGGCGGCGGTGGCGACGATGAACCTGATCGGCCTGCCGTTGCACCAGATGTCGCTGACCGGGCTGATCGTGGCGCTCGGTCTGCTGGTGGACGCCGCCATCGTCATGACCGACGAGATCGGCAAGCGCCTGCGGGCCGGGCAGGCCCGCATCGAGGCGGTCGGCAACGCGATCAAACGCTTGTGCACGCCGCTGCTGGCCTCGACCATCACCACGGTGCTGTCCTTCCTGCCGCTGGCGCTGCTGCCCGGTGCGGCCGGCGACTTCGTCGGCGCGATCGCCATCGCCGTGATCATCATGCTGTGCTGGTCGTTCGCGATCGCGATGACCCTCACCGCGGCGCTGGCCGGGCGCTGGCTGCCGGCCGATCCGTCGCCTTCCTCGCTCGCCTCCGGCATACCGGCGTCGCAGCGACACATGCGCCTGTCCGATCGCCTGGCCGCCCGGACCGCGGCCCGATTCAGGCAGCTGATCGCGCTGGTGGTGCGCTATCCCCTGGCGGCGATCGCGCTGTCGCTGGTGCTGCCGCTGACCGGCTTCCTGTCGATTCCCAGCCTGGTCCAGCAATTCTTCCCCGGCGTGGAACGCGATCAATTCCACCTGGAACTGGAACTGGGTGAAGGCAGCACCTTGACCCGCACCGCCGAGGTGGCCGCGGCGATGGACGAGCTGGTACGCGCAGCCCCCGGCATCAAGCAGGTGTCCTGGGTGGTCGGCAAGAGCGCGCCGGCGTTCTACTACAACCTGGTCGGCGATCGGGATCGTGCTCCCGGCTACGCCCAGGCACTGATCCGCACCGCCTCGCCGCAGGCCACCGCGCAGTTGGTGCCGCAGTTGCAGATCACGCTGTCCGAGCGCTTTCCCGCAGCCCGCGTGATCGTGCGCGATCTGGTGCAGGGCCCGCCCGTGTCGGCCCCGGTCGAGCTGCGCCTGGTCGGTCCGGACCTTGACGTGCTGACGCACCTGGGCGAGCGCTATCGCCGCGTGCTGTCCTCGCTTGGCTCGATCACGGTGGCCCGCGCCTCGCTGGAGGCCGGCTCACCGAAGCTGTTGATCGATGTCGATGAGACGGCGGCCCGGCTGGCAGGGCTTGGACTGGTGGACATCGCCGATACGCTGGACAGCGCCCTGGAGGGCGCGGTGGCCGGCAGCGTGATCGACCGAGATGGCGAGGCGCTGCCGGTACGGGTGCGCATGGCGGCCGAGCGGCGCGCAGACCTGCAGCGGGTGCTCGAACTGCCGGTTCGCCCGCGCCTGCCCGCCTCCCCGACACCGAGCGGCCGGTCCGAGCCTGCGTTCGACGCCATTCCGCTGTCGGCGGTGGCAAGCGCCACGCTGCAGCCCTCGCTCAGCCGCATCGTGCGTCGCAACGGCGAACGGGTGAACACGGTGCAGGGGTTCATCCCCTACGGGCTGCTGCCGGCCGCGGCGCTGAAGGATGTGCGTTCGGCCCTGGCAACGGCCGGTCTCGAGCCGCCGCCGGGCTATCGGCTCGAGTTCGGCGGGGACTCGGATGCGCGCAACGACACCGTGAACGACCTGCTGGCCTCGCTGGGCATCATCGTGACCCTGTCGATCGCCGCGGTGGTGCTCAGCCTCGGCTCGTTCCGGCTCACCGCGGTGGCTCTGCTGGTGGCCGGACTGTCGGCCGGCCTGTCGTTCCTGGCCCTGGCGGTGTTCGGCTACCCGTTCGGCATCAACGCCCTGATCGGCGTCATCGGTTCGATCGGTGTCTCGATCAACGCGGCGCTGATCATCCTGTCCGGGCTGAAGGCGGATGAGCGAGCGGTGCGCGGAGAGCTCGACGCCATGGTCGAGGGGGTGGCAGGTTCCGGCCGTCACATCGTGTCGACCACGCTCACCACCTTCGGGGGCTTCCTGCCGCTGATCGTGGCAGGCGGTGCGTTCTGGCCGCCGTTCGCCATGGCGATCGCCGGTGGCGTGCTGCTGTCCACGGTCGTCTCGTTCGGCTTCGTGCCGGCGGCGTTCCGGCTGGTCTACGGCCGGTCCCGGCGACAGCCTTCGAGCCTGGACGAGCAACGCCGCGGCGATGTCCGTCCGGTCGGATGGGCCGCCGCATGAGGCGAGCAGCATCCATGGCCGACCGCACCGTCGGCCCCAGCCCTGCCCGGAGATCCACCCTGTCGCGTCACGAACCTTTGCCCGCCAGCTTGTCGAGTAGCCCGTGAAACGTCGTCGCGCAGCCTGTCGCCGTGGCGGCTCGCCACGGCCTGCGGCGCGCTCTGGGCGATGCCGTTCTGCGCGCCGTCGGCCAAGCCGTCCATCGAGCCGTCCATCGAGTCGTCGATCGAGTCGTCTGGCACGGATGCGCAACCCTCACCAGCGCGCTCACCAGCACCCTCGGCGGTGCCCGCGATGGCGGTCAACTGCAGCTGTCCGCCGACTACTCCTGGGCCGCCACGCCGATCTGGCGGTTGGCGATCGGTGGCTCGATCACCGCCGTCGATGATGATCACGCCCAGGATCGGTTCGGCATCTCGGCACCCGAGTCGGCCGCCTCCGGACTGGCGGCGTACGAGCCGTCGGGTGGCATCCAGGATGCCGGCATCGCGCTGCGCTCCATCCTGTCGTTCAGCCCCCGCTACGGCGTGTTCACGCGCATCGCCTACACCCGCTTGCTGGACGAGGCGGCCGACAGCCCGTTGGTCGAGCGCGCGGGCACCGCGGATCAGTGGTTCAACGGCGCCGGTCTGTTCATCTCGTTCGGGCGCTGAGACGGCCGGATCGAGCTCAATAGCCGCGTGAACGGTCCACCAGAACCGGCAGCTCGCCGCTCGTCTCGTATCGCTGGATCGCCTCGGCCGCCACCGCCGCGGCACTGTCCGGAGCGGTCGGCGCGGAGACGTGTGGCAACACCGTGATGCCCGGATGCGCCCACAGCGGGCTGTCGGTGGGCAGCGGCTCCTGCTCGAACACATCCAGCACCGCGTGCGAGAGCTGTCCGGCATCCAGCGCCACCAACACCGCAGCCGCATCCACGATCGCACCTCGGGCGAAGTTGATCACTGCTGCCCCCGTGCGCATGCTGGCCAGCCGTCGGGCATCGATCAGCCCCTGCGTGTCGGGGGTGGCGGGCAGCAGCACGACCAGGATGTCGCTGCGGGTGCAGACCTGCTGCAGACCCTGCTCGGCGCTGAAGGTCTCGACACCGTGCAGGTTGCGCGGCGAGCGCGCCCAGCCGAGCGTGCGATAGCCGTGTCGCGACAGCGCTTGCACCGCAGCCGTGCCTAGCTCGCCCAGGCCCAACACACCCACGGTGACCTGCGACGGCATCCGATAGTCGTGCTGATGCCACGCGCGCAGGCGTTGCTGATGGGCATACCGCGGCATGTCGCGATGCAGGTACAAGGTCCAGGCCAGCACCGCCTCGGCCATGGTGCGCGACAACAGGGGATCCACCAGACGGGCGATGCCGATGGACGCCGGCAGGGTGCCGAGCAACCCCTCGACCCCTGCCCACAGGCTTTGCACCCAGACCAGCCCGGGGAGCGCCGTGAGCGCTTCGGGATCCGGATCGGCGACGATCGCGACCCGCACCGCGCGACGTTCGGCATCGTCCAACCGACGAAGCGGGACGATGCGCCGAGTCGGCATCGCGGTGCGCAGATGATGTAGCCAGGCGGCCTCTTCCTGGTCCGTGCCGCGGCCTTCGAACACCAGAGTCGGACCTGTACCAGAGGTGTCGTCGATCATGTGCCGGGTCGACGCGGTGGTGGAGTCGGGGCAGATGTCCCGATCAGGCAGATGGGAAGCGGCATCGGGGGCTGTCGGGGCTGGCGGATGTCGAGTGCGCAGTGTAACGGCGTCCAGGGCGGACAACCGACGAGCACATCGATCGGGAAGGGTCGGGGCAGGCGTTCCCGGCGTTCGCCGCCAGCTGCGGTATGCTGGTACGCGTCGGACACCGACTGCCCCGCGTGCGCACCGTGGCGTGGGGGCGGGCAGAGGACCGTGGTGTCCGCAGGTTTCCTGCCCCCTGAGCGTGGCAGGTCCGGCGGAGAGTGGCACGACGTGAGCACCGATTCGCAGCCCGTGTTGGAGATGGAGGGCATCTGCAAGTCGTTCGGCGGTCTGCGCGCCCTGATGGATGTCGACCTGACGCTGCGCCGTGACGAGATCCTGGCCATCGTCGGTGACAACGGGGCCGGCAAGTCCACGTTGATCAAGGTGCTGACCGGCGTGCACCGCGCCGACCGGGGCCGGATCCGCGTGGCGGGGCGCGAGCTGGGCATCCGCACCCGTCGCGACTCGATCGATGCCGGCATCGAGGCGGTGTACCAGAATCTGGGATTGGTCGATACGCTGGCGGCCCCTGCCAACGTCTTCCTGGGTCACGAGCCGACCCGGCGGATATTGGGCATGCGTTTCATCGACAACCGCGCCATGCGCGAGCGCACCATCGCCATCCTGCGCGATCGGGTCGGCATCGCCCTGCCCGACATCGACGAGCCGACCCGCAGCTTCTCGGGCGGACAGCGTCAGGCGGTGGCGATCGCGCGGGCGGTCAACGGCTCGGATCTGAAGGTCCTCGTCATGGACGAGCCCACCGCAGCACTCGGACCGGCGGAGACGCGCAACACGCTGAACCTCATCCGCTCGGTGCGCGAGCGCGGCACCGCGATCATCCTGATCAGCCACAACCTGGACCAGGTGTTCCAGGTGGCCGATCGGGTGCAGGTGATGCGCGGCGGCAGGAACGTCGGTGCGCTCGAGGTGGCCGGCGCCGATCAGCGCGACGTGCTGGGGATGATCGTGGGGGCGGACAGCGCTGCGGTGTCCGCGGCGTGAGTTCCCGACGCCAGGAGCAGCGATAGCCGCATGGAACTCACCGACAAGCAAGCCGTGGCACCGGAACAGGCACGCAAGGTGCGTCAGGCCTGGTACAAGCGCTACATCAACTTCGTCGGTCCGCTGGTCATGATCGTGGCCTTGACGATCACCATGGCGATCGCCGAGCCGCGCTTCTTCGCGGTGGCCAACCTGATGATCATCCTGCAGGACGCGGCGATCTACATGGTGCTGGGCATGGCGATGACGCTGGTCATCACGGCCAAGGGCATCGACCTGTCGATCGGCGCGGTGGCCGCCCTGGCGGCGGTCATCATGGCGATGCTGATCAAGGATCAAGGCTGGGGACCGTATCCGGCGATGCTCGCTGCCGTGCTGGTCGGTCTGTGCTGCGGCATCGCCAACGGCCTGGTGATCACCCGGCTGAAGGTGCCCGACCTGCTGGCGACGCTGGCCATGGATCAGGTCTACCGGGGCATCGCGCTGGTGCTGGCGGCGGGTACCGTGCTGGCGCGCTTTCCCGAACCCATCCCCTTGCTGGGACGCGGCCGCCTCCTGGACATCGTGCCCACCGCCTCGCTGGTCGGTCTGGCCGCCCTGATGATCGGCTACGTGATCTATCACTACACCCGGCTGGGCCGCTACGCGATCGCGATCGGCGCGAATCGCGAGGCGGCGATCCAGACCGGCATCGACATCGATCGCCAGAAGCTCTACCAGTACGCCCTGATGGGCACCTGTGCCGCCATCGCCGGCATCCTGCTGACCGGGCGCCTGAACGCCATCCAGGCCACCGCCGCGCACGGCTTCGCCCTGCACACGATCGCTGCGGTGGTGGTCGGCGGCACGGTGCTGTTCGGCGGACGCGGCACCATGTTCGGCACCCTGGTCGGGGTGCTGCTGCTGGCCATGGTCACCAACGCGCTGGTGATGCTGCGGTTCCAGTTCTTCTGGCAACTGATCGCCTCGGGCGTGATCATCATCGCCTCGATCGGCTTCTACGCCTGGCTGCAGGAGGGAAGCGGCTCGGGCGCACGGACCTACGACTGACCCCGGCTTGGCGGCACCCGCCGCGCCTCGATCGGACGGCCTCTTTCCGATACCCCGCCATGCCGTCGGGGTCACACCCACAGGAGCGTTCAGATGGTCATGCGAAGAATCCCACTGTCAGCGGCCCTGATCGCCGCCTCGTTCGCCTGCGGCGCGATCGCCAAGGCAGACACCCTGCCGCTGAAGCCGCTGGACGATGACGAGGACCGCTATTTCTGGTGGTACCACCAGGTGCAGACCGACGACATCCTCGAGCGCATGCAGGCACGCGTGGGCGAACCGGCCGAGCCGTTCGACCAGGCCGACGCCGCACCGGTGAAGATTGCCGTGATCTACCCCAGCCAGGACGTGTCCGACTTCTGGCTGCGCTCCTACCTGGCGATGGAGGCCCGATTCGAGGAGATGGGCCTGGCATTCGAGGCCACGCAGTACGCCTCCAACATGGGCGACTTCCTGCTGCAATCGACCTACGCCGAGCAAGTGGCGCGCGACGACTTCGACTACGTGGTGTTCGGCCCGTCCGAACTGGAAGCCCAGCAGGACGACATCAAGAGCCTGATGGAGGCCGGCAAGCAGGTCATCGTGCTGAACTACGACACGCCACTGCAGGCCTGGGGCGATGAGCAACCGCTGATGTACACCACCTTCTCGCACCTGTTCGGTGCGCTGAACATCTGCAATTGGGTAGTGGACAACCTGGGAACCAGCGGCACCTACGCGATGATTCGCGGACTGCCCGGCGGCATCGACGATCAACGCTCCGGCGGGTTTCAGACCTGTCTGGAGGAGAAATCCGACTGGACGATGGCCTACGAGCACTACGGCGACTTCCAGCGCGAGGGCGGCTTCAACGGTGCCCAGCAGATCGTCCAGGCCTACCCGGAGGTGACCCTGCTGCACAACGCCAACACCGCCATGGCCATGGGCGCGATCTCGGCGGTCCAGGCGGCCGATGTGGGTGACCGGGTGCAGGTCACCGCCTGGGGCGGTACCGGTGACGAACTCGAGGCGCTCAGGAACGGCGAACTGCTCGCCACGCCCATGCGCATGAGCGACGATGTGGGGGTCGCCATGGCCGAGGCCATCCGCGCGGACCTGGAGGGCCGGGCCGACGAGATTCCGCTGGTGTTCCTGGGGCGGATCGACATCGTCTCGTCAGCGTCCGGGCCCGACGTGGTGGACGCCTTCGAGAAGGAGGCGTTCCGGTACACCGGCATCGGTACGCTGGAGCGCTGAGAAAGGCGCTGCAAGGAGCATCGGGCGGCTCATCGGGAACGCCTGGCCGCCAGCAGTCTCGGTCATCAGCGTCTGCGCCTTCTCCACGCTCAAGCGATCGAGCACGAGCCGGGTGAGCGACGGGTGCGCCGCCAGCTCGGTACCCGATGGATGCCGAGCCGAGAAGATCAGCACAAAACGCGGACAAGTCCTCGACGTGTGATATCGGCGCGTCGGCGGAAGCGGGCTTGGCGTTCGCGTCAGCCGGGTGCGCGCTTGCTCGAGGTGATTCGGCCATTGCCGTCGTACTCTTCGAGTACAACTCCGGATTGCCCCGGATTGCCCCTGATGACATGGCCTTCCCGCCGCAGGTCGGCCCCGTGCACCGACTCGCATGTCCAGGCGAGCGAGCCGGTCAACGCGTACCGGGGACGGCCACAACGTGCCGTCCCTCGTCCACCATCACGCGTGTCGCCTGCCGCGAATCGCAGGTGAGATCACGATCCCACCGCCCGGATACGCAGTGCCTGCCAGCACCGGAACAGCAGGCGTGCCGCGCGCGCGTGGACAATGGTAGTCTGTCGTTGCATTCGTATGCAAGATGACGCTGTCCGGCACAGCCGTCACTGTCGAAAGATCATCTCCAGTCGGAATCGGCAGCCTTTTCGACGGCCAGCGGGCTGTCTCCGCGATGACGTGGTTGGAAGCCCGAACCGGTACGGCCCTGTTCGCGGCGACCACCGGAATCGATGGTTACCGAAGCATCGTTCGGAGGCATTGACGTCCTTATCACCCAATCGAGTGAGTAGACACTTCCATGACGATCGAGTACCTGAAACGGGGCAAGCCTGATACCGAGCGGTCCGAGGATGATGCGGGCGTTCGCAGCGTCGTCGAGAGCGCCCTCCTGGATGTCGAGGCGCGTGGCGATGTCTCCGTGCGCGAGATGTCGGAGAAATTCGACCAGTACGCCCCGGTGTCGTTTCGGCTGTCCGAAGAAGAGATCGAGGCGTTGGTCGCGCGGGTATCCGAGCAGGACATGTCCGACATCCGTTTCGCCCAGGAGCAGGTGCGCAACTTCGCCCGGGCCCAGCGGGACTCGATGACCGACATCGAGATCGAAACCCTACCCGGAGTGATCCTCGGTCACCGCAACATTCCGGTCCGGTCGGTCGGTTGTTACGTGCCGGCCGGCAAGTTTCCCATGGTGGCCTCCGCGCACATGTCGGTGGCCACGGCATCGGTGGCGGGTGTGCCGCGCATCGTCGCCTGCACGCCTCCCTTCAAGGGTGAGCCCAATCCGGCGGTCATCGCGGCCATGCACCTCGGCGGTGCCCACGAGATCTACGTGCTCGGTGGCATCCAGGCCGTCGGGGCCATGGCCATCGGCACCGAGACGATCGATCCCGTGCACATGCTGGTTGGCCCGGGCAACGCCTTCGTGGCGGAAGCGAAACGGCAGCTGTTCGGCCGGGTCGGGATCGATCTGTTCGCAGGCCCCACCGAGACCCTGGTGATCGCCGACGACACCGTCGATGCCGAGCTCTGCGCCACCGATCTCCTGGGACAGGCCGAACACGGCTACAACTCTCCGGCGGTGCTGCTGACCAACTCGCGCAAGCTCGCCGAGCAGACGCTCGCCGAGATCGAGCGCTTGCTCGAGGTACTGCCCACCGCCGACACGGCGTCGGTCTCCTGGGGTGATTACGGAGAAGTGATCGTCTGCGATACCTACGAGGAAATGCTCGACGTCGCCAACGACATCGCCTCGGAACACGTGCAGGTGATGACCGATCGCGACGACTGGTTTCTGGAACACATGCATTCCTACGGTGCCCTGTTTCTCGGCGCTCGCACCAACGTGGCCAACGGCGACAAGGTCATCGGCACCAACCACACGCTGCCGACGAAGAAGGCCGGTCGCTACACCGGGGGTCTGTGGGTGGGCAAGTATCTGAAGACGCACAGCTATCAGAGAATCACCACCGATGAGGCGGCGGTCCGGATCGGCGAGCACTGCTCGCGCCTGTGCCTGCTGGAGGGTTTCGTCGGTCACGCCGAACAGGCCAACGTGCGGGTGCGCCGCTACGGCGGGCGGAACATCGACTACGGCGCACCCGCCGAACCGATGTCCGAGAAGCCGTGATCGCGCTGCCCACCACCCCGACGTTTCGGCTTGACGGAAGACGGGCATGGGTGAGCGGCGCCTCGCAGGGTATCGGGCTGGCCGCGGCGCGGGCGGTGGCCGAAGCCGAAGCGTACGTGAACCTGCGTGGTGCCTACCTGCTGTGCGCTCGCGCCGCGAAGGGCATCATGGGCGCGGCCGGGTATCTCGTCAGCGACGCCGGCCGCCTGGTCACCGGCACCGAGCTCCTGGTCGACGGTGGCTGGACGGCCGGCTCAGCGGTGTGAGCGGCGTCACTTCCAAGGATGTCGCCCGGCTCGCCGGCGTCAGCCAGTCGGCGGTCAGCCGCGTCTTCACGCCGGGGGCGTCGGTCTCCGCGCCCATGGAGGAGCGGGTACGCCGTGCCGCCGACGAGCTCCGCTATCGCCCCAACACACTCGCACGCGGGCTCATCACCGGGCGCTCCCGCATCGTCGGCGTGGTCGTCGCCTATCTCGAGAATCAATTCTATCCGATGGCCATAGAGAAGCTGTCGGTGGCGCTGCAAGCCGAGGGGTATCACACGCTGATCTTCATCGCGTCGAACGCCGAGGAAGCGATGGACCAGGTGATCGAGGACATTCTCGACTACCGCGTCGACGGCATCGTGTTGGCCTCGGTTGCCATCTCCGGCACGCTGGCCGCACGTTGCGAGGCCGCGGGCGTACCGGTCGTGCTGTTCAATCGAACGCAGCGCGGCCGAACCCTGTCGTCGGTCACCTCCGACAACGTGACGGGCGGGCGCAAGGTCGCGGAGCTTCTGGTCGCCTGCGGGCACCGGCGCATCGCCCACATCGCCGGCTGGCGCGGCAGCTCCACCGGGCAGGATCGGGAGGCGGGTTTCAGGGCCGGACTGGCCGATCTGGGTCAATCGTTGTTCGCCAGTGTCGAGGGGGGCTACGACCGCGACGTGGCCATGCAGGCCACGCGCGAACTGTTCGGCGCGGGCGCTATCCCCGACGCCGTCTTCGTCGGCAACGACCACATGGCCTTCGGCGTCCTGGACGTGCTGCGTGTCGAACTGGGCTTGCGGGTACCGGAAGACGTGGCCGTCGTGGGCTACGACGACACCCCGGTGGCCGCCTGGTCCGCCTACGACTTGACGACGGTGCGTCAGCGCCCGAACCAGATGGTCGATGCCACCGTCGATGCCCTGCTGGCGAAGATCGAGCGGAATCGCTCCAGGCCGGTGCGCATCCGCATCGATGGCCTCCTGGTGCTGCGCGGTACGACGCGCGCGCGCCTCACCCCGCTCGATGCGTAGCGGACGTCGATGGGCTCCCACCCGAGCGGTGAAAGAAGCGTCGGGAGGGCCTGTCGGCGTGCATCGAGGCCAAGGCGGGCTGCCGCTCCGAGTGGCCTGAGCGAGCTGTCCGGAGAAACGCCATGACAACGAACGACGATCACGGACCGACGCGTCTGTTGAAGGCCCGTGTGGACGAGCTCATGAGCGCCGAACCGTACACGATCGGCACGACGGCCTCGCTGCAGGCTGCCGCGGCCCTCATGCAGCGGCATCGGATCACCTGCTTGCCCGTGGTGGAGCACGATCGCCTGCTCGGGCTGTTGACCGAGTCCATGCTGGTGACGGAGGTCGTGCTCCGGGCACGTGACGCGCTCGTGCCGGTCAGCGCGGTGATGCAGGTCGACCCGCTTCAGGTACGCCCGGATCAGCCGGTCGTCGACGTGATCGCGATCATGACGCGCAAGGGCGTCGCCCATGTACCGGTCACGCTCGACGGCCGGCTGGTCGGCATCGTGACGCAGACCGACCTCGTTCGCCGACAGGCCGCCTCGTCGGTGTTCATGGTCATCGACATAGCGCGTGCCGACTCGGCCGAGGCGATGATTCCGGTGATTCGGCAGGTTCCATCGCTGCTGGCGGAACTGATCGATGCCGGCGCGTCGGCGCAGGAAATCGGTCGGGTCAGCACGTCGGTGACCGGCGCCGTGACGCGTCGACTGATCGAACTGGCGCAGATCGCGATCGGAGCGGCTCCCGTGGCGTTCGCCTGGCTCGCCTGCGGCTCCCAAGGTCGCCAGGAGCAGACCACCGTATCGGATCAGGACAACTGCCTGGTGTTGGCTGCCGATTACGAAGTCGCGGTCCACGGGGAGTGGGCAAGCGCTTTCGCCTCGTTCGTGTGCCACGGGCTCGACGCGACGGGCTACGCACTGTGCAAGGGCGGGATGATGGCGATGAATCCGGACTTCCGCCACACCGTGTCGGGCTGGACGAGCGAGTTCGAACGATGGACGACGCGGCCGGATGAGCAAGGGCGACTGAAGGCGAGTTTCATGGCCGACGCGCGTGCGGTGGCCGGTGACGAGCGACTGGCAACCGCGACACGGGAGCGCTTCCTGGACATGGCGTCGTCGAACCGGTTCTTCATCGCCCGCATGCTCGGCGACGCCCTGGCGCATGGGCCGGCCCTGACGGTGTTCGGACGGCTGCTCAAGGGCGGAGACAAGTCGGCCCCGGATCGCGTCGATCTCAAGCGCGGCGGGGTGGTGCCGGTGATCGATCTTGCCCGCGTGCACGCGCTGGCCGGGGGAACGAAGGCGACCAACACGGTGGAACGTCTGACCCGCATCACCGCCGGCCGCGGACTCGACAGCGACAATGCGCGTGAGCTCGTCGCGGCTTTCGAATTCATCAGCACGTTGCGTCTGCGCCATCAGACCGAGCAGACACGGCGGGGGCGACGGTCGGACAACTTCCTCCTTCCGGAGGATCTGTCACGACTTGATCGCGAGCACCTGCGCGACGCGCTGGGCGTGGTCAGAAGCCAGCAGAAATCGCTCGAGACCCGGGTGACGACCTCAGGATTCTGACCGTACCGTGCTTGCAGTACTTCAAGCGAACCGCGGTATCGGGCCGTTCCACTTGCAATCATTGCGCAGGTGGAGCAGTATTTCTCGCAGATTGCATACGTATGCAACTTGACGCCGGATCAATCGAAGTCACGCCAACCAACGGAAACCGACTGCCATGCAGAATTTCGGACTGTTCAACTGGGTGATCGTCCTAGCCTATCTGGTAGGCAACCTCACCCTCGGATGGGCAATGAGTCGGCGCGTGAAGACGTCCGAGGACTACTACCTGGGGGACCGCTCCAGCCCCTGGTGGGCGATCGGCATATCGGTGGTCGCCACCTACGTCAGCGCGCTGTCCTTTCTCGGCGGCCCGGCCTGGGCCTACGGGGATGGCATGGCGGCGCTGGCGATCCACGTGAACTACCCGCTGGTCATCTTCATCGTCATCGTGGTCTTCCTGCCGTTTTTCTTCAACAGTGGTGTCGCCTCGATCTACGAGTACCTGGAACGCCGATTCGGCAAGACCTCTCGCGGGGTCATGAGCCTGCTGTTCCTGATAACCCAGAGCATCACGGCGGCCTCGATATTGACGGCCACGGCCGTGGTGGTCACTTACGTGACCGGTATCGACGCGAAGAGCGCGATCGTCATGATGACCGCGATCGTGCTGGTCTACACGCTGATGGGCGGCATGAACGCGGTCATCTGGACCGATGTCCTGCAGGGCGTCATCCTGTTCATCGGTGCCGGCATCATCCTCTACGCCCTGCTCGGGGACGTCAGCCCGATGTCGGGCGCGTTCACCTATCTGGCCGAGAACGGCAAGCTCAACCCCATCGACACCTCGCTGGACTTCTCCATCGCTCCGACCATCTGGGCTGGCGTGTTCGCGATGACGATGTTCCATATCACCGTCTACGGCGCGAACCAGATGATGGTGCAGCGGGCCCTGGCCGCGAAGAACATCGGCGATGCGAAGAAGTCGTACCTGCTGATGGGCTTCGCGGCGTTCTTCATCTACTTCCTGTTCTTCTTCATCGGCGCGCTGCTGTTCGTGCACTTCAAGGGCGAACCCTTCGATCAGCCCAACGAGATCATTCTCGTGTTCGCGCAGACGCTCGCCGTTCCCGGGCTCATGGGCATTCTTGCCGCGGCCGTGCTGTCCGCGTCCATGTCCAGTCTCTCGTCGGCGTTCAACTCGCTGTCGACCATCACCATCACCGACTTCTACCAGCCGTACTTCAAGCAAGAGGGTAGCGAGAAGCACTTCCTGCTCGCCTCACGCATCGTGACCGTCATCTGGGGAATACTGGTCATCCCCGCCGCCTTCGCGTTCATCGAGAGCAAGGGCTCCATTCTCGAGGCCTTGACCGCGGTCGGTTCCTACCTCGTCGGTGCCAAGCTCGCCATGTTCGGACTCGGGTTCTTCTCCAAGCACACGACGCAGAAGGGTCTGCTCGTGGGCGTCGCTGCCGGCTTCATCGGCATCTACGTGCTCAAGATCGGCATTCCCTTCACCGACTGGACGCCGCCGGCCATCGCCTGGCCCTGGTTCGTCGTCATCGGCGGCGGCGTCAACATCGTGGTGTCGCTGATAGCCAGCATCCTGCTCACCGGCTATCAATCCGAGTGGCACGAGCACACCGTCGTCGGCCAGCGATTGAAGTTCCGCCGCGAGAACCTCGCCGAGAAGGAGGGAGGCTGGTACATCATGCCCGGCGGCATCGACGCCATCGCCTGGTTGCTGCCGGTGTTCTTCGTCTTCACCATCGCGTTCCTGATGTGGTTCGCCACGCTGGGGTGAGCGACCGCGGGGATGTCCCGAAAGGGATATTCCCGCATGCTCAACCCCCCCCTTTTTTTCAGGAACAGGAGAGAGCGATGTTCGAGGCGTTCACCACCCACCTGAACGACACGCTCGACACGCTGCGAAGCGAAGGCCTGTACAAGTCGGAGCGCACCATCCGCTCGCCGCAGGGCGCGCATGTCCAGGTCGCCGCCGACGAGGTCGTGAACCTCTGCGCGAACAACTATCTCGGGCTCGCCGATCACCCGGACCTGGTCAGGGCTGCCACCGGCGCGCTCGAGCGCGCCGGCTACGGCATGGCGAGCGTGCGCTTCATCTGCGGTACGCACGAGTTGCACCGCGAGCTCGAGCAAGCGCTGGCCGCCTATCTCGGCAAGGACGACTGCATCCTCTACGCCGCCTGCTTCGACGCCAACGGCGGACTGTTCGAGCCGCTGCTCGGCGACGTCGACGCGATCGTCTCGGATGCGCTGAACCATGCCTCGATCATCGACGGCGTCCGCCTGTGCAAGGCTCGACGCTATCGCTACGCGAACGCCGACCTGGATGATCTCGAGCGCCAGCTCGTGCGCGCCCGCGCGGACGGGGCGCGTTTCGTGATGATCGCGACCGACGGCGTGTTCTCGATGGACGGCACGCTCGCGCCGCTTCCCGGGATCGTCGCACTCGCCCGACGTCACGAGGCGCTCGTGATGGTCGACGATTGCCACGCCACCGGCTTCCTGGGTCCGGCAGGCGCAGGCTCCCACGCCCATCACGATGTCGTCGACGGCGTGGACATCCTGAGCGGCACCCTCGGCAAGGCGCTCGGTGGGGCCATCGGCGGCTACACGGCCGGCCCTCGGCCGGTCGTCGACCTTCTGCGCCAGCGCTCCCGTCCCTACCTCTTCTCCAACGCCTTGCCGCCGATGGTCTGCGCCGCGGGGCTCGCCGCGCTCGAGCTGATTCAGGGCGAGGAAGGCGAGCGCCGGCGTCGAGCCCTGTTCGACAACACACGGCGTTGGCGCGACGGGCTCGAGGCGCTCGGCTTCCGGTGCTTGCCGGGCGAGCATCCGATCGTGCCGGTCATGCTCGGCGAAGCTCCGCTCGCCCAGGGCATGGCGCGCGATCTGCTCGACGAGGGCGTCTACGTGTCGGGCTTCTTCTACCCCGTGGTGCCGAAGGGCGAGGCCCGCATCCGCACCCAGATGAACGCGGCGCTCGACGCCGATGCGCTCGATACCGCCCTCGATGCCTTTCGCCGCGTGGGTGAGGCGCACGGCGTGATCGGCGTCGGGCGGGAGACGGATGCGGACCGGGAGACCCGACGATGAAGAGTGCGGGTCTGCGAACGGTAGGGACGCTGCCGGCGACGATGCCGGCACTGGTCAAGGCCAGCGCCGCACCGGGGCTGGTGCGAGAGGAGCGCCCGGTGCCGCTGCCCGGCGATGACGAGGTGCTGGTTCGGGTGCATCGCACGGGCATCTGCGGCACCGATCTGCACATCTGGCGCTGGGACGACTGGGCCGCGCGCACCGTGCCGGTGCCGCTCGTCGTCGGCCACGAGTTCGCCGGCACCCTGGTCGCGTTGGGGGCGGGCGTCGACGAGCTCACGCTCGGGCAGCGGGTGTCCGGCGAAGGCCACCTCGTCGGACACTCCAGCCGTGCAGCCCGTGCCGGGCGCTTCCATCTCGATCCAGACACCCGCGGCATCGGCGTCAACGAACCCGGGGCGTTCGCCGAGTACCTGGTGCTGCCGGCGTTCAACGTCGTGCCGTTGCCGGACGACGTGCCGGACGACATCGGTGCGATCCTCGACCCGCTCGGGAACGCGGTGCATACGGCGCTGTCGTTCGATCTCGTCGGCGAGGATGTGCTGATCACCGGGGCGGGACCGATCGGCATCATGGCCGCGGCGGTGGTGCGTCACGTCGGCGCACGGCACGTCGTCATCACCGACGTCAACCCCGAGCGGCTCGCGCTCGCCGCCCGGGTGGCGGACGTGCGCACCGTCGACGTCGGTCGCGAATCGCTCGCCGACGTCATGGCCGAGCTGCGCCTGCGAGAAGGCTTCGATGTCGGTCTCGAGATGAGCGGCGCGCGCTCGGCGATCAACCAGATGGTCGAATCGCTCGTCATGGGAGGACGCATGGCGATGCTCGGCGTGCCGTCGGGAGAGACACCGATCGACTGGTCGCGCATCATCTTCAAGGGCCTGATGATCAAGGGCATCTACGGGCGCGAGATCTTCGAGACCTGGTACAAGATGCTCGCCTTGCTCGACAACGGGCTCGACGTCGGTGACGTGATCACGCACCGGCTTCCGGCCGAGGAGTTCGCCGAGGGCTTTCGGATCATGGATGAGGGGCACTGCGGGAAAGTGGTGCTCGACTGGGGATGAGGCGGGTGCGTTCGCCGAACTGCCGCGGCTCGGCAACACCTTCGACACGATGACGCAGAGCGTCGCCCGGCTGAAAGAGCGCCGGAACGAACAAGAGGCGACGCTGAACAGACACTTGACCTTCCCACGATGGCAAGCCCCATCGTCTCGACATGAGCACCGTCTCCGCCCACGCCGCCCAGCCGGAACCGCCCGCTGCCGCCCCGCTGCGCCTGGCCATCGACGGGCTGTCCTGCGCCTCCTGCGTCGCTCGTGTCGAGCGCACGCTGCGCAGCTTGCCGGGCGTCACCGCAGCGCACGTGAACCTGGCCGCCGGCCAGGCGTTCATCGACCACGATGCCGGTCGGATCGACGCGCGGGCGATCGCGCGGGCCGTCACCGCTGCCGGCTATCCGGCCAGCGCCATCATCGCCGATGCGCCAGCGCGCGATGAGCGCGCGCGCACCCGGGCCGCCGAGCAGCGCCGCCTGCGACGCGATGTGACCTGGGCGATCGTGCTGAGTGCGCCGATCGTCCTGCTGGACATGGGCTCGCACCTGATCCCGGGTGTGGGCGAGCTGATCGATGCCACCCTGGGCGGCCGCGCCAACGTGCTGCTGCAGTTCACCTTGGCAACGCTGGTGCTGTTCGGACCGGGACGGGGGATCATCGCCAAGGGAGTCGTCGCGCTGTGGCGGACCGCCCCCGACATGAATTCGCTGGTTGCGCTCGGTACCGGCGCCGCCTGGGCCTACTCCACCCTGGCCACGTTCCGACCGGACCTGTTGCCGGACGGCACCGCTCACCGCTACTTCGAGGCCGCCGCGGTCATCGTCACGCTGATCCTGCTCGGCCGCTGGATGGAGGCCCGTGCTCGGGGGCGTACCGGCGAGGCGATCCGCCAGCTCGCCGCCCTGGCACCGCGCAGCGTTCGGGTCGTGCGCGGCGATCGAACGCTGAGCGTGGCCCCCCAGCGACTGGAGCTCGGCGATCGGATCGAGGTTCGCCCGGGCGAGCGCGTACCGGTCGACGGCCGAGTGATCCACGGCAGCTCCTGGGTGGACGAATCCATGTTGACCGGCGAGGCGGTGCCGGTGCGCAAGGATCTGGGCAGCGATGTCGTCGGCGGCACGGTCAACCAACGCGGCGCCTTCACGTTCGAGGTCACCCGGATCGGCGCCGATACCGCACTGGCCGGCATCGTCCGCCTGGTCGAGCAGGCGCAGGGTGCCCGATTGCCCATCCAGGCGCTGGTGGATCGCGTCACCGCCCGCTTCGTGCCGGCCATCATCGGCATCGCCGTACTGACGTTCGGGCTGTGGGTGGCCGTCGGTCCCGAGCCTGCGCTGCCGCTGGCGCTGGTCAACGTCGTGGCGGTACTGATCATCGCCTGCCCGTGCGCCATGGGGCTGGCCACGCCGACCTCGATCATGGTCGGCACCGGGCGAGCGGCGCGCATGGGTGTGCTGTTCCGGCGTGGCGAAGCCCTGCAGACGCTTCGCGAGGCGGACACCATCGCGTTCGACAAGACCGGCACCCTGACGCAGGGCCGCCCCACCCTCACCGATCTGGTCGTGATCGACGGTCACGAGCGAAGCGACGTGCTCCGCCTCATCGCCGCGGTCGAGGCGAACGCGGAGCATCCGATCGCTCGTGCGGTGGTCGACGCGGCCGAGGCCGAGGCACTGCCCCTGCCCAAGGCCGCCGCGTTCGAGGCGGTGACCGGGCTCGGCGCCAGGGCCACGGTGAACGGGCAGCACGTGCGGATCGGTTCGGCACGGTTCGTGTCCGGCTACCCGCTTACCGGCACGGCCCCCACCCTGCCGATCGAACTGAGCGACCGGGCCGAACGGCTCGCCCGGAGCGGCCGCACCCCGGTGTACGCCAGCCTCGATGGGCGCTTGGCGGCCCTGCTCGGCGTCACCGATCCGATCCGGCCCGAGACGCTCGGTGCATTGCGGGCGCTGCGCACGATGGGATTGCGCACCGCGATGATCACCGGCGATGATCGCCGCACCGCTGCGGCAGTGGCCGAGCGACTGGGCATCGACGAGGTGGTGGCCGAGGTCCTGCCGGCTGGCAAGACGGCCGCCATCGATGCGATGCGCGCCCAGGGGCGAGGCGTGGCCTTCGTCGGCGATGGCATCAACGATGCGCCGGCGCTGGCCGGGGCCGATGTCGGCATCGCGATCGGTACCGGTACCGACGTGGCGATCGACAGCGCGGACGTGGTGCTGATGTCCAGCGACCTGGGCGGCGTGGCGAACGCGGTCTCGATGTCACGACGCACGATGCGCAACATCCGCCAGAACCTGTTCTGGGCGTTCGCGTACAACGCCCTGCTGGTGCCGGTCGCCGCCGGTGCCCTGTACCCGGCATTCGGTATCCTGCTGTCGCCGATGCTGGCGGCGGCGGCGATGGCGCTGTCGAGCGTGTTCGTGGTCGGCAATGCCCTGCGGCTGAAGGATGCGCCGGTTGCGCTCGATGCACCGCCGGCGTCCGATGCGCGCAGCACGCCCCTCGCCAAGACACGCCACGGAGCGCCATCAGGATGAACATCGGCAAGGCCGCATCGGCCAGCGGGGTGTCGGCCAAGATGATCCGGCACTACGAGGCCATCGGACTGATCGTCGACATCGGCCGCAGCGAGGCGGGCTACCGCTTCTACACCCCGCGCGATGTGCATACCTTGCGTTTCATCCGGCGCGCGCGCGACCTGGGATTCTCGATCGAGCAGATGCGCGAGCTGCTGGCGCTGTGGCGCGAGCGCGATCGGGCCAGTGCCGATGTCAAGCGCCTTGCACTGGATCATGTGCGCACGCTGGAGCGCAAGGCGCAGGCGCTGGACTCGATGATCGGCACGCTGCGCCACCTGGCCGACAGCTGCAAGGGGGACGATCGACCGGACTGTCCGATCCTGGACGGGCTGGCCGAGTTCGGTGTGCCCGGCGGCATGCCGGCCGCGCCCGAGCGCTTCGGCACCACCGGCATCGATCGACAGCGACGGCCGCCCGGACGGCGCTAGTGGCCCGTTCGGGAATCGGCCGGGCGCAACGCGTCTAGGACGCCGCCTTGTCCTCGTGATAGGCCGAGATGCTGTCGTACACCGACTCGGGAAAGTCCAGATCGCGATACACGTTTCCCGCATCCGGGTCGTCCGGGTTGGCCAGGATCGGGAAGTCCTGCTTCTGCTCGTAGCCGCGGATCGTGTCGGCGGCAGGCGGGCTGTAGTCGGCCTCGCTCACCTGACGCACCAGGCCGCGCGCCTTGTCCTCATCCACATCCTTGTCCTGGCGCAGCAGCTGCACCAGCTCGTCCTCGTCGACGAAATGGCGCGCCACGATGGTGAACACCAGCCGTCCGTAATGCCCGATGTCGCGCCCTTCGCCCAGCGCCTCGAGCAGGTGCGCCATCATCGCGTTGTCCTTCAGTTGTTCGACTGCCATGGTCCGTCTCGTCCGATGCACGGGCCCGCAACGCGCGGCGCCCTTGTCCTGCGTGCACCCTAGGCGCGCGTCGGTCGTCCGGGACATCACTGGAAATATGTTCAGTGTCGAGAACCGGCTCACGCGTTCCAAGCCTGTGCCCCCAGCGCACGCGCGAACACCTGCGCGCCTTGCGCCAGGCTGCGTCGTCGCCAACGCGGCGAACGGGGTGCGAACACCTCCGACAGCGCCTGCTTGGCGCGTCGATGGGTCGGTGAATCCGGTGCTGTCCAATGGTGGGCCCGGTTCTCCTGGCGCAACGCGGACAGCACGCGCAGCGGGTTGCACGTACCGACTTCCACGCACAGGTACGTGAACGGCGTATCGGCGAGAGCGCGCCGGTACCAGCGGCTCAGCGTGCCGCGCGCGTCGTAGGGGTTGTCCGCCGCATCGTCCAGGCGAACCGGCTGCTCGTAGCGGGTGCGCAACCGTTCCACGCATCGCGCACCGGTATCGATGTTGCTGCTGGCGATCAGGGTCGCCACCGCAGGTGGCCCGAGTCCGGTGTGCAGGTCCAGGTGGGTCACACGACCCGCATCGGCCGACAGCGCAAGGATCAACCGCTGCAGCCCACGGCTGGCCGGTCCACTGTCCGCGCCGCCGTAGAACAGCCCCTGTGGACGGTCGTATTGCCCGGCGGCGATCGGCTCGGCCAGCGCGGCGATGCCTCGATCGCGGACGATCAGAGCGGCGGCATCGCGCCAGAACCGCAGCGCATCGCAGGCTCGCGGGGCGCCGACCGGATTGATCAGCGGATCCAGCGCTGGATAGCGCGGGTGAGGCTCGGGCAGCGGCTGCGAGGGATCGAGGAAATTGCGGTTCACATCCACGTTGTTCTCATCCACCCGTCTTACGTGGGCGAAGCCCCAGGGGTTGACCGCGTGCACCATCGCGATGCCGGTGCGCAGGGGTACCCCGCCGCTGGCCAGCTTCTGCAAGGCCTGCACTTGGACGGCACCGCCTAAAACGCCTTCCACGCCGTGCACGCCACTGGACACCAGGACCAGGTGCTCCGCCCGGCTGGCACCCAGCAGCGCCACCTCCACCGACAACGCTTCGCCGGTCGGGCCGCGCGCCGCTATCGGGTGGGACTCGACCCGCGCGCCGGCGCGCTGCGCGGCCGCCACGAAGCGGCGCCGGCTATCGGCGTAGTCGCTTGGCCAGGGGTCAGGATCGGACACGCTCAATCGCCCTGCATCATCGAGCGCTCGGGATCGAAGGCGCTCCTGGATCCGCCGCTACTCTGCACCTTGAAGATCGAGCTGTCGTCGGGTGCCGGTGGCAACGGCATGGCGACCGGCACCGCCTCCAGGCGTGGGGGCAGCGTCTGGGTGCCGCACAGCAAGCGCTCGGACAGGGTCTGCCGGACCGCTTCCTGGCCGAGCCCGGTGCAGGCGCTGGCAGCACCACCGATCGGCCAGGCATCGAACGCGATCTGCGACGGATCGAGCATGTGTCCTGGCCTGTGAGTGCGGCAGCGATCCGAACGGGCGTCGCCATCCGGTAGCTTAGCGCGATCCGCCCCGGACATCGCCCGCTCGGTCGCGTTCGGCACGACAGTCTTGACACCGAGTCCGCGCCTCCGTGAGACTGACCTCGTCGTCAGCCCCCCACCGGATCTGCCACATGCCCTCATCGCAGGATCGGATGCCACTGATCGACATGAAGGGGATCGGCAAGCGGTTCGGCGGCGTCACCGCCCTGGACGATGTGGATCTGCACGTCACGGCCGGCGAAGTCCTCGCCATCGTCGGCGACAACGGTGCCGGCAAGTCCACCTTGATCAAGATCCTGACCGGCGTCTATCGCCCGACGTCGGGCACGATGACCATGGCCGGTGAGCCGCTGCAGTTGAACGATCACTCGGACGCGATCGATCGGGGCATCGACGCGGTGTATCAGAGCCTGGCGTTGGCCGATCACCTGACCCCGTCCGCCAACCTGTTCCTGGGCAGCGAGCTGACCAGGAAGGTCATGGGCGTGACGCTGCTGGACAATCGACGCATGCGCCAGGAAGCCGAGCGCGTATTGCAAGAACGGCTCGGGGTGCGGTTGCGCAGCATGGACGTGCCGACCTCCAGCCTGTCCGGCGGCCAGCGCCAGGCGGTGGCCATCGCCCGGGCGGTCTACAACACCGATCTGAAGGTGCTGGTCATGGACGAGCCCACCGCAGCGCTGGGGCCGCAGGAAACCGCGCGCACGCTGAAGCTCATCCAGGCGGTGCGCGACCAGGGCATCGCGGTGATCGTCATCTCGCACAGCCTGGACGATGTGTTCGAGGTCTCCGACCGCATACAGGTGATGCGCCGCGGTCGCCTGGCCGGCGTCGTGAACACCCGCGACTCCTCCATCACCTCGGTGCTCGGCATGATCGTCGGCGCCACGGACCAGGCCGCGTGATTCCCGCTGGCGCCCACCCGACCACCGAGACCGCACGATGAGCGATTCGACCGCCGTACCGGCCGCCAGCGGAGAGCCGGATGCGCTGGCCGCCGGCCCGACCACGCGCGAGCGCCTGGACCGCTACGTGGCGCTGATCGGCCCCATGGCCATGATCGCGGCCCTGCTGCTGCTGATGGCGATCCTGGAGCCGGCGCGCTACTTCCGCCTCTCCAACTTCGACATCATCCTGAAGGATGCCGCGCTGTACATGCCGATGGCGATGGCGATGACGCTGGTCATCTGCACGCGTGGCATCGACCTGTCGATCGGCTCGGTCGCCGCGCTGACCGCGATCATCATGGCCTACATGGTCAAGTCGTTCGGCTTTCCGTGGTGGGTGGCCGTGCCGCTGGCGATCTCGCTGGGTGCCCTGTGCGGCCTGGTCAACGGCCTGATCATCACACGCCTGAAGGTGCCCGACCTGATCGGCACGCTGGCGATGGACCTGGCCTACCGGGGCTTTGCGCTGGTGCTCGCCAAGGGCGTCGTGCTGTCGCGCTTTCCCGAGGAGATCGTCGCCATCGGCCGCGGCGAGATTCCCGGGTTCGTCGCCATCCCGGTGGTGATCGGATTGACCACGCTATTGCTCGGCTACGTGATCTACACGCGCACCCGGCTGGGTCGCTACGCGCTGGCGATCGGCTCCAATCCGGAGGCGGCCGAACTCACCGGCATCCCGGTGGATCGCTACAAGATCTACGTCTACGTGTTGATGGGCGCGATGGCGGGGCTGGCCGGTGTGATGCTGGCCGGCAAGCTGAACGCGGTGCAGGCCACCTCGGCGCCGTTCTTCAACCTGCACGTGATCGCCGCGGTGGTGGTGGGCGGCACCTCGTTGTTCGGGGGGCGCGGCTCGATCGTCGGCTCGCTGGCCGGGGTGCTGCTGCTGTCGATGATGATCAACGCGCTGGTGACCCTGCGCATCGAGTTCTTCTGGCAGTCGGTCGCCTCGGGCGCGGTCATCATCCTGTCGGTGGCCTTCTACACCTGGCTGCAGAAATCCGATCGCGACGGTGGCGGCAGCCTGGCCGCCAAGCTGGGCACCCCCGAATCGCGGCGCACGCTGCGCTTCATCGCCCTGCTGTTCGCCATCACCGGCGCGCTGTTCCTGCTCGGCTGGATCTTCGCCGGCGAGACCACCGCGGTCCGTTGACACCGTCCCACGGGGCGGCGGCCCCTCGCCGCCGCCCCGCCCCCCTTTCGTCCGCCCGACCTCACCGAGAACGTCACGATGCAAGCACGCCCCCACACATCCGTCCCGCTGACGCGGCTGTCGCTGCTGATCGCCGCCGCGCTGGGCGCACCGTTCGCGCTGAGCAGCTCGGTCCAGGCAGCCGGGGACTACGAGATTCCGATCAAGGAGCTGCCCGACGCGGCCGATCGCGACTACTGGCTACCCGACGAGGTCAACCAGCCCGGCACCGTGGAAGCGCTGCAGGAAGTGGTCGGCAGCGAGGCGGTCCCGCTCACCGTCGAGCAGGACGGCCCGCTGCAGATCGCACTGATCTACCCCTCGGCCGATGTGTCCGACTTCTGGGCGCGCGCCTACCTGGCCTTCACCAAGCGCATGGACGAGCTGGGCATCGAGTACGAGACCACCGAGTTCGCCTCGCGTCAGATCGAGCATTCGCTGCAGAGCACCTACACCGAGCAGGTGCTGCAGGACGGTGACCTGTACGACTTCGTGGTGTTCGGCCCCTCCGAGCTGGCCACCCAGGCGGACAACATCGAACGGCTGGTGTCCAGCGACGAGTTCACCACGTTCGTGTGGTCCTTCTTCACCCCGCTCAAGCAGTTCGAGACCCAGCCGGCGGGCTGGTTCGACTTCTCGTCCACGTTGGGCGCGCTGAACGTGTGCGACTACCTGGTCGAGCGACTGGGCAACGATGTCGTGTACTCGATGAACCGCGGCATCCCCGGCATCACCGACAACCAGCGTTCGGGCGACTTCCAGACCTGCGTCGAAGAGAAGGGCAACTGGCAGCTGGCCTACGAGCACTACGGCGAATACACCCGCGAAGGCGGCTTCGAGGGCACCCAGCTCACGTTGCAGGCCTACCCGGAAGTGACGTTGATCCACAACGCCAACACCGCCATGGCGATGGGTTCGGTCGAGGCGCAGATCGCCGCCGATCGGCACACCGACATCATCTCGACCGGCTGGGGCGGTACCGGCCTGGAGCTGGACGCGATCCGGCGCGGCGAGCTGGACGCCACGCCGATGCGCATGGGCGACGATGTCGGGGCAGCGGCCGCCGAGGCGGTCAAGTACCACCTGGAAGGTCGCGAGGACGAGCTGCCGCTGGTGTTCCTCGGCCGCATCCTGGTAGCCCACGACGAGATGCCGCCCGATGAGCTCGACGCATTGGAAGAGGAGGCCTTCCGCTTCTCCGGTGTCGGCGCGCTGGAACGCTAGTCAGGCCAGTCCTGTCCGTGCCCCAGATGCTCAGGCCGCCGGCCTGTGCATCTGGCCCGCCGAGGCCTCTGTGCGCTTCGACGTCGTGGCTCGCCGGCACCTTCAAGCCGCTGCGTCGTCCACCCCTTCGAGCACGTAGCCGAAACCACGAACGTTGCGTAGAACGACCGCATCGGTGGCGGCGGCGAGCCGACGGCGAAGGTAGGAGACGTAGACCTCGACCACGTTGGTGTTCGGGTCGAAGTCGTAGCCCCAGACCCCCTTCAGGATCTCGTGACGGCTGACGGGCCTGTCGGCGTGATCCATCAGGAACGACAGCAACGCGAACTCGGTCGCCGTCAGGCGCACGGGCACATCGCCCACCTGGGCGACCTTCCTCGAGCGATCGAGCATGAGCGGACCGATGCGAAGCGGCACCGCTTCCTGTACGGCGCCTCGCCCGGCCCGTCGCAGCAAGGTCTCCACACGAAGCGCCATCTCGGCAAACGAGAAGGGCTTGGTCAGGTAATCGTCCGCGCCGGCCTTGAGTCCCTCGAGCTTGTCCTCGAGCGCGTCGCGGGCGGTCAGCATCAGCACCAGGACATCGTTGCCGGTGGCGCGCAGCGTGCGGCACAGCTCTGCCCCTTCCCCATCGGGAAGCGTGCGGTCCAGGATCACCAGATCGTAGCGGGTGGCGGCGAGCCGTTCGGCAAGGTCTGCGCCTTCGTGCACCGCATCGATGGTGTACCCCTCCATCCTGAGGGTGCCGGCGACGAGCTCGCAGATCTCGGGATCGTCCTCGACGAGCAGGATGCTCGCGCCGCTCATCGAGCACCTGCCCGGGCAACGAACAATGACGGGCGGGGGCTGAAGTGCCTCATGCTGCGATGCCGCTCGATGCGTCCGCCGGCCGGTTCACCGGCATCTCCAGCCGCACCGTCGCACCGCCATCCGGAAGGTTCTCGAGCTGGATCGTGCCGTCATGCACCTTCATGATCCAGTGCGCGATCGAGAGTCCGAGCCCGATGCCGCGACCCGCGCCGCCGCGCGTGCCCTTGCCACGCCAAAATCGACTGAACGCACGTTCCGCCTCCTCCGCGGCGAAGCCGGGACCCTCGTCGGACACCACGATCCGGGCACGCCCGCCCTGCTGGCCAAGCGTGACGCCGACCGTGCTGCCCGCGGGCGCCACGCGCACCGCATTGTCGAGCACGATCAGTATCGCCTGGCGCAACCGACCCGCGTCCGCCATGACGTCGATCGGCTCGGTCGACTGGCGTGGCAGGATCGCGATGTCCTTGCGCCGCGACAGCTCGCGGCTGTCGAGCAGCACATCGGCCAGGATGTCCTGCAGGGCGACCGGCGAGCGCTCGACGGGCAGCTCACCGGCTTCGCTGCGCGCCACGAACAGCATGTCGTCGACCAGCCGGCTCATCTGCTCGGCTTTCATCAGGATGCGCTCGAGCGCCGCACGCATGCCGGGGGCATCCGCGCTCGGGTCGCGCAGCGTCACCTCGGCCTTGCCCCGCACCACCGTCAACGGCGTGCGCAGCTCGTGCGACAGGTCGGCGAGCACGCGCGAGCGTCGCTCGGCGATCTCGCGGTGGCGCGTCGCCACCTCGCGCAGTTCGCTCGTGCGCTCCTGCACCTGAAGCTCCAGGTTCTGCTTCGCCGATTGCAACGCGTCTCGATGCAGGCGCACGGTCGCGGTCATCGCGTTGAAGCGGCTCGCCAGCAGACCCAGTTCGTCCGTGCTGCGCACGCGCACCTCGTGATGCAGCTCGCCCCCGGCCACCGCCTCGGTGCCGCGTGTGAGCGCGAGCACCGGGCGCAGCACGCTCGCGCGCAGGAAGACGGCGAAGACGGCGCTCGCCAGGAACGTGGCCAGCACGAGCACATAGGACATCGCGCGCATTCGCTCGCTCAGCGCCTCCAACGACCCGAGCGCCTCGATCACCTCGTCGCGCTCACGACTGACGATGACATCGAGCCGACGATCGAGCAGCGCATCGAATCGGTTCTCGACCTCGTCGCGATAGATCGCCTTCGCCTGCTCCGAGCGGCCCGCCGCGAGCGCCGTGACGATGCGCCCACGCTCGCCTTCGATCCGGTCGACGAGCCCGCGCAGTTCGTCCAGGCGCTCGAGCTCCACGTCCTCGGCAGCGATCTCGGCGAGCACGTCGACACCCTCACCCATCCTGCGTAGCTCGGCGATCTCTTCACGCACCTCGCGTGCGACCGCATCGATCGCGCTCAGCAGCTCGTCGCGTGCCCGCTTGACATGCACATCGTCGGTGCCCAGCACGAACAGCTCCGCAAGCTGCTCGGAGTAGTCGTTCTCCACGCTCAGGATCTCTTGTATGACAAGCGTCTGCTCATAGGAGTGGCTCACCTCCCGAATCGCCTCGTCCTGGGACTTCAGGAAGGTGAGAAGCGTATACGACAGACCCGCAGCGAACGCCACGATCAGCGAAAGACTGAGAACGATCTTGGTGCTGAAGCGCAAGCGTGCCTCCCAGGGCTGGTTGGCCCGCCACAGACGCGGCGCGCCCACATCCGGGACGACGGCGGACGTCGACGTACATGACGTTACGGCAACAGCCCTGAACGCTCCAGCGCCAGCGTGGACTTCTAATGACCTTCTAATACTGCGCTGAGGAACTTCTAATTTCCGGCCGTCGCCGCGCGAATAGGCTGGGGGTCGTTGCCAAGAGCCGCATCACCGCTCGCCGGCCAAGCCACGCAAGAGAATCGACGATGTCACCTTCCATCACGTCACGCCCCACGCGCCCCCTGCGCATCATGCTGTACTCGCACGACACGCTCGGGTACGGCCACCTTCGGCGTAACCTGCTGCTGGCCACGGCGCTCTCGGAGCTGTCCCCGAGGCCCGAGATCCTGATGATAGGCGGGATGCGGGAGGCTGGCTCGTTCGCGCTGCCGCCGGGCACGGACATCGTCACGCTTCCCGCCTACGCCAAGCAGAGCGATGGAAGCTATTCGCCACGCGAACTCGGCGACGATCTTTCGCGCCTGGCGCGCTTGCGCTCGCGCACCATACGCAGCGCGGCCAAGGGTTTCGAGCCCGACCTGTTGATCGTCGACAACGTACCGCGCGGGGCGCAGTTCGAGCTCGATCGCACGCTGACGATGCTGTCGGGCAAAGGGCGCTGCCGCATCGTGCTGGGCCTTCGCGACGTGATCGACGACAGCGAGACCACCCGTTTGCAGTGGTTGCGCCAAAGGAACTTCGAGACCGTGCGCCGCCACTTCGACGACGTCTGGGTCTACGGGGATCCGGCGCTGTACGACATCCTGGATGACTGCGGCATGCGCGACCCACTGGGCGGACGCGTCCGTCACGTCGGCTACCTCGATCCGGCGGGGCGCCGCGACCGTGCCCAGGCCGAGAGCGATCGCGCGGCGATCGCGATCGGCGACTCGCGCCCGTACGTGTTCTGTGCCGTCGGTGGAGGACGTGATGGTGCGGCCCTGTGCGATGCGTTCGCCCACGCCACGATGCCCCAAGGGCATCGTGGCGTGCTCGTCACCGGTTCGCAGATGCCCGAAGCGCTGCGCGAGCGGGTCCGGAGCGCGGTCACATCGCGCGAGGACATGACCGTCGTGCCGTTCCTGCGCGAGCCGTTCGAGGCGATGCGCGGTGCGGCGCGGGTGATCGGCATGGGCGGGTACAACACCACGATGGAGCTGCTGTCGATCGGCGCGCCCTCGCTGATCGTTCCACGCTGCGCGCCGCGACGCGAGCAGCTGATGCGCACCGAGCGGCTGGCCGCGCGGGGACGGGTCTCGATGCTTCGCCCGGAACAGCTCAGTGCCACCGCCCTGGGCGATTGGCTCGCACGTCCGGTGCCGGTACCGGGCGAAGACGATCTGGACATGAACGGACTCGAGCGAGTCAAGGCGCTGGCACAGGCGCTGTGCGCCCCGGCCATTGCCGCGCCCGCGCCAAGGCCGTTCCCGCCCGCTGCGCTGGCGGCCTGAACCGATCCGATCGCTCCACACCACGACAACATCCCATGACACCTGCAATGAAGCCGGCTGCCACCGGTCCGATCGGCTACGTTCTCAAGCGCTATCCGCGCTATTCAGAAACCTTCGTGGTCAACGAGATCCTCGCGCACGAGGCAGCCGGTCAAGCCATCGAGATCTTCGCGCTGCGACCGGTCGAGGAAACCCACTTCCAGGATCAACTCGGACGCGTGCGCGCGCCGGTGAGGCGGATTCGCGATCGCTTCTCCGGACCTGAACACCTCTGGAAGCAGCTGAGCGCTGCGCGCGTCGAACTGCCTGGCGCCTGGGCCGCACTGGCCGGACTCGAGGGTGTCGACTCGGCTCAGGATGTCGCACAAGCACTGGAGCTGGCCCGCGAGGCCCGACGGCGTGGCGTGGTGCACCTGCACGCGCATTTCGGGACCGTTTCGACCTCGGTCGCGCGCATCGCGGCGGCGCTGGCGGGCATCGGCTACAGCTTCACCGCCCATGCCAAGGACATCTACCACCGCTACGAGCAGCCCCAGCACCTGGAACTCAAGCTGCGCGATGCGGACGTGACCGTGACGGTGTCGGACTACAACCTGGCGCATCTCGAGGCAACCTTCGCTGCGCCGAACGTCGTGCGGGTCTACAACGGCCTGGACTTGGCGCGCTTCGCGCACCGCCCGCCTCGCGACGATGCGCACGAGATCCTCGCCGTGGGCCGTCTGGTCGAGAAGAAGGGCTTTCACATCCTTGTCGAGGCATTGAGCCTGCTACGCAAGGCCGGCCGAGCGCCGCTCTGCCGGATCGTCGGCTCGGGCGAGGAGCAGGCGGACCTGCTCGCCCAGATCGAGGCCTCGGGGCTGGCCGACACGGTACGGCTGGAGGGGCCGCGTCCGCAGTCCGAGGTGATCGAGCTGATGCGCGCTGCCGCCGTGCTCGCCTGCCCCTGCATCGTCGGCTCGGACGGCAACCGCGACGGCCTGCCCACCGTCCTGCTCGAATCGATGGCGCTCGGACTGCCGGTGATCTCGACACAGGTGGTCGGCATTCCGGAGCTCGTGCGCGACGGTGAGACCGGGCTGCTGGTGCGCGAGGCGGACCCGCAGGCGCTTGCCGATTCGCTGGCTCGCACGCTGGACGATGCGGCACTGCGCCGTGACCTGTCGATCAGCGCCCGGGCGCTGATCGAGGCGGAGTTCGACGTCGAGCGTAGCGCTGCGACGCTTCGCGGACTGTTCACCGACGCGCTCGCCCGCCGATCCGGGCGAGCGGCAGCATGAGGCACGTCGCCTACGTGTGCACCGACCCCGGCATCCCGGTGTGGGGTACGAAGGGTGCCTCGATTCACGTGCAGGAGATGGTGCGCGCGCTCGGGCACGGGCGGCACGCCATGCGGATCACGCTGCTGACGCCTCGCACCGAGGGAAGGCCGCCGATGGATCTCGACACGGTCGAGGTCGTGGCGCTCCCGCCCGCGCCGAAGGGCGAACCTGACCGGCGCGCTCGCGCCTTGCTGGAGGCGGGCGAGGCCGTGATCGAGGCCCTGGACCGGCTGTCGCCCGATCTCGTCTACGAGCGCCACGCGTTGTACTCGCACGCAGCGATGAGCTGGGCCGCAGCCAAGGGACGGCCCTCGGTGCTCGAGGTCAACGCGCCGCTGCTCGCCGAGCAGGCGGCGCATCGTCACCTCGCCCTGCCCGACGACGCCGAGAGGTCGGTGCGACGCGCGATGCGGGCGGCCGGCCTGGTCGCGGCGGTCTCGCCACCGGTGGCCCGGTACGCGCGCAAAATGGGTGCGCGCGATACGATCGTCGTGCCCAACGGCGTCGATCCGAGCCGCTTTTCCGACACGCCCGTGCTGTCGGCACGACCCTTCACGGTAGGCTTTCTCGGCTCGCTGAAGCCCTGGCACGGCCTGCACACGCTCGTCGATGCATTCGCGGTACTGCGCGACAGGCTGCCCGAAGCGCGGTTGCTCATCGTCGGCGATGGCCCCGAGCGCGAGCGGGTGGAGGCACGCCTGGAAGCGCTCGGTGCGCTGGCGTCAACGGAATTCACCGGTCCGGTGTCCGCCGCGCAGGTACCGGCCGAGCTGGCGCGCATGCACGTCGGCACCGCGCCGTACGGCCGGACTCAGGACTTCTACTTTTCGCCCCTCAAGGTGTACGAATACATGGCGGCCGGTCTGCCGGTGGTGGCGAGTGGTACGGGCCACCTGGGCTCGGTCGTCGAACACGGCTGCACCGGGCTGATCGTACCGCCCGGCGAGGCGTCCGCCCTCACCGATGCCTTGGCACGGCTCGCCGCCGATCCGACATCGAGCCACGCGATGGGCACCGCCGGGCGCGCGCGCGTGCTCGCGCACCACACGTGGGACGGCATTGCCACGCGTGTGCTGGACCGGGCCTTCGCGGCATCCGGACGTCCGGCGTGAGCGCGCCTGCATGGCGCGGCCGGCTCGGCGCCGAATCTGCCGACGGGAGCGGGGGCGCATCAGCGGGCACCGAACCCGCCGCGCGCACTACCGATCCCGACACCGGCATGCACGCTGCAACGGTCCTGCGCCGTCTCATGCCCTACCTGCGCGGCCACCGACTCATGCTGGCCGGTGCGGTGCTTGCGCTTTTGCTGTCGACGATCATGCGCCTCGCCGAGCCGTGGCCGCTGAAGTTCGTGATCGATGCGATCGTGCCGAGTGCCGCCACGGGCTCGCTCGCCGCCGACATGGATCCGATGCTGCTGCTCTCGCTGTGCGCGGGCGGCTTGCTGCTGGCCGTGCTGCTGCGCGCAGGCTTTCACTACCTGGCCACGATGGGGTTCGCGCTCGTCGGCAACCGGGTCCTGACGCGCGTGCGCAGCGAGCTCTTTCGGCACCTGCAGTCCCTGTCCATCGGCTTCCACGCACGATCGCGCACCGGCGACCTGACGCTCAGGATCGTGAGCGACGTGGGCATGCTCAAGGACACGTTGGTCGGCGCGGCGATGCCGCTGGTGGCGAACGCGCTCGTCTTCGTCGGCATGGTCGGTATCATGCTGTGGCTCGACTGGCGACTCGCGCTCGTGGCGCTGGCGCCGCTGCCCATGCTGTGGCTGCTGTCAACATGGCTCACCGGCCGTATCCGCGAAGTCAGCCGCGCCCAGCGAAAGCGCCAGGGAGCGCTTGCGGCGGTGTCGTCCGAAACGCTTGCCGGCATTCGCTCCGTACAGGCGCTCGGGCTGGAGGAGCGCACCGCGACGGCGTTCTCGGGCGCCAACGACAAGGAGATGGCCACCGGCATTCGCAGTGCGCGGTTGAGCGCGGGCCTGGAGCGATCGGTGGACGTGCTCGCCGGCCTGGGGCTGGTCGGGGTCCTGTGGCTGGGAACGCTGCAGGTCCTCGCCGGGCGTATCACGCCGGGCGATCTGTTGATCTTCACCAGCTATCTCAAGCACACGTTCCGACCCGTCCGGGGCTACGCCAAGTACGCCGCCCGATTGGCCAAGGCGCTGGCCGCCGCCGAGCGCGTCGTCGATCTGCTCCAGTGCGACGAGGCGGTGCGCGATCGCCCCCACGCGCGTCCGGCACCGCAGGGGCTGAACGGCACGCTGAACTTCGAGCGCGTCGGCTTCGCGCACACGGATGGCCGGAACGTGTTCGACGGCCTCGACCTTGCGCTCTCGGCCGGCGAGCGCGTGGCCGTGGTCGGCCCGTCGGGCGCCGGAAAATCGACGCTGGCGGCACTTGCCCTGCGACTGCACGATCCCGACGCGGGATGCGTGACACTCGACGGCACCGATCTGCGCGATCTATCGCTGCGCTCCGTGCGGGGCCACATCGCACTCGTGCCCCAGGAGCCGCTGATCGTGTCGGGCACCGTGACGCAGAACCTGGTGCTGGGTCTGGAGCGGGAGCCATCGCTTGAAGAACTCGACGAGGCCGTGCGCCGAGCCGCCTTCGACACCGTCGTGGCCGGGCTCCCGAGCGGCTACGACACGGTGCTCGCTGAACGCGGCGCCTCGCTGTCGGGCGGTCAGCGTCAGCGCTTGTCGCTCGCCCGCGCGTTCCTCAGGCGCACGCCACTGCTGATTCTCGACGAGCCCACGACCGGGCTCGACGGCGAGAGCGCTGCGGCGGTTGCCGCTGCGATCGACACCGTCTCGGTTGGCCGAACGACGCTGCTCATCACCCACGATCTCGCACTCGCCGCCCGTTGCGACCGGATCGTCGTGATCGCCGATGGCAAGGTTCGCGAGGACGGCGATGCCGCCGCCCTGATCGATGCCAGGGGTTGGTACGCGCAAGCCTCGATGGGCCGAACCGGGGGGACATCCCATGTCGAAGCGATCTGACCAGGCACCGCACGATGCGCCGGACAGGGCAACGGCCAACTCGGCCGATGCGAGACTGTGCGCTCATGAACCTGCCCTGCCGGGGCTGAACGCGGTACTCGCCGCACCGGCCACCGCCGCATCGCTCGGCCTGTCGGGGTTGCGCCACAGCTATCTTCGCTACAAGCCGGGAACCAGTTGCGTGGCGGGGCTCATCCCGATGAACGACGCGCTGGAGGTCTGGAGCGCGATGACCGTGCCGCCGGCACGATGGGCACAGCTGCGGAGACGGCCCAGTTGGACCGAGGGTCCGGTGCAGGCGTTGTTCCTCGACGAGGCACTCACCGTATTGGTCCCCCTGAGGCTGGAGCGACGGCTGCGCACCGCCCGTGCGCTAGTCGACCCCGACGCACGCGCGCGCCTGCTCGGCTCGCTCGGGCTAGAGAACTGCGCGTTGCGGGTTCTGCGCTACAAGCCGGGACGACGGATCGTGCTGCGTGCGGACGGACCGGAAGGACCCCGCGCGGTGGTCAAGCTGCACGCCGACGCGTCCGCGTTCGATCGCGCCGCCGCCGGCGCTGCACACGCTTCGCGCTGCGGGGGGCCCGAACTGCTCGCCACGGCGAAGGACGCCGGCGCGATCGCCGTGGCCTGGGTACCCGGACGAACCCTCGGCCCCGCTGACGACCCAGGAGACTTCGCCCTGGCCGGGGCGACCCTTGCCTCGCATCACGCGCGGGCGGTCGAGGCCCGCCTGCCGCCGATCGACGTCACGGCGCCCGGCACGGCGCTGGGTGCACTCGGCGCACTCGAACCGGCACTGATGTCCGATGCACGTCGCATCGCGGCACGCCTGCCCGACCTGCCATCCGGATGCGCCGTTGCGCTGCACGGTGATTTCTCCGCGGACCAGATCGTGCTCGGATCGAGCGGCACCTCGATCGTGGACTGGGACCGCGCGGCGTCCGGTCCCGCCGCACGCGATCTGGGCAGCGCGCTGGCCCGACTCGATCTGGATCGGCTGCGCGGCATCGATACGGACGATGCGGCGCAGGGGCTGCTCGACGGCTACGCCGAAGTGGTCGCACCGCCGCCCACCGCCGATGTTGCCGCCTATCGAGCGCACGCCTTGCTGGCGCTGGCGACCGATGGCTTTCGTGAGCGACACCCGCATTGGGATGAAGAAATCGTGGCCGTGCTGCGACGCGTCGAGGCGCTGTGCGTCGCGCCGCGGCCATCGCCGGGGCGGGCAATGCCGCGCTGCGACGTGCAAGGCTCGATGGGTTCGCTGGAACTCGCTCTCGATCCCGACCGGATGAACCGCGTGCTGTCGGCTGCGCTGGCGAGCCCGTCCGGCGATGCGCCGATCGGCGAATCGGCACCCGCCCGGCTCACGGCGTCGATCACCCGTCTCAAGCCGGGACGCCGCGCGATGGTGCGCTACGAACGCGCTGACGGACCGGTGCTGCTCGGCAAGCTCGGTGCGAAGGGATCGGATCGACGCGCGCCCGACGTGCAACGACGCTTGCATCGCGCAGGCCTGGACGGTCGGCACGGTGTCGGCGTGCCCGGCGTGGCGGCGGTGCTGGACACTCCCCCCATGTGGTTGCAGCAAGAGGTGTCGGGGTTGCCGCTCGGCAGACTGCTCGATGCGGATCCGGACCGCGATCTCGATCGCGAAGGCAGACTGACCGATGCGCTTCGGCGCACGGGTCGAGCCCTCGCCGCCTTGCACGCCACGCCGCCCGCGAACGAGCGGCACTGGACGGTGGCGGACGAACTCGCCGTGCTGGAACGCGCAGTGGCGGGCAGCCCTCAGGTGGATCTGCTCGAGCTGGCCGCGCGTCGCCTGTCTTCGTTACCGCCGGAACCGCCAGTGGGGCTGCATCGGGACTTCTACTTCGACCAGGTGCTGATCGCCGAGGAGACGGTGTGGCTGGTCGATCTGGATCTGCACGCATGCGGTGACCCGGCCGTCGACCTGGGCAACTTCCTGGCCCACCTGAGCGAGCTCGATCTTCGACGAAGGCGCGCTCCCGGGTTCCTGGCGCCACTCGGCGAGGCGTTTCTCGCCGGCTATGCGGCGCATCGCCGGCTTCCGCCGGCGGCGCGGGTGGATGCCTACCACTGGGTCTCCTTGGCGCGTCACGTAGCGATCGCCAAGCGGTTTCCCGAGCGCCGGCACGCGATTGCCGCCATCGCCTCGCTCTGCCGCGAGCGTCTGTCAGTGGGCTGACCCCGCGCATCGAGCCGCTGCCCCTGAACACCTGGCCACGCGAGGCGATTCGCGGATACCGATGTGCCAGCCGAGCCGGGCGAGCCCGGCGCGGGGCCCGGTCAGGACCAGGTCAGGTCAGGGCCAGGCCAGGGCAAGACTAGGGCCCGGCTTGCGTTTTCATCACGAGATCGGCGCGTGCCGCGTGGAGACGGCTCGTTGCCTGGTGCCCGTCGACATCGAGGTCGACCTGCAGAGCGTCCAGCGGCTCGAAGCGCTCGAACAGCGCCACCGCCACCTTGCGCAATCGTGCGGGTTCCTCGCACACCCAGCTCCAGCGACCCATCGCGCGCTGGGCGATGCTCGGCGGGGCGGGACTCGGCGTGGCATCGCTGGAAGACGCGTCGCGCAGGGCGGATGGCGCTTTGGGCGGAACGAAAACGCTCGCGTGCAACGGCCCATCGGTGCACAGGCGCTCGTAGCCATGGCCCAAGGAGACGAAGGCACCACTCAGCCTGCAACGCGCGGCGCTGTCCGGCCGGATCAGCTCGCCGCTGTCCAGCGACCGGTAGGCGTCGAGCAGGGTCCGATGCTGCTCATCGTGCAGCGGCGCATGCTCGAACCCGATCAGCGAGCGTGGCGACGCATCCAGATCGATGAACAGATCCTGCCCGTCGAGCATCACGCTCAGCGTGTCGATCGTCTCGGCAACTGGAGAAAATGCTGGCGATGAAGAGCCCTCGGACAACCGAGGCGGGTCGCGATCGGGGGGCAGCGCCACGCGCGCCAGCGCATAGGCCGCCATGAAGCCGATCAACGCGCTGGATCCCAGGGCGAGCGTTTTCATGCTCGCCAGTGTGGCACGGCTCGACGCGCCGTGTCGCCCGCGGGACCGGGCGCGGGACCGGGCGCGGCACCGGGCGCGGCACCGGGCCGGCACCGGGCCGGCACCGGGCCGGCACCGGGCGCGGTCGCTGCGCCCGCGGTCAACTAGAACGGCAAGCCGACGTAATTGTGCGCGAGCACGTCCTGCGCGGCGTCCTGATCGCGCAGGTGGGTGAACTCGGCCTGCTGCATGCGCCGATCGAACGCGGACTGCTCTGGAAAGCGGTGCAGCAGCGAGGTCATCCACCAGGCGAAGCGCTCGCTCTTCCACACGCGGTCCAGCGCGGTGGCCGAGTAGCCGTCCAACCCGCCATCGTCGCCGTGCCGGTAGTGCCGCGCCAGCGCGCGCGACAGGTAGTGGACATCGCCACAGGCCAGGTTCAGCCCCTTCGCGCCGGTGGGGGGAACGATGTGGGCCGCGTCGCCGCACAGGAACAGGCGCCCCCAGCGCATCGGTTCGCTGACGAACGATCGTAGCGGCGCGATCGACTTCTCGATCGTGTCTCCGGTCACCAGCGTCTCGGCGAACTCGTCCGGGATGCGCGCCGACAGGGTCTGCCAGAACCGGTCGTCGGACCAGTCCTCGACGCGATCCTGCATCGCGCACTGCACGTAGTAGCGCGACAGGTTGGCATGGCGCATCGAGCACAGAGCGAAGCCTTCGGCCGAGGTGGCATAGATCAGCTCATCGTGCACCGGCGGGGTGCGTGACAGCACGCCCAGCCAGCCGAACGGGTACACCTTCTCGTACTCGTGACGCACCGTTGCCGGAATGGTACGTCGCGATACCCCGTGAAAGCCGTCGCAGCCGACCACGTAGTCGCAGCTCAGCGCGCCTGACCCGTCCGGCTCGCGCCAGCTCAGCTGCGCCCGAGTTCCGTCCAGGTCATGGATCTCCAGCGCTTCGATCTGGAACCGCGTCGGCAAGGCGTGCGTGTCGCGAAGCGCGTACAGATCGCGCGTCACCTCGGTCTGCCCGTACACGACCACGTCGTGGCCGGTGCGCTGCGCCAGATCGATGCGCACCCGCTCCTGATCGAAGGCGATCAAGGTGCCGGCGTGACGCAGACCTTCGGCGTCCAGGCGCTGCGCGGCGCCGACCTGGCGCAGCAGGGCGACCGTGCCGCGCTCCAGCACCCCCGCCCGAATCCGCCCGAGCACGTGTTCCCGCGTGCGGCGCTCCAGCACCACGCTGTCGATGCCGTGCTGGTGCAGCAGCAGCGACAGCAGCAATCCGGACGGTCCACCACCGACGATGGCCACCTGCGTGTGCATGACCGTGCTCGCGTCAAAGAGGCTGTGTTGGCAAGGTTCGCGCCGCGCGCGGCGCGCATGAATGGCGATTTGCGTCCGAATCGGGTACATCTGCGACATGCCATGCCACCGCCTCGGGCCGGACCGGCCAGCGACCGATCACTCTCCCGTGCCCGACTACGCGCTGTTCGGCGAGTGCGACGCGCCCCAGGCCTCGATCCACATCGAGCCGCTCGCCGCGCGCGCGCCATTCAACGACTGGCACATTCCGATGCACCGACACCCGGCGCTTTTGCAGTTCCTGCTGATCTCGCGCGGCCAACTGGACGTGCACCTGGACGGCCACCGCCGCCGACTGTGCGCCCCGGCGCTGATCGGCATTCCCGCCGGGCGCGCGCACGGCTTCGCCTTCCAGCCCTGGTGCGAGGGCTACGTAATCAGCGTGCGGGATCAGCGCAGCGGCGCCGATCCGCCCGGTCACCCGCTGAGCGTCGCGTTTCCCTCGCAGCCGTTGGCCGAGTGCTGCGAGCCAGCCGCGATCGAGGTGGGACCTCGCCTGCTCGCGCTGCAGACCCGTCCGGGCAAGGGCGCCCAGGCGATGCGACGCGCGTTGCTGGCCGAGGTGGCAGCCCATGCGCAGCTGCTGTGCGAGCAGCACCGGCTCGATGAGCCAGCACCCGCCGGGCACCGCTTGCTGCATCGCTTCCAGGCCCAGATCGAGCACCGTCTGGGCGAGCGCTGGTCGGTGGCTCGGCACGCCCAGGCGCTGTCGGTCAGCGCTGCGCACCTGAACCGGGTGGTGCGCGCCCTGGACGGCACCACCGCCTCGACGCTGATCGCGCAGGCCACCTTGCGCCGCGCACAGACGCTGCTGCTGCACTCCGATCGGAACATCGCCGAGATCGCGTTCCTGCTCGGCTTCGACGATCCACCGCATTTCTCGCGTCGGTTCCGCACGTTGAGCGGGCACTCGCCGAGCGCCTGGCGGCGTGCCGCCAGCCAGGCCTGAGCGGTGCGTCGCCTCACCCGCACCGCAACGGTACTGCTCGTCGGGCTGGCTCTGCTCGGGCTGCCGCGTGGCGCCCTGCCCCCGCCGGGCAGTCGATAGCCTGGCCGGACGCATGGCCCGACCTGCCCGACGTCGCCTGGCGAGTGGCGGCGTGGCTGGACGCCGCCCGGGTGGAGAGCACGACGCTGCCGACGCCGAGCGCCCGCGCCGAGCTGCTCGGCCAGCCCGGATCCACCACTCGGCCGATGCAACCGGTGCGGGCACAGTGGCAGCGGCAGGCCGACCAGGCGCTGCTGAACCCGCTCGAGATCCCCCTGCCCTACGCCCAGACCCTGGTACCGGACGCAAGGTCGGGGCTGGGTCAGGTCACAGGGTCGGAGGCGGCCCGGATGTCGGACGCCGGTGCCAACGTGCAGACCTACACGGTGCGCCTGCCGGGACAGGAGCGATTGCGCATCCTGACCCGCTCAGGCGCCGGGGCACGCGGCGGGCTGATCGTCGACGTGATCGATCCCCAGCGGCGGCGCGAAGGCCTGCCGATGATCATCGCCTCGTTCGGACCGCAGCCGATCGAGCGACGCATCGTGGTACCACCGGACACCACGGCTCGTGCCGAGGCTGGATCGCCCGCTCCTTGCTTGGCCCACCGGTGGCCGGCGATGCCATCACAGCGCAAGGCGCGCTTCGCAGCGGACCCGATCCCGACAGCGCCGAGCTGGCCGACCTGCCGGCTGGTGCCACGGTTGCCCCGCTGGGTCGGTTCGGCGATGCGCTGCGGGTACGCACCACCAGCGGCCTGACCGGCTGGATCGAGCTGGCCGAGCCTGGTGAGCCCGATCAGCCGAGGGAGCCCGCTTCGTGAGACGGTGTCCGCGACCCTGCCGCGGCAGAACCGGGCGCGGGAACTCGGCAAGGCCCGCACGGTCCGAGCGGCCACGCTCGCCAACCCCTGCCTGAACCGATGCCGCCGTCACCACCGGGCCGTCGCCACGCCCTGTTCACGTTCCTGTTGGCGGTGCTGGCGACCTTCGTGCTGCTCAGGCTGCCCGGCGATGTGCAGCAATTTACCCTGACGCACTGGCTGCGCTGGCCGATCGAGCTACCGATCGCGGTGCTGCTGATGATGATCGCGCCGCGTCGCACGCTGCCGCTGATCAGCGGCGTCATCGCCAGCGTGGTGCTGTTGATGCTGTTGCTGCGTCTGGGCGACCTGGGGGCGCGCTTCGCGTTCGGGCGCGCGTTCAGTCCACTGGCCGACCTGCACCTGTTCGGCCAAGGCTGGACGCTGGCCTCGCAGAGCATCGGGCACGCGCAGGCCACCGGCATCGTGATCGTCGTGCTGATCTGCCTGGCGGCCCTGTACGTGCTGCTGGGCATCGGATGGAGTCGCGCGCGTCGCCTGGACCGGGTGCAGCGGCTGCGCATCGGCAGCGCCTCGCTGGCGCTGGTGGTGACGGGTCTGGCGCTGGGGGCGATGCAGCACCAGGCCGATCGCGACTTCCGGGTGCGAGCCGACATCAGCGCCGAGCTGGTCGACCGGCTGGAGCATGCCGCGCGGGCGGTGCACGATCAACGCGCCTTCGCCGCCGAGCTGGCGCTCGATCCGGTCATCGTGCCGCCGCGCTTCGCCGCACTGGCCGACCACGACCTGCTGGTCCTGTTCGTGGAATCCTACGGGCGCAGCTTTACCGACGCACCGTTGTTCCAGGAGCGGGCCCGCAGCACGCTGGCCATGCTGCAAGAGCAGGCCAGCGCCGGGGGTTTGCACGTGAAGAGCGGTTGGCTGGACTCGCCGATTCGCGGCGGTCGCAGCTGGCTGGCGCACGCCACCTTCGCCTCGGGGCTGGCGCTGACCGACCAGGCGCGCTTCGATCGCCTGCTGAGTTCGGATCGACGCTCGCTGCCGGTGTTGCTCGGCGCGGCCGGCTTCGAAACGGTGACCGTGCTGCCGGTGGTGTCCACCCCGTGGATCGAGGGTGCCTGGTACCGCGTGGACCGCTTCATCGATGGACCGGGCTTGGGGTACCGCGGCAAGGGCTTCGGCTACGTGACCATGCCGGATCAGTTCACGCTGTCGGCGTTTCAGCGCGATGTGCGTGACGCGTCCGATGGCCCGCTGGCCGCCACCGTCGGGTTGCTGGGATCGCACGCGCCGTGGGCGCCGCTCGCCCTGCCGGTGCCGTGGGAGCAGGTCGGCGACGGCCGCATCTTCGATGGCAGCCACCGCATCGGCCGACCGGTCAACTGGGCCACGCCGGGCCCGGTGCGCGAGGCCTACGCCCGCTCGCTGGAGCTGACGCTGGCGCGCGTGGGCGAGTACCTGGAACGTCACGGTCAGGGCGCGCTGGTCATCGTGCTCGGCGATCACCAGCCGGCCAGCGTGATCGCCGGTTGGGCACCCAATGCGCACGTGCCGGTGCACGTGTTCGCCGACGATGCCCGCCTGCTCGAGCGCCTGCCCGCGGCAAGCTTCACGCCCGGCACGCTGCCCGAGGCGGATGCCGAACCGATCGCGATGGCGGCGATGCGGGCGTTGCTGTCCAGCGTGTTCGAGGCGCCGCTGGCACCGCCGGTCCCGCTCTCGCCGGTACGCCCGTAGACCGGATCGGCCAGGTACGGGTGCGAGGCGGGATGCCCAGCGCATCCGGATCGCCTACCATGCACAGCGAAGGGTGACGCGGGTCGCCCCAGCACCGAGACTGCCGTATGAAGAGTCGAGCCGCCGTCGCGTTCGAAGCCGGAAAGCCGCTGGAAGTCGTCGAGGTCGATCTCGACGGGCCGCGAGCCGGCGAGGTACTGGTCGAGATCAAGGCGACCGGGGTGTGCCACACCGACGAATTCACCCGCTCGGGTGACGATCCCGAGGGTGCGTTCCCGGCCATCCTCGGCCACGAGGGTGCCGGCGTGGTGGTCGAGGTCGGTGCCGGCGTCACCTCGCTGGAGGTCGGCGATCACGTGATTCCGCTGTACACCGCCGAGTGCCGCGAGTGCGAGTACTGCTTGCACCCGAAGACCAACCTGTGCCAGGCGGTGCGCGCCACGCAGGGGCGCGGTGTGATGCCGGACGGCAGTTCGCGCTTCAGCTACCAGGGGCGGGAGATCCTGCACTACATGGGTTGCTCGACCTTCTCCAACTACACGGTGCTGCCCGAGGTGTCGCTGGCCAAGGTCAGGAAGGATGCCCCGTTCGACAAGATCTGCTACATCGGCTGCGGCGTCACCACCGGCATCGGTGCGGTCATGTTCACCGCCAAGGTGGAGCCGAACGCCACCGCGGTGGTGTTCGGTCTAGGCGGCATCGGCCTGAACGTCATCCAGGGCCTGCGCATGGTCGGCGCCCGGCAGATCGTCGGTGTGGACATGAACGACGACAAGGAAGCGGTGGGCCGTCAGTTCGGCATGACCCACTTCGTCAATCCCAAGCAGCACGAGGACCTGGTCGGTCACCTGGTCGAACTGACCGGTGGCGGCGCGGACTACAGCTTCGAATGCATCGGCAACGTGGAGGTCATGCGTGCCGCGCTGGAGTGCTGCCACAAGGGCTGGGGCGAGAGCATCATCATCGGCGTGGCCGGCGCCGGCCAAGAGATCAAGACCCGACCGTTCCAGCTGGTCACCGGGCGCTCCTGGCGTGGCACCGCGTTCGGCGGTGCGCGTGGACGCACCGACGTGCCGCGCATCGTGGACATGTACATGGACGGGCGCATCGACATCGACAGCCTGATCACGCACAAGATGCCGCTGGAGGACATCAACAAGGCGTTCGAGCTGATGCACGGCGGCCAGAGCATCCGCTCGGTCGTCGAGTTCTGAGGGCGCTCGCGATGCAGACCGAATCCAGCTGGGCAAGCTTCGGCGGCAAGCTGTCGGTTCACGATCACTCCAGCGAGACGCTGGGGACCGACATGCGCTTCGCGGTGTACACCCCGCCGCAGGCCGAGCACGGGTCGTGCCCGGTCTTGTGGTACCTGTCGGGGCTGACCTGCACCTGGGCCAACGTCATGGAGAAGTCCGGATTGCAGCGCTACGCGGCCGAGCACGGCGTGATCGTGGTCGCGCCGGACACCAGCCCGCGCGGTGAAGGCGTGGCCGACGACGATGCCTACGATCTGGGTCAGGGGGCCGGCTTCTACCTCAGCGCCACGCAATCGCCCTGGGCCGAGCACTACCGCATGGACCGCTACCTGCTCGACGAGCTGGCCGGGCTGGTGGGCGAGCACTTCGCCATCGACCCGGAGCGCCAAGGCATCTTCGGGCACTCGATGGGCGGACACGGGGCGTTGACCCTGCACCTGAAACACCCCGATCGTTTCCGCTCGGTGTCGGCGTTCTCCCCGATCGCCTCGCCCAGCGAGGTGCCCTGGGGGCACAAGGCGTTCTCGGCCTACCTGGGCGAGGACCGGGAAGCCTGGGCGGACCACGACGCCGAGCGACTGGTCGCACAGCGCACCAGCGCCGCGCACATCCTGATCGACACCGGCGACGCCGATCCCTTCCTGGACGAGCAACTCGTGCCGCAGCGCTTCATCGACGCCTGCGCCGCGGCGGGCCAGTCGCTGGACTATCGAATGCGCGCAGGCTACGACCATAGCTACTGGTTCGTGGCGAGCTTCATCGGCGAGCACATCGCCCACCACGCTCGCGCCCTCGCCCGCTGACTGGGCCCGCTGACCAGGCCCGCTGACCAGACCCGCTGACCAGACCCGCTGACCAGACCTGCTGACCAGGCCAGCTGATGAGGCCCGCTGATCAGCCCCGGCCGATGACGCCGGGCTGATCGGACCGTGACGTCGGTGCCGGGCGCCCGTGTGCCCGGCATCGATGCCTTCAGCGTTCTTGAACCGCCGCCAGCCGATCGCGTTCCGCATCGCTGTCGCGCATGCGATCGGCGGTGTAGCGCGTACCGCTGATGGCCGACTCCACGAACAGCTCGTCCAGTTCCTCGATCAGCGCCGTCGACAGCGTCATGTCCGCCGCCGCCAGGTTCTCTTCCAGCCACGGTAGGTGCTTGGTTCCCGGGATCGGCACCAGCGTCCCCTCGGCACGCGACAGCAACCAGGACAGCGCCAGCTGGGCCGGAGTGCGCTCGAGCCGTCGCGCGATCGCCTGGAACGGTGCCAGCACCGCCTGGTTGGCCCGGAATGCGGCGGGCTCGAAGCGCGGTCGGGCGATGGTGCAGCGCAGGTCATCGGCCGGCAGCCGAGTCACATCGCGCGCCTGACCGGTCAGGAACTGCCGGCCGAGCGGCGAGAACGGCACCAGCGTCACGCCCTGTTGCCGACAGACGTCCAGCAGGCCGTGCTCGGGGGTGCGCGACCAGAGCGAGTACTCCGATTGCACCGCGGCGACCGGCCACTCGCGATGCGCGCGCAGCAGCTGCGCGCTGGACACCTCCGACAAGCCGATCTCACGCACCTTGCCCGCCTCGACCAGGCGGCCCATCGCACCGACGCTCTCCTCGATCGGTACCGAAGGATCCGCGCGGTGCAGGTAGTACAGATCGATCACGTCGGTCTTCAACCGAGACAGGCTTGCGTCGATCTGCCGCGCCAGCGTCTGCGGCCGACCGTCGATGCCCTGCGCCGACATGCCGCCCTTCGAGGCCAGCACGAAGGCTGTGCGTCGGGTACGCAGCACCTCGCCGATCAGCGCCTCGTTGGCGCCGTCGCCGTATACCATCGCGGTGTCCAGGAAGGTGCAGCCCAGATCCAGCGCACGGTTGAGCACCCGCTCGGCGGTGTCACGATCCGCCACGCCGTAACCGTGCGACAGGTTCATGCAGCCCAGGCCGATGGCCGAGACGTCGAGCGAGGCGATGCGGCGGGTGTGCATGGGGAGCGAACGCGCGAAGGGGGAGCCCGAGTATACGAAGCGGCTTCGCAGGCTCCCCACCGCGTGATGACCGGTGCCGGATGGGTCCGGCACCGCTGGCATGAGCAAGGCGCTCATTGCTACACTGGTATAACTTGGCTTTACGGCCGCGGCCGTGCCCTCCACGACGGCATCGGCAGGGGTTGCACGACCGAGTGACGCTTTTTCACGCCCGCGCCGGCAAGCGCCAAGGCCGCGATCGGCCGGCGACACTGGTGCCCCATCGCCCAGCCGCTACGCCCATGTCCTCTTCCGATACCGCCGCCGCCGCCTCCGGTTCGTCACGCCCCGCCCCCGCTGCAGCGGGGGCATCGGTCCAGGATCCGTCGGCCACCGCCCCGGCCGGACCCGCCCGGCCGGTCGCGGTGGTCGCCGGCGGCTCTGCAGGCGTCGGACGCGCCACGGCCGAGTTGCTCGCGCAGCGCGGTCACGACGTGGCGGTACTGGCGCGCGGCGAGCAGAACCTGTCGCGGTGCTGCACGGCGCTGCAGGCGCACGGCGCCACGGCGCTGGGCATCGTCTGCGATGTCAGCGACGAGCAGTCGCTGCGGGCCGCGACCGATCGCATCGTCAGCGAGCTGGGCGAGCCGGAGGTGTGGGTCAACTGCGCGATGCTGACGGTGTTCGGTGCGTTCGAGACCCTGTCCGACGAGGAGTTCCGGCGCGTGGTCGATACCACGTTCATGGGACAGGTGATCGGTACCCGCATCGCCCTGGAGGGCATGCGCCGGCGCGGGCACGGGCGCATCGTCTGCGTGGGATCAGGCCTGTCCTACCGTTCGGTACCGCTGCAGAGCGCCTACTGCGCCGCCAAGGCGGCGATCAACGGCTTCGCCCAATCGGTCCGCTCGGAACTGATCCACGACGGGCTGGACGGTGACGACGGCATCTCGATCTCGTTGGTGCAGTTGCCGGCGATCAACACGCCGCAGTTCGACTGGGCGCGCTTCAACCTGCGCACCCAACCGCGTCCGGCGGCCCCGGTCTACCAACCCGAGCTGGCGGCGCGCGCCATCGTGCAGGCGATCGACAAGCGCTCTCGCGAGTTGCTGGTCGGCAAGTCGGTGCTCGGCCTGGTGTTCGGCGACATGGTGCTGCGAGCCGTGTTCGACCGCCGCCTGGCGAAGGCCGGCTACGAAGGCCAGAACTCGGGTACGCCGCCCAGCGGCGAACGCGACGACAACCTGGTCTCCGCCTCGTCGCAGGAGGCCGGTGCGCGCGGTAGCTTCGGCGACGAAGCCTCCAGCGATGGGCTGATCATCGATGCCGATGTTGCGCGTGGCGTGGTGTTCGGCGGCGGCGCACTGGCCCTGTTGCTGCTCGGCATGCTGCTCGGCTGAGCACCCGCCCCCATGGCGACCCCGCTTCAGCCGGTCTTCGGGGACGCCTCAGCGCGGTGAACGACTGCCCGCCCCGCTCGCCTCTCGCCCCTTCGGCGCAGGCGATACCGGCGATGCCACCCACGGCGATCCATCGCCGGCCTCGATGTCGACGAAGCCATCCCGGTTGGGCAGCCGGATCGCCAGCAATGCGGCGCGGTCCAGCGGTCGCGACGCCGGGTGCAGCCGGTTCAGCACCAGCAGATGCGCCAGCAGATCCCAGGTCTGGCCGTCGTCGAGCGAACCCGGATCCTGCGGTGGCATCGCTCGCTGCACGTAGTCGTACAGCGGCGGCAGCACCGGCCAACGCGCCGCGATGCCGTGATCGGGCCACTCGCCGCTCAAGCTGGCGTGATCGCCGACCAGCTCCATCGCCCGGGCGCCCTGCCCGCTCGAGCCGTGGCAGTCGGCGCAACGTTCGGCGTACAGGACCGCACCGCGCCAGGCCCGGCCGATGCCCGGCGGCATCCCGGTACCGTCCGGGTACACGATCGCCGGCCATCCCGGTGCGACCGCGACGGCGCCGGACGGCTCGTCGGCCATCGTAGACCCGAGGAAGAGCACCACTGCCACACTGGTATAACAGAGGTGTGGCCACGCGCTCGGGTGACGGTGTCGCCTACTCGTCGAGATAGCCATGCGCCACGCCACCATCGGCGGATACCGACAGGGCGGTCACCGCGTTGTAGTGATAGCGCGGATCGCCGCCCCGTCGGCGCAGCATCTCGCGCCGCCGGGGTTGGACCCGTCCGGCACTGTCGACGGCCCGGCTGGCGATCACCGCAGGCTCCGAGGCGACGCCGCGTGGCCAGGTGGCCCGAAACCGCGTGAAGGCGCGATCGCGCGCCGCGCCGTCGAGCCGTGCCGGCCACCAACGCCGACCACCATCGACGGTGATGTCCACGCGCGTGATCGCACCCGCCCCGCTCCATGCCAGACCGGACAGTTCCTGCGCTCCGCACGGCAGGCGTTGGCCGACGAACGGCGAGGTGATCAGCGATTTCACGCCCAGGGTGCGGGTGAAGCGATGCGAGACACCGTCGGCCTGCAGATCGGTATAGGCCACGGTGTCGAAGCGCGACATCGCCGGTCTGTCCGACAGCGTCAGCCGTCCGAGCCACTTGACCTGCACCACGCCCTCCAGGCCGGGCAACATCAGCCGGGCCGGAAACCCGTGCGCGGCACGCAACGGCTCGCCATTCTGGTACAGCGCGATCATGGAGTGAGCCGGCAAGCTGTCCAGCGGCAGGCTGACGGTCATGCCGGCCGCATCCAGGCCTTCGGCGATCAGCCAACGTGCGGACGCCGCCACCCCGACCCGATCCAGCACCTGTCGAAGACTCACCCCGGTCCATTCGCTGCACGAGACCAGCCCGTGCAGCCAACCGACCGGTGCCTGCACCGGTTCGGGCCGCCACAGCGCCGAGCTGTTGCCGGCGCACTCGATGAAGGCCTGTCGCGAGTGCCTCGGCATGCGGAGCAGCGTCGCCAGGTCCAGCGTCGATGGACGTGTCACCCGCCCCTCGACGACCAGGTGCCAGGCTTGCGAATCCAATGCCGGGATGCCGGCATGATGGCGCTCGAAGTGCAAGCCGTTGGGAACCAAGGTGCCCTCCAGCTCGTGCAACGGCGTCCAGGCGACGCCGGTTCCCGGCGCACCGGGCTCGGTGGACACCCAGCGGATCGGCCCGTCCGGCGACGGTTGGCCGTAGTTGCTGAACTCGCCGCCCGGGGTGCGCCAACTGGGCGGCATGGTGCGTTGCCCCGACGCCCCGTCACCCGGCTGCGGGGCCGCCAGCGCGCCGCCGCCCATGCCTAGACCCGTACCCAGACCCGTACCCAGACCCGTACCCAGGCCGGCTCCCACCGCTGCGCCGCGGCGCAGCCAACGACGCCGCAGCGGGTCCGGATCACTCATCGTCGGCGGCGTTCCTGACCCGACCGTCATCGACCAGGCCCGCCACCAGATCGGCCACCACATCGGCCACCAGCCGGGGCTGATCGACGTGCACATGGTGACCGCTGCGTTCGGCCACCACCACGCGCCCCTGCACGCTCAGGCCGACCAGGTCTTCCTGCAAGTCGGCCCAGCCGGCATCCTTGTCACGCCCGGTCGCATCGTCGCCGTACAGGCGCAGTCCGCGACGCACCACCACCAACGGCATGCGCCACGGCTCGCCGCGCGCGCTGCGCGCCCGGCGCACCTGCTCGGCCGAGCGGGCGAAGTGCGCCATCTCGCCGTGCGTGGCCGCGTAGGTCTTGCGCATGCGGCCGAAGGCGGCGATCTTGCGGGCCACCGGCTGGGGCAAGTTTTCCGGCACCGGCGGCACCGACAACACGAACTGTCTGCCGCGCGGCAGCATCGGCCGGCCGCCGGACGCCGCCAGGCGCTCGAACTGCTGCTCGTGCGAGGCGTCCACCAGCACCAGACCGGCCACCTGGCCACCGCGCAGGTCGGTGAACAGCCGGGCCACGAAACCGCCGAAGGAATGCGCCACCACGAACAACGGATCCTCGACCCCGGCACTGTCCAACAGCGTGTCCAGATCCTGCGCCAGGCGGCCGGCATCGCGTGCCCCGGCCACCGGATCGCTCCAGGCGTAGCCGGCCCGGTCGTAAGCGCAGGTGCGCAAGCGCTGGCCGAAGCGCTGAGCCAAGGCGTCGCGCACCGGCTCCCATTCGAGCGCGTTGCCGCCCATCCCCGCCTCGAACAGCACCGTGGCCGATCCCGGATCGCCGAGGCAGTGCAGGTGCAGGCGAGAGCTGCCGATCGCGACCAACTCGCCGGGCCGTTCGTTCAGGAAGGCGAAGCTCAACGGTGCCGAGTCCGGCTCGCCCTGCTGCGCCTGCACCGGCATCGGTATCAGCGCAGACAGGCCCAGCGTGGTGGTGACAGCGACGCAGCACCGCCACCCGGACCGCGTCACGAGGCGGGCAGCCGCATCTGCAACTCGCGCATCACCGAGAACAAGGTCTCCTCCAGCACCACCGGCTGCTCGCACAACGCGCGGATCGCGCGCTCGCGCTGGTCGTACAGCCGCTGGTGCCAGGCCAGGGTCTCCTGCACCTCGGATCGCTCGGTGACCAGGCCGGCCTGACTGCCCTCGCCCGACCGGGCCAGCTCGTTGAGCGTGCCCTCGATCTGCTCGGCGATCGCGATCTGCTGGCGGGTGTAGCGCCGGATGCCGTCGATGAAACGCGAGCGGCGCTCGTTGGTCACCTGCACGGTTCCCACCGCCAGCAGGTCCAATCGAGCGGCGCGCTCGGATTCGGGCGTTCGCTGCGCCAACGCCGCGATCGCCTCGCTGTCGGCCGTGTCGAGCCGCTCCAGCGAGCCGAGCCGTCGCGCCAGCGTGGCCACCGCCTCGTCCTCCACCCAGCGCTGGTCCAAGGACGGCTCCAGCGCCCGCGGCCACATGGTGGCCGGCGACACCTCGGGCACCAGCACCTGGATGCACGGCCAGTCCTCGGGCCCGGCCGGCTGCGCCGACGCCGTGCCCGCCCACAGCGCGCCACCGAGCAGCGCACCGACGAGCAGGACCCGGCCCGAGACCCGCGCCTGCCGGGCAGGCGCTGCACGCGCTGCACGCCATGCCGATGCACGCGCGGCGGCGGATGAGATGGCCCGGCGACGGGCGGTCTCGCTTGGCATGCTCTAGGCTCCTTTTCCAATCGGTGGGCCGGCCGGCCCACCACGTCTTGCCAGCGACCCGCGCAACGGGTCGTAGCCCACGATCGCCAGTGCCAGGAACACCGCGGTGAAGGCGGCAACGATCAATGCCGAAGGCAGGTGGAAGGCACCGTACAGCGCGTGGCGCACCAGCTCGACCCCGTGGGTGAACGGGTTGCCGAGGCAGATCCGGTACAGCAGTTCGCTGGAATCGCGCAGCCGCCACAGCGGGTACAGCGCCGAGGAGGCGAAGAACATCGGAAAGATCACGAAGTTCATCACCCCGGCGAAGTTCTCCAGCTGACGGATGAACGAGGACAGGGCCAGCCCGAGCGCACCGAGCATCAGGCCGGTCAGCACCAGCGCCGGGATCGCGAACAGGTAACCGGGCAGCGGCGGTCGCACGTCCCAGAACCAGGCGATCGCCAGGAACACGTAGACCTGCACGAGCGCCACCATCACCCCGGCGATCAGCTTGCCGATCAGCAGGAACCAGCGCGGCATGGGACTGGACAGCAGCACCCGCATGCTGCCCATCTCGCGGTCGTAGACCATCGACAGCGAGCTCTGCATGCCGTTGAACAAGAGGATCATGCCGGCCAGCCCGGGCGTGATGTACTCCTCGTACAGCACGTAGGTCTGGTACGGCGGAATGATCGATACGCCGAGCACCGAACGAAAGCCGGCGGCGAAGATGAACAGCCAGACCAGCGGGCGGACCAGGGCCGACAGGAAACGGCCACGCTGGTGGACGAAGCGCAGGCCCTCGCGCACCACGATGCCGCGCAGGCAGCGCAGCGCGATGCGCGCATCGCCGGCCCGCGATCGGTGCGCCATCTCGGCGCGCTGTCCGCGCTGCCCGGCGCGTGGCCCGGCGCCTTCCGACGTCACGCGCCGCTCACCGGCTGTGCACCCAGCCGACGCGCCAGGTCGGCCACATCGCCGGCGCCGTGCGCCGCCAGCAAGCTCTGCAGCGTACCGCTGGCCAGCAGCCGCCCGCGATCCAGCACGTGCACCTGATCGTCGGCCCGGATCTCGTCGGCGATGTGCGTCGCCCACAACACCCCGACCTCGCCATCGTCGACCAGCGAGCGCACGTGCTGCACGAAACCTGAACGGCTGGCGATGTCCAGCCCCACGGTCGGTTCGTCCATCAGCAGCAGCGCCGGCCGATGCAGCAGCGAACGCGCCAGCTCGACCCGCCGGCGCTGACCGCCCGACAGCGAACCGGCCTTGCGCTCGGCCATGCCCTCGACCCCGTGCCGTTCCAGCCCGGCCGCGATGCGCGCTCTCGCCAGTGCCCGCGGCAGACCGTGCAGATCGGCGAAGTAGGCCAGGTTCTGTCGCACGCTCAGGTCGTTGTCCAGCGTCGGCTTCTGGAACACCACCCCCATCGCCGACAGCGCGGCGCGCGAGCGCGCCGCCAGGTCGTGGCCGACGATGCTGACCCGCCCGCCACCGGCCGAGAACAGCCCGGTCACGATCGAGAACAGCGTGGTCTTGCCGGCCCCGTTGGCCCCGACCAGCGCGGCGAAGCTGCCACGCGGTACCGTCAGGCTGACCGCGTCCAGGGCCAGCACCGACCCGTAGGCGAAGCTCAGTGACTCGACCCGCAGTGCCGGTGGCGGGCTCGGCTTGGAACCGGCGGCAAGATCGCTGTCCGGCGGCATGCTCAAGGGGCGACGACGACGCCCCACGGCAGGCGGCCGACCTTGACCGACTTGATCACCCGCTGGGCGTCCAGATCGATCACGCTGACATCGCCGCTCACCCCGTTGGTGGTGAACAGCCGGTCACGATCCGGCGAGAACGCCAGGTTCCACACTCGCGGCCCCACCAGCAGGTAGTCCTCGACCTCGAAGCTGTTGGCATCGATCACCGCGACCCGCGCCGACGGACCGAGCGCCACGTACACCTTGTCGCTGCCGTCATCGGCGATGGCCACGCCGACCGGCTGAATCGATTCCGGACGCAAGCCCGGCACCTCGAACGCGATGGTGTGCAGGATCTCGTGGGTTTGGGCATCGATCACCGCCACCGTGCCGCCGATCTCGCTGGACACCCAGACCTGACCACCGTCGGGGGTGAACTGGGCCACGCGTGGACGCGTGTCGACCACCACGTTGGCGACGATCTCCAGCGTTTCGGTGTCGATGAAGTGCGCCATGTTGGTGGTCTCGGAGGTGTTGACCAGCAGCGAACCGTCCGGGCTCAGGCCGATGCCCTCCGGCTCGATGCCGACCGGAATCTCGATCACCTTCTCGCGCGAATTCACGTCCACCACGGTGACCATGTTGTCGTCCTCGTTGGCGATGTACAGCCGCTCACCGTTGGCCCCCAGCGCCATCAGCTCCGGATCCGGGCCGGAGGGCAGCGTGTGCAGCACCTCGCCGCTGGCCAGGTCGACGGTCTCGACATGGTCATCGTCGCTGGTGCACACGTACAGGCGGGTGTTGTCGGCGCTGAGCACGATGCCGCGCGGACGCTCGCCGACCTCCAGCGTGCGCACCACCTCCAGCGTGTCGCCGTCGATCACGCTGATCGTGTTGTCGCGCTCGTTGGAGACGTAGACGCTGTACGCCATCGCCTGGCCGCAGCCCAGCCAGGCGATGGCGCACAGGGCGATCGCCAGCAAGCTCGGCGATGCCGGCGGCTTCGGTGGATGGGCAGCACTCATTGAAAGGCCTCGCAAGCGGATTCGGGTCGATCGTAACCGAGCGTGTCGAGCTCGGAGGTGCGGTGCAGGAAGCCATCCTGCGGGGAGACGCTGACCAGCATGCGCGGCGCCGACAGCAGGATCGGCTGGCGCAACTGGCCGTTCCAGTCCCGGTAGGTCAGCGGCACGCCCTTGAAGCCTGCCAGCGTGAAATCCGGGCCCAGCAGGAACTCGCGCACCGCCTCGGCCCGGCTTGCCTGCAGGCGGGTCACCGCCTCGCCGATCGAGCGCATCGCCAACCAGGCGGCCTGATCGCGCGGCGTCATGGTGCGTTCGGCCAGCTTCTCGAAACGGCGTTGGATCTGGGTCGCGCCCCATTGCTCGTGGGTGCGCGACCAGGCGGTCGGCACCAGACCCTGGGAGCCTGCCACCGGACGGGGTCGCTCGCTGCGGTAGGACAGGTATTCGCCGAACTCGTCCAGCTCGTCGGCCACCAGCAGCACGTCGTGGTCGTCGAAGCGGGTGAACACCGGAATCTCCGATTGGGCGGTGTGATGCCCCGAGTCGGTTCGCCGGGCCCCCGGCTCGCGCGTCCAATCGGCACGGTCCACCACCTCGAGCCCGAAGCGGGTGATCGCCCGCTCCAGCGCGGCGGCGAAGGCGGCATCGGATGGGTGCCGACCGGTCACCAACGCCACCTCGTCCCAGCGCTTCCAGGACAGGTACTGGGCAAGCGCATCGGCTCGCATCGCTCGACTGGGCACCACGTGCAACAGGTTGGCGCGGCAATCCTGGTTGCGCAGCGCATCGCTCTGATCGCGCACGTTGAACCCCAGTGCCCCGCCCGCCGCGTCGCCCGCCACCTCGTCCATCGCTTGACCGGCGATCGCCAGGTCGGCCGCGTCCAGATCCAGCAGCAGGAACCGGCTGCCGCCGGCCACCAGGGCCGACACCCGCTCGGCCAGATCCTGATCGGTGGCCACCACGACGTTCTCGTACGCGTAGTCGTGGCCCAGGAAGGCGCCGGTGGTGCGGTTGTCCTGCAGCCCGAGTTCGGCCCCGGCAGCACCGTCATCCTCGACCGGCCGGTCCAGGAAGGACAGCGGCTCGGGGGGCGACTCGGCACGGCTCACCCGGGCGATCGACACCTGGACCGGGTCGGCGGCCCATCCGGTTGCCGGCGGCAGGACGCCGAGTCCGATCAGCCAACCCGCCAGCAGCGCGCCGCCCAAGCGTGCGCCCAGGGCGCTGGCAACGGTACCGTGAACGCGCCAGCTCGGCACCCCCCGTGTCGGCCGATCGTGCATCAGGAGCCGCTGATGATGAACTCGGCCCGCTGCGATTCGCCGCTCGAGCCGGGGATCGACAGGCTGTAGGTGCCAGGCTTGATCGCGATGAAGCGGATCGTGGCGGTGCCCTCGTCATCGAACTCCAGGCTCTCGATGCCCATCGGACGCACCTCGATGTCGTTGATCACCACTTCGTTGACCCAGATGTTGCGAAAGAAGCCCGACCCGGACAGCGCCAGTTCGCCGGAGCCATCGCAGACGATGTCAAGGCTGTAGTACTCGCCCGATACCAGCTCGTACGGCGTGCCATCGGTCAACGGCTCGACCACCGACAGGGTCAAGGGCGGCAGATCCTGCGCACCGCCGGTGAGCAGCCCGGCGGCGCCGAGCTGTCGCCCACCGTCGTCGTCATCGTCGTCCGCCATGGCACCGGCGAACGGTGCGCTCAGCATGGCGAGCGACAGGGCAATGCTCAGGGGATGACGGAATGGTCGAGACATGCGTGTGAGCCTCCGCTCGGTAGGTAGGGAACAGCTTTCGTCGATGATGCCGCGCGGCCGGCCCGTATCGTCGGTGGACATCATCATCAAGGATCTATTCATCCTGCGGCAGCCGGAGCCCCGGGGCCGGGTCGAGCACTTGGGTGGGCAGGTCTTCGAACTGCCAGTCCTCGATCCCGTCGCGCAGCCAGTTCACGCGCCGGTAGCCGGCCAGCACCGCCCGCTTGGCCGCGTTCCACGACATCCAGCAGTTCATGCGGCAGTAGAACACGAGCGGGCGATCGCGCCGGCCGCCGGTGGCACGGGCCAGATGATCGAACAGATAGTCGTGCGTGATCCGGGCCTGCACGCCGTAGCCGGTATCGGGTAGCCACAGGGCGCCTTCGATGCCGACGTGCGCCACCGGCAACCACAACGCATCATCGGGAAGGCTTGCCGGCCGGCGATGCTGGGGCACCACGTCGATCACCACGGCCGCCTCGTCCCGCATCAAGCGATGCGCCTGCACCGCGGTGACGGTACGCGCGCCGGCCAGCGTGTCCGGCACCGGCGCATCGTAGGCTGACAAGCGATAGCCCTCCGGTTCATCGATCGCCGCGGCCACCACGCCAGGGATCGCCACCGACAGGCCGATGCTCAACAGCGCGCATCGCAGCCGGACCGGTATCCAGCCTGGCATCGGGCCCGTTGGCGGGAACGCGCTCACGGTGGCGGGATCAGACGGCCCCGATCGTCCAGCAACGGGATACCGAAGTCCTGCAGCACCGCCTCGATCTGCTCGGCATGTTCCTTGAGCACGCGGTTCACGGTGCGCTTCCAATCGGTCTCGTTGTAGCGCACCGCCATCGAGACGCGGAAGTTCATGCGGGTCGGTTCCTGCAGCAACGGCACCACGCGCAGGCGCGCGTCCGGGTTGCTGCTCGCGTACCAGCCGGCGATCGGCCCCCATACCAACGAGGCCAACGCCTGCCCGTCGGCCACGTCCTCGAGCGCACGGATCGCGGGCCGCTCGACCCGGGTGTCGGTCACCAGCTGGTAGGGACGCACGCGATCGAGCAGGCCGAGCGAGGCGAGCACGTCGGCCGGCGGCGTGCCGGCGACCACCCCGATAGCCCCCTCGGTGTCGACCAGGTCGGCGATGCGCTCGGCCTGGGGCAGTTCGTCGGCACGGGTCACCAGCGCGTAGGCGGAGTGATAGTAGGGATTGGTGTTCTGCACCTTCTCGCTCGAGGTGGTGATACCGGACACCAGGTCGCAGGCGCGCAATCGCAAGGTGTTGCGCACGAAGCCGGTGGCTTGCGGGTACCAGGTGTAGCGCACCTCGCGCTGCAAGGCCTCGGCGACGATGTCGACGACCCGGTTCTCCAACCCTTCCAGCGCCTGGTTGGAGAACGGAAGGTTGGCCGGGTCGGCGCACACCTTGAGGAACGAGGTGGTGAGTGCCTGGCGACCGGCGGTGGCGGCGGCCGCAGGGAGCATGGAGGCAAAGGTCAACCCCAGCCCCAGCGCTGCGTACAACCCAACCCGTGCTCGACGCCCGATGACTGCCGGCTTTCGCAGGCGCTCGTCAGGGCCGCGAGCCGACGTCGGGGGCGTGCGCCCGGCGCGCAGTGAATTCGAAAGCATGTCGGCTCGCCAAGGGCATCGGTTGATCGCCCGGTTGATCGCCCGGGCGGGCGCGGGTGCAAGGATCGTCCCCTCGCGTCGGCCCGGCGTCCAACGATGCCTGAGTGGCTGCGTCGTCGGCGTCCGTGCCGTGCTCGGCGAGCGCTGCCGGCGATCGTGCCCGACAGTGCCCGCCTTGCGTTACGTCATACCGTGCGTCAGAGCGCGAAGACCGTCAAGGTGCCGCCCAGCGAGGTGTAGCTGGACAGCGACTTGTACGCACCGACCGCACCCAAGCCGTCGGTGTCACCGGTCAGCCCGGCCGCGAAGCCGATGCCGGCCCAGCCACCCAGACCGGAGAGCACGCCCACGTACTGCTTGCCTTCGAACTCCCAGGTGTTGACGTTGCCGATGATGCCGGACGGTGTCTTGAAGCGGTACAGCTCCTCGCCGGTCTCGGCGCTGACCGCCTTCAGGTGCCCTTCCAGGGTGCCGTAGAAGACCACGTCGCCGGCCGTGGCCAATGCGCCGCTCCAGACCGAGAAGGCCTCCGGCACGGTCCACTTGATCTCGCCGGTGGTGGCGTCCCAGGCGATGAAGTTGCCCAGGTTCTCGGTACCGTCGCCGCTGACCCGGCCACCGGGGTACATCGACAACGTGGCGCCCACGTACGGCTGACCCGCCGTGTACTCGACCTCGAAGGGCTCGTAGTCCATGCACACGTGGTTGGTGGGCACGTAGAACATCTTGGTCTTGGGCGAGTAGGCCGCCGGCTGCTGGTCCTTGGTACCCAACGCTGCCGGACAGATGTTGGTGGTGTTGACGTCCTCGCCATTCTGGCCGGTGGAGTACTCGGCGACCACTTGCGGACGGCCGGTCTTCATGTCCACGTGCGTGGCCCAGTTGACCACCGGGTCGAACTTCTCGGCCACCAGCAGCTCGCCGGTGATGCGGTCCAGGGTGTAGCCGAAGCCGTTGCGGTCGAAGTGGACGAGCGTCTTGCGCTCCTCGCCGTCCATCTCCTGGTCGACCAGGATCATCTCGTTGACGCCGTCGTAGTCCCACTCGTCGTGCGGCGTCATCTGATAGAGCCAGCGGGCCACGCCGGTGTCGGCATCGCGCGCCATGATGGTCATCGACCAGCGGTTGTCGCCGGGGCGCTGCACCGGGTTCCAGGTGCTGGGGTTGCCGGTGCCGTAGTACACCAGGTTCTCCTCGGGGTCGAACGAGAACCAGCCCCAGGTGGTGCCGCCGCCGATCTTCCACTGATCGCCTTCCCAGGTGGCGGTGCCCGAATCGACGCCGACCGGCTCGCCCAGGTGGGTGGTGTTCTCCGGATCCATCAGGGTCTGGTCGTCCGGACCGGTGGAGTAGCCGCGCCACGCCATCGAGCCATCGGCGAGGTTGTAGGCGGTCAGGTGCCCCTGCACGCCGAACTCGCCGCCGGAGATGCCCAGGTAGACCTTGTCGCCGTAGACCATCGGTGCCGCGGTGCCGGTCTCGCCCTTGCCCGGGTCACCGTTCTTGACCGACCACTCCACCTCGCCGGTGTCCGCGTTCAGCGCCACCAGCGTGGTGTCGGCCTGGTGCAGGAAGATCTTGCCGTCCCCATAGGCCACGCCGCGGTTGACGGTGTCGCAGCACATGACCGGGATGACCGACGGATCCTGCTTGGGCTCGTACATCCACTTGATGCGCCCTTCCTCGCCCAGGTCCATCGCGTAGACCTTGTTGGGGAACGGGGTGTGCAGGTACATGGTGTCGCCGATGACCAGCGGCCCGCCTTCGTGCCCGCGCAGCACACCGGTGGAGAAGGTCCACACCGGCCGCAGGTTCTTGGCGTTGTCGACCGTGATCTCGTCCAGCTCGCTGAAGCGGGTGTTGGCGTAGTTGCCGGTCGGCATCGCCCAGTTGGCCGGGTCCTGCGACAGCTTGAGCAGCTCATCGTTGGCGATGCCCGGGCTGGCGACGAACATCGTCGTCGCGGCCGCCAGGCCCAGTAGATGGAGCGGTTTCATCATCATTGCGTGGGATATCCTCGACAGTCGATTGAGAACGGAAGATCGTCGAAAACGACCGACACCGCCCTGCCTCCGATCGAGCTGCCAGCGCAGCGCGCCCGGTGACAGGCCGCTTCGATTCCGTGATTGGCATCAAAGCACTGCTGGCCGCAGTTCACGAATCTACGGGTCGCCTTGACGTCCGTCAACGACCGGTGGCTTACGTCACACCCGTGCTGCGACATATTGTCGCTACCGCTGCCGCGTCGGCCCAGTCGGCCGGCAAGTCCGCCGGCAAGTCCGCCGGCCAGTCCGCTGCCCCGTCCGCTGCCGATCGCCTCACTCCCACTCCAGCTGCGACCAGGCCCGTGTCAGGTTGAACGGATGGTGCAACCGGTACAGCCGCCAGCGCGCGGCGTCGGGCAAGCGCGATGGATCGTCGCGCTCGGCCCGCGCCACCTGCGAGGCCAGCGAATCGCCGGCGGCGATCGCTGCGCGCACCCGGTCGCGAAGCGGCACCAGGTAGGCCAGCATCGGTCCCAGCAGACTATCCGGCGCGGCCGGTGGCCCGTGCCCGGGCACGATGCGCTGCCACGATCGATCCGCCAGCCGCTCCAGCACCTGGATCCAACCCAGCAGATCGCCGTCCAGCGACGGCAGCCGCTCGCCGACCACCACGTCCCCGGCGAACAACGTGCCGGTGAGCGGGTCCGCAACGATCAGATCGTGATCGGTGTGCGCCGGCGGCAAGGCGCGCACCTGCACACGGCGCCCGCCCAGGTCGATCTCGTGCACCTGCCCGACGCCCAGCGCGATGCTCGGGGTCGGCGCGGCGCGAGCGGGCAGCAGCTCGGCGAAGCGCCCGGCGTCGTGAGCGCGCCGCGCCGCGCGTGCCGGTGCGAAGCCTGCGTGCGCGACGATGACCGGCACATCGGCGAACGCACCCGCACCGAGCACGTGGTCCGGATGCGCGTGGGTCAGCACCAGATGGCTGATCGGCAGATCGCTGTGGGCCCGGATCGCACGCTGCCAGGCGTGGGCCACCAAGGCGCTGCCCCCGGCATCGATCAGCGCGATCGAGCGCTCGCCCACCACGGCGGCCAGCGTGGCGACATCGGCCGCGTTGCCGATCGCCGCATCCTCGTGACGCCCCACGTGCACCAGCACGCCGGGAGCGATCGTGCGCACCCGAAACGGTCGGCCGCCGACCTCGATGCCGGTGTCGATGTCAGGTTCGTGGTCGGGTTCGGGGTCGGCCACGCCGTGCTGTGCAGACGAGATGCCCGCGCTCAGCGCCACCACTGCGACCAGGGCGCGCACCCACCGGACACGGTGGGCTGCGCCCGGCGTGCCGGGTCGCCGAGCCGAAGAAGCATCGGCCGGACGACGGCTGCGCAAGCGGGCAAGGCGGACCCGGCGGCGGGTCCGGCCAGGGGCGACGACGAGGACTGGGCGCATGGACACCGGGCCGGCTCGAAAAAAGGAACGGCTTGACAGCGCGACGATGCGCCACCTAGTTTGTGCCGCCACGGTACTCCGATGGAACTGACGATGAAGCCATTCGTTCGTAGCCGCGTTCGCCGCCGGCTGACCTGGTGCGCCCCGCGGTCCGGTACGCCGTGGCGGGCCCGAGCCGCAGCCGGCACGTGGGCCCTGGCGCTTGCGCTGACGGTGCCGGTGCTGACGATCGCGATGCCATCGGCGCAGGCCTTCGATGAGCTTGCGCCGGCGCAATCGCTGATCTACGCCACCCCGCACCTGGCCAACACGGCCGCGGGCGATACGCTCGAATACCGCTACACCCGGCGTGGCCCCGATGTACCGGACTTGCAGGACAGCGCCACCCTGGATGTGGTGACCGAGCACGAGGACGGTCGTCGCGACGTGCAGGTGACGTTCCTGAGCGAGGAGCGTCGCGTGCCGCTGCCCGACTTCGACGGCTGGCGCGGCAACCCGATCCTGCTGGCCATGCTCGAGCACGTGGCGTTGGAAATGAGTGCCGAGACCGGCGGCGGCGCGGTGTACTTTCGCAACCGCATCCGTGACGCGATGGCGTCCGAGCAGGCCGAGCTGGACAGCGTGCAGGCCGAGTGGCGGGATGAGGGAATCGAGGCCACGCGCCTGCGCTTCCAGCCGTTCGTCGGCGATGCCTACCTGGGCGGGCGACCCGACTACACCGCCACCGAGTTCTCGCTGGTGCTCAGCGAGGCGGTCCCCGGTGGCGTGGTGTCGGTCGAGGTCGATGCCAACGACAACGGTGCGCTGCTGCACAGCCGCCGACTGACTCTGACGGAGCCGACGCCATGAGACGCCCCGCCCGCGTCGGCGCCGGCGCGCTGGCCGCCACCGCTCGATCCATGCTGGCCATGCTGGCCATGCTGATGCTCGTGACGGCGCCGCTCGGCGCGGCACTGGCTCAGGACAGCACCGACGAGCAGAGCGTCGGCGCCGCACCGGCCGCCATCGGCTACCCGACCGTGGTGATCGCCGACTACGTGCTCGGCTGCATGGCGGCCAACGGCAACTCCTACATCGCGTTGCAGCAATGCTCCTGCAGCATCGACTACATCGCCGCGCGCATGCCGTATCCGGATTACGAGCGGGCCGGCACCGTCATGCAGGTGCAGCTCGATCGTGGCCAGCGCGGCCTGTTCTATCGCGATTCCAGCTGGGCCAAGCGACGCGTGGAGCAGCTGGAGAACCTGCAGGCCCAGTCGACGCTGGAGTGCTTCTGATGCACCGGGCTCACCGTCACGATCCGCTGCGGTGTCGGTAGTCGTTGCCGTCCGAGTCGGTGGCGCTGACGCTGAGCGTGCGGCCGGCCGTATCGCCCAGCGCGCGATAGCGCAGGTGCACCACCGGGTTCTCGCTCATCGAGAAGTTGGTGCGCATCGAGAACAGCGGCTCGCCGTCCACCTGCGCGCCGATGGTCTCGAGGAAGTAGGCCGGAATGTAGTGTCGCGAGAGCTGATCGAACTGCATGCCCGAGTGGTTCGGATGACTGATCTTCACGATCGCCTCGTTGATCGAGGAACTGGGCAGCGCATCGGCGGACGGTCCGAACAGCACCTTCATCCGTCCGGCGTTCTGCCGGGCGCTCTGCATGTCGGCCATGGCCGGCGCCGAGCAGCCGCCAGCGGCCTTCACGAAGCGTGCGACTTGCCACAGCGAACCGTCGGCCAGTTCGCCGACCGCCCGCACGTGGGTGTATTCGTTGATGCGAATGCGCGTCTCCAGCGATTGCCAGTCGCGCGCCGCGTCGGCGAACTCGACGACACCGGCCAGCGGCAACGGATTCTTGTCCACGATCAGGTGCAGGCGATGCACCGGCCGCTGTGCATCCAGCAGCCGCACGGTGATCGGCACGATCGCCGCATCGTGCGCGCGCTTGGGTGCCTCCAGGGCCAGCAGGCCTTCACCGTCACCGACCTTCGTCGCCCCGAAGTAGTGTCGGGCCAACGTCGCCCAACGCTGCTCGTCCGCCTCGTCGGCCAACGCGATGCGCGCACCGCCCGCGCCCAGCAAGCCCGTCCCCAGCAGGGCACCTCGCGCGGCCACTCGCGCGCTCCGGCGAAACAGGCGACGACGCTCGAACTGCGACGGCAAGTGGCTCATGGGCAGGGCTCCCGGGCGCATGGCCCTGTCGTTTCCACCCGATCATACTCGGCGCGGTGGGCGTGAGACCCACCCGACGCCGCCAACGCTCCAGATACGCCGTTGCGAACCGGCACGGGCGGGCCCGCCGACCGGCGCTGTGGCTGGTGGCAGGACTTGCCACGGCGACGCTTGCGTTCGTGGTCCTGCGCTTGAGCGTGTTCGCCACCGCGCCGGATGCCGAGTCCGCGATGGCCAGTGGACGTTATGCCGATGCCCTTCGCCACTACGCGCGCGCCGCCGCCGACGGCGATCCGCAGGCGATGACCGCGCTGGGCAACCTGCACTACCTGGGCCTGGGCACCACCCAGGATCCGGCCACCGCGGCCGATCTGTATCACCGCGCCGCCGGACTGGGACATTCACCGGCGCAGATCAACCTGGGAATCCTGTACGCCCAGGGCCTGGGCGTGGTCGAAGATCCGCTGCGCGCCTTCGCCTGGTACAACATGGCCTCGATTCACGGCAGTGCCGCGGCCGAGTACTACCTGTACCAGATCAGCGTGGAATACACGCTCTCGCCGCTGCAGCAAGCCACCTCGGCCGAGCGATGGCGCACGCTGGAACTGTTGATGGCGGAGGCCCTGTGAGCGCGGCTCGCCCGGTCCGGGCCCGGCCCGAACGGGATCCGCTGGCACTGCCGCCCCATCACTTCGCGCAGACCTGGCTGCTGATCGTGGCCTTCGCGCTGCTGGCGCTGGCGGTGCTGCAACAGCGCGGCCTGCTCGGCCTGCTGTTCACGCTGGATCGCAGCCATGTCACCGGCGTGATCGCCGCGCTGGTCGCGTTCGGCACCGCGCACGCCCTGTGGCACCTGCTGATCGACTCACGGCGCATCGAAGTCGCCTCGGCCGCACTCGAAGGTCGCATCGATGGGCCGGCCAGCGACCCCTTCGTGGCAGCCTGGCAGTCGGCCGCGGCGCCGGGAGCGTCGGCAGCGCAAGGCCACGACGATCCGCTGGATCACTACGCGGACCGCCTGCGTGGGCCGGCCGAGCTGGGCTGGTTCCTGGTCGATACCGCGGTCCGGCTCGGCTTGCTCGGCACCATCGTCGGCTTCATCCTGATCTTCACCTCGTTGTCATCGGTCTCGATCGACGGGGCGGACGGGTTGCGCGACCTGCTGGTCGCGATGAGCGGTGGCATGGGCACCGCCCTGCTCACCACGCTGGCCGGACTGGTCGGCGCGACCTTGCTGGCGGTTCAGTACCTGATCCTGGGCCGTCAGGCCGAACACCTGCTCGGCGTGCTGTCGCGATTACGTGCACGTGTGACGGCACGTGCAACGGCGCGTGCAACGGCGCGTACATCGACGCAGGCAGCGGTGCACGCGGGGGCGGCTGCGACGGCGCGCGCCGGGCTGCCCGACGCCTCGCGCGACGCCTCGCGCGACACTTCGCGCGGCACGGCACGTTGAACGCATGCGAGCCCGCGCGCGCTATCGCCCCACCCCGGCCGGCTCGGATCCGTTCACGGACCTGCTGTTCAACGTGCTGCTCGGCTTCATCCTGCTGTTCTTCGTGGCGATCCTGTTTCTCAGCCCGGCCGAGCAGACCGGCAAGATCGACATCGAAGCCCAGTACGTGATCACCGTGACCTGGGCCGACGGATCGCCGGACGACATCGACACCTGGATCGAGGATCCGTCCGGCAACGTCACCTGGTTTCGCAACCGCAGCACCGGCCTGGTGCATCTGGACCGCGACGATCGCGGCATGCTCAACGACACCCTGGAGGTGGACGGACGCGCCGTGGTCAATCCGCTGAACCAGGAAGTCGCCGCGATTCGCGGGCAGCTGGCCGGGGAATACACCGTCAACGTGCACTATTACGAGTCCGAAACCGGCCAGCCGGTCGAGGTGGCGGTCAAGGTGTCGCGCATCAACCCGGTCTACACCGTTGCCTACTACGGCACCACGACGCTGGCCCAGAAGGGCGAGGAGGCCACCGCGGTGCGCTTTTCGATCGCCGCCGACGGCGCGGTCCGCGGTGTCAACCGCTTGCCCAAATCCCTGGTGCCCTGATGCTCGAGATGCTCGACACGCTGATCCTCGCCATCACCCCCGACTTCCTGCCCCGCCTGGACGTCGTCGCGCTGGTGATCGCCTACACCGTGCTGGCGGCCGTGGTTCTGGGATTGAACCTGCATTCCCGCTGGCACTGGCTGGTCAAGAGCCTGAGCACCGTGGCGGTGGTCACGCTGTGCTGGATCGCCTACAACTCCTGGCCGGCGCTGCTCGGCTGGCCCACCGAACACGATGTGCCCGAGCGCTTCTACCTGCACGCGGCCACCGTCGAGGAACCCGACTTCGTGTACCTGTGGGGCGTCGACCTGTCGCTCGGCCTGGCGCGCACGGTGCCGCGATCCTTCGCCGTGCCCTACACCCGCACCCTGCACGATCGGGTCGACAAGGCGACGCGCAAGCTGCGCAAGGGACTGCCGGTGATCGGTCAGGTGGCCCCGTCGACCGCCTCGATCGACGAGCTCGGCGCGCTGGAGCGCAGCGAGGCGATCAGCGAGATCACCTTCATCGATGCGCCGCAGTCGCTGGTACCCGGCAAGAACTGAGCGTGCACTTCGCCGATCCGCAACAGGACCCGCCGATCGGCGTCGTCGCCGATGGCGCGGCACCTGGGCCTACGGCGAGCTGTTCGCCTTGCAACCGATCGAGCCGAAGGCGCCGCGAAAGACGCCGTGAGCCGAGTCCTACCGCGAGCGGAACCGGCACCGCCTGCGACAAAGTGTCGCGCCTGACGTCGCTTCGGGACATTATTTCGTGATGGAGTGGCACAACGGCATGTTGATCGGTTCACGTCGCTGGTAGGATCATCGAAGCGCTGGTGATCAAGCCAGCGCCGTGGTTCACACGTTCCACCTTGGGCCAAACGCGGTCCGCCACGCCCGCAGCGAGCCGATCACGGCGCGCCAAGGGCACAACTAACGGGAGTTCATGCGATGACCTGGGAAACCCCTGCAGCGGTCGACTATCGGTTCGGCTTCGAGATCACGATGTACATGTACCACGTCTGATCGATACGCGATCTGACGCCGGCGGTCGCGCTGCGCGCGGCCGCCGGCACGCACTCGCTCATGCGACGGCCTGTCGGCCGCCGTCGGCGATACGCGACGATCGGTCGGTTCGCCGCGCCCGATCGGACCGACACGACAGGATCGCCCCACTTTCATGAAGGTCACCGTGCTCGGCTCGGCCGCCGGCGGCGGCTTCCCGCAATGGAACTGCAATTGCCGCCTGTGCGATGGCGTGCGCCGCGGCACCGTACGCGCCACTCCCCGCACCCAGTCCTCGATCGCCATCGGGACCGACGACGTCTCGATGCACGACTGGGCGCTGTGCAACGCCTCCCCCGACATCCTGCAGCAGCTCAAGGCGACGCCTGCGCTGCAACCGGGGCGCGCGCTGCGCGACACCGGCATCGCCGCCATCCTGCTGATGGATGCGCAGATCGATCACACCACCGGGCTGCTGATGCTGCGCGAGCACGCGAAGCGTCTGCCCATCCACTGCACCGCCGCGGTGCGCGAGGACCTGTCGACCGGCAACCCGCTGTTCGAGGTGCTGCGCCACTACGCCGATGTCGACTGGCACGAAGTGGTGCCCGAACGCACCTTCACCATCGATGCGCTGGACGGGCTGGTGTTCCAGCCGCATGCGCTGCTGAGCAATGCCCCGCCGTACTCGCCGCACCGCGACGCGACCCGACCCGGCGACACGCTCGGCCTGAGCGTCACCGATACCGCCAGCGGCAAGCGACTGTTCTACGCCCCCGGCCTGGGGACGCTCGAGGACCCTGTGCGACAGGCCATGCAGGACGCCGACGTGGTCCTGGTCGACGGCACGATGTGGACCGATGACGAGATGATCACCACCGGCGCCTCGGCCAAGACCGCCCGTTCGATGGGGCACCTGCCGCAGAGCGGCCCCGGCGGCATGATCGAGGCGCTCGACGAGCTGCCGGCCACCACCCGGCGGATCCTGATCCACATCAACAACACCAACCCGATTCTCGATGAAGACGGTCCGCAGCGAGCGCTGTTGGCCGAGCACGGCATCGAGGTGGCCCACGACGGCATGCAGCTCGAGATCCGATGACCAGACCAGGCAGCACACCGGACGCCGGCACGAACGGCTGGGACGCCGCCACGTTCGAGGCCCGCCTGCGCGAGCGCGGCAAGGCGTATCACATCCACCATCCGTTCAACGTGATGCTGAACACCGGCGGCGCCAGCGAGCAGCAGATTCGCGGCTGGGTGGCCAACCGGTTCTACTACCAGGTGGCGATCCCGATCAAGGATGCCGCGGTCATGGCGAACTGCGACGATCGGGACGTGCGCCGGGAGTGGATCAAGCGCATGCTCGATCACGATGGCTACGAGCTGGCAGGTCCCGACGGGCGCGTCAGTGACGAAGGCGGCATCGAGGCCTGGATTCGGCTCGGCATGGCGGTCGGCCTGACGCGCGAGGAGATCACCGACCTTCGCCACGTGGTGCCGGGCGTGCGGTTCGCCGTCGACGCCTACATCGACTTCGCACGTCGCCGCCCCTGGCAGGAGTCGGTGTGCGCCTCGCTGACCGAGCTGTTCGCACCGGCCATCCACAAGCAGCGTCTGGCCACCTGGCCCGAGCACTACCCCTGGATCGACGAGGCCGGACTGGCCTACTTCCGCAACCGTGTCACCCAGGCGCGGCGCGATGTCGATCACGGTCTGGCGATCACGCTCGGCCACTTCGTGTCGCGAACCGATCAGGAACGGGCGCTGGGCATCCTGGACTTCAAGCTCGACGTGCTGTGGCAGATGAACGATGCGATGGCCGCCGCTTACGGCCTGCCCGAGCGACCGGCCCTGCCCGCCCGCGATCGCGCCGCAGCGGGTGCAGGTGCGGGTGCAGGCGCGGCGGCCGGCACCTGCGCGGCCGAGGATGCGGGCTCTCCCGCCGAGCCGTCCGAGCTCGCCTCGCGAGAGCCGGCATGAGCGGCACGGCCGACGGAGGCCGCCCGATCGAGACCGGCTCGGCACGCCTGGACGATGTGCCGCTGGCCAGCGTGCCTTGCGTGGCCAAGCCGTTTCGCCTGCAGTTCGAAACGGCTCAGGATGCCTGGGTGCTGCTTTACCCCGAAGGCATGGTCAAGCTCAACGGCCCCGGCGGCGCGATCCTGGAACAGTGCGACGGCGAGGCCGACGTGATGACCATCGTCGCCCGGCTGCAGGAGGCGTTCGGTCGCACCGACTTGGCCGACGATGTGCGCGGCTTCCTGGCCGTGGCGCTGGGCAATCGGTGGATCACGTTGACATGAGCCGCCCGACCGCTGCCCAAGGTGAGGCCGATCGGCTGCTCGGCCCGTTGGGCGAGCGGCTGCCGGCACCGGTGAAGGGCAAGCCCGGCCCGCCGCTTTGGTTGCTTGCGGAACTCACCTACCGCTGTCCGCTGCATTGCGCGTTCTGCTTCAATCCGGTGGATTTCGCCACCCGGGAGCAAGAACTGTCGACCGAGAGCTGGCTGCGCGTGCTGCGAGAAGCGCGCGCCCTGGGCAGCGTCCAGGTCGGCTTCTCGGGCGGGGAGCCGATGTTGCGCGACGACCTCGAGGTACTGGTCGCCGAGGCCCACCGGCTCGGCTATTACACCAACCTGCTGACATCCGGCGTCGGCCTGACCGAAGAGCGCGCCGAGGCGCTTCAACGGGCGGGGTTGGACCATGTCCAACTCTCGTTTCAGGACTCGACCCGCGAGGCCAACGACTTCCTGTCGCACACCCGAACCTTCGATCTGAAGCAGCGCGTGGCCGCGCTGATCAAGCGGCACGAGTGGCCGATGGTGCTCAATTGCGTGATACACCGTCTCAACATCGACTACATCGACAAGATCATCGACATGGCGCTCGAGCTCGGCGCCGAGTACCTGGAGCTGGCCAATACGCAGTTCTACTCCTGGGCCGAGGTCAACCGTGATCAGCTGATGCCCACCCAAGCCCAGGTCCAACGGGCCGAGGCGGTGGCGGCCGAGTACCGCGAGCGCTTCGCTGATCGGATCCGCATCATCTTCGTGGTACCGGACTACCACGGCACGCGACCGAAGAAATGCATGAACGGCTGGGGTCAGGTCTTTCTGACCGTCGCGCCGGACGGCACGGCAATGCCCTGCCACACCGCGCGCATGCTACCCGGGCTGGCGTTCCCGCATGTGGACACGATGTCGATGGCCGACATCTGGTACGCCTCCGAAGGCTTCAATCGCTACCGCGGTACCGACTGGATGCAAGGCGCCTGCGTCGACTGCCCCGAACAAGCCAACGACCTGGGCGGGTGTCGCTGCCAGGCCTTCCTGCTGACCGGCGACCCCGCCGCCACCGATCCGGTGTGCAGCAAGTCGTCGCAGCGTGAACGGGTCGATGCCGTGGTGGCCCGCGCCGAAGCCGCCGATCCGGCCCAGATCGCGGCCCGACCGCTGGTGTTCCGCGACCCCAAGGCCTCGCGGCAGCTGAGCGGCCGGACCCAGGGTTCAATCCCCCCCACCCCGAGCCGACCAGCTCGCCTACCGGAGTCGTCCCCTTGATGAAGACACCGCCGCCCCTGTCGGGCCGCCGCCGCATCCTGCTCGCCCTGGCCGCCGTGCCCGCCCTGCCGATGCTCGGCCTGTCGCTGGCCGGTTGGCCGCGGCCGGGCCGGGCGGCCAGCACCACGGTGCAGGCGATCGGCGTGAAGTTCGATCCGATGTTCGTGTACATCGAGCCCGGCGACAGCGTGAGTTGGGAAGGCATGGCCGGGCACAACGTGGAGACCATCGGCGCGATGTCGCCCGAGGGCGCCACGACCATGAATACCGAGCTGGGCGCCGCCGTCAACGCCACCTACGATACGCCCGGCATCCATGTCTACAAGTGCACACCGCACTGGGGCGCTCGCATGGGCGGCGTGATCGTGGTCGGGCAACCCGACGATGCCGCTGCCACGATCGATGCCTACACCGCGGCGATCGAGACGGATCGCGCCGGACTGCTGCCGGCGAAGGGTCTGTTGAAGAAGCTGCGCAAGGACATGGAAGCCAACGGGCTGCTGTAGCGCCGGGTGCGCGCCGCTGGGTGCGCCCCGCCAGGCTCGCCTGGCTCAGTCGGTACCGGCCGCGCCGTGCAGCGCGGCCGCGGCGCGCCTCGCCCCATCCAGCAGGAAACCGTGCTCGGAGCCGATGAAGTACATCGTCACGCCGAGCTCGGCCAGAGCCGGCCCGGACTCGGCCGAGGCAGCAAACGTCATGAAGGTCTTGCCGTGGCGAGCACACGCCCGGCCGACGCGGCCCATCGCCTCGCGCACCGGGGGCGCGGCCAGATCGGTCTCGCCCAGGCAGACCGCCAAATCGGCAGGGCCCACGAACAAGCCGTCCACCCCGTCGGTGGCGGCGATCGCCTCGCAGGCCTCGACGCCCTCCGGCTCCTCGATCTGCACGATCACCACCGTCTCGTCGCGGCTTTGCGCCAGGATCTCGGGCATCTTGCGCGTGGCGAAACCGGCCCAGCGGGTGGAACCGGCATAACCGCGTCCGCCGTGCCCGAAACGCGCCGCCCTGGCCACCGCGGCCGCCTTGTCGGCCGAGAACACGTGCGGCACCACTACGCCATGGGCACCCGCATCGAGCACCTGCTGCAGCATGGCGGGCTCGGCCGAGGGGCTTCTGACCAGCGTGGGAAAATCCAGCGCGCGCGCCACCGCCAGGCAGGCGTCCAGCTGCTGGCGGCCGAAGGAGGCGTGCTCGGCGTCCAGGCAGACGAAGTCCAGCCCGGACAGGGACAGCACCTCGAGCACGTCGTGCGAGGGAGTCTTCTGGAAGGTACCGGCCAGGATCTGGCCAGCGTGCATGCGTTCGCGCAAGGTATTCATGCCGGCTAGCCTACCCTGCCCCGAGGCGCACCGTCAGTGCCGAGGATGCCGTCAGGCCACGCTCAACCCTTGACCGCACCGGCGGTCATGCCGGTGATGATCTGCCGCGAGGCCACGAAGGTGAAGATGATCGGCGGAATGGCCAGCAGCATGCCGGTGGCCATGATCACGCCCCAGTCGACATTGTGCTCGGTCAGCGAGTTGACCAGCGTGACCGGCACGGTGCGCGTGCTCCTGTCCAGCAGCGCGTTGGCCAGGATGAACTCGTTCCAGGCGATGCGATAGGTGAAGATGGCTGCGGCGGCCAGTCCCGGCTTGATCACCGGCAGCACCACCAGGAAGAAGGTCTGGAAGGCGTTGGCCCCGTCCATCTTGGCCGCCTCCTCGAGCTGCATCGGTACCTGCTTGATGAAGCTCTGCAGGATCCAGATGACGAACGGCAGGTTCATCGCCGTGTACAGCAGGATCACCCCCGAGTAGGTACCCGCCAGGCAGTCGTCACCGAAGCAGAAGTCGAAGTTCCAGATGCCGAACACCGGCACCAGCAGCACCGCCGGCGGCACCATGCGCATCATCAGCGTGGTCAGCGAGACGGTGCCGCGACCGATGAAGCGAAAGCGCACGATGGCGTAGGCGGCCATGGTGCCCAGCAGCAGGGTCAACCCGGTGGAGATCGTGGCGATCCACAGGCTGTTGCCCAGCGCACGCCCGAAGGTCGGGTCGCAGGAGCGCAGGTGCTCGGGCTCGTACCAGAGCAGGTCGCACAGCACCGTCTCGTAGTTGTCCAGCGTGGGCAGGAAGAACAGCGCGGAGGTGTCACCGACGATGTCGACCTTCTGCTTGAGCGAGGTCAGCAGCATCATCAGGATGGGGCCGAGCGCCAGCACGACCAGCAGGATCAGGAACGCATAGAGCAGCGGCGAGGCGCCCTTTCTCACATCGGCGGCCACGTCAGTTGCCCTCCTCGGCATAGGCGTCCTCGGCGGCGTGGCGCAGGCGCTCCTCGCGCCGCTCGGCAGCCTTGGTCAATGCGAACATGCCGATGGTCAGCACCAGCAGCAACAGCAACAGGTAGTTGGACATGGCGGCCGCCACACCCAGCTCGCGGAATTCGGACACGGTGCGCGAGATGCGCAGCGCGACGATCTCGGTGGACAGTCCGGGCCCGCCGTTGGTCATCACCAAAATGACCTCCAGCACCTTGAAGGCATCGATCAGCCGCAGCAGCGCGGCGATCACCAGCACCGGCATCATCAACGGCAGCTTGATGAACCAGATCTGCTGCCAGCCCGAGGCACCGTCGATTCGCGAGGCCTCCATGACCGACTGCGGCAGGCTCTGCAGCGCGGCCAACGCCAGGATGAAGATGAACGGCGTCCACTGCCACACGTCGGCGATGATCACCGACGGCAGGGCCCAGGCCGGATCGGACAACCAGGGGATGCTGGGCAGCCCCATGTCGTTGAGCGTGCGATTGAACAGCCCCACGCTGGGGTGATACATGTAGCGCCACATCAGGCCGACCACGATCGGCGCGATCATCATCGGCAGGATGAACACGGTGCGCAGCGCCGACATGCCGCGGATCTTGCGATCCAGCAGCAGCGCCAGCCCCACGCCCAATATCATCTCCAGCGAGACGACGATGGCAGCGAAGATCAGCGTGACCGAGAACGACTCGCGGAAGTTCGGATCGGACCACAGGTTGGTGTAGTTGCGCATGCCGACCCAGTCGGCCTCGCCGATGCGCTGGCTCGGATTCCAGTCCAGGAAGCTGGCGTAGACCATGTACCCGATCGGGTACAGCAGCGCGACCACCATGACCGCCGCGGCCGGCGCCAGGAAGGCGTAAGGGGTGACACGGTTGACGTTCACGGCCATCGGCAAGGCTTGAGTGACGAGCGGCAAGTCGGGCGCCGCCGCGCGAAGGGCACGGCGCGGCGGCGAGTGTCGGACGGGTCAATCTGGCGGATCGGACCGATCGGCAGGTGCGATCGGAGGCGCGGCCCGAAGGCCGCGCCGTCACCGAACTACTGCTCGGACCAGGTGTAGTAGCCTTCTTCTTCCATGATCGCCTCGGTACGCGCGGCGACCGTGTCCAGCGCTTCCTGGATGCTCATCTCGCCGATCAGCGCCTTGTTGAGCGTGGTGCCCAGCTCGGAGTTGATCTTGCCCCACGGCGGGATGATCGGACGCCAATCCGGATCGGCGTCGGCCAGCGCCTCACCGAACGTCATCATGTGCGGGAACTTCGCGTTGACCTCCTCGTCCTGGTGGGTCGAGAAGCGCGACGGATTGCCGCCTTCGAGCGCGATCAGCTTGTCGCCTTCCTTGGAGGTCAGCCACTGCATCAGCAGGAACGCCGCTTCCTTGTTCTCGGCGTTGCTGGGGATGGCCAGACCGAAACCGCCGGTTTGCGAACCCTTGCGCACCGCGCCCGGGTGCGGCACGTAGGCCACCTTGCCGGCCACCTGGCTGCGGCTGGGATCATCGACCTCGCCGGCCACGATGGTGGAATCCAGGAACATCGCGGTCTGACCGGTCAGGAACGCGTTCTTGGCCTCGGCGAAGCCGAACGAGGTCGCGCCCTCGGGGCCGCAGTCCAGGATCGTCTTCAGCGCCTCGGCCGCCTTGACGCCGGCCTCGTTGTTGATCACCGGACGGAACTCGTCGTCCAGCACCTTGCCGCCGTAGGGCGCCAGGTGCAACAGGAAGGCGTGGCTGGTCTGGTGACCGGACTGGCCGCGCGAGGCGATGCCGCCCATGCCCGGCTCCAGCTCGGGGATGCGGCAGGCCAGGTCGAGCATCTCCTCGTAGGTGCTCGGCGGGGTCAGGCCGTGCTTGTCGAAGATGTCGCGGCGATAGGCCAGGATCGAGGTCTCGGAGCCGAACGGGACGCCGAACAGCGAACCGGTCGGACCGGGCAGATAGCCCTTCTTGCCGCCGGCCACGCCGATGTTCTGCAGGTAGCCGTCGATCAGGTCTTCCGGGTCGTAGCCCGGATCGGCCAGGCGAGGGTTCATGAAGTACCTGGCCAGGTTCTCGATCTGGTCGGCGTAGACGTAGTCGGCCTTGGAGAACACGACATAGCCCATCAGGTCGTAGTCGCCGCTGTTCTTGGTCAGCTCCAGCGTCTGCTTCTCGCGCATCGCCAGGTACTGCTGCTGATCGACCTCGACGTTGATGCCGGTCTGTTCGGTGAAGGTCGGCAAGACGCGCAGCACCGCGTCGTAGTGCGGGTGCGCCGGGAAGATCGCCACGACGGTGTCCCCGGCGTAGGGCTCGTAGGGCCCGGCGGCGAATGCCGTGGCGCTCAGCGCGGCGCCCGTGGCGGCGCTCAGGACGACCCCCGCGGCAGCGGTGCGAAGCGTCGACGTGACCGCCCTCTTCATGTCCAGCATGGTGGATATCTCCTTGGGAATTGTCAGGAATTCACTGACGGGAAAGCGCCGACGGTCATCCGGCGGGCGCACGCAGGCGCTCGCCGGAGTCGGCATCGAACAACAGGATGTCCTCGGATCGCACGCCGAAACTCAGCACGCTGCCCGACGGCACCGGTGAATCGCTGGCCCGCTCGACCAGCACGTCGGCATCGCCCAGTTCGGTCATCAGCACCGACAGCGAGCCCAGATATTCGGACACCTTCACGCGCAGCTCGACCGGGTGGCCGTCGCCGGGCTCGGACTGGAAGGCCGACGGGCGGATGCCCAGCAGAACCTGCACGGAGCCGCTGCGCGCCTCGATCGCGCGGCGCTGCCCATCGTCCAGCGGCAGTCGGAAGCCCGGCCCCACCGCGGCGGCCTGACCATTGGCGTTCTCGATGTCGGCGTGCAGGAAGTTCATCGACGGGCTGCCGATGAATCCGGCCACGAATCGGTTGGCGGGATCCTTGAACAGGGTCTCGGGCGCGCCCTGCTGCTGCACGTGGCCCTCGCTCATGACCACGATGCGATCGCCGAGCGTCATCGCCTCGATCTGGTCGTGGGTGACGTACACCATGTTCTTGTCCAGCGAGTCGCGCATGGTGGCCAGCTCGGTGCGCATGCGCCCGCGCAGCTTGGCGTCCAGGTTGGACAGCGGCTCGTCGAACAGGAAGGTGCTGGCATCGCGCACCAGCGCCCGCCCCATCGCCACGCGCTGGCGCTGTCCGCCGGACAGCTCCGCAGGCTTTCGCTGCAGCAGTGCACCGATGTTGAGCATCTCGGCGACTTCCTTGACGCGACGGTCGATGTCGGCCTTGGGCACCCGCTGCAGGCGCAGCGCGAACGACATGTTCTTCGCGATGTTCATGTGCGGATACAGCGCGTAATCCTGGAACACCATCGCCAGATCGCGGTCCTTGGATTCCAGGCCGCTGATCGGCTTGTCGTCGAACCAGATCTCGCCGTCGCTGAGTTCCTCGAGACCGGCCAGCATGCGCAGCGTGGTCGACTTGCCGCAGCCGGACGGGCCCACCAGCACGGTGAACTCCCCATCGTCCAGGGACAGGTCCAGGCCGGGAATCACTTCGGTACGCCCGAAGCGCTTGCTGACGTTGTCGAACCGGATACGGGGCAAGAGCTGGACACTCGGCGTGAGGTGGCGCGATGTTACCGCTAACACCGGCGAGTTACCAACCCCCGGGACCGGCTCAACTGCCCCGATGTCACAAATGCCGTCCGAATCACTGCCGGAACCCGGTCGCACGAGACGGGCCGAGCGGGCACCATGACCAACGGTCCGCCCCGCGGACGCCCCTCGCCACCGAGCCACCGACCCGGCCGCCGACAAGGACCCTCATGCACCACCCGCACCGTCGACACCATCGATCGCCCGTCGCCACCTCGCTCGCCACGCTGCTGCTGATCGCAGCCGTCGCCTGCTCCGCCACCGCCGCGGCCGACTGGCGCGCATCCCTGGAGGCCGGCACCGAGATCCGCGATGGCCGCGCCACCCAGCGACTGCGCGGCACGTTGAGCGAAGCGACGCGGCCGCTGACGCGCGCGCTGGCCATCGAGTACATCGGCGGCGACGGCACCACCGTGCTGCTGGACGGCGCGCTTCGCTATTGGCTCACGCGCGGCGCCTATGGCTTCGTCGACACGCGCTACCTGCACGACGAGCCGCTGGGCATCGACGGCCAGCTGCGCGTGCTGACCGGTCCGGGGTATCGCTGGCAACGTACGCCCGCCGGCGCGTTGGGCATCGAGCTGGGCGGGGGCTACGTCCACACCCGCCTGGGCGGTTCCGGATCGACGCCAACGAACGCCTCGGATCGGGACGACAGCGTCGGCGAGCCGATCGGCCTGATCCGCGTGGACGGCTTTCGCAGCGTGCTGGAACGCCTGCGTCTCGATACCCGCCTGGAGGCCACGCGCACCTCCCGGCTGACCGAACTGCGTGGCGAGATCGGCCTGGCGGTGAACCTGGCCGCAGGCTCGGTGCGCTACACGCTGCAGACCCGGCGGGTGAGCCGCGATGGGGAACCGGCCCGCCAGCGCAACCTGGGCTTCATCAGCTTCGGCTACCGCTTTTGAATCACGGCCGGCTCCGCTCGGCCGTCGGCCTGTGGGCCGGGTGGCTGTGCGTCTCCCCCGCGCGCGCCCACACCGCCGAACAGGCGCTGGTGCGCCTGATGCCGACCGATCTGTACATCGGCATCGGTACCGGCATCGTCGCCTTGACCGTGCTGATGCTGTGGTGGGTACCGGCGTCGCGAGTGCAAGCCTGGTTCGGCGAACCGATGCCCGCGCCCGACCGACCGGCCTGCCCGGCACGCCTCGCCCTGGCCGTCAGCGCCCTGCTCGGCGCCTTGCTGCTTCTCGGCCGATTCGGTCCGCACGATCCCCTGGCCAACCTGCTGCCGCTGAGCGTCTGGACACTGTGGTGGATCGGCGGACTGACGCTGATCGGCGTGCTCGGCCTGCCGCGCCGGCGCATCAACCCATGGAGCGGCGTCATGCGTCGCGTGTTGAACCAGCCGGCCCGCTCGCGCGGCCCGCTGACGCTGCCACCGCGCTACGGTGCCTGGCCGGGCGTGGTGCTGCTGCTGGCGGTGAACGGTTTCGTGCTGGCCGATCCGGCCCCGGACGATCCGGCCAGGCTTGCGGTGCTGATCCTTGCCTGGTGGGCGCTGACGCTGCTGATCATGCTGGGGGTGGGCCAGCGCGACTGGCTGGCGCGCGGCGAATGCCTGTCGATGATGGTGGAACGATTCGCCGCCCTGTCGCCCTGGCAACCCGATACCGCCGGCAGGCGACGATTCGGCATGCCGGCGCGCGCGCTCTGGCACCGCGCCCGTTCGCGCGATGATCCCTCGCACGCCGGCGCCGTGTTCTGCCTGTCGATCCTGGCCTGCGGCAGCTTCGACGGACTGGGCGACACGTTCCTGTGGCTTGACGCGATCGGCGTGAACCCCCTGGCCTACCCCGGTCGCTCGGCGCTGGTGGGCTCCACCCTGCTCGGGTTGCTCGGATTCAACGCGCTGCTGGTCGGCTCGTTCCTGCTGGCGATTCGCTGGGGGCTCGGCTTGGCGAACCGGGCGGGCGGTGACCCGCCGCGGACCGGCTGCGGATCGCCCGGCACCGCCCGCGCCTTCGACGCGCTGGCACCCAGCGTGCTGCCGATCGCGTTCGCTTATCACGCCTCGCACTACCTGGGCAGCTTCCTGGTCGATGCGCAGTACGCGGTGGTGGCCCTGGGCGATCCGCTGGGCCGAGGTGCCGATCCGTTCGGGCTGGGGCCCTGGTACGTCAGCACCGGCGTGCTGAACACCCCGGCCAGCGTTGCCCTGATCTGGTTCGTCCAGGCGGGTGCCGTGGTGCTCGGGCACGTGCTGTCGATCCTGGTGGCGCACCGCATCGCGCTGGAGCTGCACGGCTCGCACCGGCGCGCCTTCCTGAGCCAGCTGCCGCTGGTGCTGTTCATGCTGGCGTACACGCTGTTCGGGCTGTGGCTGCTGGCCACACCTCGCGGAGTTTGACGCGGGTCGATTCGCCCGCCGCGCCGGCCAGCATGGACCTGCGTAGAATCGGTGGCCACACTTGCCCTGCTGGAGCCCGCCCCATGAGCCGTCGACTACGTTCGAGCCTTGCGCGCACATCGACCACCGGCGCACCGGAACCGGGACGCCGCCGCACGCTGAAGGCGCTGGCGGCGGGCGTGGGCACACTCGGGGGGGCCGGCACCCTGGCCGGACTGTCGGGTCATGTCCAGGCGCAGTCGGCCGAGCCGATCCGCATCGGCTTCCAGGTGCACCGCACCGGCATCGGCGCCGCCTACGGGCGCTGGTACGACCGCACCACCACCGCGGCGGTGGCGCGCATCAACGCCGCCGGCGGCATCAACGGCCGTCCGGTGGAGATCGTCGCCGAGGACGACGGCACCGACCCCAAGCGCGGCGCCGAGGTGATCGAGAAGTTCGAGCAGCGCCACGGTTGCGACATCGCCTTCGGCACCCTGTTCAGCCACGTGGTGATCGGCTCGGCACCGCGCGCCGGCGAGCTGAAGATCCCCTACTTCGTGGTCAGCGAAGGCCACCACGTGGCCAGTGGCATGCTGAACCGCTACACGCTGCAGCCGGGCATCACCGATGTCCGCAGCCAGGTGCAGGCGATGGCGCCCTACGTGTCCGAGAACCTGGGCAAGAAGGTGACGATGCTGTACGCCGACTTCGCCTTCGGTCACGATCACCGCGACTACTTCAGCGAAGCCATCGCCGGCCAGGGTGGCGAGGTCATCGCCAAGATCCCGATCCCGCCGACCGAGACCTCGTTCACCAAGTACTTCCCGAAGATCCCGCGCGACACCGAGGTGATCTACCACGTCATGGTGGGACCGTCGGTGCTGACCTTCGTCAAGGAGATGGGCGAATTCTTCGGCCCTTCTGCGCCGCCGATCTTCGGCTTCATCGACAGCCTGGAGGCGGTCGATATCGCCAGCCCGGGCCTGGAGTTCCTGGAAGACACCTACTTCTGGGAAGGCTATCCGCGCTATGCCCAGACCGGCCCGGACAACGTCAACGCGTTCGATGCCGACTATCGCGAGGCGGTCGGGGTGGACGAGAACGGCGCCTCGGTGTCCGATGCGCGCGATGTCTCCACCTATGCGCACATGTTCGGCTGCTGGGAGACCTTGAACGTGATCAAGGCCGGCATGGAATCGGCCGACTACCGCGGCCCCCAGGACCGCTCCAAGCTGATCGAGGCGGTCGAGGCGATGAGCGACATGCCGCATTCGCTGGACCACCCGCAGGGGGCGAAGCGCTTCAACGGCAAGACCCACCAGACCTTCGGTCACCAGCACATCTCCAAGGTGGCGGGCGGGCGTCTGGACCTGGTGCACACCACCTCGATCGAGGACACGCTGTACCCGGACGAGGTCGACTACACCACCCGATCGTTCTGACGGCGCCGGGAGCACCGACGGTCCATGGAGTTCGGTCCCCACCTGGTGCTGGCGCTGCTCGAGGGCTCGATCACCGCCGCGGTGCTGGCGCTGACCGCGGCGGGTCTTGCGCTGGTGTTCGGCATCCTGCGCGTGGTCAACGTGGCGCACGGCGAGTTCTTCATGCTGGGCGCGGTGCTGGCCTGGTTCGTGTCCACCACGCTGGCCGATGCGTTCGGGGCCAGCGCCGCGATCGGCTTCGTGGCCGCCCTGGTGCTGGCGCCGCTGGTCACCGCCGCGGTGGCGATGGCCGCGGACCGGGTCGTGCTGCGCCGCATCGGCTACGACCCCGAACGCACCATCGTGGCCACCATCGGCCTGCTGTACGTGCTGCAGCAGGCCACGCTGATGAGCTTCGGCCCCGATGCGCGCCCGGTCGAGCCGCCGTTCAACACCCGCATCGCACTGCCCTGGCCCGAACGCGTGGACGGCAGCTGGGCGATGAGCTGGCCGTGGGGCTTCGGCACCACCAGCTACAAGCTGTTCGTGATCGGCGCCGCGGTGGTGGTGCTGGTCGGTCTGTGGCTGCTGCTGCGCCACACCACGCTCGGTCTGATCATGCGCGCCACCGAACAGGATCGCGACATGGCCCGCGCGTTCGGCATTCCGGTCACGCGGGTGTACGCGCTGGTGTTCGGGCTGGGGGCGGCGCTGGCGGCGCTGGGCGCGGTGCTGGTGGTGCCGATCCAGCAGGCGCACTACCTGATGGGCGGTGACCCGCTGCTGCTGTCGTTCATCGTGGTGATCATCGGCGGGCTGGGCAGCGTCGGCGGCACCGTGGTGGCGGCGGTGCTGATCGGGCTGACCGACGGCGTGGTGTCGGTGTTCTTCTCGGCAACGCTTGCCAAGATCATCGCCACGCTGCTGGTGGCGATGGTGCTGGTGTTCCGTCCGCAGGGTCTGTTCGGCAAGAACACAGCACGATGACGGCCTGGATGAAGGCCTGGCTGCTGCACCTGGGCGTGCTGGCCCTGCTGGTACTCGCCTGGTTCGCGCTGCCGGCGTACCACACCGGCAACCTGGCGCGCATCCTGGTACTGGCGGTGTACGCCCAGGGCTTCAACCTGGTGTTCGGCTACACCGGACTGCTCAGCCTGGGACACGCGCTGTTCTTCGCCGCCGGCCTGTACGGACTCGGTCTGTCGATCCAGCACTTCGGCCTGCCGGCGCTGCCGGCGATCGGTGTGGCGCTGGGGTTCGCGGCCCTGGTGGCGGCGGTGACCGGCTACCTGGCGCTGCGCACCAAGGGCGTGGCGTTCATGATCGTGACGCTGATGTTCGCCCAGACCGGGTACCTGGTGGTGCTGTACGCCGGCACCTGGACCCGTGGTGACGAAGGCTTCGTGATCGCGCGCGCCGCGCGCAGCCTGTTCGGGCTGGACCTGGCCGATGACCGCATCCGGTACTTTGCAGCCTTGACCCTGTTCGCGATCGTGTTCCTGAGCCTGGCGGCGGTGGTGTCCAGCGGTTTCGGCCGCGCCCTGGTGGCGATTCGCGAGAACGAGGAACGCGCCCGGCTGCTCGGCTACGACGTGCAGCGCATCAAGTGGCTGGCGGTCATCGTGTCGGGGGTGGTGTCCGGTGCCGCCGGGGCCGCCTACGCGTTGCTGTTCGGCTACGCCGGCGCCACCTTCGCCTCGGTGCAGTACTCGATCCTGCCGCTGCTGTGGGTGCTGCTGGGCGGCCCCGGCACCACCATCGGTCCCTTGATCGGCACCGTGTTCATGTTCTACCTGGTCGACTTCGCCAGCGAGATCACCGACGCCTACCTGCTGCTGGTGGGCGTGGCGCTGATCCTTTTGACCCTGTTCCTGCCACGCGGCATCGCCGGCGAGCTGCGGCGGCGAGGCCTGACATGGCTACCGTGAGCCCGATCGAGCCTGAAGCCGACGAGATGGCCGCCACCCCGGTGCTGCAGACCCGCGGCCTGTCCAAGTCGTTCGGCGGCGTGGATGCGGTACTCGATGTCGACCTGGCGGTGCGGGAGCACGAGGTGCGCGCACTCATCGGGCCGAACGGGGCCGGCAAGTCGACCTTCACCGGGCTGGTGGTCGGACGCTTCGAGCCGACCCGCGGCGGGGTGTGGTTCGACGGGCGCGACATCTCGACGCTGCCGGCGCACGAGCGCATTCGCCTGGGCATCGCCTACACCTTCCAGATCACCTCGGTGTTCGCCGAGCTCAGCGTGCACGAGAACGTCGCGCTGGCGGTGCGCCGTGCGGTGGCGAGCTTGAACCTGGGGCGTCGCGGTCGCCACCGCGCGATCCGCCAGCGCGTGGCGGATGCGCTGATGCGCGTCGGCCTGGACACGCGCAGCGATGCCATCGCCGGTGACCTGGCCTACGGGCACCAGCGCCTGCTCGAGATCGCCATGGGGCTGGCGCAGGCGCCGCGGCTGTTCATCATGGACGAGCCCACCCAGGGCCTGGCACTGGACGAGATCGAGCGCTTCATCGCGCTGATCAAGCAACTGAGCACGACCACCACGATCCTGTTGATCGAGCACAACATGCCGGTGGTGATGCGCTGTGCCGATCGGATCAGCGTGCTGGAGTCCGGCCGCCTGCTGGCCGAGGGCACCCCCGACGAGATCCAGGCCGATGCGGCGGTGCAGGCCGCCTACCTGGGCCGCGACCTGCCGGAAAGCGACCCATGACGCTGACGGTGCAGGCGCTGGATGCCGGCTACGGCGCGGTGCAGGTGCTGTACGAGGCCGAGCTGTCGGCCGAACCTGGCCAGATCACCTGCCTGCTGGGACGCAACGGCGCCGGCAAGACCACGTTGCTGCGCACCCTGGTCGGACTGATCGAGCCGCGCGGGGGCAGCATCCGCCTGGACGGCGTGGACATCGGTACGCTGCCGGCCGAACGCATCGCCGCCCAGGGCATCGCGCTGGTACCGCAAGGCCGGCGCCTGTTCGGCGAGTTGAGCGTGGCCGAAAACCTCGAGATCGGGCTGATGGCGCACCGCGATCGGCGCACCGCACGGGCGCGCGTGCGCGAGCGAATGCTGAATCTGTTTCCGGTGCTGGGCGAGCGGCTGACGCAGCGCGCCGCTACGTTGTCCGGGGGCGAGCAGCAGATGCTGGCCACCGCCCGCGCGCTGGCGATCGAACCGTCGGTGCTGCTGCTGGACGAGCCGACCGAAGGGCTGCAACCCTCGATGATCGCGTTGATCAGCGACGTGGTGCGAAAGCAGCGCGATGCCGGCGTGACGGTGATCCTGGTCGAGCAACGCATCGATGCGGTCACCGAGCTGGCCGACCGGGCGGTGCTGCTGGAAACCGGTCGGGTGGTGGACAGCTTGAGTCGCGAGCAGATCGCGCAACAGCCGCAGCGCCTGGCGCAGCATCTGGGCGTCTAGTGGTCCAACTGCTTGATACTGTGGGGCTCAGAGCCGCAGGCCGGCATCGTCACCGTGAACTTCGTGACCGAGGCGCGGACCACGACCCGCGTCGCGCTGTGCCATTCGCACTTCGAGCGCTACGGCGAGGCAGCGGTGGGCTATCGGGACGACATGGCCTCCGAGTACGGGTGGCCGTACATCCTGAAGGCCTACGCCGCCTCGTTCGCCAAGTAACGAAGCCGAGGTTGCCCTACTCTTCGCGACTCAACTCGATCCGCGTCGAGCGATCAGGTGCAGGTAGCGAGCTGTCTCCCTGAACGGGGAGCGCTCTCCCATGGCCGACTCCAGTGCGCCGAGCTTCTCCAGCAGCGCGTTCTGCTCGCCCGGGCTCTGGGGCAGTTCCGGAACATCGTGTCGGCATATCAGACCGTAGTCGCCGACGATCTCGAAACCGTGCTGCTCCAGCCAGCCCTTCAGGTACGGTGCCGAGAACAGCAGCACGTCGGCATCGAACACGCGCGAGGGCGCGCGGGTTCGTTCGAGCAGCGCGGGCAGTTCGGCGGCGTCGTAGTCGACCGGATCGATGCCGTAGGGCTCCGCGTGCCAGTTGCGGGTGATCAGTGACAGCAGCCCGCCGACTGCCAGCGGTGCGATCATCGCGTGCAGCAGCTGTTCCCAGTCGGCGCTGTACTGGATGACGCCGTGGGCGAGCACGGCATCGAAGGCGTCCGCCTCGAAGCGGCGCGGAACCTGTCGGATGTCGATGGCGTGTTCGGTGACGAGCGAGCCGACACCTTCTCGCTCGACCTGTTCGCGCAGGTCGGCCAGCATCGACAGCGAGCGGTCCACCACGTCCACCGACGCCCCGGCCGACGCCAGTGCCAGGGCGTCGACACCGGTGCCGCTGCCCACGTCCAGCACGCGTGCGCCGGCGGGATCGGGCAGGTGGCGGGCCAGATAGCCGAGCGTGAGCGTGTGGCGCAGACGCGCCTTCAGGGTCGATTGCTCCTGCTTCCAACGCGGCAGGCCGCTCTCGAAGGCAAGGGTGGCACGGGTCTCGGCGAGCGCGCTGGCCAGATCGATCGTACCGTTCTGCAACGCCTTGCCGATCAATGCCCCGGTGATGCCGGGCCGGTTGTAGCAATCGACCAGACCGCTCATGTCCCGCACCTCGCCGCCGACGATGACGTTCATGCCCGACAGCTCGGCCAGCTCGCAGGAGGTGGCAAGGTCGGCGCCGGTCATCGAGCCGTCCCGCTCCAGCCGCGTGTGCACGGCCGTGGCGATGCCGAGGCGGTACATCTGGATGGCGAGCACCACCGCCTGCAACCCGCCGGCGGACTGCCAGCCGTGGGTCATGACCTCGCCTTCGGGGCCGGTCGTGATCGCCAGCGCGAGATGCTCCCGACCGTGCTCGGCGATGGCCTCGGAGATCAGGCGCGGCGACTCGACCGCCGCGGTTCCGACCAGCACGCGAGTCACCCCGACCCGCATCGCCCAGCGGATGTCGTCAGCGGTGCGCATGCCGCCGCCGTACTGCACCTTCACCGGCAGCTTGCACAGCTGCTCGATCAGCGGCCAACCGTGGCTTGCGTCCTCGTCGAAGGTCGCGTCCACGTTGACCACGTTGATCCAGCTCGCGCCCTGCTCGATCCAGTGACGGGCGATCGTCAGCGGGTCGCGCTCGTCGAGTACCGAACCGTGTCCGGTCTGCCCGGCCTGCCCGGCCTGCATGGGGGCAAGGTCGATGACGCGTCCGCCGACGAGGTGCAGCGCGGGAAAGATGTCGAAGGTGGCGGCGTCGTTGAACACGGTCGATGGCTACCGGCGGATCCGAAGAAGTGCAAGCATGCTATAGCGAGGCGGCACCGATACGCTACCGGCTGGCCGCGCGGCCGAGCCGCAGCCGGGTCGCCTGCGTTCGACAGCTCTCGCCCGGATGGTGAGCGTACCCTGCCTCGTTCCATCGATCCGACCCCGGATGTCATGCCCGCCGAGGCGATCGATACCGCGCGCCTGACGCTGCGCCGCCACCGACGGGAAGACCGTGCAGGACGCGCTGCGATGTGGGCCGATGCCGACGTGGTGCTGGTGCGGACCGTCTTCATGGGCGGGCCCACGCTGATGATGCGGCGCGCGCGGCCGCGATCCACCGACTGAAGGGCGGCCTCACCGGCTTCGAGCGCCACCACGCGGGCGACGGGTCGCTCGGCGCGCCCGGCAGCGGGTAGCCGAGCGTCGGGCGGCTACCATGGCACGCTCGCCCCGAGCCGCACATGAGCCCCTCCATGACCCGCACCGTCCTCTGCTACGGCGATTCGAACACCCACGGCACGCTGCCGGTACCGCGCGGAGCCCCCGGCGGCCGACACCCGATCGGCGTGCGCTGGACATCGCGCCTGGCCACCCGACTGGGCGATGAGTGGCAGGTGGTCGAGGCCGGCCTGCCGAGTCGAACCACCGTCATCGACGACCCGATCGACGGGGCGCACAAGAACGGTCGGCGCATGCTGCGCGCCACGCTGGAGACGCACCGCCCGCTGGATGCGGTGATCCTGATGCTGGGCACCAACGACCTGAAGAGCCGCTTCGCGATGTCGCCGCTCAACATCGCGCAGGGCGTAGAGCAACTCGGGCAGCGCATCCTGGCCAGCGGCCAGGGCCGCGGCGCCGGACCTGACGATACCGCCCCGCGCCTGCTGATCGTCGCGCCGGTGCACGTGCTGCCGGGCGGGCCGTTCGATCGGGAGAACGTGGACACGGTGGCGCGTTCGATGGCCTGCTCGGCCACGATGGCCGAGGCCGCCGATCGGCTGGGTGCACGCTTCCTGGACGCCGGACCGCTGGCCCGCTTCGACGCCGCGGACGGGGTGCACCTGGACGCCGCGGGTCATGCCACGCTGGCGGTGGCGATCGGCGATGCGCTGCTGTCGATGATGGCCGACGGGCACAGCACTTCAGCGCTATAGATTCGTCAGGCGCTGTTCCGCGATGGCGCCCGGGTCCCCATGCTCGGCCACCTTCGCAGCAATCGGACACAGCGACATGAAGATCCTGATGGTACTGACCTCGCACGACACGCTCGGCGACACCGGCGAGAAGACCGGCTTCTGGCTGGAAGAGTTCGCCGCGCCCTACTACGTGTTCACGGACGCCGGTGCGAACGTGACGCTGGCCTCGCCGGCCGGCGGGCAGCCACCGCTGGACCCCAAGAGCGATGCGGACGATGCGCAGACCGACGCCACCCGTCGCTTCAAGGACGATGACGAGGCGCAGCTTGCGCTGGCCAACACCAAGCAGCTGGGCAGCCTGCACGCCGACGATTACGACGCGGTGTTCTACCCCGGAGGCCACGGACCGCTGTGGGACCTGGCCGAGGATGCCGATTCGATCTCGTTGATCGAGAAGACGCTGCTGGCGCGTCGCCCGCTGGGCGCGGTGTGCCACGCACCGGGCATCTTCCGCCACACCGAGAAGGGCGATGGCACGCCGTTGGTGGCAGGGCTGCGCGTCACCGGCTTCACCAACGGCGAAGAGGCGGCGGTCGGACTCACCGACGTGGTGCCGTTCCTGCTCGAGGACATGCTGAAGGGTCACGGCGCGCACTTCGAGCAAGGCGATGACTGGGCCTCGTTCACGGTGCAGGACGGGGCACTGATCACCGGCCAGAACCCGGCGTCCTCGGAAGCCGCGGCCCGCCAGCTGCTCGGTGCATTGAGCTGATCGCGGCAAGCTGATCGCGGCGCGACGTCGCGACGTCCGGAACGCGCCGCCGGGGCGCAGAGCTCGGGGCGCGAACAGGGGCGCGAACAGGGGCTGCGAACAGGGGCTGCGGCGATGCGAAACCACCCGGCGGCGACATCTGGTAGCGTCGGACGTCGTCCCTGGATGAAGTCGCCCATGTCACCGCTGTCGCTCACCTCGATCGTCCGCCCGGTTCGCCGCGCACCCCGGCACCTGGTGCCCACCGCCGTGGTGCTGGCGCTGGCCGGCACCGGTGCCGCGCAGGCCGCCGACACGCTGGTGGTCTCGTGGTGGGGCTACAACGGCGAGAAGCTGGACGCCAACGTCACCCAGCCGTTCCAGGCCCTGTGCGACTGCGAGCTGGTGTTCGAGACCGGCAACAACGCCGATCGGCTGAACAAGGTCATCGCCCGCAAGGGTCGCGGTGTGGACGTGATCTTCCTGACCGACAACTTCTCGCAGACCGGCATCGAGGCCGGCGTGTTCCAGCCGATCGACCGAGCGGCGCTGACCAATCTGGACAAGCTGTACGAGCTGGCGCAGGCGCCGCAGGGCGAATACGGACCGGCCTACTCGGTAGGCCGTGCCGGACTGGTCTACGATTCGGCGAAGGTCGAACCGCTGACCCGCTGGAACGACCTGTGGCGCGAGGACCTGGCAGGCTCGCTGTCCATTCCGGGCATCACCACCACCGCCGGCCCGATGGTGGTGGTCAAGGCCGGCGATCGGGCCGGCGTGAACGCCTACGAGGATCCGGACGGCGCCTTCGCAGCGCTCGAACAGTTGCGGCCGAACATCGTCAAGAGCTTTCGTTCCGGTTCCGAGCTGGTGAACCTGGTGTCCACCGGCGAGGTCAGCGCCGCCATGGCGCAGGACTTCGCGTTCGGTGCGTTGCAGGAGGCGGTGCCGACGATGACCTGGGCCGATCTGGAGGACGGCGACATCGCCACGCTCAACACGCTGAACATCCCGAGCGGGGCCAGCGAGGTCGAGCTGGCCCACCGCTTCATCGACTTCATGCTGTCCACCGACGTGCAGCAGATCCAGGCCGAGCAAGGCGTGGACGCGCCGGTCAACACCGAGGTCACGCTGAACGAGGAACAGGCCGCGCGCTGGACCTACGGCCAGGAGCAGATCGATTCGCTGCAGCGCATGGACTACCAGCGTATGAACGCGGCACGCATCGATTGGATCGATCGCTGGAACGAGCTGTTCGGCGGCTGATCACGGCCGTGACGGCGCCGCTACCGGCGCATCGCGTGCCCACGAGCGATCGATGAGCCCCCCCGCACGCCTCCATTGGCTGGCCTGGGCCCTGGCCCTGCCCGCCACGCTGCTGGTGGCATCGTTCCTCGGGCTGCCGGTGCTGTGGACCTTCTCGGACACGCTGAACCAGGACGACGGACTGTTCGGCGCCTATGCCACCTTCTTCGGCTCGGACTTCCGCATGGCGGTGCTGTGGCGCACGTTGCGCATCGCGATCATCACCACCGTTCTGTCGGTGGCGATCGGCTTTCCGACCGCCTGGGTGGTGGCGCGCGTGCGCGGGCGCTGGAAGAGCGTGCTGATCATCCTGGCGGTGTTCCCGCTGCTGACCGGAGTAGTGGTCAGGAGCTTCGCCTGGCTGGTGATCCTGGGCAGGAACGGCATCCTGAACGATGCGCTGATCGGGCTGGGCCTGAGCGAGGAGCCGTTGACGATGCTGTACACCGAGGGCGCGGTGATCGTTGCCATGGTCTACCTGTTCGTGCCGCTGATGGTGCTCACGCTGGTCGGCGTGCTGGAAGGCATTCCCGACGATCTGGTCGATGCCGCCGGCTCGCTGGGTGCGGGACCTGCCGCCGCGTTTCGTCAGGTGGTGCTGCCGATGGCGGTGCCGGGCTTGATCATCGGTGCGGTGCTGGTGTTCACCGGGGCCTTCACCTCGTACGCCACGCCGCAGCTGCTCGGCGGCGAGCGGCAGATGACGATGGGCACCTTCCTCTACCAGCGGGCGATGGTGACCTTCGACTGGACCGGCGCCTCGACCATCGCCGCGGTGATGACGATCGTGACGCTGGCGGTGGTGTGGGCGATGAGCCGCACCGCGGCACGACTGAACCCCACCGTGGCATGAGCGCCTCGTACCGCCGCGGCGCCCACCCGCTGCTGAACGCCTTCGCGGTGCTGGTGTTCGCCTTCCTGCTCGGCCCGTTGGTGATCATCGTCGGTGCGGCCCTGTCCGACACCACGTTCCTGACCTTCCCGCCGCGCGGGCTCTCGCTGCGCTGGTTCCAGAACAGCTTCGCGGTGTCGGCCTTTCCACGCACCGCGCTGACCAGCCTCTGGCTGGCGCTGGCGGCCACCACGCTGTCGCTGTGCGTGGGCATCCCCGCCGCCTACGCGCTGGCCCGCTACCGGGTGCGCCTGCCGCGCATCCTGCCCACGGTGTTCGTGCTGCCGATCCTGGTGCCGGAGATCGTGCTGGGCTTTGCGCTGATGAAATCGATCGCCACCGCGTTGGAGTGGTCGATCTGGTCCAGCCTGCTAATCGGGCACGCGCTGCTGGTGCTGCCCTACTGCGTGCGCGTGGTCGGGGCGTCGCTGGACGGCTTCGACTTCTCGATCGAGGAGGCGGCGGTGTCGCTCGGCTGCCCGCGCTGGAAGGCCTTCCTGACGGTGGTGCTGCCGAACGTGCGCGCCGGCGTGATCGCCGCGTTCATCCTCGCGTTCATCACCTCGATCAACGACGTGTCGATCTCGATCTTCCTGACCGGCCCGGGCATCTCCACGCTGCCGATCCAGCTGCTGGCGCACATGGAGCAGTTCTTCGATCCCACCATCGCCGCGGTGTCGGTGCTGCTGATGGCGCTCACCGTGGCGGTCATGGCGATCATCGAAGGCACGCTCGGCCTGAGCTTCCTGACCCGGTGAGCGTGCCACTGTCGCTCGCCGGGATCGATGCGCACTACGGGCGCACCCAGGTGCTCGAGGCCCTGTCGCTGGACATCGGAGCCGGCGAGTTGGTGTCGCTGCTGGGCGCATCCGGCTGCGGCAAGACCACCACGCTGCGGTTGGTCGCAGGCTTCCTGCAACCGAGCGCCGGGACCATCCACCTGGGTGCACGCGACCTGACCGCCCTGCCGGCGCACGCGCGCGACATCGGCCTGGTGTTCCAGACCTACGCGCTGTTTCCGCACCTGTCGGTACGCGACAACATCGGCTTCGGGCTCAAGCAGCGCGGCATCGCGCGCGGGCCGCGCCGAGCCGCCTGCGAGGCGATGATCGAGCGGGTCGGCCTGAATGGCCTGGCCGAGCGCTATCCGGCCGACCTGTCCGGCGGACAGCGTCAACGCGTGGCGCTGGCGCGCGCGCTGGTGATCGAGCCGCCGTTGCTGATGTTCGACGAACCCCTGTCCAACCTGGACGCGCGCTTGCGCGTGGACATGCGGGTCGAGATCCGGCGCCTGCAGCAGGACAGCGGCGCCACCGCGCTGTACGTCACTCACGACCAGGAGGAGGCGTTCTCGATCTCGGACCGGGTGGCGATCATGCACGCCGGACGCATCATGCAGCTGGACCGACCCGAAGTGCTGTACGCCAAGCCTGCCAACGCGTTCGTGGCAGGCTTCGTCGGCTTCGAGAACCGCGTGCCGATGACGCTGGCCGAGTCGGATGGGGCATCGGGTCAGGGCGCAGGCGCAGGCGCAGGCGCGGGCGCGGGCTCCGGCTCGAACAGCAGCGCCGGCACCGGCAGGGGCGATGCGGTTGGCCACGGCGCAAGCGTTCGCGCCCGCCTGCGCGACGGCACCACCCTGTCCCTGCCGTTCGCCCGGGAGCGCCTGCCCGGGCGCGACTTCGTGTTCGGCGCACGCGCCGATGGACTGCACGTCGCGCTGGACGGCGACGGCATCCCGGCGACGGTCGAACTGCGCACCTACCTGGGCCGCGCCTACCAGTACCGCTGCCGGAGCGCGGCCGGCGAGCTGATCGCCAACGGCCCGCTATCGCGGCCGCTCGAGCCGGGCACTCGCGTGGTGTTGCGCCCGCAGGCCGATCACTGCTGCCTGCTGGCGCGCGAGGACGGCTGATGCCATCGAGGGAGGACCACCCCGTGATCACCCTGCACGATGCGCGCGTGCTGGTCGTGGATGCCGCGTTCACCGAACATGCGCGCGGTTGGCTTCGCGTGCAGGGCACGCTGATCGTCGGCGTGGGCGCCGGCGATCCACCGCCGCTGCCGGACGGACAGTCGGAGCAGCGCATCGATGTCGGCGGTGACCTGCTGATGCCGGGTCTGGTCAACAGCCACTGCCACCTGCCGATGACGCTGTTCCGCGGCCTGGGCGAGGACGTGGACGATCGGCTGTTCCGCTACGTGCTGCCGCTGGAGCGACGCTGCATCACGCCGGACACGGTGCGCACCGGCACCGAGCTGGCGGCGATCGAGTCGATCCGCGCCGGCGTCACCACGCTGGCCGACATGTACTGGTTCGAGCGCACCATCGGCGAGGTGCTGGACGCCGCCGGGCTGCGCGGCCTCGTCGGTCAGACGCTGGCCACGTTCCAGACCCCCGACCAAGGCTCGATCGACGAGGGTTTCGCGCTGGTCGACGAGCTGGTCGAGCGCTTCGCCGGCCACCCGCGCATCACCGCCTCGATCGCCCCGCACGCGCCGTACTCGACCGGCATCGAGGTGATGCAGCGCGTGGCCGACTGGCACGCAGCTCACCCGGACATTCCGGTGCAGCTGCACCTGGCCGAGATGGTCAGCGAGACCGAATGGGCGGCGCGCGAACACGGCTGCCGCCCGGTCGAGACCGTCGATCGTGCCGGGCTGCTGGGCCCGGGGTTGATCGCGGCGCATTGCCTGTTCCTTACCGAGGCCGAGCGCGACCTGCTGGCCGAGCGCGATGTGCGCGTGGCCCACAACGCCCGCTCGAATGCCAAGGCCGGTCGAGGGATCGCTCCGGTGGAGGCGCTGCGCGCGCGCGGCATTCCGGTCGGCATCGCCACCGACGGGCCGATGAGCGGCAACACGCTGGACCTGTTCGCCCAGTTCGGCCCGGTGGCGATGTTCCAGAAGCTGGCGGGCGGCAGTCGAGCACCCATGCCGGCGCGCGAGGTGATCCGCATGGCGACCCTGGAGGGCGCGGCGGTGCTCGGACTGGATCGGTGCATCGGCTCGCTGGAGGTCGGCAAGCAGGCCGACCTGATCCGCATCCGTCTGGACGATCCGCGCGTGCAGCCGGTGTGGGACGTCTACGCCACGCTGGTGTTCGCCAGCGCCGCCTGCGATGTGCGCGATGCGATGGTGGCCGGGCGCTGGTTGATGCGCGATCGGCAGGTGCTGACGCTGGAGACACCCCGCGTTCTGGCCGACGTGGCGCAGGTGGCGCGCGCGTTCGGCGCCGAGATGATCCGACTGGACGGCGAGACCCCCTGATGCGCGAATCTGAACGGGCCCGTGCCCCGATGCCCATCGCGTTGCCCGTCGCGATGCCGGGCGCGATGCCGGGCGCGATCGCCAGCCGGCCGCGCCGCGCATGAGCATCGCCAACGAGCGCAGCGCCGAGTCGATCGTGCTCATGGCCGCGTGGCTGTACTACCACGATGGCTGGAACCAGACCGACATCGCCGAGCACCTGCAGGTGTCGCGTGCCTCGGTGGTCAACTACCTGAACCGGGCGCGCGAGCAGGGCCTGATCCGCGTCACGCTGGCCGACGAGGTGTTCACCGGCCACCGGCTGGCGGAGGCCCTGTGCGAACGCTTCGGGCTGCGCGGCGCCTACGTGCTGCCGGACAGCGCCACCGACAGCGAGGAGCAGGTGTTCCTGCGGGTCGCGCACGGCGCGGCCGTGTGGCTGCCGCGGCTGCTGGCACCGGGCGATCGGCTGGGCGTGTCCTGGGGCCGCACCGTGTTCGAACTGGCGCAGGCGCTCGAATCGGTGGCGGTGCCCGAGCTGACGGTCACCCAGCTGGTGGGCTCGATGTCGACCCCCTACGGCTTCACCGCCGAGACCTGCTCCACCATCGTGGCGCAGAAGCTGTCGGCCACCTGCGTCAACCTGCACGCACCGGCGGTGCTCAGCGACGCCGAGTTGGCCGAACGCCTGCGCCGCGAGCCGATCATCCAGGCGCAGTTGCAGGCGCTGGCGCGCTGCAACAAGGCGATCTTCGCGGCCGGCTCCTGCACCCCGGACAGCCACATCGTCGGGTCGGGCGTCGCCACCCAGGCCGAGCTCAAGCGCGCGCTCAAGGCCGGAGCCGTCGGCGTGCTGTGCGGGCGCTTCATCGACGCCAACGGCGAGGAACTGGGCGGCAACCTGTCCGAACGCATGATGGGGGTGTCGCTGAGCGCGCTGCGCAACCTGGACGTCGGTCTGGTGATCGCCAGCGGCGCGGAGCGGCTGGCGGCGATGCGCGCGACGATTCGTGGCGGCTACGCCACCCACGCGGTGACCTCGTCGTCCATGGCCGAGGCGTTGCTCAGCATGACCGATTAGCGAACCGGTTCGCGATCGGGGGGGGATTCGATGGATTCCTCCAACGTTTTGTCGCATTATGTAGCCACCTGCTACATCTTATGGAGCGATGATGGCTCAGCCTGCGAAGAAGCGCCCCCGAACCGGCGAGCAAGGCGCACCGTCTGCGGCCCGCCTGTCCGGCCGAGGCAAGGGCATCCGGATCAGCGACGAGCTGTTCGAGCAGGCGGACGAGCACGCCGGCATCGCCCAGCGCAGCGTTCCCAAGCAGATCGAATACTGGTCCCAGCTGGGCCGCCTGCTGGAGCAGGATCTGGGCAGCGCGGACCTGCACGCCCTGCTGAGCAAGCGCAAGATGATCGCCGACATCACGCTCGCCTCCAACGAGGTACCGGATGCGGCCACGGTGCTGGCCGAACTCGAGGCCGAGCGTGCGGCGGGCACGCTGTCCGTTGCCGTGACGACATCCGGCACGGTCTACGACATGAGCGACGACGGTCGCTTGCGTCGCCACGCACCGGACGGCAGCGTCGAGCACGGCCAGCTGGTCGATGGCGCGTTCGTGGTGACGCCGGCCGCGTGAGGTGACCACCGCCAGGCGTCGGCTCTGGCTGCTGGCCGGCGGCAACGGTGCGGGCAAGTCGACCTTCTATCGCACGCGCCTGCGCTCCCGGGATATCGCCTTCATCAACGCCGATCTGATCGAGCGCACCCTGGAGCCCGGCTCGACCGAGGTGCCCAGCTATGCGGCCGCCAAGCTGGCGCGTGAACGGTTCGCCCGCTGGGTCACGCGGGGGGTGTCCTTCTGCTACGAGACGGTGTTCTCGCACCCATCGAAGCTTGCGATGCTGGTCGGCGCGCAGGAAGCCGGCTACCACGTCACCCTGGTGTACATCCACCTGAACGATGCCGCCCTCAACCGGCTGCGCGTCCGGCAGCGGGTCGAATCCGGCGGGCACCCGGTGCCCGAGGACAAGATCGTCGAACGCATCCCGCGCACCCTGGCCCTGATGCGCGATGCGGTCCGCCGCGCGGACACCGTGCTGCTGTTCGACAACAGCGATCGGGAGGATCCGTTTCGCCTGGTCGCGGCGAAGGAAGGCCGGCACTTCACCCTGAACGCCGATCCCCTGCCCGCGTGGGCCAGCGACATGCTGTTCGCACGGGCCTGATCCGACGGCCTGGCTCGGTGTCCAGACGGGCGAGCCTGCCTCAGGCCTGGCTTACGCTGCCGACGCTGCCACCAGATCGGGGAACATCGCCGCCATCGCCTCGGCGTTCGCCTCGCACACGCCACGCTCGGTGATCAGGCCGGTCACCAGACGGGCCGGCGTGACATCGAAGGCCGGATTCCTCAGCGGGGAAGCATCCGGTGGCACCGCGATCTCGGCCAGCGCGCCGTGCGCATCGCGCCCCCACTGGTGCGACACCTCGCGCCCGGGGCGCTCCTCGATCGGGATCTCGGCGACCCCGTCCACGACCCGCCAGTCGATGGTCGGCGAGGGCAGCGCGACGTAGAACGGCACGCCGTTGTCCCGGGCGGCCAGCGCCTTGAGGTAGGTGCCGATCTTGTTGCACACGTCCCCCTGGGCGGTGGTGCGATCGGTGCCGACGATGACCAGATCGATCTCGCCGTGCTGCATCAGGTGTCCGCCGGCATTGTCGACCAGGTAGTCGTGCGGCACGCCCTGCCCGACCATCTCCCAGGCGGTGAGCGCCCCCTGGTTGCGGGGACGTGTCTCGTCGGTGAACACGTGCACCGGCACGCCGGCTTCCTGCGCGTGGTAGATCGGCGAGGTCGCCGTGCCCCAGTCCACCGTGGCCAGCCAGCCGGCATTGCAGTGCGTCAGCACCCGTACCGGTTCACCGGCCGGCCGGTCGGCGGCGATCCGCTCGATCAGCGACAGGCCGTGGCGGCCGATGGCGCGGCACAGCTCGACGTCCTCGTCGCCGATCGTCACCGCCAGCTCGTGCGCGGCGTGCGCCCGCTCGGCCGGTGCCAGCGGTCGAAGCGCCTGGCGCAATCGGTCCAGCGCCCAGCGCAGGTTGATGGCGGTCGGTCGGGTGGCGTGCAGGGATTCCCAGGCCGCCTCCAGCGCCGCATCGGAGGCATCGCTGCGCATCTGCAGCGCCATGCCCCAGGCCGCGGTGGCGCCGATCAGCGGCGCACCGCGCACCCACATGTCGCGGATGGCCACGTCCACCTCGTGACGATTGGCCAGCGTGACGATGCGAAACTCGTGCGGCAACCAGCGCTGGTCGATGATGCGCACCGCATCATCCCCCGCGTCGTACCAGATGGAACGGTAGTGGGTGCCGTCGACCTTCACGCGCCTTCTCCCGCGCCGCGCAGGCGCGCCAGCATGTCGTCGACATCGGTGATCGCGCCGCGTTCCAGCACCAGCTCGCGTCCGTAACGCAGGCCCTGCCCCTGCAGCCTGGCCCGCAGCGCCTCGTCGTGGATGGATTCGTATTCCACGATGCGCGCCAGCCCGATGGTGCGCCGATGAATCTCCACCCCGGCGAAGCCGAGCGTGTCGCGCCACACCGTGCCCAGCCGACGCGACAGGGCCACCTCGCTGGCGCGCACCTGGCCCTGGTCCTCGAACAACCGTGCCGGGTACAGCATGCCGGCACGCTCGGTGCGCCACAGTTCGGAAAACCGCTCGGTGAAGCGTTGCCACACCGCCGTCATCGTCGACTCGATCCACCGCCGGTACGCTACCCGATCGTCACCGTCGCTCGCATGCCCTGGCTGGGCGAACCAGGCCATGGCGAAGTTGGCCAGCAGCATGCCGATGTCGAGGCCCATCGGCCCGTACAGCACGAACTCCGGATCGATGACGCCGGCCCGATCGCCGTCGGCCATGATCGAGCCGGTGTGCAGGTCGCCGTGCAGCATCGTCTCGGCATGGTTGGCGAAGCGCGCCTTGAGCTGCTGGGCGGCGATCTTCAGATCGGCATCGGCGCGCAGCTCGTCGACCAGCGGTTGCAGCACGGCCGGGATCTCGCCATTGAGCGGTGCATCGAAGTAGGGTTCGTCGAACACCAGGTTCTCGGTGATGTCGCACAACGCATGGTTGCCGGCGAACAGCGCCACATCGCGCTTGCGCTCGGCCGCCTGCAGGCTCAGGTCCGAGCCGCGGAACAGCGTCTCGGCGCAGAAGCGCCCCAGCATCTCGCCCAGCCCCTCATGCCGAGTGCCATCCATCAGGCTCTGGCGCAGGATGCGGTGCGGCGTCAGGAACTGCATGATGATCAGCGCCTGGTCCTCGTCGAAGTGGAAGACCTCGGGCACGGTGTCGGGACTGCGCACCGCCTGCCGGGTGAGCGCGTGGTACTCGAAGAAGCTGCGCGACAACGGCAGCGGCCAGCTGTCGCCGACCAGCCGCACGTACGGCAGCGCCTGCTTGACGATCACCCCGCGCTCCCCCTGACCGCGCACGATGAATACCAGGTTCAGGTTGCCGTCGCCGACCTCGCGCACCTGCCAATCGGCTGGATCATCGCCGAGGCGCTGGCGCATCGCCGGCAGTTGGCCGAGCCGCGAGGCCAGCGTCTCCACGCTCAGCGCGGCGTAGTCGGGCGAGGCGACGGGGCCTTGGGCGGCGGTTGCGGCGTCGTTCATGATCGATGGCATCGAGAACCGGGTGATCACGATCCGCCAGCGCGACCACTTAGTCAACTGTCAGTGGCAATTGACTCTTGTGGCAGATCGGTCCTTGTGCCGATCAGCGCGGGCACCTTCACGACGAAGGCCGTCCCGCTCGGCCCTACGCCGGCAGCTCCCCCCCCATCGCCAGGAAATCCTCGCGCCGCATCGTGAACTCGATCGGCGCCACCAGCGCCGGCGTGGGCACCGAGCCGAACGCGTTCGCCGGCATGTCGGCCACGTCCGCCATCACGGTGATGCCGCCGCCGGGCCAGACGTAGGCCGGGATGCCGCCGATCGTCACCCGCGTCAGCGCGTGCTTGACCGATCGGGTCAATGCGATCGGGTTGTCGGTGACGCCGGCGCGCAGCGAGCCGCCCGCCCCGCCCATGAACAGCACGGTGCACAGCGAGGGCTCGCAGTTCTCGGCGATGCGCGCCACCGACCCCACCAGCTCTTCCGGCAGCTCGGCGGGCTGCGCTTGCCGTTGATCGTCCAGCACGAAGTAGGCGTGCTGCTCGCCGGTGGTGGACACCATCAATAGCCGCAAGCCCGGCCAGGCCACGTCCGGCTTGAAGCGCTCGATGATCGACAGCGGATCCTGGATGTCGGTGCCGCCCCAGCCGCCACCGGGTTCGGCGACGCGGAAGTAGCGCCCGGGCGTGGACTTCGCGCCGCGGATGCGGATGCCGGACGGCGGCAGGTCCAGCAGCACGCCGGCCTGGTGCTCGGACAGCACGCCGGTGATGTGATCGTCCACCACCACCACCTCGTCCACATGCGGCGCCCATTGGCGGGCGAACATGCCGATGGTGGCCGAGCCGCAGCCGACCCGCATCAGCCGCTCACGCTCCCCGTCGATGATCGGTGCCCGGCCGGACTGCACCACCAGTTCGGCGCCCTCGTCCACGCTCAACGTGACCGCTTCGCGATTGCACAGCCCCAGCAACGCCTCGCAGGTCAGCCGGCCCTGCTTCTTGCTACCGCCGGTGAGCTGATCGACCCCGCCCAGCGACAGCATGCGCGAGCCGTACTCGCCGGTGGTGACGTGCCCGACCACCTCGCCCCCGTGGCGCACCGCCGCGCGTTCCTCGCCGATGTGCCGGTCGGTATCGATCTTCACCTTCACCCCGCAGTAGCTGAAGATGCCCTCGGTGACCACCGTCACCAGATCCACCCCGTCGGGCCGGCTGGCCACCACGAACGGTGCCGGCTTGTAGTCCGGGTAGGTGGTGGTCGCGCCGACGGCGGTGATCGAACCCGACGCCTGAGTGGCTGCCGAGCGCGTGCCGGCCAGCAGGTCGCCGTTCCAGTTCGACGGATCGCCGGCGGCCACGAACGGAATCAACGCCACCGCCTCGCCGCCGTCCCCACCTTCCTGGCACTGCTGCCACGGATCCACCCGCACCAGCAGCCCACCTTCATTGGCGTAGCGATCGCAGGCACCGCTGCGTCCGTCCTTGATCCAGCACAGCACCGGGCAGGCGTCGCAGCGGATCTTGCCGTTGTCCTCGACGGGTACCTGGCGCACCACGCGCCGCGACGCATCGAGCCGCGCGATCGCATCAGTCATGGTGAGCGTCCCGCACGGCAGCATCGGACCGCTCGGCGGCAAGGATCGCCTGGCGCACCCGCGACGGCGTGGCCGGCACCTGCTCGATCGTTGCGCCGGTGGCATCGCGTATCGCGTTCAGGATCGCCGCCGCGGTCGGGATCAGCACGTGCTCGCCCAGCCCCTTGGCACCGGCCGGGCCGACCGGATCGGGAACCTCGACGATGATCGATTCGATCGGCGGGACGTCGCCGATGGTCGGTATCAGGTAGTCGTGAAGGTTCTCGGTGCGACCGGGAACGAATTCCTCCATCAATGCAAGCCCGATACCCTGCGCCACGCCGCCTTCGATCTGCCCGCGCACCAGCTGGCGGTTGACCGCCCGCCCGACATCGTGGGCAGCGACCAGCCGTTGCAGCGCCACGGTGCCCAGCGCCGTGTCGAGCACCAGCTCCACGATCTGGGCTGCGTAGCCGAACTGGCCGTACGGCACGCCCTGGCCGTTCTCGTCCAGTGGCGAGGTCGGTGGGTCCCAGCTCTCCACCGCCGAGACGACGTAGCCGGACTCGTCCACCGACAGCTCGTCCAGCGCCAGGCGCTGACCCGCCACGCGGATGCCGTCGTCATCGAACGACAGCGCCGCCTCGGGCACCGCGTTCGCCAGCGCGATCAGGCGCAACCGCAACGCCTCGGCGCTGGCACGCGCCGCGCTGCCCGACACGAAGGTCTGCCGCGAGGCCGAAGTCTTGCCGGCATCGGGGGTGACATCGGTGTCCGCGCCCACCAGCAGCACCCGCTCGGGATCGATGCCCAGCGCATCGGCGAACAGCTGGGTGATCACGGTGTCGGCGCCCTGGCCGATGTCGACCGCGCCCTGGTGCAGCACCACGCGCCCGTCCGGTCGTACCCCGCAGCGAATCGTCGACGGATTGGGCAACGAGGTGTTGCCGCAGCCGTACCAGCCGCTGGCGATGCCGATGCCGTAGCGGCGCGATGACCCCTCCGGCAGGCTGGCGTTCCAGGCATCGCGCCGCCGGATCGCCGCCTTCCAGTGCGGCTCCAGTGCCGCCAGGCATTCGCCGATGCCGACGCCTGCGGCGAAGACCTGTCCGGTGACCGTGGGCACCCCGTCGACCAGCGCATTGCGTTGCCGAAAGCGCAGACGATCCTCGCCCAGCGCATCGGCCAGCGCATCGAACGCGCCTTCCTGGCAGATCGCGCTCTGCGGCACGCCGAAGCCGCGAAACGCCCCCGCCGGCGCGGCATGGGTATGGATGGCCCGCGTCAGCGCCGCGTAGTGCGGCACCCGGTACGGCCCGCTGGCGTGCACCGGCACCCGGTTGGCAACCGTCGGGCCCCAGGAGGCGTAGGCACCGGTGTCGAAATCGCCCACGAAGCGCATGCCCACCAATCGGCCATCGGCATCGCAACCCACCTCCACGTCCAGCTCGGCCGGGTGGCGCTTGGTGGTCGACTGCATCGACTCGCGTCGGGTGTAGGCCACGCGTACCGCCACGCCCAGGTGCCAGGCGGCCACCGCCACGAACGGCTGCCAGGACAGGTCCAGCTTGGTGCCGAAACCGCCACCGCAGGCACTGGGCACCACCCGCACCGCCGAGCCGGGAAGGCCCAGGATGGCCGCGATGCCGTCGCGGTCCATCCACGGTGCCTGGGTGCAGCCGTACACCTCGATCCGATCCCCGACACGCACCGCGTAACCCGCCTCGGGCTCGATCGGCGCGTGCTCGACGAAACGCGTGGTGACATGCCGACGCACCCGATGGGCAGCCCCCGCCAGCGCATCGTCCACATCGCCGTGGCGCACCACGCCCTCGCACAGCCGATTGCCGTCGCGCTCGGCGTGCACCGCATCCGCGCCGGCGGCCAGGGCGTCGCTCATCGTCAGATGCGCCTCGGCGGGGTGCCACGCGATCGGGAAGCTGTCGCTGCGCATCGCCGCCACCGCGGCCGCGGTGCCGACCACCGCGGCCACCGCCTCGCCGACGAAGCGCGCCTCGGCCTCGGCGAACACCGGCTGATCCACGAACGCCGGAATCACGCCGTGCCGATTGGCGCCCGGCACATCGGCAGCGCTGAACACCGCCGCCAGCCCTTGCTCGCGCCGCCAGGCGTCGGTGTCGCCCAGCGTGAAGCGGGCGCGATGGTGCGGCGAGCGGATCAGCTTCAGGTGCAGCGCCTCGGGCGGCGCCACATCGTCGCCGAAGCGCTCACGCCCGTCCAGCTTGGCCGCGCCGTCCAGCCGCGCCAGCGCTGCCCCCAACGGAACCGGTGCGCCGGGTGCCGTCGGTGCGCTCGATGCCGGCGCGCCGACCGCTGGCACCCGAACGGGCCCATCGGCCACCGGCCGATCGCACACCGCCGCCAGGATCGAGCGGTAGCCGGTGCAACGGCACAGCACGCCGCCCAGCGCATCGGCCGCCTCGGCCTCGTCCGGTTGCGGATTGCGGCGCAGCAGCGCGGTGCCGCACACCAGCATGCCCGGTGTGCAGATGCCACACTGGGCTGCGCCGTGGGCGGCGAAGCGCGCCGCCAGCTCGGCGGTGACCGGCTCGGCGGCGCTCAGGCCGCCCAAGGTGTCGACGCGACAGCCGTGCACCTGCGACAGCGGCACCAGGCAGGCGCAGGCCGGCTCGCCGTCGATCAGCACGCTGCAGGCACCGCAGTCCCCGGCATTGCAGCCGATCTTCACGTCCAGGCACCCCGCGTCCTGGCGCAACACGTCCGACAGCCGCGTCATGCCGCCGCGCGGGGAGGCCATCGGCTTGCCGTCCAGCGTGAACGCGGTAAGCGTATCGATCGCCTCGTCGCCGCCCATTCAGTGCGCTCCTCGCTGCCGAGCAGCGTCCACGGCCGCGCACGCGGTGTCGTGCACCAACCGCCGCAGCAAGGTCGCCACCGCATCGCGGCGATAGTCGGCGCTGGCGCGCACATCGTCGATCGGCTGCAGGCCGTCCAGCGCCCCCTGCTTCAGCGCGGCATCGATGGCAGAGTCCAACGCCGCCGCATCCGCCAGGTCCACACCGCTCAAGGCGGCCTCGAGCACCGGCAAGCGCACCGCCACCGGCGAGCAGGCACCGACCGCCACGCGCGCATCGATCACGGCGCCATCGGCGTCCGCCTCCAGCACCATGGCCAGCATGGCGATCGAGATGACCAGGTAGCGGCGCGCGCCCAGCTTGGCGAAGCGCGACACCGCACCTGCGCCGGCGTGCGGCACGCGCAGCCCGACCAGCAGCTCGTCCTCGCGCCGCGCGGTGCACCGCGGCCCGAGCAGGAAGTCGGGCAGCGATAGCTCGCGCAGCCCCTCGCCGCTGGCCAGCACCACCACCGTGTCCAGCGCCAGCAGTGGCGGCACGCCGTCCGCCGCCGGCGAGGCGGTGCACAGGTTGCCGCCCAGCGTGGCGCGCGACTGGATCTGCACCGAACCGACCTCGCGGGCCGCCGCCTGCAGTGCGCTGAACAGCGGCGGCAACGGTGCACGGATGAGATCCTGCCAGGTGGTGCCGGCGCCGATCCAGGTGGCATCGCCATCGTGGCGGATGCCGCGCAGGACCGGCAGCCGGGACAGATCGATCGCCACCGGCGGCGGCGGCGCATCACCCAGCGCCGGATAGAGGTCGGTACCGCCGGCGATCACCGGCAGCCGCTCTTCGGCCAGGCGCCGCAGCGCCCGGGTCAGTGCCGGATCGTCAGCCTGTTGCATGCTTCCTGGTCCCTGCCCCGTCGCGAAGTCCTGCCAGGATGCTGGCCGATGCGCTGCCGTTCGTCCAGTCCGAGGCGTGCGATGCCGGCTGCCGGGGACCGCGCCCATCGCCGCGCACATCGCCGCGCCCTCTTCCGATCGCGCCGCGCTCATCCCCGCGTGTGCACGGCGATGCGGGGCTCGCTCGTCGGTACGGTCCGGCCGAGTCCCTGCAAGGCGACGAAGACCGCCTGCACGTGGGCCCGCTCGTGCAGCCGGGCCGCCAGCGCCACGCCGCGATGAACCGCCTGCCGACGCTGCACGGGATCGAGCCGGCCGACCGCCACGGTCACCGCCCGGTTGCCCAGATCGCTGGCCTCGTCCAGCTCGCGGGCCACTCGGCGCTCGATGCGATCCGGTGCGGCCACGTCCACCGCATTGGCGATCAGCGTGGCCGCCACGTCGGCCGTGGCGGCGGTGTCCGCCAGCACCGTGACCGAGTCGGCGATGCCGCGCGAATGGCTGCGACCGCTCCAGCCGCTGGTGGCGATGCCGTAGCGACCGGGTCGGCTCAGGCGCAGCTGGCCGAGCAAGGGCTGTCGGGCCGGCCCGCCATCCGGCACATCCATCGGTTGGATACCCTGGCCGCCGCCCAGCCCGATCCGCAGCCCCTCGCCGGCCACCAGCCGGATCGCGATGTCGCCCCCGTTGTTGACCGACGCGCTGCGCAGGCTAGGCGGCTGGCCGATCGCCTCGAGGATCTCGTCGGCCACCGCACCCGCCACGGCGGCCATCGGCGTGACGAAGTCGGTGAACCGCGCCAGCCGGAGCGCCGCGTCCCGCATGCGCGCCGCGACGCGTTCACCGGCGGCGCTCTCGACGTTGTCGGACATCCGCCCGCTCGGCTCGACGACATCGGCGATGTCGGGCCGATCGGCCGCGGTCACCGCCTGCGACAACGCGGCTCGGCGCGGCGCCAGTCTTCCGAGCAGGGGATCGAAGCGGGCCACCGCGCGCCGCTCGGCCGCCTGGCGCACCGGCTCGGGCGCATCGATGGCGATCAGCAGATCGATCGGGCCGTGCTGCAGGTGCAGCCGGCCGTCGGGCAGCCGGGCCGCGTATCCGCCCTGCGGCAACCGGGTGGCCACGACCGCGTTCAGCGCAGCCCGTCCTCGCCGATGACCTGGTGCACCTGCAGGCCGCCCATGCGCGCGTGCACCCGGCCACCGGTGCACATCACCAGCGCCAGCAGCAGCTCGTCGGCACGCGGCGCGTCCGACAGGCCGACCTCGATCGCATCGAAATGGCTGCGCACGTAGGCCGCATCGATGTGGCCGATCGGCACGTCCAGCCGGGCGCCGATGCCGGCGCGCTTCATCGCCGAGGGCACGATCGCCTTGGACATCACGCCGGCCTGTCCGAGCAGCTCGCGCATGGCGTAGCCACCGGGCACGTGCCACAGCGCACCGTGTTCGGACTCGCCGTTCTCCCCGACGATCGCGCCCTTGCCATAGGACTGCACGTTCGACGCACCGCCGAGCGCCTGCACCAGCTCCGAGGCCATCGACAACCCGAGCGGCTCCAGCGCCTTCATGAACGGCTGCAGCTCGGGCTCGTGGCGAGCGGCGAACGGGTTGGCGATCACCGACAGGCTCACCGCACGGCGCACCGGCTCGTCCAGCGGCGGTCCACCCTCGTGAAACAGGCTCTCGACCATGACGCAACGCTTGCGCACCTGCACCTCGTTCATTCGCTCTCCGGCGCACCGGTCGGGCAGCCCGGGGCGCGACGCGTGGGTACGACGCCGGGGCCCGGCCTTCATCGGTGGCGCGGTCAGTGTAGCCCGGTCGATGACGGCGCCGGCGCCCGGCCGTCAGCGCTCACCGGATGCGGATCCGCGACACGTCGCGGTGGCCGCCTCGTCGACGCGCCAGGGCTCCTGCACGACCACCACCCCGAACAGCGCCTGCGCTTGCTCGATGGAGTACCGCCCCAGCCGCACATCCTCGAGCACGCGCGCAGGCTCGCGCTGCAACGGATCCCCGTAGCCGCCGCCACCGGGGGTGCGCACCCGCACCCGGTCGCCGGGCGCCAGCGCGATGTCCTGCGCCTTGGACCAATGCTCGGGCACCAGCACCTGGTCGCCGCGGTGCACCTCGACGCGGTTGCAGCCCCCCTCGCCACCGCCCAGCGCCCCCGGCGGTCCGCTGCGACCGTGGTCCATCACGAAGCTGGCGCGCGCCGCACCGCGCAGCAGTTCCAGCTCGTAGTCCAGACCGAACCCGCCGCGCTCGCGCCCGGCACCGGCCGAGCCCTCGTGCAGGGCGTAGCGCCGATACAGCACCGGATAGGACTGCTCCATGATCTCGACCGGCGGGGCCTTGGAGATGCCGATGGTCGAGCAGCCGTTGGACAGCCCGTCGCCACCGGCGCCACCGCCGTAGCCGCCACCGCTGATCTGGTACATGACGTAGTCGCGATCACGCGCCGGGTCGTGACCGCCGAGCGCGAAGTTGCCGCTGGTGCCGGCAGGTGCTGCGGTCACCCGCTCGGGAATCGCCTGCACCAACGCGCCGAACACCGCCTCGGCGATGCGCTGCGACACCTCGGCGGCGCAACCGGACACCGGCCTCGGGTATTGCGCGTCCAGGAAGGTGCCGACCGGCCGGCGCACCTGCAGCGGCTCGAACGCCCCGGCGTTCAGCGGCACCTCGGGAAACACGTGCCGCACCGCCAGGTACACCGAGCTCAGGGTGGTGGCCAGCACCGAGTTCATCGGCCCGGCGCAGGGCGCACTGCTGCCGGTGAAGTCGAAGACCAGCCGCTGGCCGTCGTTGTCGACCGACAGCCGGATGACCAACGGCTCGTTGACCACGCCATCGCTGTCCACGATCGCCTCGGCGCACCAGCGTCCGATCGGCAGCGTGGCGATGGCGGCGTGCATGCGTTGCCTGGCTCGGATGCGCAGCTCCTCTATCGCCGCACCGACCACCTCGTCCGAGTACCTGTCCAGCAGTGCGTCGAGCCGATCGGCACCGACCTCCAGCGCGGCGGCCTGGGCGCGCACATCGCCGATGCGCTGATCGCTGATGCGGATGTTGGCCCGCACGATCGACCAGATCTCCTGATCCAGCTCGCCCGCCTTGAACAGCTTGACCGGGGGCAACCTGAGGCCCTCCTGTTCCACCTCGGTGGCCGAGGCGGAGAAACCGCCGGGGACCGCGCCGCCGGTATCCGGCCAGTGCCCGGTATTGGACAACCAGCACCACAGCTTGTCGCCGCGGTAGTAGGGCCGCACGAAGCGCACGTCCATCAGGTGGGTGCCGCCCAGGTAGGGGTCGTTGACGATGTAGACATCACCGGGTTCCGGGCCTGCAGTCTCTCCCGCGGCGATGCGCTCGATCAGCACGCGGGTGGAGTACTGCATGGCACCGGTGAACACCGGCAGCCCACCGGCCCCCTGCGCGATCAGCGCACCGTCCAGCGCTGCGTAGATGCCGTCCGAGCGGTCGTTGGCCTCGGCGATGACCGGGCTGAAGGCGGCACGCGAGAACGCAAGATCCATCTCGTCGCAACACTGCTGCAAGGCGGCGGCAATGACCGACAGGGTGATCGGATCCGGCGGTGTCGTGCCCGTCATGCGCCCGGTCCTGGCTCGGTGGTGTCGATCAACAGGTTGCCCCGTGCATCGCCTTCGACCCGATCTGCCGGCTGCACCAGCGTGGTCGTGTCCGATTGCAGGATCAACGCGGGGCCCTCGAACGCGGCATCGATCGGCAAGCGTTCGCGCCGGTACACCGGAACGATCGCCGCGCCGCCCTCGAAATGCAGCTCGCGTTCGTCGCACTGCGCATCGCCCAGAACCCTGGTCCGCTCGCCGGCAGGCAGCAACGACGCCGGATCGTGTGGTGCGCGCACCCCGATCACCGACACGGCCACGTTCACCAGCGCGGCGCGCACCTCGGGCAGGCGAACCCGGAAGCGCTCGAAGTAGGCCTGCTCGAACAGGGCCTGCAGCTGTTCGCGATCGGGCGCGGTGTCGGGCAGCGGCACGCGCAGCAGGTGCGTCTGGCCGATGAACTGCATGTCCAGCGCCACCCGTTGCTCGAGGCGCTCGAGCCTCACCCCCTGCGATTCGATCCGCTCGGCGCCTTCTGCCAGGCGAGTCCGGATCAAGGCGTGCAGCGCGTCGAGATCGAGCGTTGCCAGCGGCGAGGCCAGCGTGTCCACCCGATCGTTGCGCAGGTCCGCCACCAGGCAACCGATCGCGTTGGTCAGCCCTGGACGCGCCGGCACCAGCACGCGCGGGATACCCAGCTCGCGCGCCAGTGCCGAGGCGTGCAGCGGACCGGCGCCGCCGAACGCGAACAGGGCGTAGTCGCGCGGGTCCACGCCGAGCGATACCGACACGCTCCTGATCGCCGCGGCCATGGTGGCGTTGGCCATGCGCACGATCGCCAGCGCCGCGGCGATCGGGTCCAGGTTGCCCAGCGGCGCACCGATCTTGCGCGTCACGATGTCGCGCGCGCAGGCCAGATGATCCTGGGCCGCGCCGCGTTCGAACGAGGCCAGCGCCGAGACGTCCAGCCGTCCCAGGATGGCGTTCGCGTCCGACAGCGTCGGCGCCTGCCCGCCCCGGCCGTAGACGATCGGTCCGGGCGATGCGCCGGCACTGGCCGGCCCGACCTGCAGCAGACCGCCGGCGTCCACCCGCGCGATCGAGCCACCGCCTGCGCCGACGGTGCGCACGTCCACCAGCGGCACGTGAATCGGCATGGCGTACTCGATCTCGGTCTCGGCACGCACGGCAGGCTCGGCACCGTGCACCAGCGAGACATCGGTCGAGGTGCCACCCATGTCGTAGCCGATCAGCTCGGTGATGCCGGCGGCGTGACCGGCACGCGCCGCGGCGATCACACCGGATGCCGGTCCGGACATCACGCTCTTCACCGCCTCGACACCGATCAGGCGCGAGGAGACGGTGCCGCCGTTGCCGTTCATCACCAGCAGCTCGCCGCGGTAGCCGCGCGCGGCCAGCGAGTCGCGCAACGAGCCCAGGTAGCGCTCCAGCAGCGGGCGCACGCCGGCGTTCAGCGCGGCGGTCACGCCGCGCTCGTACTCGCGCGCCTCGCTGAGCAGCTGGTGTCCGGCGCTGACGTAGGCGTTCGGCCAACGTTCCCGGCACAGTGCGAGCGCGCGTCGCTCGTGCCGCGGGTTGGCATAGCAGTGCAGAAAATGGATCAACAACGACTCGCAGCCTTCGGCCAGCAGCCGATCGGCTGCCACCGTCACCGCCGCCTCGTCCAGCGGCACCACCACGTTACCGCCGGCATCGATGCGCTCGGGCACCTCCAGACGCAGGTCTCGAGGAATCACCGGTGTGAAATGGCCGGTCATGCCGTAGGCCTGCGGCCGGGTGCGCCGACCGAGCTCGAGCACGTCGCGAAAGCCTTCGGTGGTGATCAGTCCGGTGCGCGACAGTTGACGCTCCAGCACCGCGTTGGTGGTGGCGGTCGTGCCGTGCACCACCAGCGCCACATCGGCCGGGTCGATGCCGGCCGCATCGAACGCGTCCAGCACGCCTCGGGCACGATCCTCCAGCGTGGTCGGCACCTTGGCGGTGCGCACCGCACCGCTGATCGGGTCGCGCGCGACCAGGTCGGTGAAGGTGCCACCGACGTCAACGCCGACGGTCAGACTGCTCAAGCGCGCTCCCGGCATCGGATGTCCTCGCGCATGGTAATCGCTGCACGGCCTGGACCGCACGGCCGCTCGGACTACACTTCGGCGCTGCCCGCCGGCGGCCCGTCGGCCGCCACGACACAGGACCTACGCATTGGCTCCCAAGCTCGCCTCGCGCCTCCCGCCCGACTTCCGGTTCGGGGCCGCCACCGCCGCCTATCAGGTCGAAGGGGCGACCGATGTCGACGGGCGCGGTGCGTCCATCTGGGACACCTTCTCGGCCACGCCGGGCAAGGTGGTCGGTGGCGACACCGGCGAGCGAGCCTGCGAGCACTATCGACGCTGGGAGTCGGACCTGGATCTGGCCGCCTCGCTGGGCCTGGACGCCTATCGCTTCTCGATCGCCTGGCCCCGCGTGCTGCCGGCCGGGCAAGGCTCGGTCGAACGCCGCGGGCTCGCCTTCTACGATCGCCTGATCGACGGCTGCCTGTCGCGCGGCCTGCAGCCGTTCGCCACGCTGTACCACTGGGACCTGCCCGAGGCGCTGCAGAGACGCGGCGGTTGGCGTTCGCGCGACACCGCCGAGGCGTTCGGCGAGTACGCCGCGGTGATCGCCGCCCGCTTCGGCGATCGCCTGCACAGCATCGCCACCTTCAATGAACCCTGGTGTTCCGCGGTACTGGGTCACCTGACGGGCGTGCACGCGCCCGGCCACACCGATCTGGACGAGACCCTGGCGGTCATCCACCACCAGCATGTGGCGCACGGGATGGCGGTGCGCGCCATTCGTGCCGAGACGGACGCACCGATGCTGGGCATCGTGCTGAACGCGCAGGCGGTCTACCCGGCCGGCGAATCGGTCGAGGAGGCGGCGGCCGCCGAACGTCACGGCGTGTTCCACAACGACCTGTGGTTCTCGCCGCTGTTCGGCGACGGCTACCCGGACGCGGCCCTGGAGGCCCTGGGCGATCGTCTGCCCGAAGGCTTCCAGGACGACATGGCCGACGTTCGCGAGCCGCTCGATTGGTGGGGGCTGAACTACTACACCCCGATGCGGGTGCGCCCCGATCCCGAGGCGCCCTGGCCGTCGAGCGAGGTCGTGCCACCGGCCGATGGCGTGCCGATCACCGATATCGGCTGGGAGATCGCCCCCGCCACGTTGACCGACTGCCTGACCCGATTGGACGAGCGCTGGACGCTGCCGCCGTGCTGGATCACCGAGAACGGCTGCTGCGACGACACCGAGGTGGAGGCTGCGCGGGTCGATGACGCGATGCGGCGCGACTACCTGGATGCCCACCTGCACGCGCTGGCGGATGCGATCGACGCCGGTGTGGAGGTTCGTGGCTACTTCGCCTGGAGCCTGATGGACAACTTCGAATGGGCCGAGGGGTACGCCAGGCGCTTCGGCATCGTGCACGTGGACTACGAGACCCAGGCGCGCACCGTCAAGGCCAGTGGGCGCTGGTACGCCGAGCTCATCGCTGAATGCCGGGATCGGACCTGAGTGCCAGCGGCGCGTTCAGCGGCGCGTCGACCAGCAGCACGTCCTGCAGCCGCTCGCGCATCCGCGCATCCAGCTGGTACCAGCTGGCCTGGCACCGCTGGCGGCGCGCCGCGGCGTTCAGCACGGCGTCCATCAACGGTTCCACCGCGACCGGATCCGCACCCAAGGCCCAGCACAGGTGCCGGCGTTCGTCGCGGGCGTACAGCGCGTGCACGTGCCAATAGTCCCGTGCCGGGCTGTCCAGGCGCTGCGAGGCGCGTCCGAACGCGCGCGCGGCCTCCACCCATTGAAGCGCGCCGCCGGGCCAGCCCTTGATCATCAGCCAGGCCGAGATCGCCTCCGCGTCCCGATCGAGCGAAGCGGAGGCGTTGTCCAGCAGCGCGTGCGCGAGCAGGTGGTACAGCGTGTACTCGAGCATGTCCAGCGCATCCCGGACCGCCCGCCCCTCCTGATCGATTGCTGCGCCGTCGGCACCGTCGCCCGGCCCGCCGGGCGACGCGTCCGCCTCGCCCAGCGCGGCCTGGGCCCGGACGACATCCTCGAAGTAGGCGTAAGGCAGCCAGATCCGCCGCTCCTCGCCGGTGTATCCGGGTCGACGCGACCCGTCCACGTCCGGTCCGATCGATAGCTGGAGTTCCGGGTCGAGCGAGATGTTCCGCCCGGTGAGCGCGAGCAGGTCGCTGATGATGTTGCTGTCTGTCAGGTAGGCGGCCAACGCCCGGTCCACATCCGACTCGGCCGCCATCCAGCGCAGCTGGGCGGCGGCAATCGGCCCGGCCCAGACCAGCGAGGCGCCCAACGCGGCGGCGATGGCCCGGGCCACCGCCAGACGGACCACCGCCTGCACGCGGCAATGCCCGGCGCGGGTGCCACGCCGACGGATCACCCCGGCGGTGGCTTGCGATGCCGCGGCGGGCTCGACTCGCGATGCGCGGACAACGGGACTGGCGGCCATTCATCAGCCTGGTAGCGGTGGACTCCCCACCCGATCGGTTCCCGAAGATTACCCGGAAGCGAGGTATCGGGGCCGTAGATCGCCTGGTAGGTATCGACGCAACGTCCGGCGCGCTGAAACCGCCAGCCGACCACCGCGAGCAGGATCCAGTAGCCGATGATGGCCAGCCACATCCAGCGCGGCGCATCCGTCATGCCCAGCCCGATCAGGATGTTGATGGCCGACAGCGCCATGGCCAGGTAACCGGCGCTCTTGTGCACGTATTCGAACACGCAGCGGCGCACCGACATCACGTAGTGATCGCCGGCCGGAATCGATGCGCCGCCGGGCATCAGATCGCTATCGATGGCGACGTCGCGGTGCCCCTTCGTGCCACGCATGGCGCCGCCCAGCACCTGGCCCAACCCCAACGTGACGATGGCCCAGCCCAGCACCGTGTGCAGCGTGGTGCTCAGGCCCTGTCCATGGAAGACGCCGAACAGCGCGAACCCGATGGCCACGAACGACAGCAGCGTGCCGCCGATCTGCAGCGCAAGATGCGCCACCCACCAGCGCTGGTTGTCCAGCTGGCGAGGCCAGTCCTGATGCGGCGTGACCTTGCAATAGCGGGCGATCAGCACACCGAGCGGGATCATCACGCCCCAGCCGAGCACCATCAGGCGCGCGTGCCATTGCCAGGCAGGCGCCAGCGAGTGCTCGGTGGCACCGCTGATCGGGATCAAGAGCCAGGAAAGGACTGCTTCCATACCACCATGTTAACGGTAACATCGCTGATTTACAACGCCAAGTCGCCGCTGGGGGGAAGGTGAACCGGGAGACCGTTCACGAAACGATTCCCCGGCACCGGGTGCCGGCCGGCTCGAACTCAAGTCGCGAGGGGTGCGCGCCGCCAGCTCCCTGCATGACACCGCCTCTGGAATTCATCGGCCGTCTGCGCTCGATCCTGATCATCGCGGCGACCTTCGCCGGTCTGACAGCCACCGGACCGGCCGCCGCACAGATCTTCAAGTGCATCGATGCCGACGGGCGTGTCAGTTACGCCGGCAGGCCCTGTCCCGAGGGCACCACGCTGGTGGATACCTTCGCCGAATCGCGCAGCCGGGTTCGCCTACCGCCACGACCGCGATCGACGGCGTCCCGAGGCGATCCGACGGCAGCCCCCGGCACGGCGCCGGCCAGCCCGCCGGCCAGCCCGCCGAGCGAGCGCCCGCGCGAGGTGGCGCCCCCTGTCCGTGAAGGGTCCGCCGAGGGCGACGGCACCGCGTGAGCTAGTGGCCCCACGTCCCCCGACCGCCCGCTCCGACCGTCCGCCCCGACCGTCCCCCGACCGCTCACTACGCCGCCCTAGAATGGCAGCGGTGCCCACAGGTCCAGCACCTGCCGGTTGACCGGATGGCGCACCACCAGTCGCTCGGCGTGCAGGTACAGCCGATCCGCCTCGACGCCGTAGAGGCGGTCGCCACGAATAGGGTTGTCCAGGCCGTGCGAGGCGGCCGCGTGCACGCGCAGCTGGTGGGTTCGCCCGGTACGTGGCAGCAGCACGACATCGCAGCCGGCATCGGGGTGGCCATCATCAGGCACGATCCGACGCCAGGCGGTCGAGGCCGCGCGCCCCTGCGTCGGGCAGACGATCTGAAATGGACGGCGATCCGTGTCCAGCCGCAGCGGCAGCGAGATCAGCCCCCCGGCGCTGCGCGCGGGACGCGCCAATCTGGCCCGGTAGCGCTTGTGCACCTGCCGACGTTCGAACTGCTGCTGCAGGTCGGCGTGCGCCGGCGCACTCTTGGCCAGCAGGATCACGCCGCTGGTATCCATGTCCAGCCGATGCATCATGAGCGAGCCGCGCGCCTCGGGACGCGCGTCCCGGACGCGCTGCGACACCGAGTCCTGCACACGGCGTCCCGGCTGCGACAGCAGGCCGACCGGCTTGTCGATGGCGATCAGCGACTCGTCCTCGAACAAGACCACGAGTGCCATCGCCGGGTCGGTTACCCTGTCACCCACCGCTGCAACCATCCGTCCTCGTGTCATGGATCGCGATCATCCCCTGCTCGCACGCGCCCGCGACAAGCTCGACAACGGCCTCGTCGCGGTCGAGATCATCGGACTGACCGCTACCGGCATCGCCACCACCGTGGCGATCGGGCAGGAGATCTGGGTGATGATCTCCAACTCTCGGGTGACGTTGGCGGACCTGCTGCTGATGTTCCTGTACCTGGAGGTGCTGGCGATGATCGGCCAGTATCTGCGAACCGGCCAGATCCAGGTGCGCTTCCCGCTCTACATCGCCATCGTGGCGCTGGCGCGGTACGTGATCATCGATGCGAAGGACATCACCGAGTGGCGCATCCTGGCGATTTCGGGCTCGATCCTGCTGCTGACCTTCGCGGTGCTGTCGCTGCGCTACGGGGACATGAAGTTCCCGTATCGCGACCCCGAGGGCAAGAAGGTGCAGGACGGCGGCTGACGGTCGATGCCACGGCAGGCCGGTGAACGCGTGCAGCAGCGCCACCAGCGCAAACGCGATGATGAAGGCCCCTGCCTGCGCGTGACGATGCCGGATCGTCCAACCCACGGCCAGCACGCCCAGGTACGAGGGGATCGAGTTGCTGATGGCGGCCAGCGATTGCCAGCATGACCGTTAGGGCCTGCGCCTTGCCCACTGCCCCCAACGCGAACAGCGTGGCATCGGGGGCCACGAGCACGTGCGTCCGGGCATTCATCCGGATCGGGTCACGGGCCGGGGCTCAGGCTGTCGGCGCGATCGGGTCTGCACCTGGGGGGTCGGCCAGCTCGCCGTCCAGCAGCGCGGCCAGCCCCGTCCGGTAGTCCGGATAGGCGTAGCGCAGACCCAACCGCCGCCTCGAGCGCGCGTTGTCGACCCGCTTGTTCTCGCGGTAGAACGAACGCGCCATCGGGCTGATCTCGGCGGTGTCGACGTCCACCGCGGGCGGTGGGTCGCGCCCGATCAACCGATGCGCGTAGCGGATGACATCCTGCGGCGGTGCCGGCTCGTCGTCGGTGATGTTGAGCACCCCATCGATGCACTGCTCGGCCGCCAGCACCGCCGCGCACGCCAGGTCCTGCACATGGATGCGATTGAACACCTGGCCCGGCTTGATCAGCATGCGGGCCCGACCGGCGAGCGCGTCTCGCACCGCATTGCGCCCGGGCCCGTAGATGCCGGACAGGCGCAGCAGCGCCACGGAGCAGCCGATGCCGGCACCCAGCTCGGTCCAGCCAAGCTCGGCCTCGCGGCGCACGATCGAGCGCGGCTGCTCGGAAGTGCACGGTGTGTCCTCGTCGACTCGAGCGCCGCCGTGATCGCCGTACACGCCGATGGTCGACAGGTAGCCGATCCAGCGCAGCGACGGCAGGCGCCCGGCGGCGGCAAGCCCTCTGCACAACGCCAGCATCGGGTCGTCCAGCGGCGGCTGGCGCGCCGGCGCCACCGAGCAGATCAGGTGGGTGGTGATGCCCAGCCGCGCGACCAGCGCCGCATCCGGTGGACCGTCGAGCGGCAGGGCGGCAACGCCCCGAGCCGACAGCGTTGCCAGGCCTGCGGCGCTACGGCGCGTACCGAGCACGTCCGCCCCGGCTGCCCGGCAGGCGTGCGCGATGGCCAGGCCGCTGAACCCGCAGCCGAGGATCGTGACACGACAGCCTTTCACGGGATGGGGATGACCGGCGGGGAGGGGCTACATGGTAGCGCCGATCTGCCAGGGCACGAACTCGTGGTCCCCGAGACCCTGCGCCTCGCTGAGCGTGGCGGCGCCCGAGGCCACCTCCAGCAGGCGGCCGTAGATGCGCCGGCCGACGGTCTCGATCGACTCCCCGGCGCTGACCACGGTGCCGGCATCGATGTCCATGTCGTCGACCATCTGGCGGTACATGGCCGAGTTGCTGGCGATCTTCAGGCACGGCGCCGGCTTGCTGCCGAACGCCGAGCCTCGCCCCGTGGTGAACGCGATCAGCGTGCAGCCGCTGGCGATCTGCCCGGTCACCGAAGCCGGATCGTAGCCGGGCGAGTCCATGAAGCCGAAGCCCGGCCGGCTGACCGGCTCGGCGTAGCGATACACGCCGGTCAGCGCGCTGCTGCCACCCTTGGCGATCGCGCCGAGCGACTTCTCCAGGATCGTGGTGAGTCCGCCGGCCTTGTTGCCGGGCGAGGGATTGTTGTCCATCGAGCCGTGGTTGCGCGCCACGTAGTCGCGCCACCAGTCGATGCGCGCCATCAGCGCCTCGGCCACCGGCACGTCCACCGCCCGCCGGGTCAGCAGGTGCTCGGCGCCGTAGATCTCCGGGGTCTCGGCCAGCAGGGTCGCCCCGCCTTGCGCCACGATCAGGTCGCTGGCCACGCCCAGCGCCGGATTGGCGGTGATGCCGGACCAGGCGTCCGAACCGCCGCACTGCAACCCCAGTACCAGATCCGATGCCGGGCAGGGCTCGCGCCGGGCCCGCCCCACCGTGTCGAGCATCTCGGCGATCATCGCCCGCCCGGCGGCGATGGTGCGTGCGGTGCCACCGAGCGTCTGGATGTTCAGGGTGCGCAGCAGCGGCCCGGTGGTCAGATCGCCGTGCGCAAGCGTTGTGCGCAGCTGCGACATCTCGCAACCCAGCCCCACCATCAGCACGCCGCCCACGTTCGGATGGCGGGCGTAGCCGGCGAGCACGCGCTGCAGGTTGTCGAAGCCGTCGCCGCTGTCGGCCATGCCGCAACCGGTACCGTGGGTGAAGGCGGCCACTCCGTCGATGCCCGGATGCTCGGCCAGCACCTCGGTCCCGAAGCCTGCCACGATGCCGTGCGACACGGTGGCCGAACAGTTGACGCTGGCGATCACCGCGATCAGGTTGCGCGTGCCGGCCCGGCCGCCGGCCCGCCGATAGCCCAGGAAACTGTCGGTGCAGGCGATCGGGCGCTCGGGGACCTCGCTGGCGTAGGCGTGGCCGGCATCACGATCGCGAAACGCCAGGTTGTGCACGTGCACGTGCTGCCCGGCACTGATCGCTCCGCGCGCCCAGCCGATGACCTGTCCGTACTTGTGCACCGGCGCGCCGTCGGCAAGGTCCCGACGGGCCACCTTGTGGCCGACCGGGATGCCGGCCACCGCCACGACCGTCTGGCCTGCCTCCCGGTCCCCATCCGCCCGGCCGGACCCGGAGCCTGCCGGGGCGATCGCGGCGATCGCCTCGCCGATCCCGATCGGGCGCAGCGCCACCGCCACATCGTCCTGCCCGGCCAGCACCAGCGCGGGCGGCGCATCGCGCGCCACGAACTCGATGGTCGAGAGGCTCACAGGAAGACCGTGGTGATCAGCGGGAAGAACAGCACCATCGTCAGGATGAACAGCTGGATGCCGATGAACGGCAGGAAGCCGCGGAAGATGTCCGGCAGGGTGATGTGCGGCGGCGCGACCGACTTCAGGTAGAAGGCGGCCGGCCCGAACGGCGGCGACAGGAAGCTGACCTGCATGTTGACGCAGAACAGGATGCCGAACCACACGCCGACATGACGCGGATCCAGCGTGCCGAGCAGCCCCAGCTCCTCGATCGGCAGCTTCATCACGATCGGCAGGAACACCGGCATGACCAGCAGCACGATTCCCACCCAGTCCATGAAGGCGCCAAGGAACAGGAAGATCACCATCATCACCAGCAGGATGCCCATGGTCGGCAGGTCCGCGCCGACGATCAGGTTGGCCACGTAGGTCGGCCCGCCGGAGATCGAATAGGCACCGGCCAGCGCGGTGGCACCGAACGTCACCCACAGGATCGTGCCGGTGGACTTGAAGGTGCGCATCAGCGCCTCGCGAAACAGCAGCACCGTGAATTCGCCGCGCAGCACGATCAGCACGATGACCGCGACGGTGCCCATGGCGGCCGCCTCGGTGATCGCCGCGATGCCGCCGTAGATCGAGCCGAGCACCACGCCGACCACCAGCAGCGGTGCCACCAGCCCCTTGCCCATCTGCCAGGCCAGGCGCGCGCGTGGCACGCCGATGATCGCCAGCAGGATCGCGGGCACGCCGATGAACGGCAGCAGCATCCCCCACGATATCGTGGCGCGCTCGGCGGTGGCGTCCTCGGGCGGGAAGATCGTGTCGAGCACCAGCTGCAGGATTTCCACGATCAGATAGGCCACGGCGATGCCGAGCACCGTGAGCGCGATCAGCGCAACGAACAGCACGCACTTGGTCTTGAACGGCAGCTCGTCGCCGGTGGGCTCGGGCAGCGGCGCCTGTTCGGGATGCAACCGGGTGCGGATCAGGATGTAGACGATGTAGCAGCCGGCCAGCAGGAAGCCGGGCAGGAAGGCGGCCTTGAACAGCGCATTGATCGAGGTTTCGGTGATCAGCCCGTAGAAGATCAGCACGATCGAGGGCGGGATCATGGTGCCCAGCGAACCGGACGCGCAGATGGTGCCGATCGCCAGGTTCTGGTCATAGCCCAGGCGCAGCATCTGTGGCAGCGCGATCAGGCCGAGCAGCACCACCTCGCCGCCGATGATGCCGGACATGGCCGCCATGACGATCGCCATGACCGCGGTCACCACCGCGATACCGCCGCGCGTGCGACTCATCCAGGCGTTCAGGCTCGAGTACATGTCGCGCGCGATGCCCGAGCGCTCCAGCAGGCACGCCATGAAGATGAACAAGGGCACCGAGATCAGCACGTAGTCCGTGGTGAGCCCGTACATGCGCTGGGCGAGAATGTTGAGTGGCCCGGTACCGAAGTCGCGCAGCAGCAGCTCGGGGCCGAACTTCAGGAACATCACCAGCGCTGCCAGGAAGCCCGACGCGAAGCCGAGCGGCATGCCGATCGCCAAAAGGAACAGCATCCCGAACAGCAGGATGAGGGAGATCAGTCCGATGTCCACGGCTCAGGCCTCCGGGGCGAGCGGTGGGGGCGCCTTGCCGGCAGGACTCGACGGCGCGGTACCGGGTGCGCTCACCGAGCCGGTCGGGCCGGTCGGGCCGGCGGCCAGCGATCCGCGCGGATCGGCCGCATCGGCACGACCCGGAAGCTGCTCGCGAAACTCGTCGGCCGGGTCATGAACCTCGGGATCCTTGTGCCAGTCGTGGATGAGGTTCGAGACCGCCTGCATCGACATGATCACCATCGTGATCAGCACCAGCGGCTTCATGGTGGCCGGGATCGGCGGGTCGAACGCGGTGCCGAAGGTCTCCCAGCGCAGGAACTTCGCCTCGGCCTCGCCGTAGCCGCCCCAGATGACCGCGGCGGCAAAGGCGACGATGAGCAACGTGGACAGCACATCGCAGGCCTTCCTGAGCGGGCGCGGGAACATGTCGTAGATCAGGAAGATCCGGATGTGGCTGCGCTGCTGCATCGCGTACAGCCCGGCGGTCAGGTAGATCGCGCCGGCGATCCACAGCGACAGCTCGTTGGCCCAGATCGTCGGGCGGAAGAACGCGTAACGCATCACGACCTCGTAGGCCATGATCGCGATGACCAGGGCGACCAGCCACATCGACACCCGGCTGATTCCCCAGTTGAGCCGGTCTACCCAACCGGTGATCTCATGCTCGACCATGCGTCGCTTCCTGTGTCGTGAAGGGGGTACCGAGGCAACGGCGTGCCGACCCTGCAGTACCGAAGATGCGTCGATGCAAACGGAAACGGACCTCCCGGGAGGTCCGTTCCTGATCCTGCGCAGGTGGCCCCGGCGCTGCTTGCCGAGCGGTTCGCTACCCGGTCCCAGCCGTGGAAGACGTCAGTCGATGATGCCGAGCGTCTGCATGAACTCCTTGTGGCTGGCCACCATCGCCTCGGCCTTCTCGGACCCGGCGGCGAACTCCACCCACGCCTCCTGGGCGTTGGCGCGGAACGCCTTCCTGTCCTCGTCCGACCAGGTGTGGATCGTCACGCCTTCCTCGGGCAGCTCGGCGGCGGCGCGGGCGTTCTCGACCTCGAAGGTGATCGCGGTGCGCAAGGCGAGCTTTTCCATCGCCACGTGCATGATGCGCTGCAGGTGCTCGGGCAGCTCGTCCCACTTGTTCTTGTTGATCGCCAGATGGTCCATCGGCATGGAATGGAAGCCGGGATAGGTGGCGTGCTTGACCAGATCGTACAGGCCGATCGAGCGGTTGTTGGCCAGCCCCGAATAGTCGGCGCCGTCGATGATCTTGGTTTCCAGCGCGGAGAAGACTTCGGTGAAGTCCATGACGATCGGCTTGGCACCGGCGTTCTCGAAGATCATCGTCTCCATGCCCGGCGGTGAACGGAACTTCCAGTTCTCCAGATCCGCGGGGCCTGCGATCGGGGCGCCCGAGCTCAAGGATTCCTGGCCGTAGATCCACCAGCCCACCAGCTCCATGTCGTACTCGTTGTAGAGCTCGTTGGCCATGTCGAAACCACCGGCGAGCCGGCCCCAGGCGTGCGCCTGGTAGGGAGTGTCGTAACCGCCCATCACGTCGCCGACGAACTGGAACGCGGTGTCCTTGCCGGTCTGGTTCGAGGCGCCGACCATCTCGCCATCGATGATGCCGGTGGCAGCGGCATCGAACGCCTCGACGGTCTTGACCACCGAGGAGGACCAGAACATCTCGATGTCGATCTGGCCCTGGGACATCAGCTCGACGTCGTCGACGAACTCCTGGGCCAGCTTGCCGGAGGTCTGCTCGGGCGAGTAGTGCGACTGGATGCGCAGCGTGTACACCTTGTCGTCCTGGGCGGATGCCGGGGCGGCGCTGAACGCCAAGGCTGCCGCGACGAAAGTCAGCGCGAACGAGGTGGTGCGGGTCGACGTCATGGTCAAGGGATCTCTCTCCTTCGATGGTGGTGGCCGGACACGACGATCACGCTGGAGCGCACGCGTTCCGGGAATGAAGTCCGTCAGTCACTCGATCGTAACCGAGTGTCGAACGACGGGCAACGATGTCATGAAGGTACGGCACACTATCCGGCCGATACGTGACGTCGTGCCACGGCGACGCTGCGCGCCAGCCATTCGTGCTCGCGGGCGATCAAGGTCGGCAAGTCGGCATCGCCGGGCAGCCAATGCTCGAGCACCACGTTGACGTCGCGTCCCGAACGCTGCATCTGCTGCAGCACCCAGGCCACATCGGTACGCCCTTCGCCGAGCGGCGTGCCCAGCACCCGAAAGCCGACCCCGTGCGGATCGGGCAGGATGTCGTAGTCCTTCAGGTGCAGGTTGACCGCATACGGGGCGAGCCGCTGCACCGTGGCCTCGGGCCATTCGCCGGCGCAGATCGAGTTCGCCACGTCGACGCACACCCCGACCCGTGGCGAATCGATCGAGACGATCAGGTCCGCCAAACGCTCGGACGGGAAGCCGAAGTGGTTCTCGATGGCGATGGTGGCCGCGACGGCTTCCGCCTTCGGCAATGCCGCCCGCAGCCCGGCCACCAGGTCCTGTTGCGCGATGTCCGCATCGGCGGCGTCCAGCGCCATGCGCACGATGCCGGCGTCCAGTCGCTGCGCGATGTCCAGGTAGGTGTCCAGCAACGCCATGTCCGACCCCTGCTGGCCGATCTCCAGCACGATGCCGAGCTGCTTGGCGCGTGCACCGAGCGCGGCGATCTGATCGTCCGCCAGGCGGTGCAGCGGCAGGTTGTCGGCGAACTGCACCAGGTCCAGGCCAAGCTCGGCGGCGGCCTCGAGCACCTGGATGGCGCTCATGGGCGAATCGGGTATCCGGTCGCCGATGCCGATCGACCAGCGGAAGGCGTAGCTGCCCAGTCCCAGCAGTGACATCGCCCCGGCCCTCAGAGCAGCGACTTGACCAGCTGACGGAAGGCGCGCGCCGGCACGCCCTCGTCGGCCAGGCGCTTGAGCTCGGTCGGGTCGATCTTGTCGACCAGCTTGTCCAGGTCCTCCATGATCTCGAAGGTGGCCCCGATCGCCTCGGCATTGTCGCCGTGGCGGGTGAAGACGTCGTAGGCGCACCAGCCGTCGTAGCCGATGCGGCGCATGTAGTACAGCGTCTCCAGCGTGTCCCACAGGTTGACCGAGGCCGGCAGCATGTCCCAGTCGGCGTTGCGGTCGTTGTCGTTGAAGTGCACGTAGAACAGGCGCCCTGCCTCGTGCGCGAAGCACAGCTCGGCCGCCGGCGTCTCGCCGGCCATCAGCGCATGCCCCACATCCATGGTCACGCCCAGGTGCTTGGCCCCGACGGTGTCGCAGAAGTGCAGCGTGCTGCCCATCGTCGGCAGCACGATGCGGTTGCGCACCTCGAAGGCCTTGTACTCGATCGAGACGCGAACATCGTCGCGGTGCGCGCAGATGCGCTCGAAACACTCGCGCAACCAGCGCCACTGGTCCAGGTAGTCCACCTGGAAGGCGTGGTCCCAGCCATCGATCAGCGGGCACACCGAGACCATGTCGGTGCCCAGGTCGCAGGCCATGTCCATGCCGGTGGTGACGTAGCGCACCGCCTGCTCGCGCACCTTGGCATCGGGCGAGGTGAAGGCACCGTAGCGAAACTCGTCCTCGCCCTTGACGTTGACGTTGACCGCCGATACCGCAAGCCCGGAGCTCTTCATGGCCGCCACGCCCTCGCCTTCATGGCCCAGGTCCTGCGGGTAGACCGGCTCCACGCCATGGGTACGCTCGATGCCGTTGGCGATCTCCAGCCGCTCCTCGAAGCTCCTGGCCGGCTGGTAGGTGTGGAAGCGGTCGCTGTAGCGGCCCAGTGTGCCCAGCAGGATCGAATTCTTGTAGGCCATGATCGGCTCCGGTGAAATGTAGAGACGTGAGAAGTTGGCGGTCGTCGAACCGGCGCGAGATGCCGACGCGACATGCGGCGTCGGACCGGCATGAACCTGTTCGGCACGCCGTGCATCCAGCCGGGCGGCCGGTTCGAACGGCACACGCGCACGATGGCGCGCGTGCGCCGTGCTCAACGATCGGCGAGCAGCAACGAGGGTACCGGCGCATCGCCGTGCCCGGCGTCGACCGCCTCGCGCAACACCGCCTCGGCGGCCTGCGGCAAGGTGGACGCCACACCCAGCGAGCTGGCCAGGTCGTTGAAGTAGCCGACATCCTTCAGGCCGTTCTTGAGCGCGAAGTCCAGCTTGGTGGCGTCCCCGTCCACCGCCGCCGCCATCATCCAGTCGAAGAAGTCGCTGCGGTTCGGGCCGGCCGCCATGACCTGATTCAGTTGTGCCACGTCGACGCCGCCGGCCCGCGCCGCCGCGACCACCTGGGCGCCCAGCGCCGCCACCGACATGGAGTAGGCGTTGTTCAGCAGCTTGATGGTGTGGCCGGTACCCAGGGGTCCGAGGTGAAACAGGTTCTCGCTCATGCAACCGAGCAGCGGCTGCGCGCGCGCGAAATCCGCTTCGCTGCCGCCGGCCATCATGTTCAGGGTACCGTCTTCGGCCGCGGCGGCCGAACGGCCCAGCGGCACATCCATCAGCGAACAGCCGGCGGCGGTCAGGGCCTCGCCCATGGCTTGGGTCGAGGTCGGATTCGAGGTGCCGCAGTCGATCACCAGCAGCTTGCCGTGATCGCCCGCCAACAGCCCGTCCGGTCCGCTGATCAGGGACTCGACCACCTCGGAGGTGGTCACGCACAGCACCACCACGTCGACCCGCTCGCCCATCTGCCGAGCGTTGTCGACCTCGGTCGCGCCCAGGCCGACCAGCCGCTCGATCGGTTCGCGACGCGTGTGCCCCATGACCTGCAGCGGGTAGCCGGCCTGCACCACGTTCTTGGCCATGCCCACGCCCATCGCGCCCAGGCCGATGAAGCCGATGCGATCGTCCGACGGTGCGCCACCCGACCCCCCGGCGCTCATCGGCCCGGCTCCCGCACCGTGACGTGTTCGAGCTCGCCCAGCCCCTGCACGCCCAGCCGCATGCGCTGGCCGGCGTCCAGGAAGCGCGGCGGCTTCATGCCGGCACCCACACCCGGGGGGGTGCCGGTGGAGATCAGGTCGCCGGGGCGCAGCGTCATCAGCCGGCTGACGTAGGCGATCACGTGCGCCACCGAGAAGATCATCAGCCGGGTATTGCCGGTCTGCACGCGCTCGCCGTCCAGGTCCAGCCACAGGTCCAGCGCCTGCGGATCGGGAATCTCGTCGCGCGTGGTCAGCACCGGCCCCAGCGGGCAGAAGCCGTCGTGCGACTTGCCCTTGGTCCACTGACCGGTGCCCTCGAGCTGATAGGCGCGTTCCGAGACATCGTTGACGACGCAGTAGCCGGCCACGTGCGACAGCGCATCGGCCTCGTCCACGTAGCGCGCCTCGCGCCCGATGATCACGCCCAGCTCGACCTCCCAATCGCCCTTGGCGGCGCCGCGCGGCAGCACCACCTCATCGTTCGGACCGCAGATCGAGGTATCCGCCTTCATGAACACCACCGGCTCGGCCGGAATCGCCATGCCGGCCTCCTCGGCGTGGTCCGAGTAGTTCAGTCCGATGCACACGATCTTGCGAATCGGCGCGACCGGCGGACCCAGCCGCGCATCGGATGCGACCTGCGGCAGCGATGAGGCGTCCAGCGCACGCAGGCGATCCAGCTCGGTATCCGACAGCGCATCCGGCGAGATGTCGTCGATGACGCCGGACAGATCGCGGCGTCGTCCGTCGGTGTCCAGCAGGCCGGGTCGCTCGTGACCGGCAGTGCCGTGGCGGAACAGTTTCAAATGGACATGCCTCCATCGATGTTGATCAGGGTCCCGGTGATGAACACCGATTCGTCCGAGGCGAGATACACCGCCAGGGCGGCGATCTCGTCGGGCTGGCCGAGCCGGCCCATCGGCTGTCGGGCGATGAAGCCGCGGCGCGCCTCGACCGGATCGTCGAAGGCGTCGATGCGCTCGTCCAGCGACGGGCTTTGCACGGTGCCGGGGCGGATGGTGTTGCAGCGCACGCCCCGAGTGACGAAATCCGCCGCCACCGCCTTGCTGAAGCCATCGACCGCCGCCTTGCTTGCACTGTAGGCGTGCCGGTTCGGCAGGCCCTTGTGCGCACAGATCGACGAGATGTTGATGATCGAGCCGCCACCCAGCTCCAGCATGCCGGGCAGCACCGCGCGCACGGTGCGGTGCATCGAGGTGACGTTCAGGTCGAACGAGCGCGTCCAGACCGCCTCGTCGCAATCGAGCACGGACCCTTGGTGGACCATGCCGGCGACATTGACCAGCGTGTCGAACCGGCCCTCTGTCTCGGCGAGCGCGTTCACCGCCGCGGTGTCGAGCACGTCCAGCGGCGCGGTCCGGATCCCCGTCACCCCCTCCAGCGCCGACAGCGCCTGCACGTTGTTGTCGGTGGCAAGCACCTTCGCCCCCTCGGCGGCGAGCGCCCGCGCGATCGCCTGTCCGATGCCCTGCGCCGCCGCGGTGACCAGGGCGCGCTTTCCGTCGAGTCGTGTCATCGCGTCAGCATACCTGCGCGAGCCATTGCCCACGGCGTCGCCGGGCGCTCATCCGGCGGGACGGTCGAACCGGTGCAGCATGGCCACCGCATCGTCCAGAGACGCCTGGATCGTGGCGATGGCCTCGACCACCGGAACATTGCCCGCCTGCTCCATGGCCAGCAGTTCCAGGTTCAGCGAGGCGGCCTGCAACGGTGTCTTGATGTCGTGGCGGATCAGCTTGGCCAACGCAGGATCGACGCCGGCCAACGGATCACCGCTAGACGGATCGCCGCTCGACGGATCGCCGCTCGACGGATCGCCGCTCGACAAATCGCCGCTCGACGGATCGCCGCTCGACGGATCGCCGTCCGGCGCTGCCGACGGTCGATCTCCATTGCTCGATCGGATACTCACCGTCGTCTTCCTCCCAGGCTCCGTGCGGATGATCGCCGCGACCGCGCGATCGGACCGCCCGCGCTGTAAATTTGGCGGGCGATCAGCGCACCTCCAGACGGTTGTCGATCGTCAGCTCGGCGGTGCGCCGCGCGATGCGGGCCGCCTCGGCTCGCTCGCCCTCGTCGTCGACGAAGCCTGCCAGCACCAGGGTGCGCCCCTCCAGCGTGACGCGGATCGAGGCGGCGCCGACCTGCGGGGAGGCGATCAACGCCCCCTTCACCTCGGTGGTCAATACCGCATCGCGGCGTGCCATCTGCTCCAGCTGCTTGTCATCGAGGGTGGCGCAACCGCTCGCGGCCATCGTCAGCGCCAGGGCCACGGCCAAGGCTTCGCCCGGTGCGCGCACGATCCCGGAACGCACCCCGCGCCGTCGCCCGCGTCGACATTGCCGGTACCGTCCTGTCGTCTCGTGCTTGCCATCGATCATCGCTTCTCGTCCAGTTTGCCGACCAAGCCGTCGCAGTACACCGAATCCTCGCCCGCCCCGCCGCGGATCAGCGGCAGCAAGCCGGCGGCCGGCGTCGCCACGGCGGCGAGCACGCCGGCCAGCGCGGCGCGCGCCACCATGTCCGGCCCCGGCCGGATCGACAGCTCGTCGGCACCGCCGCTGATCGCCACCGGCCCCTGCACGCTGATCAGCGAGGCGTCCTTGGCGTGCGGCTCGAGGGCCAGGTCGAGCGTCTCTTCGCCCAGATCGATCGTGCCGTCGGCGATGATCACCGTGTCACGCGTGTCGACCACGAACCGTTCGATGTCCAGCACGCCCTCGCGCGCCAACAGATCGACGTAGGCGCAGTCCACCGGCGTCAGCGTCTTGCCCGGGTCGGCGATCAGCAGCACGGTCTCGACCACGTCCAACCCGGCCAGTTCGGTCAGCAACGCATCCAGGCGCCCACCGGTCATCAGCAGGAACGTGCCGCCATCCAGGCTGCCGGCCATGTCGGCGATGCTGTCGCCGGTGAACCAGAAGCGCAGCCGTCCGCCGAGCACACCGGCACTGTCGTCATCGATGCCGAGCGCCTCGACGATGCGCACCAGCTCGATGCGCGTCAGGTCAAGCTCCAGCGAGCCGTCCGGCCGTGCCGCGGCGGTGTCGATGTCGACCTTGCCCTGCAGCGTGCCGCCGGCGATGCCGATGTCCAGCGGCGCCACACCGATCTGCCGGTCTTGCAGCGCCACGCCGACATCCAGCGACTCCACCGGCCAGCGCGAATCGATGGTGTCGGCCCGCAGCCGGATCTGACCGTCGAAAGCGCTCGACAGCTCGCCCAGGCCCAGCGCGCGATCCGGGAACCAGCCGCTCGTGCCGCCGATGACCTGCTCGTCCTGCTCATCGGCCTCGGCATCCTCGACGCCGTCCGAGACGGCGATGGCCAGCAGCTCGTCGGCGTCCACGGCGGTGAAGATCACGTTGGCGAACAGCGTCACCGGTTGCGTGGCGACATCGACCCGCACGTCCCCTTCGAACACGCTGTCGCCCAGCGTGGCGTCGAAACGGCGCCAGCGCCATTCGCTGCCATCACGCAGCAAGGTGCCGCGAAGGCGATAGGCGGGTACCTTGGGCAGCGGCACCGCGGCCAGCGTCTGGATCGCGTCCAGCGAGTCCCCCTCGATCAGGATCCGGGCATCGATCTCCGCGCGATCCATCAGGTCGAGCACTCGCCCATCGACCCGAACGTTCAGCCCGTCCAGCTCGGCGACGAGCTCGACGTCCGCATCCGACAGGCCCTGGTGCGCCGGCGTGTCCGAAGCCAGCGTCGCACTCAGCGAAGCCGGCACCGTCGTGCCCTCGCGGGCCAACGTGCCGTCCAGCTCGACCGACAGCGGCTCGCCGGCATCGATGGTCGAGCCCGTGGCGCTCACCTCCAGCGCCAGCGAGCTGTCGGTCACCTCGTCGCGCATCGCCACCGACACCCCATCGATGGCGAGCTGCCGAATGGCCGGAATCGCCGGACCGGCCGGCCCATCGCTCGCCGTCTCGCTCCTCTGGTCGGGCGACGCCTCGCCGCCCAGCGCCTGCAACAGGGGATCGACGCTGGTGCTGCCGTGCGCGTCGCGTTGCCAGAAAAGCGCGCCCCGCGACACCTCGATGCGATCGAACAGCAGCTGCCCGCGCACCGCGGCACCCAGATCGAGCGCCACCCGCGCGTCCAGTTCCGACAGGGGCGCCCGTGCAGCGATCGCCGAGGCCGGGGCGGCTGCCGTCGTGGCTGCCGCTGCGGGCGGGGAGGATGCCGGAGCCGCCACGCTCAGCCCGGCGACCCGTACCGACGGGGTCAGGCTGAACGGCGAGATCGACAGACGCTCGATGGCCACCGGCACGCCGAGCGCATCGCCGGCAAGCTGCGCGGCCCGATCGCCCAGCCAGCGCGCCGGTGCCAGCGCCACCGCGACGAGCAGCACGACAACGATGCCGATCAGCACGACCGGTATCAGCAGCAGCTTCTTCAGGACACTCATCGCACGAACGCTAACCTGCGCATCGAACGGCGCCGGAACGCCGTAAAGATTGCAGCACGGCGAGGCCGATGGCGGTGCATCGTCACGCTGCCGCATGGCCGCGCTCGCCCACCGCCATCTTGCCTCGCCAACGTCCCCGTCAACGACCGAGCCCGCCTTGATGACCCTCGACTCCGGTGCGTGTTCGCGCACCCGCAACCCGCCCGAGGCCGAGCGCCCGTCCGGACCTGCCGTCGGTCCGTCGCGCGGGCTGGTCGCCGGCACGGCGCTGCTGCTGAGCGCATGCGGCTCGCCGCTGGAAGCCCTCAACGCGATCACCCCCGACACCGGTTTCCAGCGGCAGGCCGGTGTGGCCTTCGGAGAGGCATCCCGCCAGAAATTGGATGTCTATCGGGCCATCGAGCCCGCCGACAATGCCCACACCGTCGTGTTCGTGTACGGCGGCGCCTGGCGGATGGGCAAGCGCGAGGACTACGCGTTCGTGGCCGGCGAGCTGGCCGGCGCCGGCCACGACGTCATCGTGCCGGACTATCGCCTGTATCCGCAGGTGAGCTGGCCGGCGTTCATCGAGGACGTCGCCCTGGCGATCGAGCACGTCGACACGCATGCCGGCACGCTGTTGGGCCGAGAGCTCGACGAGGTGGTGCTGATGGGGCACTCGTCGGGGGCGCACAGCGCTGCGGTGATCGCCGCGGACAGCGATCGATGGCTGGTCCCGGACGCGGTGAGGATCAGCGGGCTGATCGGCATCGCCGGGCCGTACGACCTGCCGCTTACCGACCCGGAGGTGGCGCCGGTGTTCGAAGGCGTCGGCGATGCGGATCGGGCGATCCCGGTCGCGCTGGTCGATGCCGATCATCCGCCGACGCTGTTGCTGCACGGCAGTGACGATGAACGCGTGCTGCCCAAGCACACCGAGCGCTACGCCCGGGCCTTGCGCGATGCCGAGGTGGCGGTGCAGGTGACCACGCTGGAAGGCACCGGTCACGCCGGCTCGATCGCCTCGTTCGCCGCCCCGTTGTCGTTGCTCAACGAGGCCTCCGAGCACACGCTGGACTGGCTGGGAGCGCTGGAAGGCGGTGTCGCACGCGGCGGTGCTGGCGTTGGGGCGAGTTCCGCCGACCCGCAGGAGCATTCGGACTGATTCGCTTCGCCGCCCGACTGACGCTGCTGATCGTCGCCCTGTTCTTCCTGCCGCTGGGCTGCATGGTGGCGGTCCACTACGGCGACAGCGGATCGCGACCGCGCTTCGGCAGCACCGGCCAGGCACCGCAGGCCATCGACGGCGAGTCGGTCATCCAGGTGTACGCGGCGCGGGCGGCGCGCTGGCGCGGAGCGTTCGGGGTGCACACCTGGATCGCCGTCAAGCCGTCAGGTGCCCTGAGCTGGACCCGCCTGGAGGTCATCGGCTACCGGGTCTACTACGGCGGTGGCGCGGTCCGCGTGCGCAGCGGCACCCCGGACGGCATCTGGTTCGGCAATCGGCCGACGTTGCTGCGCGACCTGCGCGGCAGTGGCCCGGCCGGAGCGGCTCGCGTGGATGCGGTGATCGAGCGCCTGCTGGCCGCGGCCGCCGACTACCCCTACGACGATCGCTACCACGTGTGGCCCGGCCCCAACAGCAACACCTTCATCGCCTGGCTGGGCCGGCACGCCCCGGAGCTGCGACTGGAGCTGCCGCCGCACGCCATCGGCAAGGACTACCTGCCCGGCGGCGCCCTGGTCGCCGCCACCCCCAGCCGCACCGGCGTGCAGCTGTCGCTGGGCGGCTATGCAGGCGTGCTGATCGGGCTGGAGGAAGGTCTGGAGCTCAATGTGGCCGGCCTGAGCGCCGGGGTGGACCTGTGGCCCCCGGCCATCAAGCTGCCCGGGCTGGGCCGCCTGGGGTTCCCCGACGTGCGTCGCTACCGCGCCGATCCCTGAACGCTGCCGACGGGCGGGCGCCCAGGCGGCTTCCTGGAATCCGGTCGACCGCTATCGATCCCGTTCGACCCAAGCCGACGTCGCGGCGGACCGGGTCACAACTCGCCGCCTCCGATCCGAAGCTGAACGGGAATCGTGGCGCATCGCACGGCAGGGCCGGCGGCAAGGTCTACGCTTGCAGCGTCCTGTCCCGATGGCAACTTTAAAGTCCCACATGGTGATCCGTTTCTCACCCGATCTTACCGCGCGCCACGCTGCCCGACGCGTGGCGTGGTCCGTTACCCTGCTTGCCTGCGCCCTGCTGCTGCACGGCTGCAGCGGGGGTGGCACGCCCGACGAGCGACCGGCGGATGACAAGGGCACGGGGCAGCCGTCGCCGGGCGCCGGCCCGATCGATGAGCCGAACCGGCCGGCGCCGGAGAATCCGGGCCTTGACGCGCCCGCGCCCGGCGATCCGCCGCCGAGCCTGCGTGACTACGCCCGCTACGACGGCGAGGGTGATCTGCCACCGCTGCCCGCCCCGCCGCTGACGCCACCGCCGGACGTCACCAGCGAACCGATCGTGGAGACCCGCCCGGTGAGCACCGCGCAGGGCTTCACGGTGATGGCGGATCCGCACGGGCGGATCACCGACCCGGACAAGCCGGTGCTCGGCGATGCCGACTTCGAGGCCGGACTGCCGCCCCCCACGGTCCGCGTGCTGCCCGGCGCGGTGATCGAGGGCAACACGCTGCCCCGCTTCATCGGCCTGTCCAACCGCGATGTGCTCGCCGGCGAGGTGCTGGAGATCGTGCTCGATCCGGACGATCCGGACGGCGGCTTCGCCGGCATGTTTCCCGAGCACCTGCCCCCCGGTGCGGAATACATCGACAACTTCGACGGAACCCGCAGCCTGCGCTGGCGGCCGCTGCAACCGGATGTGGGCGTGCGTTCGTTCACCATCGTGGCGGTGGATGCGACCGAGCCGGGCTACCGACTGGCCCAGCCGGTGCTGATCCGGGTCAGCCTGCCACCGGACCCCTCCGGCATCCGCAACCTGGCACCGGGCATCAACGAGGTGCGGCCCAGCGTGGCCCGGGTGGGGGATCCGGTGGTGCTCGAACTCAAGGTCACCGACCCGAACGGTACCGAGCCACGGCTGCTGCTGCCGAACCGGCCGGCCGGCTCGACGCTCGTGCCGCACCGCAGCGAGCCGGGCATGAGCGTGCTGCGCTACGTGCCGCAACGCGCCGGCACGCTGTCGCTGCGCGTGCAGGCGCAAGATGCCGAGGACGCATCGATGGTGACCGAGAAGCGCGTGATCGTGGACGTGCTGCCGCGCGATGCCTTCACGCTGCCCGGTGAACGCCTGCGGGACCTGGCCACCGCGCACGGGCTGCGCATGGGGTTCGCCGCGGTGCGCGGCTTCCACCACAAGCCCGATGGTGCGCTGTACGCGGACCTGGCCGGCGCCGAGTTCGATCTGGTCACCAGCGAGAACTCGCTCAAGGCCGACGGGCTCAATCCGGTTCCAGGCATCTGGCGCTGGGCGGGGGCCGACAACCTGGTGGCCTGGGCCGAGAGCGAGGAGCTTGACGTGCGCGGGCACACGCTGGTCTGGCACCGCCAGCTGCCCGATTGGCTGAAGCGCTCGGACCCCTCGCAGCGCGAGGGCCATCTGCGCGAATTCATCGATCGGGTGATGCGGCGCTACGCGGGCAGGATCGCGATGTGGGACGTGGTCAACGAGGCCTTCGAGGACGATGGGCGCTACCGCGATTCGATCTGGCACGAGGCCATGGGCGAGCGCTACATCGACATCGCGTTCCGCCAGGCGCGCCTGAGCGATCCGGCCGCCAATCTGGTCTACAACGACTACGACGTCGCGTTCGAGGGTCCCAAGGCCGACGCGATGTTCGAGATGCTCGCGGGTCTGCGCGAGCGCCAGGTGCCGATCGACGGGGTGGGCTTCCAGGTGCACGTGTTCGCCGACTTCGACGCCTTCGACGAATTCTCACGCAACCTGGCGCGCGCCGAGGCCCTCGGACTGGAGGCCTGGATCACCGAGCTGGACGTGTCCCTGGACGGCGACCAGACCGAGGCGCAGCAGGCGCGGGTGTACGCGGGCATCCTGGCCGCCTGCCTGCAGGCACCCAACTGCCGCGGCTTGCAGACCTGGGGCTTCACCGATCGCTATTCCTGGCGACGCCAGTACACCCCGTTGCCGTTCGATGCCCGCTACACCCCGAAGCCGGCCTATCGGGCCCTGCAGGACGAGCTGGTCGGAGGCTGAACCGCTGCAGTCGAGCGGCTCGTCCCTGCCCGCCGCCTACTGGCGCACGGCGGTATCGGCAAGGGCGGGCACGCGCCGGGCCAGCAGCAGCGCCAACGCGCCGAGCAGCACGAACCAGGCGAGCGACCACTCGCCCATCGAGAAGCCGAGGAAGGTCCACACCACCTCGGCGCAGTTGCCGTCGCCCTTGAACAGCAGCGCGATGACCGACATTGCGGACTCGTTGTCCAGCCAGTACTGCAGACCCGGGCCGCACTCGGGAACCTGCTCCGGCGGCAGATGCTGCAGCCACACCTGACGCGAGGCGGTCAGGATGCCGCCCAGCGCGGCCAGCGCGGCGACGCCTGCCAGCAGCCGTTGCCAGGTGCGCCGGCGCAGCGCGAACAGTCCGAGCACCGCGCAGCCGCCGATCAGCAGGTAGAACAGCCGCTGGGTGATGCACAGCGGACAGGGGTCCAGGTACTCCACGTACTGCTGGTAGTAGGCGTATCCCAGCAAGGAGGCAACGCTTGCGGCCAGAAAGCCCCAGACGAGGCGACGGCGTGGCGGATCGGTGGCGAGGTTCATGGTCTCAATGGAGCAGGAAATGATCCATGAAATAGCGCCCGCCCTTCAGGGCGATGGTGGCCATGGCCAGCGTTTCGCCGTCGTCGCGCTCGAACGGCTGGTGCCAGACCATCGTGAAGCCGCGCGGCTTCCTGAAGATGCACACCAGTTCGCGCGGACCGGGCGCGCCCAACTCGGCGCCGTGCCGGTCGCACATCGCCAGGAAGTCGTCCGAGGGCATGGCCGCCTTCAGATCGACCGAGAAGTGGCGCGCGTGCAACGCGTAGTCACGACGGGCGACACCCGCCATGGCATCGTCCATCATCGGCTCGGCGATGCGCCGGGCCTCGTCGTCGTCCAGATCTAGGCAGCTCATGCGCCGATGATAGCGCCGCGCGGCCTGCAATGAGGCGCCGAACGCGAATGCGGTCGCGCCTACGTACCCGGCGCGGTGCGCCGGGAGGTTCAGTCCCGGTTCTGCTTGCCCAGGCGGTAACCCTGGTACCACTCCTTTTCCAACTCGTCGTTGGCGAAGTAGGAGTGGTGGCAGTTGGACGGCGTGGTGCCGTGGTTGCCGGCTTCCATGCCCGCCTTGCGGGCGGTGGTGCCGGTGACGTTGTCCAAGGGCTTGAACGCTTCCGAGATGACGGTGTTCAGCCCCACGAAATCGAAGGTGCGGTTCATCAGACTATTGCGGCTCCGGGCAGGTTTCGAGGGCGTCGCCCCGATGTCCGAAGGACCGTATCACGCGTCCCGCGCGCAGCTTGGAGACCTGGTTCCCGTTCCGGCGGACCTTGCGGCGTGCCGGCCCGACCCGGGTGTCACAACGTGCCGAAGTCGCCGGTTCGGCCACCACGACGCACCTGTCCGGCGGCATTGTCGGTAAAGCCGAGGCGCTCGAACTGCACCCCCGGCACGCTGCGATCCTGCCACAGGCCCACGCCGGCCGAGCCTGCCAACGTGACATCGCTGACCGTCAGACGCGTGCTCTGACCGCTCGACGACAGGTTGCCGTCACGCACCGGATCGCCGCCGCCGTTGGCGATGACCGCGTGTTCCAGACGGTTGTCCGCGTCGCTGTCGAGCAGCAGTACCCCGGCCCAGCCGCCCGGCTCGAAGCGCTCGCCGCGCAGCACGATCGGCGCCGCGGCGGTGCCGACCGCCGACAGGGACCCGTCGCGGTCCACCAGCAGCCGGTTGCCTCGAGCGAATCGCAACTCGGCGCCGGCCGCCACGCTCAGCGCACCCGATACCAGCAGGCTGCCCGGTAGCGCGTAGTGCGTCGACAGGGCCGGCATCGACAACGAGTCACCGCGCGCCAGGAGACTGTCGGACACCTCGATCCCGCTGGCGCGATCGAACGCGGTGGCGCCAACGAAGGCCTCCACCGCTTCGAGCGGCAGGCGCGCGGCCCGCGCCGAGACGTTGGCGATGGAACCGCCGCTGAACTCCCCGAGGGTGGACACCGACGCGATGTCCAGGCCCACCACCGCATCGCGCAGGCGCACCTCGGTGAAGCGGTGCAGCACGGCGGTGGAATCGATGACCACCCCCTGCCACCAGCCGGACTGACCGTCGGTTCCGGCCAAGGTGACCGGCTCGAACTCGCGGCCCAGCGCAACGATCGTCGCCCGGTCACTGACGCTCAATCGCACACCGGCATCGGCCAGCAACGTGGTTCCGGCGCCGATCGACAGCTGAGCCTCGCCGGTCACCGCCACGTCGGCGCCCAGTCGATAGCAGGCGCCATCCAGGGACAGATCGCTCTCGATGCGCGAGGGCAGCGTGGCGTCGCAGGCCACATCCTCGATGGTGACGGTCAGCGCCGCTCCGGTCACGGTGTCACCCTCCAACGGCTCCAGCGCCAGTTCGATGCTCTCCTCGAGCTCGGACTCGACATCGGCGAACAGCTGCAGGTCGATCGTTCGCACACCGGTCTGGCCCGCCTCCCAGACCAGCTGGCCACGCGCCACGGCCAGGTCCACGCCGGGCATGGCCGAGCCGCCGCTGATCTGATACCCGACCACCGTGCGATCGGTGCCCGGGCCGGTGCGAACCACCTGGACCGGTACGTGCCGATGGTCCTCGCGGGCCGCGACGGCGGTCGCCGCGAACTGCACGCCCGGGGTATCCGGCAATGCCGCGCCCAGCGTCACCGGCGCCTCGCCGGGGCCCGCGGCCCGGTCCGGCTCGCTACCGCCGCCCGAGCAGCCACCGAGCGCGGCCGCGACGGCAAGCGACAAGGACAGTCGGCGGGCGGTGGACGACAGCGGGCATGCGAACATGTGGCGACTCGTTTGTGGACCGGTTCACGACGAGACATCGGCACGCGGCCGCCGGTTCTTGAGTGCTGCGTGTCGATCGGCTTCCGAGAAGCCCGCTCCTTCGACCTCTCCCTGGAACGCCCCACCGGCCGGTGCGTCGGCGCCCTGCAGGCCGGCACGTCCGCTCAGGCCGGCGGCGCGCGCAAACCGTGGCGCCTCGGTGGCGGCGGCCTCCACCATGTGCTCGGTCCGCCGGCCCGCCTCGCGGCTCAACGCCGCGATCAGCGGTGCCTCGGGCAGGTTCTTCCAGTACTTGACCGGCATCTCGGCGCGCATGGCGTCCAGCTTGAGCCTGGCCGGGTTGAAGATGCTGGCGTAGTACTCGCGCCACAGGGCCTCCATCGCGTCCGGCCGATCGACTACTGCACGGGTGGCAGCCGGACCGAAACGCAGCTGCTCGGTATCCCAATGAACACTCGCTTCGGGGGTGTAGATGGAAAAGTGCATCGAGGCGAACCGGCGCCGGAAGAATCCCGACGTCAGGCGCAGGATGTGATGGTCCGGCTCGAACCAGGCACTGAAGTGTTCGGGTACCACACCCGGGGTGGCGCGAAAGCGCACGAAGGCGTGCATCTTGTGCCGATCCCGAGCCACGGCCCGATCCCAGCGGTGCAGGGCGAACACATCGTCGTCGGCGGCGTTGTCCAGCAAGCGTGGCTCGCCTTGCTGCAGGCGCCACAGCACGCGGTACAGCACCGCGAAGCGCTGCGGATCTCGGTGGCACACCACGCGCTCGCACAGCCCGCCGAACGCCTTGGGCACCCGAGGGGCCGGCACCGGGCACAGCGTTGCAGGCTCCGACTCGATCGGCGCCGCACCGAACAGGTCCGCCGTGCCCGCGCCGCCGCTGACCAGGCCATCGGTCCCCGCCACACGCTCGCCGCGAGCCCGCACCGACCAGGTCACCGCCTCCGGCGGGACCCCTTCGATGAGCAGTCGCCGCGCCGACTGTCGCCAGCCGGACACATCGGCCGGGTGATCGAGCTCGACCAGCGGCTCGTGCAGGGGGCGGCGCACTATGCCGAAGCTCCCTAGCCGAACAGGTCAAGCTGCGCCCGCTTGCCGAGCAGCTGTGCGCGCAGGCCGACCGCATCCAGACGGGCGCCCGGATTCCAATCGCGAGCGATGACGAACGGCTTCATCCGCGCGACCGAGCCGGCGATGCGCTTCAGATCGTCCAGGCGCAGCGGCGACACGCCACGGCTGGCGATCACCCGATCGACCCCGCGAGAACCCAACCCGGGCACCCGCAAGAGAAGCTCGCGGTCGGCCGTGTTGACGTCGACGGGAAAGCGATCGCGGTGCTTCAGGGCCCAGGCGAGCTTGGGGTCCAGCGCGCTGTCCAGCATGCCGTTCTCACCGCCGGCCACGATCTCGTCGACCTCGAAACCGTAGAAGCGCATCAGCCAGTCGGCCTGGTACAGCCGATGCTCGCGCATCGCATCGACCGGCTTGAGCGGCAGCGCGCCCGGCGCATCCGGGATCGGGCTGAAAGCCGAGTAGTAGACCCGCTTCAGATCGTGCTGCTCGTACATCGACTGGCTGCAGGACAGCAGCTCACCGTCATCGGCGGCATCGGCACCGACGATCATCTGCGTGCTCTGCCCGGCGCTGGCGAAACGCGGCGCGCGGCTGCCGGCGTGCGAGCGATCGCGACTGGCCTCGCGAGCGCGACGGATATCGGCCATCGATCGCTGGATGCCGTCGGCGTCCTTCTGCGGGGCCAGGTGGGCCAGGCTGCTGGCCCGCGCCAGCTCGACATTGATCGAGAGGCGGTCGGCGTAACGCCCGGCACGCGCCAGCAGCTCGCCGTCGGCCTCCGGAATGGTCTTCAGGTGGATGTAGCCGCGAAAGTCGTGCACCTCGCGAAGCCGCCGCGCCACCTCCACGATCTGCTCCATGGTGTAGTCGGCATCGCGGATGATGCCCGACGACAGGAACAGCCCTTCGATGTAGTTGCGCGCGTAGAAGGACAGCGTCAGCTCGACCACCTCGTCGATGGAAAAGCGCGCGCGCTGCACGTTGCTGGACGACCGGTTGACGCAGTACAGGCAATCGTAGGTGCAGAAGTTGGTCAGCAGCACCTTGAGCAGCGAGATGCAGCGCCCGTCCGGTGCGTAGGAGTGGCAGATGCCGCTGCCCTCGGTCGAGCCCATGCCGCGCCCGTCGACCGAATCCCGCCGCTCGGCCGCGCTGGACGAGCAGGACGCATCGTACTTCGCCGCATCGGCCAGGATGGCCAGCTTGCCTTGCAGGCGAACGGGCAGCGAAGGAACGGTAGTGGACATCCTTACAGTATAAGGATTGCCAGCCCCAAGTTCAACGCCGCCCACCGCCGAGCGGTGTCAGCTGTAGGCGTGCAGGCGGTTGTAGAGGGTCTTCAGGCTGATGCCGAGCATCTTGGCGGTCTTCTCCTTGTCACCGCCATGATGGTCGAGCGTTGCGTACAGCAGTTCCTTCTCGATCTGCCAGAAGGTCTTGCCGATGAACTCGCCGATCTGCTGGTGACGGTTCTCGCTGGCGGTGCTGTCCTCCAGGCCGCGAAGCTCGATGCGCGGCGAGGCATCGCTTTCGATGCAGGCGCGATGCAGCGCGTTCTTCAGCTCGCGCACGTTGCCCGGCCAGCTGTAGTCGACAATGGCCCGGGTGGCTTCCTCGGACAGGACCTTGGAGGAGCCGTTGCGCTCGTTTATCTCCTGCAGGAGATAGGCGGCGATCGCCAGCTTGTCGTCCGCGCGCTTCTGCAACCTCGGCACACGGATGGAGAACTGCGCCAGGCGGTAGTAGAAGTCCTCGCGCAGCGTACCCGCCTCCAACGCGTCCTTGACCGGCGAGCGGGCGATGCCGATGACCGCGACCTTGGCACGCACCGGCTGCACGCCACCGGTGCGGATGAACTGCCCGTTGTCCATGTAGGACAGCAGTCGGGCCTGCAGCTCGCGCGACAGCGCGGTGAGATCGTCCAGCACGAGGGTGCCGGCGGCCGCCTGCTCCAGGTAGCCCTGGTGCCGGGCCTCGCCGGTGGAGGAGTCCTCGACGCCGAAGAAGCGGCTGTGCGCGGACTCGTCCTGTTCGCCGGCACAGTTCACCGTGATCAGCCGGCCCAGCCGGCGGCTGCGGATGTGCACCGCCTCGGCGACCGCGTTCTTCTCGGTGCCGGTGTCGCCCTCGACGATCACCAGGCACTTGGCCATGTTGGCCGCCTGGCGGATCATGGTGCGCAGCTCCTCGCTGGCCTCGCCGGTGCCGACGCCGATCGTGGAGGTGTCCACGCGCGGGATCATCTGGTTCTGGGCACCCTCCAGACTGAGCCGGGCGGACTCGCGCGCCTCGATGGCGCGCCCCATCGTGCGCTTGATGTCCTCGACACGAATCGGCTTGGGCAGCATGTCGAAGGCCTTGGCGCGGATGCACTTGACCGCCACCTGCTGGGAAGAATCCCCGGTGATGACCACGAAGCTGGGGCGCACGGTCTCCTGCAGCTCGGCCATGAATTCCAGGCCGTCGCCATCGGGCAGGTTGACATCCACCAGCATGATCGCCGGTTCCCGTGCATCGATCAACCGACGCGCCTCGGCGATGCTGTTGGCGATATCGACCGCGTAGCCCAGCGAGGTGACCACGCGCTTGAGCGCGGTGGCCAACGTGGTGTCGTCCTCGAGGACGATGGCGTAGTCGGTGCTCGACTCGGCCGGCGCCGTCGGTTCGACCGCAGGCTTCTTGCTCTTGGTCACCATGGCGTGGGAATACGGTCCTGAAGCATCGTTGTCGTCATAGAGGGTTGATCACGGGTGACCGGGCGGGGCCCCCGGGCAGGGCCCCCGGGCAGGGCGACGGCGAACGGAACCGGCGCCGCCGGTCGGATAAGTACAATTTACCCGACTGCTCTACCGCTGTGCGAAACCGAGCGTCGTCTGAGGCACTCTCGCGGAAATGGACGAGACCCTGCCCGACTTCGCCGATCCGGCTCAGACCGCCTTGGCAAGCGTGGCCGACCTGTGGGCCGACTTCATCGGACACGTTCCATACGTGTTAGGGGCGATCGCGGTTCTTGCCCTGACATGGGGGCTTTCCCGAGCACTGGATGCATTCGGCAACCGGCTGCTGAACCGGGTCGATCGGCGCGAATCGCTCAAGGAACTGATCCTGCGCCTGGTCACGCTGAGCGTCTGGGTGCTCGGCTTGCTGCTGAGCGCCATCGTGCTGTTCCCGGGTCTGACGCCGTCGCGCGCGCTGGGCGGGCTCGGCCTGCTGTCGATCGCGGTGGGCCTGGCGTTCAAGGACATCTTCGAGAACTTCTTCGCCGGCATCCTGATCCTGTGGCGATTCCCGTTCGAGCGCGGCGACTTCATCGAGTGCGAGTCGCTGGTCGGTCGGGTGGAGAAGGTGCTGGTGCGCATGAGCTACATCCGCAAGACCACCGGCGAGCTGGTGGTGGTGCCCAATTCCTTCCTGTTCAAGCACCCGGTCACCGTGCTGACCAGCCTGCCGCGTCGGCGCGTCACCGTGATGACCGGCATCGCCTACGACGAGGACGTCGCCAGCTCGTTGAGCCTCCTCGACGCCGCGCTTCGCGAGTGCGACACGGTCATGACGGACCAGCCGGTGGAGATCTTCGCCGATGCCTTCGGAAGCTCCAGCATCGACATCTCGGTCACCTGGTGGACCGAGCCGACGCCACTGGCCGTGCGCCGCTCGCGCAGCGAGGTGGTGACCCGGGTCAAGCGGGCACTGGACGAGGCCGGCATCGAGATTCCGTTCCCGTACCGCACCTTGACGTTCAAGGGCGCCGTGCCGGTGGACACCGCGTCCATGGCCTCGCAGACCGCACCCGGGTCGGGAGCGCCGACATGAGCCGCCCGGTCGGTGGCGGCGCCCCGCCGCTGTCCGATGCGCTGCGCGGCCACGATGGCGCCCTGATCGAGCAGGACGTGGTCGCCGAGGCGGCCATCGTGGGGCGCGGTCGCAATGCGGTGCGCCCCTCGGACATTCCACCGGTGGGCTGGTGGGATGCGCTGCGCCGGGTGTTCACCCGCATCGGTGTCGAGAACGTCGGCATCCTGGCCGCCGGCAGCGCCTTCTACGCCATGCTCGCCACCTTCCCGGCGCTGGGCGCGATCGTCACGCTGTACGCGCTGGTGTCCGACCCGGCCGATGTGCAGGCGCACTTCGGCCGCATCGCCGGCCTGTTGCCCCCCGATGTCAGCGATATCTTCACCGCCCAGCTCACCGCGCTGGCCTCGCGCGAGCAGCAGCAGCTCGGTTTCGGCCTGCTGTTCGGCGTGCTGTTCGCGGTGTGGAGCGCGCGGCGCGGCATGGATGCGCTGGTGCGTGCGGTGACGGTCGCCTACCGCGAGAAGGAGACGCGCGGGCTGATACGCATGAACCTGCTGACCTACGGGCTGACGCTGGGCGCGGTGATGGTGATCCTGACCACGCTGGGCCTGCTGGTCGCCCTGCCCACGCTGATCGAGTGGATGCCGTGGTCCGAACAGGTCAGCGCACTGGCGCGCGCCGGCGGCTGGCTGGTGTTCGTGATCATGGTGATGAGCGCGATCGGCATCCTGTACCGCGTCGGACCGCCGCGCCGTCCGGCCCGCTGGCGGTGGCTGTCGACCGGGGCGGCGACCGCTACGCTGCTGTGGGTGCTGGGCTCGGCAGGCTTCTCGATCTACGTGTCCCGTTTCGGCAGCTACAACGAGACCTACGGCACGCTGGGCGCGATCATCGTGCTGCTGCTGTGGTTCTACCTGTCCGCCTACGCGATCCTGATCGGGGCGCTGATCAATGCCGAGATGGAGCACCAGACCGCGCGCGACACGACGGTCGGCTCGAATCGACCGTTCGGTCAGCGCGGCGCCGTGGTGGCCGACAGCCTGGGCCGACTGCCGGGCGAGGCTTCCTAGACGGCCGGCGGGCCGGCGGGCCGCTGACGGATCAGGCCGGACGTGCCGCGTTCCACCAGCGATCGGCGGCGGCGTTGACCTCGTCGGCCCGAAAGCGCGCGGTACGCTCGCTGGGCGGCAGCGCCTCGTCGTAGAAGAACATCGGCAACTCGTCATCGGCGATCGAGAAGCCGGCGGCGCGGTTGAAGGCCAGCTCGGCGGCCAGCGTCTCGCGACCCAGTTCGGTGTAGAAGCCGACCCCCAGCTCGGTGCCCAGCGCATCGTTGATCGCCGTCATGATGAAATCCAGCTGCTCGTTGGTGACCGAGCGGCCGAACACGCACAACCCCAACGAGTCGGCCGCCGCGCACAGCACCTGGATGTCCAGGCTGACCGCCACCAGCTCGTCCACGCCCTTGTCCTTGGAGGCGAACGAGGGCAGGTTGCCGGTGGTGTGGTCCGCACCCTGGGCGGTCAGCATCATCGACAGGCCGGTCACCTCGATCACGCGCGGGTCGTAGGCGCTGATCGCCTGGCGCTTGATCACCGGCACGCGCGACACGCCCAGTGCGGCACCGGCACGGGCGGTGCCCGAGGCCACCAGGCGACCGGTGTCGCTGCCTTCGCGCAGCGCATCGATCAGCGACTGCATGTAGTCCACGTCTCCGAACTCGCCCTGGCCCGCCTCCATGAACACCGCCAGCGTGGCCCCCAGTTCGATGGTGTCCACGCCCAGATCGTTGGCGTGCCAGTTCAGCCGCGCCAGATCGTCCGGTTCGCTGAGGCCGCAGTTGGTGCCCAGCAGCCCGATGGTCTCGTACTCGATCGGCGAGACGACTTCCCGTCCATCGGCATCCGCGTAGACGTTGCTGCACTGGATGATGCAACCGGGCATGCAGGCGTGGGTCTGCTCGCCGCCGCGTGCCAGGTTCTGCTCGCGCAGGAAGTCCCCACCCAGCTTGAACGGCCCGTCGGCGCTGTCCACCGCGCGCCCGGCAGAAAAGTTGCGCACCGGAATGCCGCCGACCTGGTTGGTGTAGTCGGCCACCATCGCCGTGCCGGTGCTCTGGAACGCCTGGATCGACGGCTCGGCATCCAGCATCTTGCGGTAGCGCTTGACCGCGCCCATGACCTTCTTGCGATCGGCCAACGTGGGCATGCGGTCCAGATCGACCACGATCGCCTTGAGCCGCTTGGCGCCCATCACCGCACCGACCCCGCCGCGCGCCGCCAGGCGGCTGGGGCGCAGATCGGTGTCGCTGAACGCGATGCCGGACAGCAACCCGCCGAATTCGCCGACCGGGCCGCACAGTGCCAGGCTGACCTTCTTGCCGAAGCGTTCGTGCAGCCGCTCGGCGGCCTCGAAGTTGCCCAGGCCCAACAGCTCGTCGGCATCGTGCCATTCGATGTCGCCGCCCTTCTTCAGGTGCAGCAGCGACCAGCGCTCGGCGCGACCGGTGACGGTGAGCCCGCAGATCTCCAGCTGCCCGAGCGCGAAGGCGAACGTGCCGCCACCGTTGGACTCCTTGATGCCGCCGGTGAGCGGGCTCTTGCAGCCCACGCTGACCCGGTTGGCGTTCGAGAAGTTCGTGCCGGCGAACGGGCCGGCCGAGAAGATCAGCGGCGCTTCGGCCGACAACGGATCCATCGTCGCCGCGCCCGCCTCCAGCAACGCGTGGGCGATCCAGTGACGTCCGGCCCGTGCCAACGCCTCGCCGCTGCGCGACTCGGTGGTGACGGTACGGGTCGACAGGTCGACGTGATAATAGCTGCGCATGCGGTGCCGGTCGGTTGTCGCCCGGACGGGCGAACGAAGGGAATCTGCCCGCCAGTCTAGCGATCTTGCCCGTCGATCGACACGGCGCGTTCCAGTGTCAGCGCCGCCCAATAGCTGCGCCAGTGCGCACCGGCCTCGTCGGTCTCGACCAGGTGCACGCTGTTGAACAGGTAGTCGGCCGCGGCACGCGTGTCGAAGCGTGCGCGCCCTTGCGTATCGCTGCGCCGCACCGTGCGGCTCACCCCTGCCTCGGCGGTGCGGGTGAACAGTTCGATCTGCACATCGGGCAGCGCCCGCCCCTGGAACAGCGCGCGCACCACCGTGTCCTGCCCGTCGCCGACCATCGCGTACGGATCGGCTTCGAGCACCAGCTCGTAGGCCATCCCCTGCGGCGCCAGCGCTTGCGCGCCGCCGTCGACGAGGCGCCGCGGCTGGCCCGGCACCTGGACATCGATGAAGGCCTTGGCGTGTCGCGAATAGCGCTCCAGGATGCCGCTTGCAGGCAGCCCACGCTCGGCATGACGCGCGGCGATGCCTCGCAGGCCGTGATAATCCAGGAAGGCTGCGAAGCTTTCCAGATCGTCGTAGCCGAGCGGCCGCACGGCAGCTTCCAGCAAAATCGTGTTGAGCCCGGCCGAGGCGGTCGAATCGTCCGGACCGCGTAGCGCCGGATAGTCCCCCAATCGCCCGCTCAGCGCCCGACGTCCCTGCGCCCCGACCAGCTCCACCCGGTCGAAGCGCGCCGGATCGTACGGGTAGCCGGATCCGGTGAAGTCCTCGCCGTTCCTGATCGAGACCAGCAGCGCATCGCCCGGCGCGATCGTCGCGTCCAGCGGATCGAGCCAGTACTCGTGCGCCGAGGCCGACGGCGCACCGATCAGCAGCAGCAGCCAGGCGGCCCTGCCAGCGCGCGCCGCGAGCGCACCCGGCCCTCGCCTCACGTGCGCGTGCCCGCGATCGCCCGATCGACCAGCTCGATCCAGTGCACCACCGGCACGTCGCTGCTCTGTGCCACGCCCTGCCCCAGGTGCAGCTGGCACCCGATGTTGGCGGTGGCCACGATCGCCGGCTTGCCCGCCTCCAGCGCGCTCACCTTGCTATCGCGCAGCTGCCGGGCGATGCCCGGCTGGAAGATCGAGTAGGTGCCGGCCGAGCCGCAGCACAGGTTCGAATCCGCCACCCGGGTCAGGGAAAAGCCCAGTCGCCGCAGCAGCGCCTCGGTGACCCCGGCCAGCCGCTGGCCGTGCTGCAGGGTGCACGGCGGGTGGAACGCGACCGCACCGACCGAGGCGGCGCTCTGCCGGACCGCCTGCAGCGTGGCCTCGGGCAGCTCGGCGAGCGCGTGCTGCACCGCCTGCACGGTGTCCAGCGCCGCGGCCGACAGGCGCGCCGCCTTGTCGGCGTAGTGCGGATCGGCGGCCAGCACGTGTCCGTACTCCTTGAGCATCACGCCACAGCCGCTGGCGGTGGCCAGCACGCCGATGGCAGGCTGCTGCCCATCCTGACCGTCGAGCAGCGGCCACCAGGCGTCGATGTTGCGGCGCATGTGATCCAGCGCATCGTCCTGCTCATTCAAGTGATAGGGCACCGCGCCGCAGCACCCGGCACGCGGCACGCTGATCAGCGACACCCCGCAGGCGTCCAGCACGCGCGCCGCGGCCGCGTTGGTGGCCGGTGTCATCGCGGGCTGAACGCAGCCGTCCAGCACCAGCAGTCGGTGGGCGTGGCGCGGCGCGGGCCAGGTGCCGGCGTCCTGGCGCACCGGCACCGAGGCGCGCAGCGCGGCCGGCAACAGCCCCCTGAACGCCTGGCCGACCCGCACCAGCGGGCCGACGCGTCCGCGGTGCGGCAGCACCTGCAGCAGGGCCCTGCGCATCAGGCGCTGCGGCAGGGGGCGCGGCACGCGTTCCTCGACGATCGAGCGACCGGCATCCACCAGATGGCCGTACTGCACGCCCGAGGGGCAGGTGGTCTCGCAGTTGCGGCAGGTCAGGCAGCGGTCCAGGTGCTCGAGCGTGTCGCGCGTGGGCGCCTGGCCCTCGACCACCTGCTTGATCTGGTAGATGCGGCCGCGCGGGCTGTCGAGCTCATCGCCCAGCAGCGTGTAGGTGGGACAGGTGGCCAGGCACATCCCGCAGTGCACGCACTTGCGCAGGATGGCCTCGATCTCGATGACGCGCGGGTCGTCGGCCAGCGCTGCGGGAATCCGGGTTTGCACGCGCAAAGCATACACAAACCCTTCCGGTAGACTCGGTCGCCTCGACTCGCCCCGCACACCCTGCGCGGTGCCCCGACGCTGACCCCACCCAGGAGACACTACGATGCGACGCCGTCGTAACGCGAAGATCATCGGCACGCTCGGCCCCGCCAGCCGCGACCGCGAGACCATCTTGCGGCTGTTCGACGCCGGCATCGACGTGTTCCGGCTGAACTTCAGCCACGGCACGCACGAGGACCACGCCAAGACGCACGGCCTCATCCGCAGCATCGAGGCCGAACGCGACCGGCCGATCGGTATCCTGGCCGACCTGCAGGGCCCGAAATTGCGGGTGGGCACCTTCGCGAACAAGAGCGAGCTGCTGATGCCGGGCGCCCGCTTCCGGCTGGACATGGACGACACCCCCGGAGACGCCACACGGGCCCCGCTGATGCACCCGGAGATCTTCGCCGCCCTCAGCGTCGGTTCGCAGCTGCTGGTCAACGATGGCAAGCTGCGCCTGTCAGTGCTCGAATTCAGCGACTCGCACGCGATCACCGAGGTCATCGTCGGTGGCGAGATATCGGCCAACAAGGGCGTCAACGTGCCCGACCTGATCCTGCCGATCTCGCCGCTGACCGCCAAGGATCGCCGCGACCTGACCTACGCACTGGATCTGGGGGTGGACTGGGTGGCGATCAGCTTCGTGCAGAAGCCCGAGGACATGGTCGAACTGCGCGACCTGGTCGGCGGCCGCGCCGCGATCATGGCCAAGCTGGAGAAGCCCTCGGCGATCGAGCACCTGGAGGCCATCGTGCAGCTCTCGGACGGCGTCATGGTGGCGCGCGGCGACCTGGGCGTGGAGATGCCGCAGGAGACCGTGCCGGTGGTGCAGAAGCGCATCGTGCGCTGCGCCCGGCAGGAGGGCAAGCCGGTGGTGGTGGCCACGCAGATGCTCGAATCGATGATCCATTCGCCGGTGCCGACCCGCGCCGAGACCTCGGACGTGGCCACCGCCGCCTACGACGGCGCCGATGCGGTCATGCTCTCGGCCGAGACCGCCGCCGGCAGCTTCCCGGTCGAGGCGGCCACGGCGATGAACCGCATCCTGGCCGAGGTCGAGCGCGATCCCTATTACCGCGAGACCCTCAAGGCGACCGCGCCGGAACCGACCGACACCGCCGCCGACGCCATCCTGTCCTCGCTGGGCCACATCGCCGGGATCATGCCGCTCGCGGCCACCTTCACCTACACCGAATCGGGCTTTTCCAGCTTTCGCGCCGCGCGCGAACGCCCCGAGGCGCCCACCATCGGCTGCACGCCCAACATGACGACCGCGCGCAAGCTGGCGCTGGTGTGGGGCGTTCACGCGATCACCAGCGAGACCCTTCATAACGTCGACGAAATGGTCGATAACGCGATCTACTGCACGTTGAGCGAGGGCTTCGGGGAAATGGGCATGATCGTGGCGATCACCGCCGGCATGCCGTTCGGGCGGGCCGGCACCACCAACCTGATGCGCCTGACGCGCCTCAAGGAACTGCCGCCCGGCGGCTCGGCCGCGCTGTACGCCTCGAGCGGCACCGGCTGACGGCCCGCGCGACGCCCCGCCCCTCGATGAATCTCTCGCCGCCGCCTGCACGTCCCGCGACCCGCGTCCTGCCGCCCAGCGGCGGCCCGGACGTGCGACGGCTCGCCCGGAACCTGGCCTGTTCGATCGGCTGCCCGGCCGCCCGCCTGGCCACTTGCCTGGCCGCTTGCCTGGCCGCCTGCCTGGCCGCCGGCACCGTCGCCCTTGCCCAGCCGAGCGACGAGGCAGCCTCGCTACCGGACGGCGAGGCGTTCGTCGGCGGCACGATCGCGGCGCGCGAGGTGCTGGTGGTGCCCGGCGAGACCTTGTCGGACGTGGCCGGGCGCGAACTCGGCTCGGCGGCGCGCGGCGCTCCGCTGGCCGATTTCAACCGGCTGGCGCCCGATGCCGTGCTGGCGCCCGGCCAGACGCTGCGAATCCCGATCCATGTGCCGGCCATCGACGAATTCGCTCGCGTGGTGTTCGTCAAGGGCGATGTGCGGCTGAACGGTACACCGGCGCTGCGCGAGGCCCGCATGGTGCTCGGCGACGTGCTGCGCACCGGTGACGACGGTTTCGCCGCGGTGCAGTTCTCCTCCGGCGCCACCGCCAGCCTGCAACCGGACACCGAAGTGACGCTGCAGCGGTTGGCATGCCGCGATGGCGACCCGCGCTGCCTGATCGAGATCGCCACCGAAGCCGGTACGATCGATGTGGATGTGCAGAGGCGCGACGCCCAACCGGCCGACCTGCGCATCACCACGCCGTATGCCACTGCGGCGGTGCGCGGCACCAGGTTCAGGTTCACGGCCGATCCGTCGCTGATGCGCGTGGCGGTCTTCGAGGGCGAGGTGCAGGTCGAAGCGCTCGGCAGGATGGTGAGGCTGCCGGAGGGCTTCGGCTCGGTGACCCGCGCAGGCGGGCCGCCCGGGCGGCCCCAACCGCTGCTGCCATCACCGGTACTGCGCTACGTGCCGGCGCGCCTGGCCGGAAACGATCGGGTGCGGCTATGGCCGCTGACCGGCGTGGAGCGCTACAGCGCCACGTTGTCGTCCGACAGCGCCGCGCTGCAGAGCGTGGCCGAGCTGGACATCGAGGGCGACGAACTGACGCTGTCGAACATCGACGCCGCCGAGCTCTTCCTGACGCTCAGGGCCATCGACGAGAATGCGCTGACCGGGCTGCCCACCGTCACCCGACTGGTGGTCGCCGAAATCGATGCGCGGCTGACACCGCCTTCGGTGACGATCGAACGCCAGGGCACGGAGCTGCTGATCGGCGTGGTGGAGCCACCGGCCGATGCGGCAGGCTTCGAGATACAGCTGGCGACCGAGCCGGGCTTCCTGGATCCGCTGAGCGTGGACGTCGGCCCGACCGGCCGGGCGGTGTTCCGACTGGATGTGGACAAGGTGTACGCCCGTGCCCGGCAGCTGGAAACGCCGCTGAGCGTGTCGGCGTTCGGGGAGGTGAGTTCGACGAACTGACACCGGCGGGGCGATTCAGACGAACTTGAAGTCGATCGCGCGTCGCGCCCTTGCCAGCTGCTGCAACATGTGTTCGCCGCCGCGCACCGCCACCCCCACCGCCAGGATGTCCAGCACCACCATCTGGCCAAGCCGCGTCTTCACCGGTGAGAAGATGTCGCTGTCCTCGTCCACGTCCACGGTCAGTGCGACATCGCTGCGCTCGGCCAGCGGGGACAGGGTGGCGGTCACGGCGACCACCTTGGCGCGTGCCTGGCGAGCGATCTCCACGGTGCGCAGGATGTCGCGCGAACGTCCCGAGTGCGAGATCGCGATCACCAGCGCATGCTCGTCCAGCAGCGCGGCCGCGGCGTGCTGGATGTGCGGGTCGGAATAGGCGATGGCCGGCTTGCCCAGCCGGAAGAATTTCAACTGGGCATCCTCGGCCACCACCGCCGAGCCGCCCGAGCCGTACAGCTCCACCCGCTCGCAGCCCTCGTACAACGCGATCGCCGCCTCCAGCGCCGCATGGTTCATCTGGTTGCGGATCTGCACCAGCGAGGCCACCGCGCCGTCCAGCAGCTTGCCGGCCAGATCGCGGCTGCTGTCCTGGGACGTCACGTCCTGATAGAAAAACGTGTCGCGGCTGGCCAGGTCCTGCGCCAGTCGCAGCTTGAACTGCTGGAAACCCACGCAATCCAGCGCCCGGCAGAAGCGGATCACCGTCGGCTCGGACACGCCGGCCCGCTGCGCCACGCTCTGGATCGAGCTCTGCACGCAGCTGTCCGGATCGGCCAGCACCACCTCGGCCACCTTCTGCTCGGACTTGCGCAGCTCGCTGCGCGCCGCCTTTATCTTGGCCAGCACGGCGCAGGTCCGTGCCGAGCCGGATCGCCGATCGTCGACACCCTCACGGCGCCCAGTAGATCGCCCGGTCGGTGTCCGCCTTGCGCAGCACGCGAGCTATCGGCAAGCCGTCCCTGGCCGATTCGACCGACAGGCTGTCCGCCAGCAGCGCACGCTTCGACTCGCCGGTGATGTGCAACCACAGGTGGCGTGCCGCGCACAGCCGCGCCGCCACGAGACTCAGGCGGGTCAGCGGCTGCGAGGGCGGGCGCAGCAGCGCCACCTGGACATCCGGCGTGGCCGACATCGCCGATTCCAGCTCGGCGGCGTCGGGGAACAGCGAGGCGGTGTGCCCGTCACCGCCCATGCCCAGCAGCACCACATCGAACGGACCGGGCAGCGCCGCGACGCGTGCCGCCACGCGCGACAGCGCCGCGTCGGGCTGCGCGCTGTCCAGCCCATCCTCGTACAGTGACACCCAGCGCGCGGCGGCAGCCTCATCCAGCAGCAGCATGCGCTTGACCAGCCGCTCGTTGCTCTGCTCGTCGGCAGGCTCCACCACGCGCTCGTCGGCCAGCGTGATCGTCACCCGCGCCCAGTCCAGCGGCAGCCGGCGCAGGCGCTCGAACATCGGAGGCGGCGTGCTGCCGCCGGATACCACCAGCGTGGCCCCGCCGCGCGCCTCGATCGCCCGCTCGAGCACCGTCGCCACATCGCCGGCCAGGCGCTCGGCCAGCGTATCGGCATCCTCGCCGGTGTGCAGCGCGATGCCGCCGATATCCGCGTCGGTGTTCATTGCTCGTTCCATTTCAGGCCATCCCGGCTGATCAGGGCGCGCGCATCGGCCGGCCCCCAGGAGCCGGCCTCGTACGGCACCGGCGCGTACTCGTATTGCTCCCAGGCCTGACGGATCGGATCGATCCAGTGCCAGGCGGCGGCCACCTCGTCACGGCGCATGAACAGCGTCTGGTTGCCGCGCACGATGTCCAGCAGCAGTCGCTCGTAGGCGATCATGCGCCGCTTCCTGAACACGTCGTTGAAGTCCAGGTTCAGGTTGACCGGCTGCAGCTGGATGTCGTCGCCCCAGGCCTTCACGTAGATGCGCATGCGGATGCTCTCCTCGGGCTGCAGGCGGATCACCAGCTGGTTGGGCGTGGCGAAGCCGTCGGCGGTCGGGAAGATCTCGTGCGGCACCTTCTTGAAGTTGACGATGATCTCGGTGTGCTTGCCTGGCAGGCGCTTGCCGGTGCGCAGGAAGAAAGGCACCCCGCTCCAGCGCCACGAGCCGATCTCGGCGCGCAGCGCCACGAAGGTCTCGGTGGTGCTGTCGTCGGGGATGTCGTCGTTGTCGCGATAGCCCGGCACCGGTCCCGAGTCGTAGGCACCGGCGGTGTACTGGCCGCGTACGCTGTTCTTGATCGCGTTCACGCCGGTCAGCGGCTTGAGCGCCCTGAGCACCTTGATCTTCTCGTCGCGCACCGCATCGGCGCTGATGTTGACCGGCGGCTCCATGGCGATGATCACCAGCAACTGCAGCAGGTGGTTCTGCACCATGTCGCGCAGCGCACCGGTCTGATCGTAGAACGCGCCGCGACCGTCGACGCCCAGATCTTCGGCGATGGTGATCTGCACATCGTCGATCAGTTCGCTGCGCCACAGCGGCTCGAAGAACGAGTTGCCGAACCGCAGCGCCAGCAGGTTCTGCACCGTCTCCTTGCCCAGGTAATGGTCGATGCGGAAGATCTGGCGCTCCTCGAACACCTTGGCCAGGCGATCGTTGATTTCCTCGGCGGTGGCCTCGTCCCGGCCCAGCGGCTTCTCCAGCGCCACCCGGCTGTTCGCAGTGATCAGCCCGGCGGCGTGCACCCCGTCGGTGATCGCGCCGAACAGCGACGGCGCCACCGACAGGTAGAACACCCGCGCGTGCTCCTCGCGTCCGGCCAGGCGACGGCCGAGCTCGTCGTAGTCGTCCTGGGTGGTGACGTCCAGCGGCAGATACTGGATGCGCGCCAGGAAGCGCTGCCACATCTCGGGCTCGAACTGATCGTCCGGGATGTACGGGCGCACCGCCTCGTCGACCCAGGCACGAAAGCTCTCGTCGGTGTAATCGCTGCGCGCCGCACCGATGACCTGGCCGTCATCGGGGAAGCTGCCCTCGCGCAGGCGAAAGTAGAAGGCCGGCAGCAGGCTGCGCACCGACAGGTCGCCGGTCGCCCCGAACAGGATCAGGTCGAACGGCTGCAGCGCTTCGTCGGAGATCAGATTCATGATTGTGTAACTTTACTACCGCCCGTATCGGCAGCATCTGTGAAGGTCGGGTGACACGGCAATGCCGTAGCGTACGCAAGCTGGCGTGCAATACTTCACGCTTCCAGGTAACAAGTCTACCGACTCACCGTCTCCCTATGGCCACTCTGGATCCGGCGGTCACCGCCGTCACCGATCGCATCCGCCAGCGCAGCCGCGCCACGCGCACGCCCTACCTGGAGCGGATCGAGCGCCTGTCCAAGCGCCATCCGCAGCGCGGCGCGCTGTCGTGCACCAACATCGCTCACGCGGTGGCCGCGGTGCCGGCCAACGACAAGCTGGTGCTGCACGCCGAGGCGCAGCCCAACCTGGGCATCGTCACCTCGTACAACGACATGCTGTCGGCACATCAGCCCTATCACGACTACCCGGAACGGCTCAAGAGCGCCGCCCGCTCGGTCGGCGCCACCGCCCAGGTGGCCGGCGGCACGCCCGCCATGTGCGACGGTGTCACCCAGGGCCAGGACGGCATGGAGCTGTCGCTGTTCAGCCGCGACGTGATCGCGATGAGCACCGCGGTGGCGCTGTCGCACAACATGTACGACGCGGCGCTGTACCTGGGCATCTGCGACAAGATCGTGCCGGGCCTGATGATGGGCGCGCTGGCGTTCGGTCACCTGCCGGCGATCTTCGTGCCGGCCGGCCCCATGACCACCGGCATCTCCAACAAGGACAAGGCGCGCACCCGTCAGCGCTTCGCCGAAGGCAAGGCCGACCGGGCCGAGCTGCTGGCCTCCGAGAGCGCCTCGTATCACGGTCCGGGCACGTGCACCTTCTACGGCACCGCCAACAGCAACCAGATGCTGATGGAGATCATGGGCCTGCACCTGCCCGGTGCGGCGTTCGTCAACCCCGGCACCCCGCTGCGCGATGCACTGACCGAGAAGGCGGCCACGCGCGCGGTGGCGATCGCCGCCAGAGGCGACGAGTACACCCCGATCGGCCACGTGATCGACGAGCGCGCCATCGTCAACGGCATCATCGGCCTGCTGGCCACCGGCGGCTCGACCAACCACACGCTGCACCTGGTGGCGATGGCGCGCGCCGCCGGCATCGTCATCGACTGGGACGACTTCGCCGCCCTGGCCGAGGTCATCCCGCTGCTGACCCACGTCTATCCGAGCGGTCAGGCCGACGTCAACCAGTTCCACGCCGCGGGCGGCATGGCGCTGGTGATCCGCGAGCTGCTGCAAGCGGGCCTGGTGCACGACGACACGCTCACGGTCGCAGGCCCCGGCGGCCTGGCTCGCTACACCGAGGATCCGGGCCTGGACGAGGCCGGCCGGCTGATCTGGCGCGACGGCCCGACCGAGTCGCTCGATCCGGGCATCGTCGCCTCGGTCAGCGATCCGTTCCTGAAGGATGGTGGCCTGAAGCTGATGTCGGGCAACATCGGCCGCGCCATCGCCAAGATCGCCGCGGTCAAGCCGCAGCACCGCGTCATCGAGGCGCCGGCGGTGGTGTTCCACTCGCAAGGTGCGCTCACGCAGGCGTTCGAGGCCGGCGAGCTGGAACGCGACTTCGTGGCGGTGATCGCCTGGCAGGGTCCACGCGCCAACGGCATGCCGGAGCTGCACAAGCTGACGCCGGTGCTGGGCGTGCTGCTGGATCGCGGCTTCCAGGTCGCGCTGGTCACCGACGGCCGCATGAGCGGTGCCTCGGGCAAGGTGCCGGCAGCCATCCACGTCTCGCCCGAATGCGTGCTGGGCGGCCCGTTGGCCCGGGTGCGTACCGGCGACATGCTGGTGGTGGACACCGACACCGGCACCCTGTCGGCGCGCGTCGACGAGATGGAATGGAACGCCCGCGACATCAGCGCGCCGGACCTGTCAGGCAACGAGCAGGACATGGGGCGCGAGCTGTTCGGCGCGTTCCGGCGGCACGTCGGCAGCGCGGAGACCGGCGCGATCAGCGTCTACGCCGACGCGCTGGGCGAGGCCGAGCCCGGCAGCGCCGCCCCGCAGGGCACCGTCACGACATCCGACACCGCAACGGAAACCACCGCATGACAACGCTCGACGTGCGCGAACTGATGACCACCGGACCGGTGATTCCGGTGATCGTGGTCGATGACCTGGCCACCGCCCGTCCGCTGGCCGAGGCACTGGTGGCCGGCGGGGTACGCGTGCTGGAGGTGACGCTGCGCACGCCGGTGGCCCTGGAGGCGATCCGCGCGATGAGCGATGTCGAGGGCGCGATCGTCGGCGTGGGCACCGCCCTGGACGGCGACGACCTGGCGCGCGCGCAACAGGCCGGCGCCCGCTTCGCGGTCAGCCCCGGCTACACCGAGGCGCTGGGCGCCGGCGCCGAGCGGCTCGGCCTGCCATTGCTGCCCGGCACCGCCAACGCGGCCGACATCATGCGCGCCCGCGACGGCGGCTACACCGCGGTGAAGTTCTTCCCGGCGGTGCAGGCCGGCGGGGTGGCGATGCTCAAGGCCCTGGGCGGCCCCTTCGTGGACACCGTGTTCTGCCCCACCGGCGGCATCTCGGCGACCAGTGCCGCCGAGTTCCTGGCGCTGCCCAACGTGCTGTGCGTGGGCGGCAGCTGGCTGGCACCCAAGGCGATGGTGGCCGATGGCGACTGGGACGGCATCAGCGCGCTGGCGCGCAAGGCCGCTCGGCTGGGCTAGTGGCCCGTTCGGGAAATAAGGTGACGCTCAGAGCCCGAGTGCGCCCGCACGGCAAGGCGCCGTGACGAAGGCGCACCGGGGTGCGTCGAGGAGGGGCAACGCAGGCGTGTGGGCGCACTCGGG
>Ga0209303_1000050_pt1 | contig 158956 bp, 135 predicted proteins | sample SidtaG_3_FD_187449 | JGI IMG/M metagenome (GOLD analysis project Ga0209303, IMG submission 187449) | Marine algal microbial communities from Sidmouth, United Kingdom - Sidmouth_Asex1 metaG (SPAdes) (version 2) | ecosystem: Host-associated > Algae > Red algae > Unclassified | place: Sidmouth...
TTGATGATTAGCTAGTCATTTTTTATCTTTGCTTTGCTGGTAAGTTTCGTTTAGTTGTATCTTAGTTTTTAATAGTTCATTCTCTTTTTGTACAGCTTCTAGTTGAGATTTTAAAGCTTGGTTTTCTATTTCTAATTCTTCTACTCTAGAGCGTTTATTTTGTTCTTTAGAGATAGCATCTTTCATCCCCTGAAGCTTCACAGCGTCGCTCATGTGCCGTAGATAGTTATCACTATTCATCTGCATAGAGTGTCCCAAGCTATCGGCTAAAGATTTTGGATTGCACCCTGATAAATGTCCTCTGTGATTGTAAGCGTGTCTTAAGTCGTGAGGAGTGAAGCCGTAGCCTTTTCTTTTGAACCAGTGACAAGTTTGTTTTGTACAAGAAAATGCGCTTCCGTTTTTACCTTGTTTTTTCAACGGATTCTTAATGTCAGGTAAATTGAAAGGCTGTAAAAGCTTAAACTCTTCTATCCAATTATGACCATCAGGAGATAAGGGTGCAGCCATTCTGTACCCTGTCTTGGTAGCCTCTTTAATACACAAAATATAGTCTTTGTTCTCAGGGTCACGAATAGCAGGAACTACTAAGTTTTCCCCACTATATTGTGTTGATATCTCTTCGTCCTCATCCACATCTACCGTTACCCAGTCACCGTTTTTTAACGTCACTGGCTCGTCCCAGTTGGCTATGCTCCAGGCTTCATGTATGCGTAAGCCGTAAGTAGCTAGTAAGCCGTATAAGAATTGCCATTGTGGGAAGCGATAAAGGTATTTGTCGATAGAGGATGAATTTGTTTTAAACCCTTCTCTGAAAACCTCGATTATTCTTTCGTCACTAGGTACGTTGCGTTTTTTTCGCTTAATCTTGTTATTGCTTTTGTATTCCTTGATGATTTTTTTATAGTCGTCGTTATCAAAGTATTTAAAGAATGCTACTAACCCATTTAATGTAGTTCTTCTCGCATCGCTATTGTTTTCTGTTGACTCTATTACTTCTCTAACGAGAGACAAGGATATCGGTTTATCGAGTTCAGTTAGAATTCTCTCGATATATCTTGAACTCAAATACCAATCGTTTTCAGGACTCTTGTTTCCCTTCCTCTGCTTGAAGAAATGCTTTTTCTACTCCTCTACCATCTCTCTACAGGTAAGTTGCTTATTCTGCTCGGAAGTATCTTTACCTATCAAGCTGTTGAACCAACCCCAAGTAAATTGGTTAACTACTAACTGGTTAGTGACCATTTGAGCTATCTTTTCAGCTTCTAATATCCCGTCAGGGTTTACAGGAATACCTCCTAATCCTGGGTTCTTTTGCGCTCTACCGTTGCCGTCTTTAAAAGTGAACTGAAGGGATAAAGATGATTTCTTAGCAACTATAGTTGCTCTCTTCCCTTGTCTGCCTATTTGCTTAAGCCTTCCGTTAGCTTCATCTACTAATCGCTTGATGTGGTAACCACCATCGTTAGTATGCTGCTTTGATACTAGTTCCGTCATTCCGTAATTGTTCCTTATCTTGCAAAGTGTAATACGAGTGTAGAGCAATTAAATCGCATTAATAAAAGGATACTATATTTATAGGAATATTTTTAAAAACTAAAGCCACAGCCTTCTTAGTAACCAGTAATGGGTAATTCAGTAATTATTTTATTCGGGATCGGTAATGATATAGGTGGATTCTACCTGGCGATCGCTTTGAGGTGTAGCAATAAAACGTTCTTCGTCAATTAAATAGGTTAGGGTTTCAGCTCGCATACTGTTGCCTTCTTGTATTACATAAACATCTCCTGTTAAAACTAAACGACGTTCGCGACTATAGTACTGAGCTTGAGCAGCAGTAGCCTGAATTTGTCGAGCAGGATACTTGATTTTAACGTTGCCTCTAGCGGTAATAATCCCCGTCTGGGAATTTGATTCTTGAACATCTGATTGCAGCGTAATTTGCCCCTGTTTGGTTGGGGATTGCGCTAATAAAGCTGACGGTATTAAATTAACAATAATGCTACTTACTATAATAATTCCTAGTAATTTTAGCGATCGCTTTGGTGATAATAAACTAGAAAACATAAATAAAGAAAAGTTGTTTAGGCTGAGTAATTGTAATGGGTGATAATTAAGTATCGATATTAACAATTCCTCAGACGCTTCTTCTTTTCAAGAAGTTGCATCAAAGCTTGGTGCATTACTATCGCTAGTCTGAATTTACTTTAAAAGACAGCAGCATCTTAATTAATTTCTGGTTTTGTTGCTTGGTACCTACAGTAATGCGTAACTTGTTACTTAGTCCTGGTAAGTTAAAATAGCGAACTAAAATATTGTTTTCTTTTAAATACTGATAGATTGCTTCTGCTTGATTGTTAGGAGGAGTAGTTAATAAGAAATTGCCTTGAGAATCTCTAACTTTAAAGTCAATCTTTTCTAATTCTTGTTTCAATAAAGCTCGCGATCGCTTAACCTTTTCTATACAGCTATTTTTGTATACTTGGTCTGCCATGGCTGCTGCACCCACCTGAATCGCGATCGCATCTACGTTATAGCTATCTTTTACTTTGAACAAACCTGCTAGTAATTTGGGGTTGGCAATACCAAAACCCAGACGTAAACCCGCCAGGGAATATCCTTTAGACAAAGTACGTAAAATAATTACATTCTCGAATTCTTTGACTAACTCCAAAGCAGAAAAATCGGCAAAATCTACATAAGCCTCATCAATTGCCAACACGCCCGATACTCTACTGGCAAGAGTGCGTAAATCATCTAAAGATACAAGATGACCAGAAGGACTATTAGGAGTAGCAATTAAAGTTACTGCACCTTTTGCCGCTACTAATTTATCTATCGGCAAGTGATAATCTTTGGGATAAGGAACTTCTATCACTTCGGCTGGTTGAATCGCTGAGAGGGTGCGATAAAGTACATAGGAGGGCATCGGATAAACCACCTTACGTTCTGTTCCCCCCGCACAAGAACGAATCAAGATGTTTAATAAGTCGTCGCTACCATTAGTAACAATTATCCAGTCCGTAGGTAGGTCTAGTGTTTGACTGACTGCCTTGCAAAAATCTCTAGAGTAGGGATCGGGATAGCGTCGCAGCCATTCACTATCTAGATTTCTCAATACTTCTAGTGCATTAGGGGATGGAGGATAAGGATTTTCATTAGTGTTGAGTTTGATAATGGGCGTACCTGGGGCTGGTTGTTCCCCAGGTATATAGCCTTGCATTTTCGCGATCGCCGGGCGAAAGTAATTCATTTAAGTTCAATTATCAGTTATCGTCCTATTTTCTTGCTTCTATTTAATTATTAGTTATGAGATGTTTTTCTTAGCCATTAAAACTGATTTAAAAAACGTAGGTCACTATTGTACAAACGACGAATATCGTCAATTTGATGCAAGACCATGGCAAACCTTTCGACGCCAAAACCTGCTGCAAAGCCTGTATAGATTTCAGGGTCGTAACCAACTGCTTTGAGTACGTTGGGGTCAACCATGCCACAGCCCATTACCTCTAACCATTTGCCTTTCCACTGCACATCGACTTCTGCAGAAGGTTCGGTGAAAGGAAAATAACTAGTGCGAAACTGTACGGGGAGGTCATCGCCAAACATCCGCTGCAAAAATTCTTTGATTGTACCTTTGAGGTCGGTAAATTTAAGTCCTCGATCTATCGCTAGAATTTCTACCTGATTAAATACCGCCGAGTGAGTTGCATCTACTGTATCGCGACGATATACCCGACCAGGGGCAATAATTCTCATGGGAGGTTCGTTGTTTTCCATGTAGCGAATCTGTACCGAGGAAGTATGGGTGCGGAGTAAATGACCCCCTGGTAAGTAAAAAGTATCCTGCATATCTCTGGCGGGATGATCTGGGGGAGTATTAAGAGCCTCAAAATTATAATAATCCGTTTCAATCTGCGGTCCTGTTGCTACGGTATAACCCAAACCCACAAAAATATCCAAGACGCGATCAATCACTCCATTTAAAGGATGAACTCGACCTAGGGGGCGATTGACCCCAGGCATAGTTACATCAAGAGCTTCTGCTTTAATTTGAGCTTCAATTTTAGCTTGTTGGAGATCTTGTTTGCGTTGTTCGAGCTTAGTTTGGACTTCTTCTTTAACTACATTAGCCTGAGAACCCACTGCGGGTCGCTCTTGGGCAGATAGTTTGCCCATGCCCCGCAAAATTTGGGATAGCTCACCTTTTTTACCGAGATACTTAACTCTTAGCTGCTCTAGTTCTTCTAGGCTATCGGTTTGTGCGATCGCATTAACAGCGACAGTATTTAATTCTTGTAGTTGTTCTAAAAGAGAATTAGTAGTCATTCAGGATAAGTAGCAATGAGGATCGAGCGTTCAAGGTCGAATATAGACCTAAACAATAATATAACGAATCAGAGATCGACAACATCTGAATCGGCAAAACCATAAAAAGCAACACTTTCCAAATCTGCTTTCACCACTCCGTAGACTATTTTGCTTTGCTAATAAGGAAAATTTAGAACTAACCTTGTTTAGAACTACCTAAAAACAAAAAATTCTCACCTTTCAATATAGAGGTGAGAATTATTAAAAGCGTACGTAACATCAGTTATTAATAATGATTTCCTACCTTGCGGTGATGAACTGCTGTTAAACCATCAGGATTGGAAACTCGACCTAAATCGACTTTACTGTATACAATCCAGTGATCGCTACATTCCATACGACTAGACACTTCACATTCTAAATATGCCAAAGCATCACTCAAGATTGGCGAACCATTATTAGCAGTTTGAGTATTGATACCTGCAAAGCGATCGCCACCTGGTTTAAATCGCTTCAGGAAGTGCTTCATGAGACTTTGATATTTCCCCTCTTCAAGAATATTCAAAATAAAGCGATCGCCTACCTGCATTAATGATTCAATCGCCCGATCCTTAGCTACTGCGATCGTTAATCCAGGTGGCTCAAAACTTGCTTGTGACACCCAAGAAGCTAACATCGCACTGCTGACGTCGCCTTTAGTTGCCGTAATAATATACAGACCTCCACTCAAACGACCCATCGCTTTATCAAGGTCGCTATCGAGAGACTTCATTTGTTTGACTAAGTCTTTACGAGTGAGGAATTGACCTAAATCAGTCCCAGACTCCTCACATACTTGATAATCAGCTTCGGTCGGAGTATCTTTGAGTTTAATTACAGGAAATCCTGGTTTCAAGCCTGTCTCGCGAAATTTAGTCATTAACGGGTCGATCGGTTCGTCATGATCTCCATAGGATTCAAACATCCCAATCAATTGCTTTTCTTTAGCAGCAGCCAAAACTGTACCCATGTTAGTGACAATATCTTCTTGCTTGCTATCACTAGGAGGCATCCCCAAAACGATACCCATAGAGCGATTAACTATTTCGTGGACTTCCGTGCTATCGGCAGAACGCAAATCGACCATTTCTACAGCCACGCCAGTTTTAGTAATTCCTTTAGCTACAGCTTGACTCAGGCGATCGCTATAGCCATAATCGGAAATATAAAATACTGCAACGCTTTTATCAGCCTTACTTTGGGACTCACTCCATCTACGATAGCGGTCTAATAGTTCGTTGAGATTATGACGCAATAATGGACCATGTCCGTTAGCTACGATCTCAATTTCTCCTAGCTTGTCCATCCGCTTCATGGCAGAAAGTACCGAACGAGCATTAGGCCCCATCAAGCAGTCATAATAAAAACGATAGTCTTTTTCGATCGCCTTGAGATCTTCATCAAAGGTAGCATCAGAACAATAGTGCATCCCAAAAGCATCGCAGGTAAATAAGATACCCGTCTTGTGGTCATAACTAAAAATTGTATCTGGCCAATGTAAATTGGGTGCATTGACAAACTCTATTACATGACCCTGACCCAAATCTATTTGTTCGCCGTTTTTAATAACTTGGGTTTCAAAAGGTTGATGTACCAAATCTTTTAAAAACTTAATCGCCATTTTGGCAGCAACTACCGTAGCTTGAGGTGCTAGTTCAAGAAAGTCTTTGACTAAACCACTATGATCGGGTTCGGTATGGCTAATAATTAAGTAGTCAATCTCTGTCGGGTCGATTAAACCTTTTAATGTATCTAAATATAAGGCGCGAAACTTAGCATGAGAAGTATCGACTAAAGCTGTTTTGTCGCCACGAATTAAATAAGAATTATAGGTTGTACCGTTTTGCAAACCAAACTCAATATCAAAGCGATCGCGATCCCAATCTAAAGAACGAATCGCTGTCGTATCGGCAGTTATAGCATCGGTTTGAATAGTTAACCTTGGTTGGGTTTTGATTGGTGTTGCGACCATAGCCCTCTTTTAAGTTTTATTGATTTTTTTGACTCTATTCTTTATTATAAAAGCTGTTAGCTATTGCCTCTTCGCTTTTAGCTTTAAATTCCTGATTGAGCAAATAACAAAATCTAAATATACTAATACGTCTAATGTGAATTAAACCATTTGTTTAAACACAACGCGATCGCGACCTTGTTTTTTGGCTTCATAAAGTGCTTGATCCGCAGCTTGTAGCAGTTGTTCTTCGGTATAGCTAAAATCAGGAACAACCGAACTAACCCCCAAACTAAGGGAAACGCGATCGCTAACCACAGAATGAGGGTGAGGTATCTTAAGTTTTTCAATTTGCCGACGAATTTTTTCGGCCACTAGCAAAGCATTTTTAGCTTCTGTTCGCGGTAAAATTATGGCAAATTCTTCTCCGCCATAGCGAGCAACTAAATCGCCAGAACGATGTACTGTTTTGGATATCTTTTGAGCTACTTGTGTCAGACAAACATCTCCAGCTTGATGACCCAAATAATCGTTGTAAAATTTAAAATAATCAATATCGCACAAAATAAAACTTAGAGGATAGTGTTCTCTTTGTCCTCTTTTCCATTCTTTAGTTAAAATTTCGTCGAGATAACGGCGATTTGCTATATTTGTTAAGCTATCTAAAGTAGCTAGTTTACTAAGCTTTTGATTTAGCTTCAAAAGTTTGATTTCAGCAGATTGCCGTTCTTGTACTTCTTTGGCTAACTGTTGGTTTTTTGTTTTTAGTTCCTTCTGTACATAGTAAAATTTTAATTGATTTTCTATGCGGGCAACCACATCTTCAACTTGAAAAGGCTTAGTAATATAATCATTGCCACCAAGTCCAAAAGCCTGAGTTTTATTTTTAACTTCTTTTAAAACACTAATAAAAATAACTGGAATATCTTTGGTAAGCTTGTGTTTTTTTAGTACCTGACACACGGTAAAGCCATCCATTTCAGGCATATTAATATCCAGCAAAATTACATTAGGACGAATTTTTTTGGCTAATTTAATAGCTAATTTTCCCTGATTACTGATGCTGGTTTTAAATCCGTGTAAATTGCAAATTGTTGACAATAAGTCTAAATTGTCTATTCGATCATCGACTATTAGAATCTTAGCGTTGCGGTATGGCGATTGTTTTAACTGTAACATCGAGCGGGTAATCTATTAAATAACCGTTTAAATTAATTACTGTAATCATATTTTAGAACAATAATTTCAATCCAATCTATATTCCAACTTTAGGGATTTTCTAGTTAAAACTTATATACGATTACGTAGGACTTATATACGATTACGTAAGACCGAGTTGTGAGATTATAGAGAAATATATCTATAATTATTATCATCACTATTATGGATTTATTTTAATATCTCCATAAACTTCTTAATTAATCTATTTTGATTAATTTAAATTCAGATGAGCGACAATTCAATTTCACCAAAAACAACAACTGATTTTGGTGCTGTAACGCAACGAACGGTAATGTTGATCGATGATTCAGAAATAGATCGAGCCGTATACCGACGCTACTTACAAGCCGATACTACAGATCAATATACTATTGTTGAAGCGGAAACAGGAGAAGCAGCTTTTGAGGATTATACTCAATATCAACCCGATCTAATCTTACTCGACTATTTACTACCAGATATTACTGGTTTAGAGTGGCTGTCTCAACTTCAGCAACAAAATACTCTTATTTGCCCAGCGATCGCTTTAACTGGACAAGGAGACGAAAATATAGCGGTGCAGTTTATTAAAATAGGAGCTACAGATTATTTAGTTAAAGGCGAAATGACGGCGGAAAAATTGAAGCTTGCCATCAATAAAGCGCTACATTTTAGACAAATGGAGCAAACAAATGAAGATTTAATTGCTCAATTGACAGCTCAAAATCAAAAATTAAGACACAGCAATCAGCTATATCGAACAGAAATCAATAAAAATAAAAGATTACAAGAAATTATTACCAATGTTCCAGTAGTTGTATACGCCAAAGATGTCGATGCTACCACCAAACAAACGGGAAAACTTTGGTTAGTCAATCAAGAATTTCAAAAAATATTTGCTCTAACCGAAGCTGAGGCAATCGGCAAAACAGATCTCCAGCTATTTCCGTCTCATATAGCTAATAATATTGCAGAATCCGATCGCCTGGTGATTGAGAACAAAAAACCTTTAAGTATTGGCGAAAATGTGTATCATGCCGATGGCAACTTGCATACTTATTTGTCTTTGAAATTTCCTTTAGTAAATGAAGTTGGGCAAGTTACTTCTATTGTGAACGTAGCTAACAATATTAGCGAAATTAAACAGGCTCAAACTCAACTCTTTAAGAGTGAAACTAAATTCCGTAATACCTTTGAACAGGCTACGGTGGGTATAGCTCACGTAGCGATCGATGGCAGATGGCTGAGGGTAAATCAAAAGTTATGTCAGATTATCAATTACACCAAAGAAGAATTATTACTCAAAACCTTTCAAGATATTACTCATCGAGATGATCTAAACAAAGATATAGAATATGTTCATCAAATATTAAATGGGAAAATTCAAACTTATTCGATAGAGAAACGCTACATTCGCAAAAACGGGTCACCTATTTGGATCGAGCTTACAGTTTCTTTAGTCAGAGACACTAATGGTCAACCTGACTATTTTATTTCAGTAATCAAAGATATTGACGATCGCAAAAATTTAGAATTTACTTTACAAAAATCTTTGAAACGTTTATCCAACCTACGTCAAATAGATCAAGCAATTTTAGCAGTAGCTAAACCTCAAGAGATCGCGCAAACAGCGATCGATAATATTCAAAATCTTTTACCCTGTCAGCGTATATCTATTTTTACCTTCGATTGGGAGCAAGCGACTGCAACTATTTTGGCTACTACAGATGGGTCGACTAAATTACTAGGAAATGGATTCCAAGTTTCTCTCTGGGTATGGCAAAAACTAATCGATAGATGGCAGCATAGTCATGAATCAGATAACTTTCTGACCGCTTGTTTGAGTCAACTATCTTTACCATCCCAATTAGAAGAATTTTTCAAGACAAATCAATTAAATAACTTTATTGTTTTTCCCTTCAAGTCTCAAGGAAATTTATTCGGAATTTTAAAACTATGGATCGAAGACATCGAAGCCATAACTACCGAAGACTTGATCATGGTCAAAGAAATAAGCGGTCAAATCGCGATCGCTCTAGTACAGGCTAGTCTATACAAGCAGACCCAAAATTATGCTTTAGAGTTAGAAACAAGAGTAGCCGAGCGTACTGCTCAACTCGAAGAAATCAACCAGCAACTTAAAGCTTTTACCTATTCTATTTCTCACGATCTTAAAGCACCTTTACGAGCTATTCAGGGATTTGCAACAGCACTACAAGAAGATTATGCAGACTTGTTAGACGATTTGGGGCAAGAATATACTTCTCGGCTAATTGCTGCAGCACGACAAATGACTCAGTTAATCGAAGATTTACTAGCATACAGTCGTTTATCTCGCGTGGAGATACAGCTACAGCCAATCGATCTTTCAACAGTAGTCGATTTAGCTATAGAACAATTGAAACCAGAAATAGAGCGAACTCAGGCAGATATTAATGTAGATGTCGAACCATTATCTACTATGATGGGCAATCAAACTATTCTTGTTCAGATCGTTAGTAATTTGTTAGCCAATGCTATTAAGTTCGTATCTACTTCAGTTTGTCCGCGAGTATCTATTAGAACAGAAAATATAATAGATAACGCAACAGATTCATCAACAAAGACGATCCGTCTTTGGGTAGAAGATAATGGCATTGGTATTAACCCAGAACATCAACAACGTATTTTCCAGGTTTTTGAACGATTACATGGAAATGAAGCTTACCCTGGTACGGGTATTGGTTTGGCAATTGTGAAAAAAGGCATCGAGCGTCTAGAAGGTAGTTTTGGTGTGATATCTGAATCTGGAAATGGTAGTCGTTTTTGGATTGAAGGTAAAAATTAATTAAAGAAATATTTTAAGTAAACCAAAATCGTCAGGCATAGCAATCCAAACTTATATTTGTACGGCTATATTTTTTGCTCGCGCTATCCTAGAAAAATCTTTAATTTGGCATAGATCCCATGAAAACCGCCTGGTCAACTATTATGCTTGCAAAGCCACAGATACTTCAGTGGTCGAAAGGTAGCTATCTTTATCGTTTGGTTGGTTGGTTGTCTGACTGGCGACGGGGGAGTTGGTTACTACAATATGCAGAAGCGATCGCAGCTTGCTTAATCGGTATTATTTTTATACTGGCACCTTTTGTCTCCACTTCTTTAATTGGTTTGTTATTAATTGCTGCTGCTGCTTACTGGGCATTGATTACTGTTTCCTCCCCCAAAAAAGTCGATATTACCCCAGTACATATTGTGGTTTTTTGCTACTGGTGTGTGGCGACAGTGGCTACCGCTTTTTCTCCAGTTAAATCCGCAGCCTTTAATGGTTGGGTAACTTTGACTTTATATTTAATTTTATTTGCCTTAGCTGCCCAAATATTGCGATCTCCAAAACTTTGTAACTGGATTATCACCAGCTATTTATTGACTTCTCTGGTAGTCAGTACTTATGGGGTGCGTCAAGAGTTTTTTGGGGTACAGCAGCTAGCGACATGGAACGATCCGAATTCTGCTTTAGCTAACGATACTAGAGTATATAGCTATTTGGGTAATCCTAATTTGCTAGGGGGATACCTCTTACCTGCGATCGCCCTTAGTATCGCTGCGGTGTTTGTCTGGCGCGGTTGGATTCAAAAAACTTTGGCAGTAATTATGGCAATGATCAATTCTGCCTGTTTGTACTTTACCGATAGTCGCGGTGCGTGGTTGGCAATGGCAGTATTAGTCGGTGCATTACTACTATTATTTTACTTTTGGTGGCAGAAATATTTACCCCACTTCTGGCAAGTATGGCTACTACCCTTGGTGTTTGGTAGTTTGGCAGGGTTATTTATTGTCGCATTTATCTCTGTTGAACCTTTAAGAATTAGGCTTTTGAGCATTTTTGCAGGTAGAGAAGATAGTAGTAATAATTTTCGCATCAACGTTTGGGAAGCCTGTTTTAAAATTATCAAAGACTATCCTCTAATTGGTATTGGCCCTGGAAATGATGCCTTTAATCAAATCTATCCCCGCTACATGAACTCGCGCTATCCTGCCCTCAGCGCCTATTCAGTGTACTTAGAACACATTGTCGAAATGGGCTATATTGGCTTTGGCTGTTTTTTATGGTTAATTACCGTCACCATCAATCATGGAGTTAGGCAGCTTACTCGCCTACGTCAGAATAAAAATAGAAGAGGAATCTATCTCATTGCGGCGATCGCTGCAACCGCCAGTTTGGGTTTTCACGGTTTTGTTGATACTGTTTGGTATCGTCCTCAGATCAATATTATCTGGTGGTTAATGTTAGCAATCATCGCTAGTTTCTATGACGATTATCGTTTTTATAACTCGCTTTGATTGATTTTTTGAATGATTGTTTAGTATCAGATTTTTAGGTCTGATTGAAGATTTCTAGATCGAGAAAACCCGTCTTAATTACCGTAACAACCGTATATCAATATTTATAGCCAGTGGAAACTACGAAAATAGTAGTGTAGTAATCCCTTATAGTGCAGTCGGACAAATTTCGAGATAATGAAATTAGCAAGAAGTCCCATCAATTAATAATTGAAAATTGATCGAGTCAATAGTGACTTCAAAAATGTTGTTTAAACTACCTTGGGAATGAAAACTAAATCCATTTCACAAACTGCTTACGATACTTTTACGAATTATCTTAAATCTGGAAAAGTCCAACAGGTAATTATCAGATCGAGCAAAATTGAATATCAATTAAAGTCAGAATTTGGCGGTCAACGTTATCAAACTTCCATAACTCAACCCCAACAAGATTTAGTTAAATTACTCAAGAGTTACAACGTTAATTTCAATATCGTCAACGACAATTCCGACTCTACTAATAGTCTCATTGCGATGTTGCTTTCTTCGGGATTACTGATCGGTGCGTTAGCCTGGATTGCCAAATTTTCCACGGAAAATGGTGGTATGGGGATCGGTATGGGCATGGGGAAAAGTAAAGCTAGAGTTTATCAAAATGGCAAAACTGGCATTACTTTCGCAGATGTAGCAGGGGTAGATGAAGCCAAGCAAGAGTTACAAGAAGTTGTCGATTTTCTGCAAAATGGTGATAAATACCGTCGCATTGGCGCAAAAATTCCTAAGGGTATTTTGTTAGTGGGTCCTCCTGGGACGGGTAAAACCTTGCTAGCTAAGGCAGTAGCAGGAGAAGCGGGCGTACCTTTTTTAAGTATGTCTGGTTCGGAATTTGTCGAACTATACGTCGGTGTAGGTGCATCGAGAGTTAGAGATCTCTTTAACAAAGCTAAGGGTCAAGCACCCTGTATTATTTTTATCGATGAATTAGATGCGATCGGCAAATCTCGCGGTAATAACCCCAACGGTGGTAATGACGAAAGAGAACAAACTTTAAATCAACTCCTGACAGAAATGGATGGCTTTGATGGTAACGCAGGAGTAATTTTAATCGCTGCAACTAACCGTCCTGAAATTTTGGACCCTGCTTTACGTCGTCCTGGTCGATTTGACCGTCAAGTATTGGTAGATCGTCCCGATAAGAGTGGCAGATTAGAAATCCTTGAGGTTCATAGTCGTCAGGTAATGTTGGGAGAAAATGTTGACCTTAGCGTTATTGCTACCCAAACCGCTGGTTTTGCTGGGGCAGATCTGGCTAACCTCGTTAACGAAGCTGCCTTACTCGCTGCCCGTAATAACCGTCAAGCAGTGTTAATGGCAGACTTTAATGAAGCCATCGAAAGAGTTATTGCAGGACTAGCCAAGCGATCGCGTATCCTTTCGCCTTTAGAACGTCAAACCGTAGCCTATCACGAGGTAGGTCATGCTTTGGTAGGGGCGTTGATGCCTGGAGGCAACAAGGTATCGAAAATTTCTATTGTTCCTAGAGGACTGGGGGCGTTAGGCTATACCATGCAAACCCCAGAAGAGGATCGTTTTCTAATGTTGGAAGACGAACTACGAGGAAAAATTGCTACTTTACTAGGGGGAAGGGCAGCAGAGAAAATCATCTTTGATAAAGTCTCTACTGGGGCTAGCGATGATATTCAAAAGGCAACCGAACTTGCAGAAAAAGCGATAACTCAATACGGTATGAGTAAAGATTTGGGACCGATTGCCTTTGCTAAAAATAACGCTCAATTTCTCGAAGGGACTACCTCTAGACGCGCTGTAAGTGGTGAAGTTACAGCCGAGATAGATCGCCTAGTCAAACAAAACATTGATCGCGCTTATCAAGTAGCCGAGAAAATCTTAAAACTGAATCGCGGTTTATTAGAGTCAACCACTCAAACTTTACTAAAACAAGAAGTCTTAGAAGGCAAACAATTACAAACTATTTTAGCTCAAGCAAAAGCCCCAGAAGATTTACAGCAGTTTTTAGCAGGATAATTGGTCAGATTTAACCGCTTCGCGGTAGTTATTAGTTATTAGTTTTTGATAGCGATCGCGTAAAATATCTATAGCATCGCCTAATTTTGCTGCTGATGGCGATCTAGCCAAATTTGCTGCTGTGGTAAGGGTAAAGGTATTCCTGCTGTTTCAAAGGCATTTTTAATGCGACGGCGAAACTCACGAGAAACTTCCCATTGTTTGAGGGGTTCGGTTTTAAACCAAAGTCGCACTACAAATCCTCGATCGCTAAAATCTTCAACTCCTAATATTTGTGGTGGTTCAAGAATTTTGGCACGGCAGTCACAATCTTGATACATTTGGCTTGCTACCTGATCGATAATTGCGATCGCCATGTCTGCATTAGTTTGATAGGCGAAAGGAATTTTTAGATCCGATCTCGACCAACCATTAGAATGATTGGCAACTAAAGTAATCTCACTATTGGGAATCGTAATTAATCTCCCCTCTCCATCTCGTAGTTGAGTAATACGTAAGCTCAAATTTTCGACCATTCCCCCAACTTCGCCAATAGTAACCACATCCCCTACTGCATATTGATCTTCAAAGATAATTAACAAACCATTAATGGTGTCTTTGATCAAATTCTGGGAGGCAAAAGAAAAGGCTAAACCCAAAACCCCCGCACCAGCTAAAAAGGGAGTAATGTTTAAGCCCAAGATGGATAAGGCAACAAAAGTTCCCACTGCAATCCATAAAAAAGTTACAATCCCGCGAACTAGACGAGAAAAAGTATTGACTCTTACCTGGAGTCTACGAGTAGTGTCGGGTAAAAAAACATAGCTATTAGTAAAAGTATTGTTAGAGATAGCGGTATTGATTCTGGCGATCGCAGCATAGCTTAAGCGAATCAAAATGTAGCAAATTGAAATAACTATGATTAACCGTAAAGGAATTCTCAACAGGGTGACGATCCACAGTTGTAAAAGACGAGTTTGAGGAAATAAACCCAATATTAATAAACTTCCTCCCAGCCAAACTGTAGCTTGAACTAGTTGTAGTAGTCGATACTGTACTTCTTTAAGATTTAATTTTTTACGCTGTTCTAAATCCTTTGCTAAAGAAGACTCAATCTTGATCTTAGAAGCAAAATTAGCCTTATCTTGGCGTAAGCGTTTGAGCCAAGTAAATATTAGCCAACTAGATAGCATCATGATCAAAAAAATACTGAATGCTATTTTACTTTGTTTGATTAAAAAAGGAGCTTGTCTTTCTCGTTTGACCTGTTGAAAACCATCTTCAATCTGGTAGACAATTTGTTGAGCATGGTGTTCTAATTTCACCCCGCGAATACTAGCATCGCGATTGCTGAGAGTCAGCACGGGGAATTCTTGTTCTTTGATCTGTACGTAAATACTTTGTTGATTATTGTCAGCCTGGTGAAAAACTTTCAGATTATAATTATCATTTTGCAAATATATTTTTCTAATATCCGCTAATCGTTCTTCAGTGTATTTAATACGCTGTGCCAAGCTAGATTTTTGCTCGGAAAGCTCAAAGATGCAACGACCATCAAGACGCACACAAGCTGAGGTTACCGAATCGGTTAAATTACGATCAAGCTTAAAAGTTTCTAGATTGATTTTTGGTAGTAATGGTAACTGCGATCTAACGGGACTAGTAAAAATGACCGTCAGCATTATTGCGATCGCCATAACCCAAAGAAAAAAGTATTTTCTAACCATATTGTCCAACTTAAGCCTCAGCAGCATCTAGCATTACGTATTAAGGTCGGGACACTTTAAATTAATTGCTATCTATTACCTATTACCGATTAACTATTAATTATGAGCTAATAACTAATCTGTCCCAACACAACTTTGTACGGCTATATTATGGGCGATAAAATGATTAACTGGCATTCCCCAATTAACTACTAATTGTTTTTAATATTTCTAGGTGTTTTTGCAATGGTGCAATAGTATTAGCTGCGATCGCACCACTGGCAGCCACTGCAGGAATACCAATACCAGGAAAAGTAGAATCCCCACAGCATAGTAAACCAGACAGGGGTGTAGTAGAGCCAGGAAAGAGGGCTTGACCTGCTTGATGGGCAGGGCCATAGGTGCCGTGATGACGACGTAGATAGCGTTGATGAGTTAAAGGAGTACCAATAAGAGTAAATTCGGTGCGAGCGCGAATATCGGGAATTACTCGCTCTAAACCCTGCCACATTATTTCTGCACGCTCTTGTTTTTGTTGTTTATATGCCTCACTACGACGATCCATTCCCGCCCAAAGTTGATAAGGTTCGTTACCAGGGGTATAAACATGAATAGCGTGTTTCCCTGGGGGTGCAAGAGTAGGATCTAAAACCGAAGGAATCGACATTACTACGACGTTTTGTGGTGCGCTTACACCTTGCTCCCAATCATTAACCACGATGTAGTGACATTTGAGATTTTCTAAACCAGTAGCATCTATTCCTAAATGCAGGTGCATAAAGCTTTCGCATTCGGGGGTTTGTTCTCTTTCTTTAACAAAACTTTTGGGCAATACCCCTTCAGGAATTAAAGATAATGTATCCCACACCGAGGCATTAGAAACCACTGCTTGACTCGCTCTAATTTCTTCTCCGCTACGCAAACGCACCCCAACAGCTTGGTTTTGTTCTACCAATACCCGTTCGACATGGGCATTATAAATAATTTCGCCACCTCGTTTAGTCAATCCCCGTAGCAAGGCGTCAACAATTGCTCCACTACCTCCAATCGGATAATCTAGCTCAACTCCTGGCTTGTACCATTCGGCAAACATAAACGCCATTTCTGCCCCGACTGTACCGCTAGCGGGCAACCCTGAGAGTAAAAAGCTGAGTAAGTCCATCCAGTTGCGAATAAAGGGATCGCTGACAATTCCATCCATAATTTTGCTAAATGAACCAGTCATTCGCCAAATATTAGGCAAATGCCTTAAGGTATTAGGTAAATATTGACCCATACTAATAGCAGCCCCCAAATCAAAACGCATTGCCAAAGAGGGTAAGGCATTAACCGCTTCTGCTAAAGGTTTCATCTCCGTCTGCAATTTGCGCCATTGAGTTACTGCTGCTTCCCCGCGTAATTCCTTTAAGATTTCTGCAAAATGATCTGCCCCGACATAGGCATCAAAATCGCCTTCTGGCAGACGACAACCCCAAACATTATAATTAGCCCAGTCAAGATCTTCTTCAATGGCATCTAACACCTGTCGCAAAGGATTGTTGGTCGGACTAGAAGACAAACCAGAGTATAAAGAAGGTCCCGAATCAAACTTATAACCATCCCGTTCAAAACTATGGGCAGCCCCGCCAGCTATCGAGTGACTTTCGCACACCGTTACTCGATAGCCATACTTAGCCAGTAGAGCAGCACAACACAACCCGCCAATACCGCTACCAATTACTACTACATCTACTGTTTTACTACTCATAAATTAATTTTTAACTTTTGATTTTTGGAGGTGAGCAACAAGCTATTAATCAAAATGCTAATTGGTTTGGATTATTCTTGCCCACCCTACGGGCTGCGGACAACCAAGTATTTAAAAAAGCGATCGCTCACTATTTGTTTAACGTTTGTTAACAAACTTGTTAAGCAGTATTTCAACTTTTAGCGAATCAGGCTATGGGATGAAAATCGGGCAGAACATCGTGATACTATCCATTTTTAGTAGGCGGACAAAAAGGTAAGTGAACCTCCTAGATAGATGAGTCACTTTTGTCCACAACATCAAAAAAGATTTATTAAAGATAATAGGAGAAAAACTTTGGGATTAAAGGTAGCCGTTGTCGGTTCTGGACCAGCAGGGTCATCAGCAGCAGAGGTTTTAGCCAAAGCAGGTATTGAAACTTATTTATTTGAACGTAAGCTGGACAATGCCAAGCCTTGCGGTGGTGCAATTCCCTTGTGTATGGTTGATGAATTTGATTTACCTCAAAAAATCATCGATCGCCAAGTCAAAAAGATGAAGATGATTTCTCCATCCAATAGAGAAGTGAATATTGGTTCTACTCTCAAAAATGGCGAATACATCGGTATGTGTCGTCGTGAAGTATTAGATGGTTTCCTCCGTAACCGTGCAGCTGAGTTGGGTGCAAACCTGATCAACGGTACTGTCTATCAATTAGACATTCCTGATAGCGACAACGGACTTTACACTCTCCACTACGCAGATCATTCTAATGGTGCAGTAAAAGGAGAGATGAAAACTCTCAAAGTAGATCTAGTAATTGGTGCTGATGGTGCTAACTCTAGAATTGCCAAAGCAATTGATGCGGGTGATTACAATTATGCGATCGCTTTCCAAGAACGTATTCGTTTGCCCGAAGATAAAATGGCATATTACGAAGATCTAGCAGAAATGTACGTCGGTAACGATGTTTCTACAGACTTCTATGCTTGGGTATTCCCCAAATTCGACCACGTAGCAGTCGGTACGGGAACTATGAAAGTGAACCAAGCCGATATTAAAAAATTACAGGCTGGTATTCGCAAACGTGCTGCTAAACGACTAGAAGGTGGCGAAATCATCAAAGTCGAAGCCCACCCCATCCCCGAACATCCCCGTCCTCGTCCTATTCGTGGCAGAGTAGTACTAGTAGGTGATGCTTTAGGTACAGTAACCAAATCTTCTGGTGAAGGTATTTACTTTGCAGCTAAATCTGGTCGGATGTGCGCCGAAAAAATTGTTGAGGCTTCTCAAAATGGGCTAAAAGTTCCTACAGAACAAGACCTTAAAGACTTTATGAAGCGTTGGAATAAAGAATACGGTGCAACCTATCTCGTATTAGATATTTTGCAACGAGTTTTTTACCGCAGTGATGCCACTCGCGAAGCATTTGTCGAAATGTGCGACGATATTGACGTACAAAAAATGACTTTTGATAGCTATCTCTACAAAACTGTAGTTCCTGCTAATCCTTTAACTCAAATGAAGGTAACAGCAAAAACTCTTGCTAGTTTACTAAGAGGTAATGCTTTAGCACCCTAATCAATAATCAATAATTAATAATTGATACGGCATCAGATTTTATTATCTGGTGCTTTTTTTGTACCAATATGATCGCTATACTTAAAATTTTGGCGTTGGTGAATCAAGGTATGATTTCATAACGGTGGTTGTTGAACAGATAAACTAAAAAGCGTCGAGACCCCGCGTCGCCGTTAGGCGCAAGGGAACGCTCGACAAGACAGCTAAGAGCTAAGAGCTACGAATAGAAACATTCTGTACGTCATACATCAAATCACCAACGCCAAAATTTATAGTCATTCTAAATAGAAACCATAGGAAAAAATGTACTGTTTCTTGTTTCCTATTCCCTATTCCCTAAAATCAATAAATTTTGTACCTCACGTAAATGATAACCGCTATAGTACTTAGAAAATTTAGTATAATTGATTATGATATTTATCAAGTAGATGTAAATAAATTTAAAAAGCTCTCAAAAAACACTATGGTTTTGTCTGTTAAATCAATTAATCAATTGATAGAGTTGTTTAGAAAATAAAATTTGGAAATAATAAATCTTGGCTACTGTCAATCAGCAGACTTAACAGTAATCACTCTTATGTCTTTGGTCTTGGTTCAGATAGCCCTTTTAAAAACTAACTCTAATTTTAAATACGTGATTAATGGTTAGGTGATAATTATTTAGTTAATTAGATCTGCCGCTCTGTAACAGCAAAAATCTTGCAATTTAGCCTAGAGGTGTAAATTAGTGATTGCAATTCCTATTCCTTGGAATAGAAGCAAATGGAGTACCATGAGCTTTACTTCAACTCTTTATCTGTGTCCCGTTCTCGATTTACTCTTAGTTAGCGTACCTCCAGAATGGCAAGCAGAAATACGACTTGGACTACAAGAAGCGTTAGTTAATGCAGCCAAGCATGGTAACAAACTAGATCCTAGTAAAACAATTATTGTGAAATTTACAGTTACTACTAGAGAATATTCTTGGGTAATTGTCGATCAAGGTAGTGGATTTTCCACAGGATGTGGTTCTGTAGATAGCCATTTACAGCAAAGCCTCAACCTACCTGTAGATGAAGCCGAAAATGGTCGAGGTTTCTCTATTTTACATCATGTATTTGACTATGTTCATTGGAATCGGGAAGGAACACAATTAACCTTATCCAAAAAATTAGCCAGAGCTAAAACTAAGTAGTTTTACTTTTTGAGAGATACTCAATCCCAATAATTAAAAAACCAGATTTAAACAGAACAAAGTTTGCTATACTAATAAACGCACTGACAGTGTAATGCGCTTGGGTAGTGCTATTTTCAAGCGTAGTATGGCGACATAGCCAAGTGGTAAGGCCGTGGATTGCAAATCCATTATCCCCCAGTTCGAATCTGGGTGTCGCCTTGGTTTATATTGAAGATAAATATACTTTTTCAATGATCTAAATTAAAGCTCATTGACCCTTCGAAGCATTTTTCCCAAAGCTGAGAAATCTTGCCGATCAAAAATAGATAATATATGAATCAAAAAGTTGTTGATCGTATATTATATATAGTTTCAGTTACGAGAATATATATAAAACAATAAAACCAGAAACACATAACAATATTCCTGGCTAAATAATTAACAGCTAATTTTTGTTGGTCTGATGACGGACTGGGCTTCGTCATCAAACGCAAATCAATACGCCGACTAACCCAGATCCAGATTAAGCTTCCACTTATTATTCTTTTTCCATCACAGTCTCGGCTTTCTGTTCAATCACTTCAGTTTCTGTCTGTTCTTCTTCTACATCATCATCACCAACAGGTTTAGCAGGCAAGACAACTGAAATAGCTGTACGTTCTGGGTCATCAAGAACCGTAGCACCTTCAGGTAAAAGTATTTCGCCTACATGAAGAATGCTACCAATCTCAAAATCAGTTACGTCAATTTCAATTGATTCGGGAATATTTCCAGCAAAACAAGAAATATTCAATTCAGTCATAATTTGTTCGACAATACCGCCCTCTTTAGTACCTGCAGCATTCCCTGTCAAGATAACTGGCACAACAATTTCTACCGTTTGCTTGGCAGAAACAGTAAAGAAACTAACGTGGTTCAAAGTCCTTTTCCAAGGGTGAGACTGTACTTCTCTAATCAAAGCTTTACCTTTCCAAGATTGATCAGGAATTGTCAGATCGATTAGAGTATTATTAATTGCTGCTTGTCTTAAGAGCATTTGAGCTTCTTTAGCAGGTATGGTTAAGGATAAAGAATTAGCTCCGTCATGTCCATACAAAGCAGCGGGAATTAGTCCTTCACGACGTAATGCTCGTGGTTTACTCCCTTCTGGTCTAGTTTTGCATTCAACTGTAATGTTCATAATTTTCTATGGGCTTGATAGCAACTAAATATGGTTAAAATTTCAACAAATGAGAATTAATGCTTTGCTTGGTGATTTACTCAGATCAAGATTTTACTGTTCCACCCGAATGCCATCGGCATCGAGCAAGGCTCGTTTTGGTCCGTGAATAGGATCTTCAACAATAATTGTCTGATCCCGCCCAGGGCCGACAGATACAATAGCAATAGGCACTTTCATTAACTCCGCCATATACTTGAGATAAGTTAGAGCTTTTTTGGGTAGATCTGAGAGAGAACGACAGTCTGTAGTTGATTCTTGCCAACCCCGAAGAGTTTTATACACTGGTTTGCAATTAGCAAACTGACTGGCATTAGTAGGAAAATGATGGCAAATTTCGCCATCAATTTCATAGGCCACGCAAACTTTGATTTCTTCTAGTTCGTCAAGTACATCTAACTTAGTAATTGCTAAGCAATCTAAGCCATTAATTCGTACTGCATAACGACCAATCACCGCATCAAACCAACCACAGCGACGACGACGACCTGTAGTTGTGCCAAATTCAGCCCCCAAATCCCCCAGCAACTGTCCGACACTGTCATTTAGTTCGGTGGGAAATGGTCCTTCACCAACACGGGTAGTATAGGCTTTTGCCACACCAATCACGCGATCAATAGTAGTTGGTCCAACTCCTGCGCCAACACAAGCTCCACCTGCAATGGGATTAGAAGAAGTAACATAAGGATATGTTCCATGATCCAAATCTAGTAACGTTCCTTGGGCTCCTTCAAACAGGATATTTTTTTTCTCTTGTACTGATTCGTATATTTTAAGAGAACTATCTATCACAAAGGGGCGTAAAAACTCTGCGTATTTTAGATATTGGGCTATTACGTTCTCTGGATCTAAAGGCGGTAAATTATATAGTTTTTCTAAAATTACGTTTTTATATTCGATCGTCCACCCAAGTTGCTTGCGTAAATGTTCGGGATTAATTAAATCTAAAACCCGAATTCCAGTACGTTCTGATTTATCAGCATAGGTAGGACCAATTCCCCTACCAGTCGTCCCAATTTTATGTTCTCCTCGACTTTCTTCCGATGCTTTATCGATCTCGCGATGATAAGGCATCGTAATATGAGCCGTCTGAGATATATGTAAGTTATCTACTGTCACTCCTAAGGCTTTTAGCTGTTCAATTTCTTCAATCAGCACTTGAGGATCGATTACTGTTCCAGAACCGATAATACATTCCGTGCTGGGATATAAAATCCCAGAAGGTATTAAGTGCAATTTGAAAGTTTGTCCAGCTACAACAACGGTATGTCCTGCATTGACCCCCCCTTGGGAGCGTACCACGACATCTGCTGAGCGACTGAGTAGATCGGTTATTTTTCCTTTTCCTTCGTCACCCCATTGGGCTCCGATCACGATAACATTAGCCAAGAGTTTATTTGAAAGCTAAAGTTTACACAAACTATTATTATGGTGATTTGCAGTACACGATGTCAACTGTTATTTGATTAATAAAGTAGAAGATAAAATGGAATTACTGCGACAGGTAAGAATAATTGACCCTAGCCAAAGAATTGATCGCCCTAATGATGTCCTAATTATGGACAATCAAATTCAAGCGATCGCCGATAACATCACTGAATATCCTCCTCAAACACAATTAATTTCAGGAAAAGATTTAGTTTTGGGTACGGGATTAGTAGATTTCTATAGTCACAGTGGCGAGCCAGGAAATGAAACGCGGGAGAATCTTAGCGATTTAATCAATGCTGCTACTGCAGGAGGATTTACCCAAGTGGGAATTTTACCCGATACAACCCCTCCGATAAATAGTAAAGAAGTTTTGAGCGCGCTCAAGTATCAAAACAAGCAGAATCTCCAATTACAGTCATTGTCACCTCAAATACACTTTTGGGGTGCTGCTTCTGTATCTGACAGCGTTAAACAGATGAACCAGTTGGGAGAATTACGAGCTGAAGTAATTGGATTTTGCGATCGCTATAATCTAGGAAATTTAAATTTATTTAAACAACTATTAGAATACGTTCAACCTTGGCAGAAGACGATCGCCGTGGCGCTCGATCGCAATGAGCTAACTGAAAATGGTGTAGTTAGAGAAGGTGCGGCTTCAGTACGTTATGGGATGTCAGGAAATCCTAACTTTTCTGAGTCCGCTGCGATCGCAGCAGTACTAGAAATTGTGGCTCAAATTCCTACCCCTGTACATATTATGCGAGTCTCCACAGCCAGGGGAGTGGAACTAATTGCTGATGCTAAAAGCAGGAATATACCGATTACAGCAAGTACAACCTGGATGCATCTCCTGTGGAATGTAGATGCAGTGGGTAGTTACGATCCTAATTTACGTCTCGAACCACCATTGGGCGCTCAAGCAGATCGAGAAGCATTAATCAATGGTATTAAGGAAGGAACTATAGATGCGATCGCCATCGATCATCAAGCATTTACCTACGAAGAAAAAACCGTTCCCTTCGGTTTAGCACCATCAGGAGTGATTGGTTTAGAAATAGCCTTACCCCTTCTTTGGCAGCAATTAGTTGTAACTCAAGAAATTACAGCCTTAGAACTATGGCAATCCTTAAGTAGTAATCCTTGTCGATGTTGGCAACAACAACCGATTGCTATAGATACTCAAAAAAATGCCCAACTGATTTTATTCGATTCTCAAAAAACTTGGACAGCTAATCGAGATAGTCTCAAATCACCTGCTGCTAATACGCCTTACTATAATCAGCAAATTACAGGCAAAGTAATTAAAGTCCTGAATAATGAACCATAATACAAACCTTGTTACTTTATCAAAAAAAATGGGCATTATAGTTTAGTAATTCCCAAAATTGTAGCCAATTGAATGTCTAATCAGGAAATGGCAGGGATTTTGCAGCAGCAAAACTCTCTTTTAAACCGAGTAGAAGAAGTACTATCAGAAAACCAACGGCTAAGAACCGAATTTCTCGAACTAACAGAAAGAGAAGAGCGTTTTCGGCAAATTGCGGAGAACGTCCGAGAAGTTTTTTTTGTGATTTCAGCCAAAACAGATGAAATACTCTACATCAGTCCAACTTACGAAAAGGTTTGGGGAAGAACCTGTCAAAGTTTGTACGAAGATCCTCAATCTTGGTTGTTTGCCATTCATCCTGAAGACTCTTTTAAAGCATTAGCTACGATTGAAACTCAATTTCGGACAGGGGACGACTTTGAAGAAGAATATCGCATCATTAGACCAGATCAATCAATTTGTTGGGTAAGAGTCAGAGCTTTTCCCGTCAGAGATGTGATGGGAAAAGTAAATCGTTTTGTCGGTATTGCCGAAGATATCACCAAACGTAGAGAAGCTGAAGAAGCTCTTAGAAAAAGCGAAGAACAGTTTCGACTTACTTTTGAAATGGCTCCTATTGGTATGGCAATAAGTACTCTTAAAGGTAAATTCAAGAAAGTTAATCAGGCTTTGTGCGATGCTTTAGGATATTCTCAAGAAGAATTATTAGGGGTTTCTTTTGCAGACATTAGTCATCCTGAAGATTGGGAAATACATCGTAATTTAGAACAAAAGTTAATTGAAGGAGAAGAGTCTAACTTTCAAATTGAAAAACGCTTTATTGCCAAAGATCGGCGTATTGTTGATACTTTACTCAAAGTTTTGGTAGTTAGAGATCCAGATGGTAAACCGCTTCACTTCAACAATCAAATAGTTGACATCACCGACCGTAAATCAATGGAGCAGCAATTACTTCATGATGCTCTCCACGATAGTTTAACAGGACTACCCAACCGAGCTTTGTTTATGGATCGGCTACAACAACAGCTTAAGAGAAGCCAAAGTCAAAGTGGTTACTTGTTTGCTGTTTTATTTCTCGATTTAGATCGCTTTAAAGTAGTCAACGATAGTGTTGGTCACTTGGTAGGAGATAAATTATTAATTGAAATTGGTCGTCGTCTAGAAAAGTCGATCGCGCCAACAGATACAGTAGCGCGTTTGGGAGGGGACGAATTTACAATTTTACTCGAAAATATTGCGAGTAAGTCTGAGGCAACTTTAGTAGCGGAAAGTATTTATCAAACTTTGAGCTTTCCGTTTCAGATTGGGGGTTATGAATTATTTACCACCGCTAGTATTGGGATTGCTCTTTCTTCTGTGGGCTACGAAGAGCCAGAAGATATTATGCGCGATGCCGATCTTACTATGTATAGTGCTAAAGAACAGGGTAAAGCGCGCTATGAAGTTTTTGATAACTCCTTGCGCGATCGCGCTTTACAAAGACTAGAATTAGAAACCGATCTTCGTAGAGCCATCGAACGACAAGAGTTTGAAGTTTATTATCAACCAATTACCTCGTTACAACTAGGTATTTTATCTGGTTTTGAAGCTTTAGTGAGATGGAATCATCCAACCAAAGGACGAATTCAACCAGGAGATTTTATTCCGATTTGTGAAGAAACAGGTTTGATTATTCCTCTGAGTAATTGGTTGCTCAAAGAAGCTTGTAAAACGACTAGGGAATGGCAATTAAAATATCCTGAACATCCAGCGATTAAGATGAGTATTAATCTTTCTGGACAACAGTTTCGAGAGTCTCAGTTGATTGAAAAAGTAGAAAGTGTTTTAGAAGAAACTGGATTAGAAGGAAACTTTCTTAAGCTAGAAATTACTGAAAGCACTTTGATTGATAACTTAGAACAGGTTACCGATATTATTCTTCATCTAAGAAAGAAAGAAATTCAGTTTAGTATTGATGATTTTGGTACGGGATATTCTTCTTTGAGCTATTTACATCGCTTTCCCGTAAATACAATTAAAATTGATCGCTCATTTGTCAGTCAAATGCAGGCAGATGATAATTCAGCTATTGTCAAAGCCATTGTTACTCTGGCTCATATGTTAAATATGGATGTCATCGCAGAAGGCATTGAAACTACCTCTCAATTGGCTCAACTGCGATTATTACAGTGTGAATATGGTCAGGGATTCTTTTTTTCCAAACCTCTAAGCAAAGATCAAGCAGAAGCGTTGATTGCTAGATTACCACAATGGTAATACTACATCAATAATTGCTTCTAAACAACGCCTTAACTGACAAAAACTAAAGACCAAGTAGAATAAACAAAAATTGCTACTGCTAAGGCTGCTAATAAGGCTTCAATCACATTACCCACAATTGAAGCAATAATGATTCCTGCACTGGCTTTGAAAGCTTGTTGGACACGGGCTTGATTATCTAAGTTACCGCGATAGAGATATTCCCCTACAAATGCCCCCACTATTGCACCAACCAAAACTCCAATTAAAGGTCCACCAATAGGTAAAGCAGGCAATAAACCGACAAATCCCAGCACCATTCCAATTACCGCACCGTATTTACTCCATTTACTAGCACCAGATTGTTTGAGTCCAAAATAAAGAGCTAAATATTCTACTCCTGCACTCAAAATCAAGACAATAAAAATCAACACCATCGGTAAGCCAATACCAGCAAACTCCGTAGCAATACTCCAAATTAAAATAGCAATTAAAATAAAGCTGCTGCCAGGCAGTCCAGGGATAATTGCCCCAATAACTCCCAATCCCATAATGGCTAGTACAATCCAATAAATCGTAGTTATATCCATATTTAGTATTTAATATTTATTTATTAGTTATTTAATTATTTAAAGGCGTGATTCTACTATTTGGGAAAATCTAGTTTTTCCTTCTTCGAGTTGATTAGGCACACCATTAGGATATTCTTGTTTAATAATGCTCAATAGATTGTTAACACGATTACCAGGATCGGGATGGGTACTCATAAATTCGGGCTGTCCTCCCGTACCACCTCTAGCCGAATCGAGGATTTTCATCAATTCCACAATACCTACGGGGTTATACCCCGCTTCTGTCATAAAGCGAAATCCCAAGAGATCGCTTTCTAACTCATCTTCTCGACCGTATTTGAGGTTAACCATCTGATTAACTGCCTGGGCTAAAATCGCTGCCTGTCTGCCACTTCCAGGGCGATCGCTGGCTGCAATCCCTACTGCATTAACCAAAGCACTACCAAGCTGTTGTTTAGCTAAGTGTTCTGCCCCATGTCTGCCAATTACATGACCTACTTCATGACCCAAAACCCCTGCTAACTGAGCTTCAGAGTCAAGACGACTCAACAAAGCTGCGGTAATAAATACTTGTCCCCCTGGTAAGGCAAAGGCATTGACCGTCTGAGGATCTCGTAATAGATGAAACTCAAAGGGATAAGGAGAATCTTTAGCTGCCGAATTTTGGATAACGCGATTACCTACTTGGTCTACATAGTCTTGCAAAGCACGATCTCGATACAAATTGCCATGCTGTGCTGCCATTTTTGGGGCAGACTGACGACCAATGACTATTTCCTGTTGGGGAGTAAGCTGCACTCGTTGCTTTTCTCCTGTAATTGGGTTTTCACTGACGTTGGTAAAGTAGTTAAACATTCCAAATACAGCAAAGATTCCGCCAATGACTAAGCGTATTAATAATCTACTCACTCTTCAATTTACTCTAAATTGTATTATAGGGAGAATATTATCATGAGTATATTTATTTCTTTGAGGTTCTTTTAGCTTTTTTAATATATATATTAATTTTAAGTATTTAGAATTAAGCTGTTGGAAACAAACGCGATCGCCAGTTAAATTATTGTAGGATTATAATTATCTTTTCGTTGCTGTAATTTCAGCAATTTTTTCTGCTGTCAAACGATTTTCTCTTTGCAGAGTTTTCAAAACAAAATCAGGTAGTAGATCCGACTTTTTCAAAGCTAAGGCAAAATTCTCTTGGGCTGCTTCTAATACTTTAAGGTCCTTTTTTTTCTTACCCATTTGTCTGAGTATTTGCCCTTTAAGGTAATAATGTTCTGGATTATCTGGAGCAGTTTCCAAGGCTTTGTCTGCATATTTTAATGCCTGAGCGTACTGTTGCAGATCTCGATAAGCTACTGCTAAACCACGTTGTACTAAATAATTGGGAGCAGCATAATCTTCAAAGCGAGAGATCGCCTGTTCTGGTTTAGAAAAAGGTAGATTTACTGCCAATAATAAATCCATGTACCCTTTAATCAAGTTTAATTCGGGATCGTCAGGGTCGCTATCTTCGGCTCTATCTAAAAATTTAAATACTAACTGTAGCTTTTCAATAGCATTTAATGGTCCTTCTTTCTCGTAGAGATAAGCACCATCCATAAAATGCCCCACTGCTAAATATAAATTGCCTCGCACTGGATCTGCTTCACTTAATATTTGAGCAGTTTCTAAAGTTTTCAAGGCATATTCTTGAATACTTTCCCAATCTCCTTCTGTATAAGCCAAAGAAGCCAACATAGCATAAATAAGAGGCTCTGATGCTTCTTCTGACTCCGCTATTTTCAATTCTTCTCTAACTGTTTTATAGTCACCTTCTAGAAAAATTGTTTTAAATGCTTTTTCAGTATGTTTCCCGATATCGCGGGAATTTTCGGTGCGGAATGGATCTTCAGCTAAAACAGGGCTACTAGCAATTGTGGCGATCGCGACTATACTTAACGGTATTGTCCCAACTATTTGCTTTAAGTAAGTTTTAAACTTATTTAACTTCTTTAATTGAGCCTTATACGTCATTTTGCCTATCTATAAAACAGTTGTTTAACTCCATTAACACCGACGTAATACTTGAAAATCTAGTTCCTAAAAATTTGCTCGATGTTATGGTCAATTATGGCAAATACTTGCTCAAATTAGGCAAAATATAATTTTGACGATTAAATTAACTAGCTACGCTCTAGAAAATTCTAATTAAAAATAAGCAAAAAAAAGGAGCCGATCCTTCTATCTAAATCATAGATTGTGGTAATTCATTACCTGTAATAATAAACCCACTCTACTGCCGACTCTTCTCTATTTTTAGGCGGTTGCTTTTTCCTTTTGAGACAACATTTGTTCGCCACTAGGTAATTCTAAACAGTATCCTGCACCATATACAGTTTTAATATAGCTAGGATGACGAGGATCGGGTTCTAGTTTTGTCCTCAGGTGACGAATATGAACTCTAATAGTCTCAATATCATCATCTGGATCGTAACCCCAAACTTCTTTGAGAATTTCTGGGGGCGCGACAGTTTGCCCGTGACGCTGTAATAAACAGTGAAGTAATTCAAACTCTAAATGAGTTAGTTTAACGGTTTTTTCAAACCAAATAGCTTCAAAACGTTCGGGAATCAAAGTTAAGGGACCAAAACTCAAAATCTCTGAATGTTTGGCTGCTTGAGGAATACGATCTGTACGACGTAGCAAGGCTCTAACCCGCGCCAACATTTCTTCTACTTCAAAAGGTTTAGTTAAATAGTCATCTGCACCGGCGTTAAAACCTTCAACTTTATCTTGGGTTTGTCCCAAAGCAGTTAACATTAATACAGGAATATCAGAGGTGCGATCATCACGACGCAGTCTTTGGCAAACAGTAAAACCGTCAACCTTGGGTAACATTAGATCGAGCATCACCAGATCGGGTTGCAGTTGTACTGCCAAAGCTTGACCTTTTATCCCATCTTCTGCCTGATTGACATCGTAACCAGCCATCTCTAAATTGATCGAGACTAGTTCTGAGATTGCGGGATCGTCATCAATTACAAGTATTCTGGGCATATTAAATATATGGTTGTTATTATGGTTGGCAAGAAAGTGCGATCATGCCGATAACTTTTGATTGAACATCAAAAATTATTGGCAATACAGTAAATCCTGTACTGATTATAAGCAAAAATGCTAATCTTGTTTAAGTTTTTTGTATTGTACTAAATTTTTATAAACTTTAAATACAGATAGTATTGTAATTTTGTTACATGTAATGTTTAATCACAAAGCTGTGAAATTAATTTTTTAATTAATATTGATACTAAGTTAATTGTTTTTCCTAACAATTCAAATTGAATGCTATTTAAAATATAAACTGTGAAAAGATGAGTTTAAAACTACTTCCTAAATTATTTATATAAATAGGCTTTATAGAGTAAAGATGCTTTAGGCAACAATTATAAATGTGCTTGTCAAAAAGTTTTGACACAAAAAAACATGATGAAAAGTAGAGTGCTAAAAACCATTAACATTAATTACTCTTGCTTCACTCTCAATATTTAAAGCGTTTTTAGATCTTTCAATACACTACGGTTAAAACTATTTATTTCTAATGAAGAAAATTATTTTATTGACAACCTTGATTTTTTCTGGTTGTCAAACCCAAACTCTAAATACCTCACCTCAGACTACTCAAGTAGCTACCTCTGTTAAAACAGAGACAGTAGCTACAACTAAAGCACAAAAAAATTTTTTGATTGACGACCGCGGTATTGGTAAAGCCAAACTAGGAATGACTATCACAGAGTTGAAGCAAATATCCGATCAAGATGTTAGTTTTGAAGTTATTTCGTCTTTTATGCCTGATACTAGCGCGATCGCTGTTAACCACGAAGGAATAGTACAATATTATATTGTCTATCCAGCAGGTAGTACCTTAAATTCTGATGGAATTCCTACCGATGATGATTTAATTTCGATCTTAATGACCGATAATCAAGACTATAAAACCAAAGAAGGGGTCAAAGTAGGTACACCAATTGCCGAAGCGGAAAAAATTTATGGCAATGCAATTTTAGCTTACAACGCAGAAGGTGAGTCTAGAGAATACGTTACTTTTAGCAAAAGCAACCTCGATAATATTCGTTTTCAGGCTTCGTATTTCAAACTAATTTCTGATGGCTTGGGATATTCAGGTATTTACCCTGAATATCCAGGAGTATCTTACACCACGGACAAATATCGTCCAGATTCTGCGATCGCGGGTATCGAAGTATCGGTGCAACCTCAATAGTTGTTTTGGTCAAAAAAATCTTCAGATTCAAGCATTCATTTTATAAGAGGAGCGAGTTTGCACCTATAATCAAACGATCTATTTGGTGTACAACTGGCAATGAAAAATATTGGATATTGCCAAAAAAAGACGATGAGCTAAGATTGCAAATATAATTACTTGACTTTGATAAATCTCTAGCCAGTGGTATTTAATAAAATAACTAATAATTTTATTTTAATTAATTTTGCATATCGTGCAGTCTGGATAACTATTGCGATCGAGTCTGTCTACTTTTGCTTGCCAAAAATTATTGTCAGCATTGATAATATCTTTTATCAAAAAACTAAACAATATTTTGGATCTCTATAGTGACGCGACCACGGGCTGATGAAGGAGGAAACGAGACTTGAATCATATTCAAGTTCAAGTTTCTAGGTCTTCTGTCCCTTGGCTTCCATCACCGCCTTCCGCGGTCAAAAACTATATTTCAAGGAAAATGCAGTATGCTTATCTGTCCTCAGTGTGAATTTGAAAATCCAGAAGCTAACAAATATTGTCAAAGTTGTGGAATTTCCTTAACAGATAAACTTTGTTGTCAATGCCAAGCAAGTATCCCCATCACAGCAAAAATTTGTAGCTTCTGTGGTGCTGATAACCATACTATACTGTGGGCAATTATCTCTCAAAAAAAAGTCATCGAAGACATTGATAATTCAGAGAAATCAGATCTAGCAAATCTAGAATCAGAAAGCACGACTACTAAACCACAAAAAATAGAAATTAGAGATTTGTCAAATTTCTTTGTGGAAAATAAAGTCAAAATAACTCCAACCCTAGAAATTGAATCAGAAAATTCTGACAGCATAAATCGCTATGCTATTGCCCAAATACCTAATTCAGAGCAATATTTACAGTTGGGCGATCCTGATGCAGAATCCAATTTTCTTCAGGGCAAAGTCATTGATAAATATCCCTTACAAAAATCTCATCTAGCAACTCTACAAAAACAGCAGATGGATATGTTTGCCGAATTAAGTCAAGAGTTAAATAATTCTTACCTATCTGTGACCCAATATTGGAATTTAGTAGGATTGCCGACTCATGCTTTGCCTTACCTAATGTTAGAAAAATATACTCCCACAATTCCCCAAATATACGATGCTTGGCAACAGCAAGATCGTGGAGTTGTGCTGCTACCAGATCGCTCTGAGTGGCAACTATTGACCGAACTATTGTCGCAGCAAGAATTACCGTTGTTACAAATAATTTGGTTTTTAGATGAAATGGCAAAATTATGGGAGCCTTTGCAAAAAATTAGTTGCGCTCAGAGTTTGCTAGTTCATCAAAATTTACGCATAGATGAAGACTGTGCTTTTTGTTTTCAGCAGCTATATATGGATCGATTAGAAAATCCTCCTACGCTAAAAGATCTAGCTAAAACTTGGCAACTTTGTTTTAATAAGTCACATTTAAAGAAGCTAGACAATCTCAACCAGTTACTAGATCTTGTAATCTCAGAAGAGATTATCGAAATAGAACAGTTGCGCTTAGAGCTTCACAATATTGAACTTAGTGAAGACGAAATTGAATCCTTTGACATTCATTCTAACTATTCTGACGTGAACATTCCCCAATCAAAATCTGATAATATCAAATCCAATCCAAATTCCGCCAATACCACCGAACAGCAAGGCTTCTTTGACGAACAAGAAGATGAAATGATGTATAGTAGTGATTTTGAAGAACAGGCTACTGCGATGATTCCAATGCAGTTAAGAAGTATTACCGACGCTAGCTGCACGGATATAGGTTCTCAAAGAGATCATAACGAAGACTTTTTTGGAGTCAAAACCATCATTGAAAAAGCCGAAAATAATACCGAAAATAACATTAATGTTCGCGGTTTATATCTAGTCTGTGATGGCATGGGAGGACACGCTGCAGGAGAAGTAGCTAGCGCGATGGCAGTCGAAAACTTGCAAAAATACTTTCAAGAACAATGGCAGCAAGATTTGCCAAGTCACGAAGTTATTGAAACGGGAGTCTTGCTAGCCAATGAAGCTCTATATCAAACCAATCTCAGTAATTCTCGCTCTGGTAGTGGCAGAATGGGAACTACTTTAGTCATGGCTTTATTGCAAGATACCCAACTAGCCCTCGCTCATGTGGGGGACAGTCGTATTTATCGCGTGACTCGCAACCAAGGATTAGAACAACTGACTTTAGACCACGAAGTTGGTCAAAGAGAAATTAATCGGGGTATTGAGCCAGATATTGCCTATGGTAGACCTGATGCTTACCAATTGACTCAAGCATTAGGTCCACGAGAAAATCATTATGTCAGACCCGACGTTCAATTTATGGAAATTACCGAAGACTGTTTACTGTTACTTTGTTCGGATGGTCTTTGTGATAACGATCTGTTAGAAAAAAACTGGCAAGAATACCTCAAACCTTTAGTTAGTTCGGGTAGCAATCTGCAAGAAGGTTTATTCAAACTGGTGAATTTTGCCAACGAATATAATGGTCATGACAACATTACGGCTATTTTACTTAGAATTAAGTTGAAGCCTGAATTTTAAAGACCATAAATCCTTTTATCTGCTTATTTCATCGATATCTGTCCAATATGGTCATTTTTACGCTTTTAGAACCGCAGACAAACCAACCGCTACAACAGTGGGAATTTGCCGAACAATCTGTAATTCGTATTGGTCGCGCTCAGAACAACGATATTGTTCTCCACGGCTACTTTCAAGTTTCTCGACAACATTTAGAACTAACTTTAGTCGATCCTCAGCAAGAAAAATGGCAGCTGATCAGTCGAGGTACGAATGGTACTTTGGTTAATAATGCTTTTGTAACGGAAGCTGAACTCAACCATGACGATCTAATTAGATTGGCAGAAAACGGTCCTGTCTTTAAGTTTGAACTAGAATCCCATTTGGCTCAAAGTAAACCACAATTAGAGCAAACCAATATTCTTCAGGCTGATAATACTGCCTGCAATCATGGGGATAATCCAGATGGCAGTATTTTTTGCCGACATTGTGGCGAACCAATAGTTAAAGAAGAACACTTTGTTGGCTCTTATCAAATTCTACGGACTTTAGGTAGAGGAGGGATGGGAACTACTTATTTAGCTTGGGATCGCAATCGTACAGTTCAAAATGCACCCATGCTTTTAGTTCTTAAAGAGATGAATGCAGATATGGCACGAATCGCTAAAGCTAGAGAACTATTTGAAAGAGAAGCAAGAATTCTCAAATCGCTAGAACATCCAGGTGTTCCTAAATACTATGACTTTTTTGTGGAGAATAACCACAAATATATTGTGATGGAGTTGATTCACGGTCATAATCTCGAACAGTTTGTCAATCAAAGAGGTGCTACAGATCCAGAAAGAACAATTCGCTGGATGATTCAAGTTTGCGAAGTTGTAGAATACCTACACAATTTAGAACCACCACTGGTACATCGAGATATCAAGCCAGCTAACTTAATGTTACGTAACCTTGATAGTCGCTTGATGCTTTTGGATTTTGGTGCGGTCAAGGAGCTAGGTACTGCTTTAGAAACTCGTATCGGAGTAGAAGGATACAGCGCACCAGAACAATATCGTGGGAAACCTTGCCCCCAATCAGATATTTATGGCATTGGTACAACTATTATTTTTCTACTAACAGCAGAAGCCCCAATGCAATACTATCGTTATCAAAGTAATAAGTACGAATTTGATATCGATAGTATTCCTAATCTTCCTGCTAATTTAGCTAAAGTTTTGAGTCATGCTTGTCAGCCAGAACCACGAGATCGTTACCAAACAGCGAAGGAATTATCTGAGGCTCTGGCTAATTGTCTTTGAAATTGTTGTTGATTAGAAGGTTTTAATAGTTCAGTTAACTTTTCGTAGTTTTATTTTTTAGCTAAAAGCTCATAGCTCTTAGCTTTTGTGTTAGTCTTCGTCCCAGTCTTCTACAGATAGTAATTCTTGAATAGAATCTTTGGGGGAAAAATCAAAATCTAACAATTCGTTTTTCCAATAAGACCAGTCATTACCCAGTAATAGAGCAATTTTACCAATGCGATCGCCAGGATGGACGATTTTTGATTCTACCAAGGAGGATACCTTGCGTTGCAATTTCATCATCGGATGCGCAACTTGATTTGTCATACGCTCAATCTTGCCTGTTATGCTATGTTGGTTGAATAAATTAGGGTCTGGCTTTCTGTTTGGCTGTGCTTTTGGAGTTTGCTACAGCCTGAAGTTTTCAGATTAACCTGACATACTTTTAACTCAACACATGGTGTTTCGGCAACCCTTTTTAACAATTGTTACGGTAATTACTATCTAAGGTGAGGATATCCGCCGCTAATTGGCAATTAAATCGTTATTAATTGTTCGCTATTGGTCATCGTTCGTTCGGACTTAAAATCAGCAAAATTAATTCAATCAATATGGATCAAAAACTAAAATTCTTAACTTATTTGGGAGTAATTTCTAGTTTGATCTCCCCTGTACTAGCTTTAAACGATTCGATTACGAACAAAGGAATTAACGCACTCCGTCTGCACCAAAAGCCCTATAATTTGTTAGGTCGTAAGATTGGCATTGGTCAGGTAGAAGTGGGTCGTCCCGTTAAGTTAGGTCAAGATAAGGCTGCTAATACCCTTCGAGCAATTTCTCCTAAAGCGGTATTTTATCGAAATTTACCTCCAGTCGCCGATAAGAATGTAGACAACCATGCCAGTATGGTTGCAGAAGTAATGATTGCCCAAAGTAAATATTTACGCGGTGTCGCTCCCCAAGCAGAACTTTATGCTTCGGCGGTAGGTTCTCTAAGTGAAGGGGGACAAGCTCAAGAATGTTTGGCTAGTCAACATATTGCCCAACAAAACGGTGGAGACATCAGAGCAATTAACTTTAGTTTTGGCGAGTCTCTAGAAAGAGACGAACGAGATGAGGCGCGGTTAGATGGTAAGGCGTTATTAACGTCCTGTATTGATTGGTCAGCAAGAGAACATGATGTTCTTTATATCATTGCAGGAAATCAGGGTAAAGGAGGAATTCCCATCCCGACAGATAATTTTAATGGTATTACTACCGCCTACACTACTAAAAGAAAAGGCATCTTTAGTAAAGTAGATTTTGCTAATTTAAGCGATTTACCCGTGGGAATTGGGCGCAGTTTTATTAAGAAAGAAATTAATTATGGCATTAGACGAGCCATCAGCTTGCTGGCTCCTGGAGGACAAATATCGGTTTACAATCAAAAGGGTGAAGTAGAGAAAGTTAGTGGTACGAGTTTTGCCGCACCCCATATTACGGGAGTAGTCGCTTTGTTACAGGAATATGGCGATCGCCTGCTACGTCAAGGCAATTTTAGTAACTGGAGTCTTGATTCTCGCCGTCACGAGGTAGCCAAAGCTGTATTACTTAATTCTGCTGATAAAATTGCCGATCGCGGAGATGGAATGTTGCTTAATATGGAACGTACTATTTTAGGAGAAAAAAACCATCACTGGTTTGATTCTGATGCCTATCAAAATCCCCGTGTTGCTTTAGATATGCAGATGGGTACGGGGCATCTTAATGCTTGGCGTGCTTATCAACAGTTTAGTGCGGGAAAAGCGCCAAAAAATCAGTCTATTGGGGCGATGGGTTGGGATTACAATCAAGTATCGGCAAATAGTTATCGAGAATACCAACTAAAACAGCCTTTAATAGCAGGGAGCCATGCAGCTATTACCCTAACTTGGGATCGCTTAGTCAAGCTCAATGATTTTAATCGCAATCAACAATATGATGAAGGGGAAACTTTTAGCGATCGCGGTTTGAATAATCTTGATGTTTATCTCATACCTATTGATGAACAGAGTAATATGAGAAATGTTTGTTCTTCTTCGAGTCCGGAAGATAGCATCGAGCATATATTTTGCCCTATACCCGCCACAGGACGTTACAAAATTCGCGTTTACTATCGCCACCAGTTTAATGAACCAGTACAGTCTTATGGTCTAGCCTGGTGGACAGTCGCTCCCGAACTAGGAGAGAGGAACCAAGAAAAATGAAACCTCTGACTCCTAACTTCTAACTTCTTAAAGTGGTATTACTTGAAAATCTACAGTCGCACTAACTTCGGGATGCAATTTAACTGTTGCTTGGTAGTCGCCAGTAGTACTGATATCGGGAACTTCAATTCCTCGACGATCCACTTCAATACCCGCTTGCTCTTGAATAACATCAGCAATTTCTTGAGTTGTTACTGTACCAAAGATGGCATTTTCTTCACCAACTTGTTTGCGGATCGATAATTTGCCAATAGTTTTAAAAGCAACTTTTTTATTTTCTGCTGCTTGTTTTTCGGCAAGTTTTAATTGTCTTTCTTTTTCTCTTCTAATTTCAACCTGTTTAACAATTCCTTTGGTTGCCAAATTAGCTAATCCTTGAGGAATCAGGTAATTGCGGGCATAACCAGGGGCAACATCTACTAAATCGCCATTGTTTCCCAGTTTGCTAACGCTTTGATTTAAAACTACAGATATACGCTTTGCCATTGCTTGCTAAATTCTCCTATATATATGGATTAAATTCTGATGTGTCGGCTATGATATGCACTTGTCGAGCTTCTTATTATATCAGCCATTTCTACAGAAAATTTGAGAGCAAATTAATTATAGGTGAGGGATAATGGACAATCGACAACGAACAATGGACAATGAATAGTTAATTGTCTGCATAAACTAATAACTGTATAGTTGATTCTTTTTTAATGATCTGGCCGTTTAACAAAAACAAAAAACAAATTGCACGAATTGAGATTACTGGTGCGATCGCTTCAGAAACTCGCAAACAAGTTCTAAAAGCTTTTAAAATCATTGAAGAGAAAAAATTTCCCGCTTTATTACTCAGAATTGATTCTCCTGGAGGTACGGTAGCCGACTCTCACGAAATTTTTACCGCCCTTCAAAGACTACAAGAGGATAAAGATGTAAAAGTAGTTGCTAGCTTTGGTAATATTTCTGCTTCAGGTGGCGTGTACATCGGTGTAGGAGCCAAGCATATTGTTTCTAACCCTGGCACAATCACGGGCAGTATTGGAGTAATTTTGCGGGGAAACAATTTAGAACGTTTATTGGATCGAGTTGGTGTATCCTTTAAGGTCATCAAATCTGGCCCTTATAAAGACATTTTGGCATTCGATCGCGAAACCACAGCCGAAGAAGAAAAAATATTACAGCAGTTAATTGACGTTAGTTATGGTCAATTTGTGGCTACGGTAGCCAAAGGTAGAGGTCTGGAAGAAGAAGTTGTCAGATCCTTTGCTGATGGTCGAGTATTCACGGGAGAACAAGCTTTAGAACTGGGTTTAGTAGACCGTTTGGGAACGGAAGAAGATGCCCGCCGTTGGGCAGCAGAGTTGGCAGGATTAGACCCCGACAAAACTGAATATTTCAATATAGAAGAACCCAAACCTTTTATTAATCGTTTTATTCCTGGTCGTAGTCAAACCAAAACAGGAATTGGGATGGCGATCGATTCTGTACAGTTTGAGATCGCTACTAATGGTTTGCCCTTATGGTTGTATCGACCTTAAGCAAACAATCTGTTATTAATAGCGGTCGAGCGATCGAAACGATTTTAAATAATTGGAAATTAACAACAAAGAGGAAATAAATACAGTGGAGTGGAAAGTAAGAGGTATTCGAGGCGCGACTACTGTCGAAGAAAATACAGCCTCCGCCATGACAGACGCGGTTAACGAACTATTAGACGAGATTGAAGCTCACAATCAGTTTCACGTAGAAGATGTAGTTTGTGTATTTTTTACTGTTACTGCCGATCTTGATGCCATTTTCCCCGCCGCTGCTGCAAGAAAGCGTCCTGGTTGGGACTTTATACCATTAATTGATATGCAACAAATGTATGTTCGCGATAGTTTAAAGCGTTGTATCCGTATTTTGCTCCAGGTCAATACATCTACGTCTCAGTCTAAAATTGCCCATCGCTATCTACACGAGGCACAAAATTTGCGTCCTGATATAAGTTCTTCTATTCATTGAATTATCATCAAAAATATCTCCTCAAACTAGCTTCATTCCCCACTTGCTTGGTTCAAAGTCTTGGTTGAAATGAGTTTGAAAATTATAAGAAGCTCCTGCTAAATTAGCTCCTTGGAATTTTGCATTGCGTAAATCTGCACCGACAAAACATACATTAACAAAGTAGCCGTCTCTAAGATCGGCGAATTGGAGATTAGCTGCCGTAAAATTAGCTCCTTCTAAATGAGCGTCAGTTATATTCGCCTGACTTAAATTAGCATTTTCAAAATCTACCTCTTTTAGAATTGCTTTCTCTAAGTTGGCGTTGTTAAGATTAACCATCTTTAAAGAAGAATTGCTGAGGTTAGCCTGTTTTAATTCTGCCCCAATCAAATTGGAGTAATTTAAGTTAACCCCTTTAAGGGTCACATGATTGAGCTTGATGTGTTTTAATTGCGATCTTTGGAAGTCTGTTTCGCCCCGTATATAGTTTTTTAGTAATTCATAAGGAGTAGCTAAAAACCTCATATCAGAAGGCTTTTTGGTACGATTAGGAGCTAACACGTTGCGAATAAAAAAGTCAACGGTTTCTTTGGCAATTAAACCTTGCTGTACCGCAACCTGATGAAATCTGAGTTTGCAAGAGCTATTATTGCGCTCTTGCATTATTCGTCGTATTTGCTGTTCGTCAAGTAATCCCGCTTGTTGAAAATAATAAACAAGGGGTTTTTTTTCTTGGTTTTTGACTAAATCGTCCCACTGTTCTACAAAAAAATCAGCAGTTTCTTGGGCGATCCAACCCTTTGAAGCTAATATCTCACCAATTCTCGTTCCCTGATTGTTGATTATTTGATCTCGTAAAGCCAATTCGATCTGTTGAGCGGAAATCAAACCCGCTTCGTTTAGAAGTTGACCCAGGGGTTTTTTGTCACTAAAACTTGGAACTGAGGAATTATGAGATGAAGACTGATTCATAATTTGGAAAATGTATCGCCCAATTCACTAGCTTTTATTGTTGGCAGTGAAACATAAATGACCAATAAAATTTATGCTCTATAAATTTTAGTCTGGTGTAGTTGCCAACAGCAACAGTATAAATACGAGCAAGATAAATTGGTTTTATGATCGTTTCTTGGCTTGTAGAGTAGATTCGCGATCCCTCTATAGATAAACTGAACTATAGTTAGTTTTTTATATAAGGATTGATTTTACCAGGATGCAGATCAAAGCAACCAATAAAGCATTGTTAGATTGGACAGGCGACTTACTCGCAGTAGGTATTTTAGAAGGGGAGAGCTTGCTTTCGGAAGACCTAGCCAAATTAGACGATCAATTAGGGGGTACAATCTCTGAATTAATTGCTGATGAGGAATTTGAAGGCAAAGCAGGGACGAGTGCTATTGGTAGAGTGGGGGGCAAAAATCCAGTACGAAAAGTCGCCATTGTCGGATTGGGAAAAGCAGAAGACTTGAAGTTAGATAGCTGGCGTGGTGCATCCGCAGCGATCGCTCGCTTGGCAACTAAAGAAAAAACATTGGGTATCAGTTTACCCACAGAATCCCAGTCTTCTACAACTTTAGCTCAAGCAGTTACAGAGGCAATTATTCTGGCGCTTCATCAGGATAATCGTTTTAAGTCCGAACCAGAAGAGAAAGAACCCAAACTAGAAACTATTGAACTTTTGGGTTTAGCAGGACAAGATGAGGCGATCGCCAAGGCTGAAACCATCGCGTCTGGAGTTATTTTAGCCAGAGAATTGGTCAACGCACCAGCCAACGAGGTAACCCCTGTGAGTATGGCGGAAACTGCCCAACAGCTAGCTAGTGAATATGGTCTAGAAATTAAAATTCTCGAACAGGCAGACTGCGAAAAATTCGAGCAAGGAATGGGAGCATATTTGGGAGTAGGTCTAGCTTCAGATATTCCCCCCAAGTTTATTCATTTAACATATAAACCCTCTGGCACAGCCAAACGCAAAGTAGCGATTGTTGGTAAAAGTTTAACTTTTGATTCTGGTGGTTTAAATCTTAAACCCAGCGGCAGCGGTATCGAAACCATGAAAATGGATATGGGTGGCGGTGCAGCTACTTTAGGTGCAGCCAAAGCGATCGCACAATTGAAGCCAGATGTGGAAGTTCACTTTATCTGTGCTGCTACAGAAAACATGATTAGCGGACGTGCTATGCGCCCAGGAGACATTCTTAAAGCTTCCAATGGCAAAACTATCGAAGTCAACAATACCGATGCAGAAGGTCGTTTAACCTTGGCTGATGCTTTGGTTTACGCAGAAACTCTAGAAGTAGATGCGATCGTTGATTTGGCTACTTTAACAGGTGCTTGTATTGTCGCTTTGGGTAATGATATTGCGGGGCTGTGGAGTACCGATGATGCTCTGGCAGCAGAAATGAAAATTGCGGCCGAATTAGCAGGGGAAAAATTCTGGCAACTACCTATGGAGGATAAGTATTTTGAGGGTTTGAAGTCACAAATTGCTGACATGAAAAATACTGGACCTCGTGCTGGTGGCTCGATCACCGCTGCCCTGTTCCTTAAACAATATATCAAGGATACTCCTTGGATGCACCTAGACGTTGCTGGACCAGTATGGGCTGATTCTCCTAGTGGAGTGAACAATAAAGGTGCAACTGGTTTCCCTGTCAGAACTTTGATTAATTGGGTATCTAGTTAAGTATTTATGACTACATAATTTGTGTTGAAAAAATCAATAATTGTATCTCGTTATACAAAAGATCTGAAATATCATTGCTAATTTGATTAAGAAACTTGAGTACGAAACAAAATATAGATGTTTTGTACTCAGGTAAATACTTTTAAGGTGTGAGAAAAATGTCAAAATCAATACGTAACTTGCTGTTGGCTACCCCAGCAGTGGCAGGAATGGTAGTAGGTTTTCAGCTATCTGCTTCTGCCCAATCAGTTTCAGAAAGTAGCAGCGACAATAGTCAGTTACTAAATCAAATTAATACTTACAGTCAAGAGGGAAAAACTAACTCTCGCAACCAGGTGACTAACGTTAACCAGTTAAGAGATGTTGCTCCTACAGATTGGGCTTATGAAGCACTACGTAGTCTTGTAGACCGCTATGGTTGTATTTCTGGTTTTCCCAATCAAACTTATCGGGGGAATCAACCACTTAGCCGTTATGAATTCGCTGCTGGTTTAAACTCCTGCTTAAATCAAATTGAACGTTTAATTGCTTCTCAGGGTAGTGTAGCTTCTGAAGATCTAGACACCGTTACACGTCTATCTCAAGAATTTGAAGGTGAACTAGCTACTATCGGTGGCAGAGTTGACGAAATTGAAAGTCGTACTGCAGTATTAGAAGATAGCCAATTCTCTACTACTACCAAGCTTGAGGGTGAAGTTGTCTTCGGTCTTAGTGGGGAATTTAATAACTCTGATTTTAATGAAATAGTATTTCAAGACAGGGTGCGTTTGGCATTTGTATCGAGTTTCTTTGGCGAAGATGCCCTATATACTCGTATTGATGCGGGTAACGCTACTGCAGGATTCCAAACTACTGTAGAACAAGGAGAAGGTGAAAACGCTAGTGAAATCGGTGTTCCTATAGAAACTGGAGGTCTAACTTATAATTTTGATAACGGTAATAACGTCGAAATTGGTTGGCTTGCTTATTACTTCCCAGTTGGAGATAAGATTGATGTTTATTTACCCGCAGCCTTTCCTCTTTGGGCAGATTTCGCTCCTACCCTTAGCCCTTATTTAGATTCTTTTACTGGTGCTACTGGTTCTCTTTCCAGCTTCGCCGAATCTAGCCCGATCTACAAAATTGGTCTAGCTTCTGGTGGTGGTGTAGGGATTAACTTTAATCCTCTAGAGTTCGTCACAATTAGTGCTGGTTATTTTGGCGGTGATTCCTTTAACCCTGTTAGTGATGAAGATGGTGGTTTGTTTAACGAAGAATTCTCTGCTTTAGGTCAAGTTGCTTTAAGCCTGTTAGATGACAAAATTCAGATTGCGGGTACTTATGTCCTGGGTAAATTTGGTGCTGGAAGCAACGAAATTTTCGACTTGGGTGTAGGTACTAGTGATGCTACTCAACCATTTGGTGATGGTACGAAGGTAACTGCCAATTCTTATGGCGTAGAAGTTGCTTTCCAACCCCTTGATTTTGTGGCATTTAACGCTTTTGGGATGTATACCGATGCTCAAGAGTCTGCTGGTAGCGGAGATGCAGAAATCTGGTCTTATGGTGCTGGTATATCTCTTCCTGACTTGGGCAAAGAAGGTAATTTGCTAGGATTATTTGCTGGTGTAGAACCTTATGTGGGTTCTAGAAGTACAGATACCGTAAGCGAAGATCTTCCCATTCACCTAGAAGGCTTGTACAAATATCAGTTCAACGACAATATTGCTATAACTCCTGGGGTTGTATATCTCATAAGCCCCAATGGTGGAGAACAGGATGAAGAAGATGCCTTGGTTGGGGTTTTAAGAACAACTTTTACTTTCTAAGCCTAGAGAAAGATTTCTCAGTTATTCGTAGCTCGTAAACTATATTAATATTAATAGCCACAGTTATTTATTTAACTGTGGTTTTTTAATTAATTTATGTGAGGATCAAACTTTTTAGCTGAGATAACGTCTATTAATACACCAAATAAGTTCTATTAAAATTTAGTCACTATGGTAAGTCTGCACCAACTAATTGCCAAAAAAAAACTAATACTTTTATTATTAAGTTTTACAGTAGCGATCGCATCTACTAATGCGGTTCATGGTAGAACGCCAAATTCATTATTTCCTGCCAGAAATAGCACCCTAACTATTAGCCAAACAAATGTTCCGAGTTTTAACGCCAATTATTACAACACTTTAGCAGAAGCAGATCGTTTTTATAAAAAAGGCGATCTATCTCGATCGCAGCAAATTCAACAACAAGTTAAGCCTAATTTTAATCCTGTCAAACCAACGCCTCTAGCGATTACTGACTTGTCTCAATTGGATGCCAAAGCCCAAGAATACTGGAATACAGCGAATCAGGCGATTGAAGAAGATCCTGCAGATGAAAAAGAAGTCACTAATAGAATCTTTGTTCCCTTACAAAAATTAGTATCAGAATATCCTGCTTTTGTTCCTGGTCATATTCTCCTAGCGGATACTCACGATCTTTATGCTGAAGAAAAAAAAGCTTTATCTGTGATTGAAAAGGCTGCTCAAATGTATCCTGACAATAAAGAGATAATTGATACTCAAATTGACTTATTATTACTTTACGATAAACCTTTAGAAGCATCGATCGCAGCTAGGGAATTCGCTCAGACTTATCCCAATTCACCCCATGCTTCTGCTTACGATCAAGCAGCCGATAAATATTTCCAGCAGTATCAAAGTCAGCTTAAATCTAAAATTGCCGTATCTGGTGTCTTGGGTGGAATTGGTCAAGTAGCAACAGGAAATGAAGCGGGGGCATTGCAAATCGGTCAAATGTTACTAGCAGGAGAGAAAAGCGCAGGACAGTCTTTCTCTGAAAGTATTAAAGCTCAATCTAATATGGTATCTAATACCGAACAGTTAAAATACACTAACGATATTGGTCAAAAACTAGCCAAATTAATGGGTAGAGATGAATTTGACTATGAATTTTATATAGTTGAAGATCCTACTCCCAACGCATTTGCTCTCCCTGGCGGTAAAATATTTTTCCACACGGGTATGTTGCAGCTAATGGACTCCGAAGCAGAATTGGCAGGAGTTATGGCACATGAAATAGCTCATTCGGTTTTATCTCATAGCTATAAAAGATTAGGAGAATCAGCCCTTAGCGGTACAGCAGCTAATCTTATAGGTGGTTTAGCTGGTCAACAAGTAGGTACGGTTGCCAGAATTGGAGATGCATTACTCGGTAGAAGCTTTAGCCGAGGCAAGGAAAAGCAATCGGATATTTTAGGGTTGAGAGTATTAGATGCTGCTGGTTATTCTGCTGATGGTTTGTATAACGTAATGGCAAAACTAAAAAAATTAAAAGGTAAATCTAATGCTGCGCAAACTTTGCTATCTAGTCATCCCGCTTCGGAAGAAAGAATGCGCTATTTAGAAGAGTTGATTCAAACCAAAGGTTACAACCGTTACGGCTACGAAGGAGTTGAAGCCTATCGCGCTGTATTTCCACGATAATATTGAGGAACTTTAGCCAAAAGCATAAAAAAATAACTGCAATGTTTGTTGATATGTTGCATAAATATTGCAGTTATTTACAAGTCCAATTCAAGAAATCTTATAGCTTATCGCCTACAGCTTATAGCTACGAACCAAAAAATTTCAGCACAGGAAATTTGCTTGACTGCGTATTTATGATTCAGCTTGGCGAATTGAATATTGCTGGCGGTTAAATTCTTTTTGTTCTTCTGTGAGTATGCTGTAGTTGTCGATAGGAGGACGCATATCCCATTGTGTCTCGGCAAACATCCATAAATTAGCTGTCATCACCAAACCTGTAGCTAGAAACTGCCATCCCATGCACAACGGTAAAATACAGATCCCAAAGATATGAAATAAACCTGCCAAAATAAAGGCACGCGATCGCAATCCCAATCCAGTACAAAAATAACCGATCGCACTAAGACCCAGCCAAATGTTACATAGGTACATTAATACTTGTCCCCATCCGAATAAAATACCTAAATCGGTAAGAACAACACCACCTAGCATCAACACTACCCAGGAATACAGTAACCAACGCAATTGCTCTACCTTGACCCAAAAATGAGTCAGGATTGTCATTCCTACTGTTCCAATACCAGTTAATATTGACCAGAAAACAGCTTGAGTAACCCAGCTAATCGGTGCAAACTGCGCTGTGAAAAAGATAACTGCCGTAATTATACCCCAGATAACAAATACTTGATCGATTCTAGTATAGAGGCTATTAAATAACGTTTTATTACTAATCTCCAGCTTTAACTGAAGTAGTCCTTGACGATCTTGAAAATCTAAAGCGTGTTGTTTGCGGCGGACAATAGGCTCGGCTGAATTAAACAAAACCATATTATAGAGATTTTAGATAATAGTTTGTGTAACTTTAAATTAATTTATTTTTCTTTAAAATTATATACATATCTGGATCTATATGTAATAAAAAAATTTGTTGAATCATTACAGGTTATTACCACTAAGCTTGGTTGATAACCGATCAAAGCCTCAAGTATGCGTTTAATAGTAAAAGTTCAGACTACAGATTAGTTTTTAAAACTTACTCATACCTGTAAATGCGATCGCACTATTAATATCGCACTATTAATATCGCACTATTAATAAAGTAATAAAAAAAGCGTTAGCCACAAACAAGTCTAGCTAACGCTTATCTAAGATTATTATCAAACAACTTTTAGTTAAAAGCTGTCATTAGACTTTTAAGATCTGCGAGAGATCACAGGTGCGGGAGTTGAAGTTGATGCTGTAGATCTTCTGCGCTTACGAGTAGCTCTGACGGGCTGATGTTCAGGAGTTTGCAAGAGAAAGACAACCAAAGGACGACTACGTAATTCGCGATTCATCAAACGCTGTAAACCACCTTCAATTTCTAGGCGCACTTTTGCCCAGTCAACTTCGACATTGCCGTTTTTAGTAGTGCTAAACTCACTCCAGCGATCGCTCAATATTCTTTCAACTGTTCTGACTACTAGCTGCTGCAACAGAGATTGCTCGATTGAAGTGACCACACCTCGCAAATGTAGGGCGGGCGGGGCAACTAGTTGACCAGAGAAATCTATGGCTGTTGCTACGGTAACTACACCATCTTCGGCTAACTGCTGTCTTTCTTTCATGACATCGTCTTGGACAATACCCGCGCGATCGACTAATTCTATACCAGCAGGAACTTCGCCATTAATACCAATACTGTTGTCTGTTAGTTCAATAATGTGACCGTTTTTCATAATCACAATATTTTCTTGAGGAATCCCCATTGCTTGCGCCATTCCTGAGTGTTCGATCAGCATCCGATGTTCTCCATGAACGGGAACAAAAAACTTAGGACGAGTCAAACCAAGCATCATTTTATGATCTTCTCTCGAACCATGTCCTGAAACATGGATTCCTTCTTTTTTACCGTAGACTACATTTGCCCCCTGCATCATTAGGCGATCGATAGTATTAACTACCGCAATAGTATTACCTGGAATGGGGTTAGCAGAAAAGACAATTGTATCTCCTTCTCTGACTCTAACTTGCCGATGCTCGCCTCTAGAAATACGAGTCATGGCTGCCAGTGTTTCTCCTTGCGAACCAGTACATAGTACCAGCACTTTGTTATCTGGCAGGCGATTTACCGATCGCAAGGGTTCAAAAATATCGTCGCGACATTTGATATAGCCTAGCTTACGAGCATGAGCGATTACATTAAGCATCGATCTCCCTACTACTGCGACTTTACGACCATGCTTATGCGCTAAATCGAGAATCATATTAACCCGATGCACGGAAGAAGAGAAGGTTGTTACCATAACCCGTCCTTCTGCATTGCCAAAGATTCGGTCTAGGTTGGGATATACAGAACGTTCGGGTGGTGTATGTCCTGGAACTTCTGCATTGGTCGAATCACTCAATAGACACAATACGCCGTGTTCGCCGTGTTCGGCTAACTTTTGAAAGTCGAAGTATTCTCCATCTACAGGAGTATGGTCGATTTTAAAGTCGCCTGAATGAATTATTACGCCGATGGGAGTATGAATAGCAACGCTAAAGCTATCTGCAATTGAATGAGTATTGCGAATATATTCTGCTTTAAAATGTTTACCGATTTGAACAATGTCTCTAGGTAAAACGCTTTTGAGTGTAGTGCGATCGCTGACTCCCGCTTCTTCTAGCTTATCGCTTAGCAGAGACATTGCTAATCTAGGACCATAAATAACTGGGATATCAAACTGTTTAAGATGATAGGCTATACCACCAATATGATCTTCATGACCGTGAGTGACAATCATGCCTTTAATACGATGAGAATTTTCTCTCAAGTAGGTCATGTCTGGCAAAACTATATTAATGCCGTGCATCTGATCTGAAGGAAAACCTAGTCCTGCATCCAAAAGGATAATTTCGTCTTCATATTCAAATACACAAGTGTTTTTACCTATTTCGTGTAATCCCCCCAAAGGAATGATTTTTACGGTAGACTTCTGCTTTTTTTTGATTACTTTGTTCATTATGTTTTTTTGATATTAGCTAATTTGGACTTTTATTTGCTCAATAAAAACTGTAAATTTAACCCAGACTTTTTCTTGAAGAGTGTCTTCTGGATAGAAATATTTCAATCTATTTGGTTCAATTCTAGTGATAATATTTATTCTGATTATTTCTCTGAATCATTAATGCTGTAAAAATGTGAGTTGACAATATAATCTCCTGCTTTAATTGATAGCAGGTCTTTTCTTTTACCTATCTCTGCGATCGGTCTGATTTTTTGACTTAATCTTTTGCAGGTTAACAAATTCTCGTAAAACGGCAAGATTAAATTAAATCCAGCTTTTTTAAAACTATTTTTAGCTTTTCTAGTAAATCTAATTGTAGCTCACATAAAGGTGTCCGCAACCCACCCATATTCCACCCCTGTAAATTCAATGCAGTTTTAACGGGAATGGGGTTAGTTGTCATAAATAAAGCTTGAAACAGCGGAAATAGCTTTAATTGTATAGCTGTAGCGGCTTGGTTATCACCTGCAGCAAATTTGCCGATCATTTCTTGCATTTGGTTGCCAACCAAATGAGAAGCGACGCTTACCACTCCCACCGCACCTACAGTCAGCATGGGCAAAGTCAAAGCATCTTCCCCTGAATAAATTGCACAAGAACTAGAAGTCAGACATTTTATTTTGCAGGCTTGCTCTAAATCTCCACTAGCTTCTTTTACGGCGACTATATTATCAATTTGAGCAAGATTGGCGATTGTCTCTGGCTCTAGATTACGACTAGTCCTTCCTGGTACATTGTATAGCATCATCGGTAGGTCTGGTGCTGCCTCGGCGATCGCCTTAAAATGCTCGTATAGTCCCTGCTGGGGGGGTTTATTATAATATGGTACTACCTGCAAAGAACCATCTACTCCTAATTTAGCAGCTTTGGTAGTAGCTGCGATCGCTTCGCTGGTGGAATTAGAACCTGTTCCTGCAATAATTTTGGCTCGATTGCCTACCGCCTGTTTTACTACTTGAAACAGTTCGTATTCTTCTTGCCAACTAAGGGTAGGAGATTCGCCCGTTGTACCACAAATCACCAAGCCATCATTACCATTATTTACTAAATAGTCTGCCAGCTTTTCTGCTACCGCGTAGTTTACGCTACCATCTTCGGCAAAGGGTGTCACCATTGCTGCGATTACTCTACCAAAAGGTACATCATTCATAGATTCTATCGGTTGTTCTTTCTTTTTAATCGATCACAAATACTAAACGCTCATCGCTGAGTTTGTTTTAGTCAATAAGTTTTTTTCTAGTAACAACTCGGCAATTTGAATCGCATTGAGAGCAGCACCTTTACGAATTTGATCGCCACAAAGCCATAATTCCAAATTATTTTTACTAGAAATATCTTGGCGAATTCTACCGACTAAAACGGGATCTTTGCCTGTAGCATCGATTGGCATGGGAAAATAGTTGCTCTGCCAATCTTCAACTAATTTTACTCCTGGTGCTGCCCCAATCAATTCTCGAGCCTGCTGGACATCAAAAGAACGCTCGAACTCTAAGTTAATTGCCTCGGAATGGGCGCGTAATATCGGTACGCGAACGCAGGTAGCCGTAATTTTTAGTTCGGGAGCATCAAAAATTTTCCGCGTTTCATTGACCATTTTCATCTCCTCTTCGCAATATCCTTGTTCGTCTAGAGGAGAATTATGGGGAAATAAATTAAAGGCAATGGGATAGGGCAAGACTTCTGCTTTGGGTTGTTTACCATCTAAAATGTCTCTGGCTTGAACTTTAGCTTCTTCCATTGCTCTTGCTCCTGCACCAGAAGCAGACTGATAAGTCGAAACAACTACTCGTTGAATCGGCTGTACCTTGTGCAATGGATATATTGCTACTCCCATTAAAATTGTCGTACAATTTGGGTTAGCAATAATACCTTGATGTTTTGCCGCTGCTTCTGGGTTAATTTCTGGCACAACCAAAGGAACATCTCGATCCATGCGGAAAGCACTAGAGTTATCAATCACTACTGCTCCTGATGCGATCGCTTTTTCTGCCCAGGTTTTGGAAGTAGAGCCACCTGCAGAAGCTAACACAATATCTACATCTTGAAATGATTGCTCGCTAACTGCTTCAACAGTTAAATCTTGTCCTTTAAAGGTAATTTTACTACCTGCCGAACGAGGAGAAGCTAATAGTTTTAATTCTTGGAGAGGAAAATCACGCTCTGCTAATAGTGCTAACAGCTCTTGACCAACTGCTCCTGTTGCCCCCAGTATGGCTACATTAATTTTTTTAGACAATTATTTTTACCTCCATACATTTATTTTTGATGTAATTTGTCTGCACTTCTATCTAAAATTTAAGCTTTTATCTGATGTATCGCGATCGCTTAATAAATATCTATACAATTGAAACTTAATACAATACTTTGGTTGAATTTATTTGTTTATTGATTTATTTGACAATAAACAAGTAATTTCGGTATCGATTGATTCTATCATAATGTCTCAACTGTAATAAGCATCATTTATAAGTAAATAAGCTAGTTTGATTATTAGACTGTATCTTTGATCTTGTTGATGTCTAGACTTGTCACATCGATCAACAATAAAAAATGTAGCTCGTCGAGCAGATATACTATTATGTCTATTGGCTAAGGGGAAAAACTAAAAGCTATAGTTACTCAAATTTAACCAGAAGTTATTAAGCTACCAGCAGCTTTGCTCGATCGCATTATTCGTGTTTTAAACTTTACTGTTTAGCTAATAATACCAAAAACATTCTTGAAGAAGATAGTTTTAAGGCAATCGAGATCGAAGAGCGTGCTTAATTTTTAACTTTAGCTTAAGTTAATCTCGATCAAGATTCGCCATACAATCAATTAAGTAGTTTTGAGATAGAAGCAGGAACATGAAAGTAACCCAGGAGAGACTTCCTGAAAGTCAATTAGGTCTAAATATAGAAATTGCCCCTGAAGCATCTCGTAGTGCTTACGAAAAAATGGTGCAAAACCTTTCCCGTTCCAGCAATATTCCTGGGTTTCGCAAAGGGAAAGTACCTCGTCAGGTTCTTTTACAAAGAATTGGTAATCAAAGAATTAAAGCTGCTGCGCTAGAAGAACTGATTCAAAAATCTTTACAAGACGCGATCGAGCAAGAATCAATCGAAGCTTTAGGACAGCCCAATTTACGTTCTGATTTTGAAGAACTTTTGGGACAATATAACCCAGGGGATGCGTTTACTTTTTCGATCGCCGTAGATGTTCCTCCTACACTAGAACTAGCTGACTACAGTGGTCTTCAGGTCAAGGCAGAGGAAATAGTCGATCAACCCGAAAAAGTTGATGAGTTTATCGAACAACAGCGAGAAAAGAAAGCTGATTTAGTTCCTGTTGAAGATCGCCCCGCGCAGATGGGAGATGTGGCTTTCGTTGACTTTAAAGGAACGTTAACCGAAGAAAATCAGGAAATAGAAGGCGGTAGTGCAGAGAACTTCCAGGTAGAAATGGTCGAAGGGAAGCTAATTCCTGGTATGGTCGAAGGAATGGTCGGTATGAAGCCAGAAGAAACTAAGGAAGTAGATGTTACTTTTCCTGAAGATTATCCTCAAGAAGATTTGGCAGGAAAACCAGCAAAGTTTAGTATCACTCTCAACGAGGTAAAAACTAAAGAGCTACCCGAACTTGACGATGACTTTGCCCAAGAAGTCAGCGATGATGAGTTTGAGACAATGGCTGCTTACAAAGAGTCTCTCGAAAAACAGTTTAAAGAGCAGGCAGAAAATCAAACTAAGAATAACATCAATAATGCGATCGCCGATGCTCTTTTGGAGCAAAATGATATCGTTTTACCAGAATCTCTTTTACAAGAGGAAGTTACTAACGTTTTGACCAAAACGTTAATGCAGATGCAGCAGATGGGATTAGATGTTAGGCAGCTGTTTAATTCCGACAACGTACCAATGTTAAGGGACAATGCTCGTCCTGAAGCAACGACTAATCTTAAGAAAGCTTTAATACTAAAGGAAATCGCTAAGAAGGAAAATCTTGAACCAGACCAAGCCGCGATCGATACCAAAATAGCCGAAATACGCCCAGAATTGGCTGATCAAGAGGTTGATGAAGCTCGTTTGACTCAAATGGTAACTGACGATCTTTTGAACGAAAACACGTATAATTTCTTGCGCGAGCGAGCGCAGGTAGAATTAGTCCCCGAGGGTTCTTTATCCGAAAAAGAATCAGAAGCTGAAGTTGACGAAGAAGTAGAAACTGCTGAAGTAGAAGTTGTTTCTGAAAGCGAATAATCAAGTTTGGAGATAAAAAAGGTAAAAAATAAGAGAGAAGAGATTCCCAGCTTAGGTAATTATTCTTTATCCTCGATATCTCATCCCTTCTTTAACTTGAGGCATAATGTATAAACAAGAGAGATTAGACATTAATCTCTCTGCAGAGCATAATTTATTTAAGCTCTCTCAAATTATAGATTAGACAATTTAAAAGATAAATTTTTGGCAAAATATATGCTGGAATCCCTTTCAGACTACGGTTTTCTCGTCAGTAAAAATAGTTCCGACGTACAATCTTCTCACCCCGTAGGAAATGTCGTACCGATGGTGGTAGAACAATCGGGTGTTGGGGAACGGGCTTTTGATATTTACTCTCGTCTGTTGCGAGAACGGATAATTTTTGTGGGTACAGCGATCGATGACAAGGTGGCAGATTCGGTGGTGGCTCAATTATTATACTTAGAAGCAGAAGACCCAGAAAAAGATATCCAAATTTACATCAACTCTCCTGGTGGTTCTGTATATTCAGGTCTGGCGATGTATGACACTATGCAACAGATCCAACCAGACGTTGTAACAATTTGTTATGGAATTGCTGCCAGTATGGGAGCTTTTTTGTTATCTGGTGGTACAAAAGGAAAACGAATGGCATTACCCAGTTCGCGAATCATGATTCACCAGCCCTTGGGGGGAGCGCAAGGACAAGCTACAGATATTGAAATTCAAGCCAAAGAAATTCTGTATATCAAACAAAGACTTAATGAATTAATTGCAGGACACACCGACCAACCTTTTGATAAGATAGCTGCCGATACAGAACGAGACTTCTATATGTCTTCAGAAGAGGCTGTAGAGTATGGCTTAATTGATAAAGTCATTACCAAGTCCGAAGCAGCAAATTCACTTAATAGCTAAAATTGCTCTACCAGTGCGAGGTACACATATAAATGTCTAAATACGACTCTCATCTAAAATGTTCGTTTTGCGGAAAATCTCAAGAACAGGTCAGGAAACTAATTGCTGGACCTGGGGTATATATTTGTGATGAATGTGTTGAACTGTGTAACGAAATTCTAGATGAAGAGTTGATCGAAGAAGGAGCAGTTGTCTCATCTTCGTCTGTACCCAACAACACCGAAGCTAAGCCACCTAAGAAAAGAAAATCTAAAGCAGGTGGTATTTCTTTTGGGGATATTCCTAAACCGATTGAAATTAAAAGCTGTCTAGATGAGCATGTTATCGGGCAAGAGGAAGCCAAGAAAGTTCTCTCAGTAGGCGTATACAACCATTACAAACGTCTCAGCTTAGCTAACAAGACCAAGGATACAGACGATCCCGTCGAATTACAAAAGTCTAATGTCTTATTGATTGGTCCAACAGGTTGTGGAAAAACCTTATTGGCTCAAACATTGGCTAAAGTATTACAAGTACCTTTCGCTGTTGCCGATGCCACGACTTTAACTGAAGCTGGCTATGTAGGGGAAGATGTAGAGAACATTCTTTTACGGTTGCTACAGGTAGCAGATTTAGATGTAGAAGAAGCTCAAAGAGGTATTATTTATATTGATGAAATTGATAAAATTGCCCGCAAGAGCGAAAATGCTTCTATTACCCGCGATGTTTCAGGAGAAGGTGTACAGCAAGCACTGCTAAAAATGTTAGAGGGGACAGTAGCGAATGTGCCACCCCAGGGGGGACGTAAGCATCCTTATCAAGACTGTATTCAGATCGACACTAAAAATATTTTGTTTATTTGCGGTGGTGCTTTTGTCGGCTTGGACAAGGTTGTTGAACGTCGTCTAGGTAAAAAATCAATTGGTTTTATTCAAAAAGGCGAAAACAACACTAATGCTCTCTCGAAAGAAAAACGTACTGCAGACATCCTACAAAAGCTGGAATTGGACGATTTAGTCAAGTTTGGGATGATTCCTGAGTTTGTCGGCAGGATTCCAGTTACGGCAGCTTTGGAACCTTTAGACGAAGATGCTTTAGTAGAAATATTAACTAAACCTCGAAATGCCATTGTCAAGCAATATCAAAAGCTCTTAGGCATGGATAATATTGAGTTGGAGTTTACTGATGGCGCAATTAGAGCCTTGGCAAAAGAAGCTTATCGTCGTAAAACAGGTGCAAGAGCTTTACGCGGTATTGTAGAAGAATTAATGTTGGAGGTAATGTACGAAATTCCTTCCCGCGAAGACGTCGGAAAATGTACTATCACCGAAGAAATGGTGGAAAAACGTTCTACTGCCGAATTAATCATTCATCCTGCTTCCTATCGCAAACCAGAATCGGCTTAGTATTGGGCAATTTAGCAAAAATTGAAAATCACTTTGGATTGTGAGGTAGATCGCAGCCTTTAGTTTTTAGTGTAATTAGGATGTAATCAGTTTAAAAAATAAATTTTAAAAACATGATTACAATTACACAAAGTCAAAAAATTGCCCATTCTAGCGATCGCAATGACTGGTCATTTTTGCCAACTGCCTTTAGTGCTTTATTAGGAGTTGGCATTGGGATTGCAATGGGATGTTATTTCGGTTGGCTTTAAAGAATCAACAACCGAGCATGAGAAAGATCGTTGATCGTTTTCTAATCGTTAGAATTGATTACTCGACGAATATTGAGAATATCGCTCATGCTTTTAATTCTTTGGAAAATATATTCAAGCTGTTGACGATCTCTAATATCTAAACTTAGAGAGATCAAGGCTGGCTTACTAGGAGTAGTTTTTACTCCAGCATTGCGAATATTAATACCGCGATCGCTCAATCGAGCTAAAATATCTTTGAGTACTCCCACTCGATCCATTGCTTCAATCTGGATATCCACAGGATAAGTTAAGGGTTTATTTTCTGCTTCCTCATCATTCCAGCTAACAGGAATAATTCGCTCCCCTGGAATTTTGTCAACATTTTGACAGCTTTGACCGTGGATCGATATACCTCTAGAGCTTAAAGTTACCGCACCAATAATCGATTCTCCAGGTAACGGCTTACAACAACCTGCTATGTGGTATAGCATTCCCTCAACACCGACGATAGGAGATTCTCCTTTCTGTTTTTCACGATTGTTAGGAATATATTTAGAAATTTCTACCTCTTCTTCAGTAGTCACTTCTATTTCTTCTACTGGTTGTTGTTCTTTGACGACATCCCGTAGGCGATTGACCACATGATTTTGAGTTATTTCGCCATATCCCATTGCAGCTAACATATCCTCTACAGAATGATAGTTACAACGTTGCGCCACTAACAACATGGGTTCAGATTTGAGTAAAGAATCAAAGCCACTTTTACCCAGTTCTTTCTCTAATAATTCTTTTCCTCTAGCAATATTTTCATCTCGATGAGATCTTTTATACCACTGGCGAATGCGATTACGAGCAGTAGGGGACACGACAAAGTTTAACCAATCCAAACTAGGACGGCTATTTTTCTGGGTCACAATCTCTACAATGTCGCCGTTTTCTAAAGGCTTAGACAGCATAGACCAACGACCATTAACTCTGGCGCCTTTCATGTGATTGCCGATCTCACTATGAATACGATAGGCAAAATCTACAGGAGTTGCACCTTGAGCTAGAGAGATTACGTCACCATCGGGAGTAAAAACATAGACATCATCTTCAAACAGATTATCCTTGACGCTCTCCATGTATTCTTGAGCATCACTGAGATCTTTTTGCCACTCTAGTAGCTGACGCAACCAGGTAAATTTAGTATCTTCTGTAGACAACTCTTGATTACTAGAACCTGTTTCTTTATACTTCCAGTGAGCAGCAATACCATATTCTGCGATCTGGTGCATTTCCACCGTCCGAATTTGTACTTCAATGGGGCGACCATTTGAGCCGACTACTGTTGTGTGCAAAGATTGATAACGGTTGGGCTTAGGCAAGCCAATATAGTCTTTAAAACGCCCTGGAATAGGTTTGAAGGCATCATGAACTACCGCCAAGGAACGATAACATTCTTCGTTGGTACCAACGATAATTCTAAAAGCTGCAATATCATAAATTTGACTAAATTCTTTTTGTTGACGCTGCATCTTTTGATAAATACCGTAAAGATGCTTAGGACGTCCTTTAAGTTCAATTATATTGACATTAAGCTTCTCTAAACGCGATCGCAGGGTTTCTGTTACCTGAGCAATTCTAGCTTCGCGATCTGCTCTCCTTTCAGCAATCAAAGCTTTGATTTCTTCGTAAGCTTCTGGCTCTAGATATTTAAAACATAAATCTTCTAATTCCCACTTAAAACGACCAATACCTAATCTATTGGCTAAAGGAGCAAAAATTTCTCTAGTTTCTTGGCTAATACGTCGCCGCTTTTCTGGCTTGAGGTGATTTAGAGTCCTCATGTTGTGCAGTCTATCTGCCAGCTTCACCACAATTACGCGAATATCCGTCGCCATTGCCAAAAACATTCGCCGAAAATTCTCTGCTTGACGCTCAGTAGTACTAGAGAAGTTAAACTTAGATAGTTTAGTTACTCCTTCTACTAATTGCCTTACCTGTACCCCAAACATCTCTTCTATTTTTTCAGGGGTGACTTCTGTGTCTTCTACTACGTCATGCAAAAAACCCGCGGCAATGGTCACATTATCACCACCTAAATCTCTTAGTAAGCCAGCTACTGCTATGGGATGAGCAATGTAAGGCTCTCCCGACTTACGATATTGACCTTCATGTAACTCATAAGCAAAATTAAACGCTTTACAGATCAAAGTCTCGTCTGGATCTGACTGCTCTCGTTGCTGATTAATTAGACATTCTCGCAACCAGCGAGGTAACGTCACTTCATTGGCTTGGCTTTCTATGATAGAGATTGCGGTCATAGATCGATAAATATAAGTATGAGTTTAGATATGGGAAAACAAGATAGACTGTGAGAAATCTTGACAGTAATGCTATTTTTGTTCAATTGCTAACTACAACTCGGTGTAGTTAGCAATTGAATATCAGATTTTTAGAATTAAAGCCTTGTTTAATTCTGCGATCCGATTGGCTATTGATATGTAAAATTAACTTATTTTTTAAGAATAAAAGCTACATTTACGTCTTATGTCTAGAAAAATGATTTTGGTACAAAAGTCAAGTTCCCTTAGTAGAATTTTACCTTAATTGTTACCTTATCTTAAACTAAAGAATGTTACCTGCGTCACATAATCGAGCATATCAGGATTTCTTAGCTTTGTTAACCGACTTTCAAAAAATGGTCGATCATTCAGCAGCATCAAATAGCAAGACACTAATCTCATCTAAGTTTCAAAGTTTACACCAGTGGTTCGAGCGCAACATTATTCAGCTAGATGCTAGAGAGCTTGAACCTAAGATCGTCCCTCGCTGGCAGTCAGTACAAACAGAAATAGCAAGAGAATTTAAGTTATTAACTACAGATACCTTGTTTTTGGCTTCAGCACGTCACAATGATACTCAAATGAAGAGACTTAAAAGTATTAGCGATCGCACTACTAAATTAATGGGTTATTGTCAGATACTACTCAATAATTAGGGATAAGTAAGTTAAATGTTAGTCAAAAGAAGAAAGCAAATTGTAATTATAATTACAGTAATAATTGCTTTTTTAATTGTTAAATTTTTATCTAGTCCTCCATCAGTAATTTTACCTAGCTTATCTGGTTTAATCTGTCCTCAAGCAAGATTTTTTTTGGAAGTAGAGCAACCTTTGATTGCTTTAACTATTAATGATAGTCCCGATGATAATCACGAATTTCCTCATACTACCTTGGGTATTCTAGATACGTTAGCTCTATATCAAGCAAAAGCTACTTTTTTTATTATTACGGACAAAGCAAAAGAATTTCCCCAGTTGTTAACAAGTATTGTCGAGCAAGGACACGAACTAGGCAACTACTTAACTAAAGATGAATCTAGTATTAGGTTAGGCAACCGCTTTGAAGACGAGTTTGTCAAGGCACACAATTTCTTGAGTCAATTTGCTCATGTCAAATGGTTTCGTCCTGGTCATGGTTTGTGCAACAATAACATGATTAAAATAACTAGCAAATACAACTATCAAATTGCTTTAGGATCGGTTTGGTCTGATGAGACTAATCTTAATTCAGATAACTTTGCTAACTGGTACATTAAGCACAATATTCGTCCTGGTTCAATTATTGTCTTGCAAGATAGCCAGGATAAGAGCGATCGCCGTGGTCAAAATACAATTAAAACTCTTCATAAAATTATTCCCAAACTACAGCAACAGGGTTATCGTTTTGTAACGCTTTCTGAATTGGATAGTGCCAGTAAGTAAACAGTTATTAGTTATCACTTATCACTTATCACTTATCAATTTGCTCTTTAATTTCTCATCCTGATGAATATATGAATATCAGTAACACAATCGACTACCAAGCGATCGCTCAAGAGCTAGTAGGAATTGAAACAACTAGCAATCGCGAAAAATTAACTAAACTATCTTTAGATTATTATCATTTCAGTCCAATTCTGACAGCGAAACTAGAAGATAAACGAGGAGAATTAGCTGTTTTTCCGACCACAGAAGCAGAAGTACTAAAAATTGCTCAAACTTGCGTTAAACATAAAATCCCCTTAACTGTAAGGGGTGCAGGAACTGGTAACTATGGTCAATGTATTCCTCTAGAAGGGGGGATTATTCTTGATATTTCCAGAATGAATCAAATTATTAAGCTGCAACCTGGTATAGCTACAGTGCAACCAGGAGTCCGTATGGCTGCTTTTGATAGAGAAGCTAGAAAAATCGGTTGGGAATTGCGTATGGCTCCTTCTACCTACCGTACAGCTACTATTGGAGGCTTTATTGGTGGTGGTAGTGTGGGAATGGGATCGGTCAACTACGGACAAATAAGCGATCGCGGTAATCTTCATCGGGTGCGTTTAGTAACAATGGAAGCACAACCCCAAGTTTTAGAATTACGAGGAGATCAAGTACAAAAAGTTCTCCATGCTTATGGTACTACGGGGATTATTACCGAATTAGAAATTCCCCTAGCACCAGCTTATCCTTGGCAAGAAATCATCGTTATTTTTGATGATTTTATGACCGCCGCTAGCTTTGGACAAGCTCTTAGCGATAGTAATGGTATAGTCAAAAAACTAGTTAGTATTCATGCAAGTCCTATTCCTAGTTATTTTGCTGCTCTACAAAACTATCTTCCTCAAGGTAAACATTGTGCCTTATTAATGATATCCCAATACGATCTCGCTCCGTTTCAGGATTTAGTTCAAGAGTATCAAGGCGCAATAACCTATAGTAAAAGTGCTGCCGAAGCAATTAAAGGTACTAGCTTGTTGGAGTTTACCTGGAACCATACTACTTTACACGCTCGCAGTGTTGACAGTGATTTAACTTACTTGCAGACGTTTTATTTCACTCTTGACAGGTTAGAAAAACTTTATCAACAAGCAGGAAATGAAATTATGATTCATTTAGAATTTCTACGTGCAGGAGATAAAGCCGTACCTGCGGGGCTACAATTGGTGCGCTATACTACTGAAGCCAGATTAAATGAAATTATTCGCGATCGCGAATCTCAAGGCGCATTTATTGCCAATCCTCATGTATACACTATTGAAGATGGCGGAAATAAACAGATTGATCCCGTGAAGGTGACTTTTAAACAGCAAGTCGATCCCTATGGTTTGTTAAATCCTGGCAAAATGCGAGGTTTTGCCAAACATATTAAATAGCTAGCTCTTTCGTTTCTTTCTGACATTACAAATTTTCTTTGTTAGACGCTCACGTTAAATGTAGGTAAAAAATAGTTTTAAAAAAAGGACGAGATTGTTAGAAATTTATTCTCTAGCTATCTCGTCCTCAATAGTTTCTTAAATTAAGCTAAAAACTAATAGCCAACAGCTAATAGCTTTAAAAAATTTAGTTGTAAACTTTTCCGCCACCCCAAAGGATGCCACGAATTTCAGGCTGAATTAAAATGTGTCCTGCAACAGCTTCTAGATCTTCATCGGTTAGATTACGCATCATCGGATAAAGATCAGAACGAGTAGTGTTGGGGTGGAATTCATAAATATCTCTTTCTCCATCATAAGTTGTGGGGTTTTTAAGATAATCTACAATACCTTCAACATTATCTCTAGCAGGATAAGCACCAGCCAAAGCTGTCAACCCTAAGTTGACATTAGGATTAGTTTTGGTTGCGCCACCTTTGTGACAATAAGAACAAGAATCGACAAAAACTTTTTGTCCTTGCTTGACTTGTTTTAAACTTAAAGTGAGTTGTTCTCCATTATCATTTAGGGGAATAGTACGAATACTTTCGTTCATTTCTAGTGCGTTGACACTACCAATATTAAATTGAATTGCCATAAAAATGGCAGCTACAGCAGTAAATAAAAATCGCTTCAACATTGTTCTCCTCAAAAGTTTTAATTTAATAACGGTGCTATAAATAATGCACCACTGATACATAATCTTCAGTTATTTATCTTGACAGAATACCTTATGGTTGAAAAAATCAGTAACCAATCTTATCCTTCTCAGTTAATCCACAATCATCAAGGAATTAGGAAGACATATCTTTGGGTTCGCTTTATTTATTATTTTTCTCAGCTAGAATTTCCAAGATAATCGTTTTAGCATCTTCCAATGCTAAACAAGTACGCTCGTTTTTATAGTTTATTTTAAAGCGATCGCAAAGCTCAAATACAGCTTTTGATTCGATTTGGTATTCTGCTGCAATATCAGCAATTGATAGTTCTGCAAAGCCCATAAGCACGTTCTAACTCAACCTTGGGAATAAAATTGAGTGAATTAATAAATTGTCAGGATTAAGTAATTATGTATTATACTAGGATTTTTTAAAAGTCTGAATCGAGTAATACTGCTCAATCAAACTATTATTCCCAGATGGTAATTATTATCATCCCATTTAACAGAACTAATTTCAGCAAAATTTTGTGTAGATTACCCCATTGCTTCATCTATCTGCGGTAATAACAAAGATCTTAAATCTACTACCCGACCAATTACGGCGATTGCAGGAGCTTGAAATTCAGTAGTACTTATTTGTTCAACAATTGTTTCGAGAGTGCCAATTAACTGAGTTTGGTCTGGTCTAGTACCCCAGCGAATCATCGCAATGGGTGTATCAATCGTCATACCACCTGCTAATAGCTGAGGAATAATTGTTGGCAGATTGTGAACTCCCATATAAATTACAATAGTTTCCGAACCTTGAGCGATCGCTTCCCAGTTTACTTCAGGACGATATTTTTCAACTGCTTCGTGTCCCGTGACAAAAGTTACTGAAGAATTGTACTGACGATGAGTAACGGGGATTCCCGCATAGGCTGGTGCAGCAATCCCCGAAGTGATACCTGGCACAACTTCGACAGATACCCCTGCTTTGACCAACTCTGCCATTTCTTCTCCACCTCGACCAAAAACAAAAGGATCGCCACCTTTGAGACGAACTACGACCGCATTAGTTTCCGCCTTTAGTCTTAACAACTGTGTGGTTTCACTTTGCGGTAACGAATGACGACCACTGCGTTTACCCGCATTTATTTTTTCGGCTTGCGGGTTGATTATGTTCATGATTTCTGGGCTAACCAGAGCATCATAAATTACTACATCTGCGTGTTCTAATAAAGTTTTACCTCTAACTGTGAGTAAGCCTGGATCTCCTGGCCCTGCACCAACCAAATAAACTTTACCGACATATTTTGCTTGATTCATATTGCGATCGAAAATCTAAAATTTTTGAGCGATTAATTCTACTAAAGCGGGCGTTGCACCCAAAGGCTTTCCCAAAACCAACTCAACCTCAGGATGTTCTGCTTGTAGTGCGGATACTTCTTTGGCGATCGCTTCAGTAATTTTACCTGAAAATAAAAAGTAAGGCACAATTGCGATGTTTTTTCTACCATGAGTAGTAATCTGAGCTTTCACCTGCTGACTCAGACTAGGATTTGTTGACCAGTAAGCTATTTGGGCATTTAACTGGCCAGCCAGACTTAGATAATAATCACTCACTCCAGGTAAACGACTGCCGTGAGCAATTAAAATACGAGTTTTGGCTGATAGTTCAGCAAATTTCTGTTCGAGTAGCTCTATCATTTCCGAATATTTACCTAAATATGGAGATAATTCTATTGCAATCCGATTATTGGTTTGTTTGATGGCTAAAGAAATTTCTGCAGGAATATCTTCTGTGACATGAACTCCAGGAACTAGAAATAGAGGTATAACTCGAACCTTTTTAAATCCTTGATTGTATGCTTTTGTAGCAAAATTAACTAAGCTTTCGCTTAAAGACAAAGATGCTAATTCTAAAGCAGCAATATCAATCAAAGGAGTTTTGGGGGAGCTGGAACTACCAATTACTTCTGATTTTATGAAAGAATAACTGCTGTTTAGGTAGTTTTGCTGAGATAATATATTATGAGGCTGAAATTGGGCAATTAGCAGTTGTTTTAATTGAACAGCAGCATCTTGAGATTTACGGTTTCGGCTACCGTGAATTACCAATAAGTAAGCAAAAGAATTCGTCAAAGAAATTTCTCGAAAATCAAGTAAATGAATTAATCGTAAATATCGTCATAATTATCTTAGAAATTATAGCAATTGAGACAGTTTATTCTGTAGTGAATGATATATCTTAAGCAAAGTTAGTATTGGTATAAATACTGACATTCTGTCAAGAAAACTAGCAAAAATCAAAATACTTCCATAAAAAATAATAATTCTCTAACTTAAATATCGAAATATGTTGAGTAATAACTCCAACGGTCCAAATATTAATAATGACTCCAATTCGTATAACGCAACACCTCCGCGAGATGCTTTAGACGTTAATCTAAGCGAATATATAGTTAAACTAAGAAGACGCTGGAAGCCTGCTCTAGCAATATTTCTCTTGACTATGGGGGTTACAGGGGGCCTAAGTTTATTACAGACAAAAACATATCAAGCAGCAGGCAAAATTCTCTTTAAGAACCGAAGTTCGGCTGCTTATACAGGAATTGGAGAGCAAGCTAATACTTTAGAGCCAATCTTAAATAACCAAACTCCTCTAAGTACTCAAATAGAAGTATTACAATCTGAGCCAGTTGTTCAGCAGGTCATCGATCGCCAAAAACTGACTGATAATGAAGGTCAACCCGTTAAACTAAAAGACTTTAGAAAAAAACTCAGTATTGACTTGTTAGGAGGTACGGATGTTATTGAAGTTAGCTACAGACATCCTGACCCAAAAAAGGCGAAAGACATAGTAGATACTTTAATGAAAGTATACGTCGAAGAACAGATTCGAGGTAATCAGTCTGAGCCAGCAGCAGCCAAGGAGTTTATTACTCAAGAATTGCCCTCAGTTGAATCTAAAGTAGAGCAAGCCGAATCAGATATTTCTGCCTTCCGCACCGAAAACGAGATCGTCGATCTCGCAGAAGAAAAAAAGGGTTTGGTGGGTAATTTAGGTGCATTAAATCAGCAAATCTCGACAATAGGTTCAGAATTTCAGGGCTTACAAGCTCAAGGCTTAGCTCTACAAAATCAGATTGGGCTAAATCTCAACCAGGCAGTTGCTACGGATCAATTAGCTGCTTCTCCAGAAGTCCAAAGTATTTTAGAACAGCTAAATCAGACAGAATCTAATCTAGCGAAAGAGCGTCAAAGGTTCAACGACCAACATCCGACTGTCGTTAGTCTGACAGAAAAGAAACAAGATCTAACAAATCAGTTAAGAGGCATAATTACTAGTGCGGTGGGTGAGGGAGTAGAAGTATCCCAAGGCTTACTAGCAAAAGGTAATGGTCTTAAGGAAAATCAGCTAGAAAAATTTATTACCCTCAAAATTGACGAGCTAAGTTTACAAAGACAGGTAGCATCCTTATATGAAACTCAGCAAGAATATTTGCAACGGGCCAAGGATATACCTCGTTTAGAAAAGCAAGAGCGAGAGCTAATTCGTAGCGCAGAGGCTGCGGGCAAAACCTACGAAACATTGTTAGACAATCTGCAACAAGCAGAACTAGCAGAGAGTCAAGAAAGCGGTAACGCAGAAATAGTTGAGTATTCCTCCTTACCAGAAAAAGGTAGCTCTGGTAGTACTATGCTTTTGGGATTGGGTCTAGTTTTAGGAGTATTTCTGGCTAACTTATCCGTAGTCTTGCTAGAGATGCAAGATCGTTCTTTAAAAACTATGGCAGAAATCAAAAGAAGGTTTGGTTATCAAACAATTGGTATTACACCTTTAGAAGTACCTGAGTATCAAGGACGTATTATTACTAGAGAAGAGCCAGATTCATTTTCTAGCGAAGTATATCGTATGATTCAGGCAAATCTTAAGTTTTTGACTAGTGACAAACCACCCAAAGTAATTTTAGTTACCAGTTCTGTTCCCGAAGAAGGTAAGTCCACAGTTACAGCTAATTTGGCAGCAGCCATTTCTCAATTGGGTCGCCAAGTTTTACTAATTGATGGCGATTTGCGTCGTTCTTCTCAGCATACTTTGTGGAATGTCGGGAACAATAAAGGATTGAAAGATGTATTAACTAGTAACATCAATCTCAACTCCGTTGTTTTCCAACCAATGCCCAAACTTACTTTGTTAACTAGTGGTTTGGTAGATTCAAATCCTTTAGCATTGCTAGATTCTCCCGCCATGAGCGATTTAGTTGGTCGTTCTCGTCGAGAATACGATTTAATTTTAATTGACGCGCCACCTTTACCTGTCACAGCAGACGTACTAACTTTGAGCAAGCTAGTAGATGGTATTGTTTTTGTGACTAGACCAGGAGTGGTCGAGTTAGATAGTGCCCAATTGGCTCAAGAAACTCTAGAAAACACAGGACAAAAAGTTTTGGGTATGATCATTAATGGAGTCAAGCCTAGTGACTTCGATCGCTATTCTTATCATGGTCGCTATGCTAAGAGCTATTACACCACTAGCAACCACGATAAAAATCAAAGTGGTAGACAGCAAGGCGATCATGAATTTTCTAAGGTCACCCAAGAAAATAATGCTAACGGTAGCGTCAGTCGCGCTAACTTATCAGCGCAATCGGATGTTTGAGAAAATCAATCTCTCTCCTTATTTAAACCTAGACTTGTGTAGAATAACTAGGTGATGTTAAGCTCTAACGTCATCTAGTTATTTCTTTTTGCACAGGTTAGATAAGCAACTATGACTTTACAACTGCGCGTTTACGTTCCCGAGCATCCTCTAATTAAACATTGGTTGTCAGTTGCCAGGGATGCTAATACGCCACCTGTACTGTTTAAAAGTGCCATGAGTGAGTTGGGACGATGGTTAACCTACGAAGCAGTGAGAAACTGGCTACCAACTCTCGATACGGTAGTACAAACTCCGATAACCGAATGCTCTGCAACTTTCGTTAATCCAGAAATGCCCATTGGAATTGTGCCTATTTTGCGAGCGGGTTTAGTCCTTTTAGATGAAGTACAAAAAGTCTTGCCCGTAGCAGCGGTTTATCATTTAGGTTTAGCTCGTGATGAATCAACTCTCGAACCAGCTTGTTACCTAAATAAATTACCCGATCGCTTTACTCCTCAGACTAGAATTATGATTTTAGAACCAATGTTGGCGACTGGGGGATCGATTATGATGGCAATGAAAGAAATTACTAGTCGCGGAGTTGCCCCAGAGCTAATTAGAATAGTTTCTATAGTAGCTGCCCCTCCTGCCCTCAGACAGTTGAGTGAAAATTATCCAGGGCTGGAAATATACACCGCTATTATTGACGAAGGGTTGAATAGTAAAGGTTATATTGTTCCTGGTTTGGGAGATGCGGGCGATCGCGCTTTTGGTACTTAATGTTGGTATCTAGAAATTTGAAGATAAGTGGTCAAAACCAGCAGTCGTAACTAACTTAATAAATAAGGGGAATTAATTAAACTAACTATAATGAGTCAAAAAAATGGTTTCGGTAGTGGATTTGTTTTGGGTTCAATAATTGGTGGAATAGTAGGCGGTGTGTTAGGTACGGTCCTAGCTACCCGTAGCGATCGCGAATCTGAATTAGACCGCGAAATTTTGTCGAAGAAAAATAACAATGAAATTTCTTTTGGTAGCGAGGAAAGTATCGAACTAGCCCGTCACGGCTTAGAAGATAAAATTGCTCAGTTAAATTTAGCAATTGATGATGTTAAGCAGCAATTAGGTACAGTTCAAGCAAATTCTGAAGAAGCATAAATAATTCTCACCTCACTTTTTTTAAAGTGCCTCTTCTTCAATTTCAGAAGAAAAAGTAGTCAAATTTTCTGGTAAAGGAATAAACTCAGTTTCTCCAGGAACAGAGTCAAATTTACCCAATCTCCAATCCTGTTTTGCTTGCTCGATTCTTGCAGGGTCGCTGGAAACGAAGTTCCACCACTTATAACGTTTTCCGACAGGCTCTCCCCCAATTAACATACAGCGGGCAGATATTTCTGCCGATATAGTGATAGTGCTATTGGGTTTTAAAATTGCGAGTTGATGCTGTTCTAATTTTTTTCCGTCAATTGCAATTCCTTGTGTGACAGTATAAATAGCTCTTTGGCTACACTCAGGAGCAAAAACAAATTCACTATTGGGGGCAAAACTTAAGTCAGCGTAAATTATGGGTGATAAATTATTGACGGGGGATTTATTACCCATCAATTCTCCTGCAATTAAAACGATTTCCACGTTGTTTGCCGTCCAGGTAGGAATATCTGCTGCTGAATAATGAGCAAAACTAGGCTCAATTTCTTCTGCTGCTTCGGGCAGAGCGACCCAAATTTGAATTGCATGAAGAGTACTTTCGGTAGCGCGATCGCTTTCGGGGCTTCTTTCTGAATGAACAATACCCCGTCCTGCGGTCATCCAGTTAACTGCCCCTGGATGAATCTCCTGTGTATACCCCAAACTATCTCGATGGAGTAATACTCCTTCAAATAAATAAGTCACCGTAGCCAAATTGATATGGGGATGAGGTCGCACATCAACACCTTTCCCTGGAGCAAAAGTAGCAGGCCCTAAATGATCAAAAAAGATAAAAGGCCCAACTGTAATCTGGTGCTCGTGGGGCAAACTACGACGAGCATTGAACCCGCCCAAATCTTGAACATGAGGGGTAAGTAATTTAGAGATATTAGTCATGTTGATAAAATAAAACTAAACTGTTTATTTCTTGATCAGACTAGGAAATTTATCAGTTTTATGTTGAATGGCATAAGTGGGAGAAAACTTGGCTAATAACTCGCGAAATTCTTTACCTTCAATTGTTTCTCGCTCAATCAAGATATCGACGATGCGATCTATCGCCAAACGATTGTCGCTAATAATAGTTTTGGCTTTGTGATAACAGTCTAAGGCAATATTGCGAATGCGGATATCAATTTGAGAGGCTACTTCTTCAGAGTATTCATTTCTATTACCCGAATCACCACCCAAAAATACAGGCTGTTCTTGACCTTCTAGGGCTACTGGCCCTAAATCTGACATACCAAATTTAGTTACCATCTGACGAGCCAAAGAAGTAAGCATTTGGATATCTTGCCCCGCCCCTTGAGTTACCTCATCTATACCAAAGACTACCTCTTCTGCTGCTCTACCACCCAAAGCAGTGGTAATTTTAGCTAAAATTTTAGCTTTACTTTCTAATCCCATTTCTTCTTCGGGAGTAAACCAGGTCAATCCTCCTGCACCACCTCGAGGAATAATAGTGACCTTTTCTACAGGGTCGTGTCCGCTAGTCATAGTAGCCACGATCGCATGACCTACTTCATGATAGGCTGTTAGTCTTTTGGCTTTACTCTCTACCAAAGGTATACCTTCCATTCCCGCGACAATACGGTCTACCGCATCATTAATTTCGAGCATAGTGACAGCTTCTTTATGTCTTCTTGCAGTTAAAATTGCTGCTTCGTTGAGTAAGTTAGCCAGATCTGCACCAGTAAAGCCAGGAGTACGACGAGCGATCGCATCTAAAGATACTTTAGAGGAGATTTTTTTTCCGCGAGCATGAACCTCTAAAATTCCCAATCTGCCCTGCAGATCAGGATAGTCAACAATTACCTGGCGATCAAAACGACCAGGGCGCATTAAGGCTTTATCCAATACATCAGGGCGATTAGTCGCAGCAATCACAATAATGCCACTGTTGCCCTCAAAACCATCCATTTCAGTTAGGAGTTGATTGAGGGTTTGTTCTCTCTCATCGTTACCGCCACCAATACCCGCACCACGCTGACGACCTACAGCATCAATTTCATCGATAAAAATCAAGCAGGGAGCATTTTCTTTGGCTTTTTTAAATAAGTCGCGGACGCGAGAAGCACCTACTCCAACAAACATTTCCACAAACTCAGAACCAGAAATACTAAAGAATGGTACGCCAGCCTCACCTGCGATCGCTTTGGCTAAAAGAGTTTTACCCGTACCTGGAGGGCCTACAAGTAAAACACCACGAGGAATTTTCGCGCCAATTGCCGTAAATTTTTCAGGCTCTTTGAGGAAGGTAACAACTTCTTGTAGCTCTTCTTTGGCTTCTTCAATTCCTGCTACATCGTCAAACTGAATACCTGTTTTTGCCTCCATCTGAAACTTAGCCTTGGAGCGACCAAAGCTCATCGCTTGACCAGAAGCACTGGCAGAACGACGCACAATCATAATCAAACCTGATAGTAAAACAAAAAATATTAATAAATTCAGCAGTACTCCAACAGTAGTAGAGCGATCGAGAGATTCTTTGATCCTAAAATCTACTTCTTTGGCTCTAATTTTGGGAATTAAGTCTTGGTTTTGATCGAACAAGACTACTTCCTTAGCTGGCTCATCTTCGGGCTGCCCTTTAAGAGTTACGCTCGCTTTATTAGTAGTTTCATCAAGCTCTACTTTGGTTACTTGATCGTCGTTGAGTTTCTCTAAAAACTGGCTGTAGCTGAGGTCGCTTTTTGATTTTTGTTGTGCTAGTACGGGAGTTGCCAGAAACAAAGTTTGGAAAATCATCCAACCAGCAGCAACTCGACCAAACATATTAGTTTTCTTACTTTTTGGTTTGTAATTATCTAGCTTTTTCACAAAGTTGGTAGCTAGTCCCATTTTTCCTTCATTCTGGCAACTTTTTTTCATAATTAATTATTGATGGCTGTGAGTCTCGATAGACATATATATAAAATTAAAGAATAACTCCAGCCTAACTAAAAAAAAAGAGTTTTTGCCATATTTACTCTGTCTAAATTAACTACTCTATAATTTCTAGAATAGTTTCGCTCCTACTCTAATTCAGTAACACCAAAGGATTGACTGCGCCTTGTTCTCTAGAATGGATTTCAAAATGTAAATGAGAACCAGTACTAAAGCCTGTATTACCCATTTCGGCGATTTGGTCGCCCTGCCCTACTTTTTGACCAGAATTAACCAGAATTTTGTTGTTGTGGGCATATAGGGTAATACTGCCATCCAAATGTCTGAGCTTAATTAAATTGCCATAACCGCCACTATTCCAGCCCGCGCTGACAACTTCTCCTGATGCAGCAGCAAAAACTGGAGTCCCGATAGGTCCAGCAATATCAATACCTTTATGAAGTCTTCCCCAACGCCAACCATATCCAGAAGTTAGCACGCCTTGAGCTGGCCAAGCATAGCCATCAAAAGCATTAGGTAGGTATTCTTCTGAAGGAGGTAGAGGAGGCAATTGTAAAGAAACCGCTGTGGCAGTAATTGATTCTAAATCTTGATTTGATTCTTTCCGAATCGAAGAAATAGTAGGCTCATTATGCTTAATTTGACTAAGACGTCTGGATGATACTGAAGATCGCAGGTTTGTTTTAACTGCAGAGTTTGTCGGAAGGTTCGCAGTAGTTACATTTATTTGCGAAGATTTTCTAGTTTCAGCAACCCGATCAATGATGGTATCTTGCTTAATTACAGGAATCTGTAATTTTTGAGTTACAAAAATAATGTTCGAGTTTTTAATATTATTGAGCTTGATAATTTCATCGCGCGATACCTGATGTTTTCTGGCAATACGGTTGATAGTATCTCCAGATTGTACAGTGTATGTTTGTGATTGGGGTTGAGGTTTAACTGCTAATAAATTAGTAGAAGAATTGAAATCTGACTCAAAAGGCTTGATATTTACCGCACCAAACTGTTTACTTGAAGTCGATCGCGCCTGACTTAGATATAAAGGAGTTAAATTTTCAAGATGGCTTCCTCCCATTCCGCTATAGCTAGAACTATGGTGGTGATGCTCTGTACCAACAATTCCCTGAGACCAATTTGCTATCTGAGCTTGGACAGCCATGGGTAAAAGACTCAAAATGCGTGGCAAAAAGCCAGTAGCAAAATTAGTAGTGTGATCGTGTTGACAGTCAGCGCTATCGTGTTGATGTGACAAATTAAGATGAGGATCAAAACCTGTAGTTGCTACTGCTTGATGAGAATTGAGCAAGCAGATTGCTGCAGTAGCTAGGGAAACAGTTAAACCAAAACTAACATAAGTATTTTTACTTGGTTTAGTTGAAAAAGAGTAAAGATTTTGCTTTTTAAGTGATAAAAAACTGTCACAGAACATAGGTATTAAAACAAGGGAGGTATGTTTTCTTGGATGGTATGGTTTGTATTGGTTGCGCCAATATTAAAGATTATGAGTAAAATTTATTTAGTCAATATTTTGTGATATTTATTAACTATTTGTGTGATTAATTGAAACAAAAATATATATACAATTTATCTATAAATACGTAAGTATTTTTATGGAAGAATAGCTTAAAATCGAATTTAAAACAAGTATAAAACTAATAAAATACAATATAAACGGATAATTTAAGATTATTTGATTTAATCAATTATTTTGTGAATAAATAATAATATTCTACAAACGTAATTAAATGTACTTCTTGATAGTGCGATCGAGTTCACAATTTGTCATAGCTTTATTAATCCAAATAATTAATAATGAACCGAGTAACTTTAAATAATCGAGTAATTTTAATTACTGGTGCGTCTAGCGGTATTGGTGCAGCTTTGGCAGAAACGTTAGCCGAGAAATATGCTGGTGTGAATCTAATTTTGACATCTCGCGATCGCGAGAAATTAGAAACAGTAGCCGCTAAGTGTCGTCAACATAATGCGAAAGTTACAGTAATTCCCTCAGATTTAGGAAATTTAGGGCAAGTTGAATCTTTAGCCCAAAAAGCGATCGCGCTCTTTGGTAGAGTAGATATTTTAGTCAATAATGCTGGTTATGGACAAATGGGCCCTGTAGAATTAATTCCTCCCGCAGCAGCAAAAGAACAATTTGCGGTTAATTTTCATGCACCATTAGTCTTAATTCAAAAGTTAATTCCTGTGATGAGATCTCAGGGTGGAGGGAAAATTATCAATGTTAGTTCTCTTGGAGGACTGATTCCCTTTCCCGCAGCAGGAATGTATAGCTGTTCTAAATTCGCTCTAGAAGCCTTGAGTGACGTCTTGCGTATGGAACTAAAAGCTTTCAAAATCCAAGTCTCTGTAGTTGAGCCTGGCCCTGTAGTAACTGACTTTTTTCGGGTAGCCTGGCAAAAAATATTAGCTACTATTCCCGATTACAATTCCACTCCCTACGCACCTGTTTTTGAAAATATTGAAGCGATTGATCGCCAGTTAGATCTACTAGGTTGGAGTGCCGCAAAAACGGCTAAAGCGATCGCTAAAATTATGGTCAAATCTAACCCCAAACCCCGCTACATTCTGGCTACAGGGGGGAATACTTTAGTTTTCATGATGAACAAAGTTTTGCCAACTTGGGTCAGAGATGAGTTTTGGCAACGCTTCTATGGGATTCACAAAATACAGCCAGAATCTCAATCTGAATGACTTAAATCTTTATGAAATTTATGAAAAATGTTAAGCAGACTGCTTGATAACTCCTATTACTTAGATAATCTAGATTGATAAGAGGAATTTTATTACTAAGAGAAAGATGAGCATTTTCAACCAGATTTTAAGCGCGATCGATAATCCAGAAAGAGAAGCCAGCAATGATCAGTTAGGTTCAATTTTCGATACAGTACAACAGTTAAGTGGCAACTACCAAGCTAAACCCGATGCGATTCAATCTGCGATGTCGATTGTTGGTAACTATACTAAGTCTGCCTTACGACAACAGCGCAATAATGGTAATGCTGCTGGAGTAAACCAACTAGTTAATCAGTTTGGTGGGACTAGAGCTAATTCTCAAGTTTTATCTACTTTGTTTAGCACTTCTCAAATACAAGATATGGTTGCACAAATTAGCCGTAGCACTGGTTTAAAGGGGGGGACAATTGCTGCCATGTTGCCTATTTTAGTTCCCTTGGTTTTAAATCTGTTGAAGACTGGAAATAAAAGGGGCAACGTACAGGATAGCAATCCAGTTATCAGTAGTTTTTTAGATTCTGATGGCGATGGTGATGTAGATCTTAATGATGCTTTGGGCATGGCATCTCGATATCTCGGAAGATAATTTAGATAACCTGGGTTTGGGATCGATTAAAAGCGAACTCAGGTTAGTCATTATTGATCTGCACTAAAAAATTTTGGACGCTTTGTTGCCATAATTGTGAATTTACCGTAACCAATATTTGATGTCCTGCTTGGGGAAAATTGACTAACTTCTTAGTACTGTTAATATTTTGAGCCAATTTTTTTATTTCTGAAAGCTCGACAGTATCATCTAAATCACCGTACAAAATTAGGGTAGAACAATTAACTTTGATCGCATCATCAATTGGCTGATGAGCAAAACCATTAAAACCATTTTGCACTCCTCCCCAAAAAACAATTAATTCTCCTAGAGGGAAAGCAGGAATATTAGCTCTATTCAATCGCAGTTTGACTGCGCTTAAAAGACTAGTAAAGGGAAGTTCTAAAATAATGCCATCGGGTTCAATATTTTCTTTGGCGATTGCTCTTAAAATAGCTCCACTTCCCATCGAAATTCCATACAAAATTATTGGTGAATCTGGATTTTCTTTTTGGACATAGTTAGTCACCAAAGCAACATCTTGGCTTTCATTTACTCCTATAGTGGTAACATTGCCACTCGATCCGCCACTACCTCTAAAATCTACTAATAAAGATCTGTAACCAAGACGATGAAAAACTCGTGCCGATGCTAGCAAGCTACTTTTGGTACTATTTTTACCATGAAATAAAATTACCGTACCTTTTGCCGTGATTTCCGGTGATTCTACTAACCAAGTTTCGATCCATTCTTGGTTATTTAGTTTAAGGCGATTGTGAGTATAAATTAGCTCAAAATCAGCAGGAGTTTTATTATTTTCCAGACGGTCATATCCCCAACCAAATTTACTTCCTTGGCGATAGGTAGTTAGACCATAAGCACCCAAATAACCTACAAGATTGATGATTACAATATTTGTTACCAAAGCTATGAGAATAAATTTTTGATAACGTCGAATATGTTTCACTGCTTGCTTTTCTCTTTCCCCTTTAACCTCTTAAAAAGTTTGCCAAGCATTGTCCCAAGGGGCACCACCTACTTCTAACCCTGCTAGATTACTAGTAGCTCGAACAATTACTTTGCCATTGCGATCGCTCAATTTTAAATTTAACTTACCTTTGGTAGTATCGCGACAGTTAAATACCAACCCTTTAGCGGTAGGAGTACGAACATAAGTACCCAATAGCTCCGTTGTCCCAACTAAAGACACTTCAAACTCAGAAGATTTTCCTTGCAGTTGCCATTTTCCCCAAGGCTCTATACGCCAACTTACTTGTGAATTCCATGGCGCAAATTCATAAAGTTTTCCTTGATAGTGAATTCCAATTAAAGCAACTTCTTCTTGCCACCACAATACCTGTCTGATGCCTCCCCCCGCAGTCAAAGCCAAATCTGATTGATCTACAAAACTATTGGAATTGAGCCAAAACCATTTCTGCGGAAAAGAAGCACCCCAGTTTTTTTCACTATAAGCTGGCGCGTTATTAAACTGATAGCATTGTCCCTGCCACTCAATCCATCCCGTAGCTAAACCATGAGCTAAAGTAATTTGCCATCCTGGTTCAAATATTGGTAAATAAGATAACCATCCTGCGGTTGATTGTTGAGATTTTTGGATGTCTCCCCAACCATAAATCGGTTCTATCTCATATTCCCAACGACAGTATTCATTTCTAACGGGATTGTAGATACTTCCTTGATTGAGATAGGCTGTCGCTTGATATCCCTCGGTAATATTTTGAGTAAATTCTTTGCCAGATAATAGCTGGGGTGTAGTTGTTAGATTAGTCTTTCCCCAATGTCCAAAACTAAGACGATCTTTAGCGGCAAAAAATTGAGTTACATTTCCCAGACTTCGATCAAGATAAGCTTCATCAATCCCCAATATCTGTACTGCACCACCACTATTAGCCTGTTGTCCAATAGGATCTTCAATCGAATACATGAAGGCAAAAGTTTGCTCAATTTCAGGTAAAGTCAAACGATAATACCAACCTTCAAAATAGCTAGGACTAATTTGATTCCAATGGTAGCCACTATGAGGTATTTTACCCATATACATCTTTGATACTTTTTGAAAAAAAACGAATTTGGTTACTGTATAAACTTGAGGAAAAACAGATCAAAGTGGCTGTTGAAGAAGCAACTTCAACAAAAAGCTATTTGCTCTATCTTTAGTCATTAATGCGATCGCATTAATGACTACTTTAAGATTTTAAAATCCAAAGAGGAAGTACATTTTGATCAGTAGAATCACGAATTCTTTTGGAGAACTACATTGCAGGAAGAAATATTTATTGAATCAAACTAATACATCAATCCTGATTAATTATTACTTACGCACAGCCTTACTAATTCCATCTAAAATTACAATAGATGAACTTTTTTAACTGTTACCTAAAACAATCAACTGTCTGTTAAAAAGTGATCTTACTCCTGTTAAATCTAATTGACAATTAGCTAAGATATCTTTGACTGTTTTTTGTTCCTCATTACTCTGGCAAGCAATCATAAATTCGTATTCATCATCGGATAGTTTTTCCATCTGATATTCAAAATTCAAAAAGCTTTTACTAGGAAAACCTTGCATACAGGGATGAAGTTCGGGAATAGATTTATTTAATACTGCATCATCCTGCCAATCTTGTTGAGCTAAAGGTGGTTTAGCCAAGAAAAATTCATAGTGGGTCAAGTTCGGATCTAATAGTTCAATCAGACGATATAAGGCGCGATCGCTTAAATTTTTAGCGCGAGATATCAATTCATTTGATTCTCCTACCAGGCGATCAAGTTGCCAATATTGGGGATTAGAAAAACCGACAAAATCTAAACCCGAAGCATCAATTAATTCAAATAAAGTATCAACATTATAATCAATTTCTTGGGGATGAACATACATATCTGCAAAGGCTTCATCCCGATGATTTTCTAATGCCCATCTTTCCTTTTCTTGTTTAACAAGACGATTATTTTCGGGCAATTTAGCAAAAATTTCCCTGCCTACTGCTACCCCGTCGCGGTAGTCTCCTCGTTTTTCTCCTTGAAGTAAGGCGATCGCTTTTTGCATCAGACTAATTTCCCAACGCCCTAATTCTGCATAAACAAAAATATGCAAAATCCCGCCTGGTTTTAACTTTTCAGCTAATGCTTGAATGCCTCGATCTGGTTCGGGTAAATGATGCAATACCCCCACACAATTAATAAAATCAAACTCTCCTTCCAACTGAGTCGCTTCTTCTAGCTTGAGATTGTAAAAATTAACTGGTTTGTCGTGTTTGGCAATTACCCCTGAACGATTACAACGCTCTTGGGCTACTTCTAGAGCCTTTTCACTGAGATCTATCGCCGTAACTTCAGCATGAGGATTTTGGTGAATCAAATAGTCCGTACCCGAACCAGTACCACAACCCGCATCCAAAATACGGATATCTTGAGTACTAGGTTTTGTTCCCGTACAAAAACTATAGGCTGCCGTCCAACTCCAACGCCAGTTGTAGCCAGGAGGTTCAAGATCCGAAAGGGGATCTGGAGGAAAAGGATAGGTATTGTAGAGATTAGCGACTGCTTGATTGATAGCTTGGGAATCGGACATACTTACTTTTGAAAATAGATAATATTAAATTATCGATTAGCAGCCAAGGTTCATGGTAAATATGAGCAACTGCAACAAATATTAATACAATTCAGATTGATATTGTATGGGCAGGTAAAAATCTAGTAGGTATGTAAAGTAGCAAAGCATTGCCAGATAATGCTTAAAGCAACTATAGTTCAACTCAGGCGATCGCTTCATGATTACCTATAGCATTTATACACTTTTCTTAATAAATCCACTGATTAAGTCCGAAACGTTTTAATCTAAAAGCTGAACTATAAGTAAAAAATCTAATAAATTTAACATGAGTGTAACGGCAAGTGGTGGCAGTTCATTGGCCCGTCCTCAACTTTATCAAACAGTAGCGGTGTCTACGATCTTGCAAGCAGAACAGCAAGACCGCTTCTTAGAAGGAGGCGAACTTAAGGAATTAACAGCATATTATAAATCTGGTTTTCAACGTTTAAACATAGCTCAAACCATTACTAATAATGCGGATATTATTGTCTCTAGAGCAGCAAACCGTATTTTCACAGGTGGTTCTCCAATGTCGTATTTGGAAAAACCTCTTGAGGTAGAAGAAATGGCGATGGCTACTTCTAGTGGGAACACTAACGTTCCTGGCGAATTAGTTGTAGAGCAAAAACCAGAAAAAGGCAGTAATCCCAATATTTTTGGTGCGTTTAAGTCCTTATTTGCTGGTGGTTCAGGTCCAGTTCCCGCAGGATTTAGACCCATCAGTGTCTCGAACTATGGCCCAGCAAATATGCAGAAGTCATTGCGAGATATGGCGTGGTTTTTGCGTTATATTAGCTATGGAATTGTTGCTGGAGATCCCAATATTCTGATAGTCAATATCAGAGGTTTGCGAGAAATTATTGAGAGAGCCTGTAGCAGTGCAGCCACAATTGTGGCATTACAAGAAATGCGCGCTGCAACCAAAGACTATTTCCGTAATGATCAGTCTTCAAGCGATCTGATCGTGCAGTATTTTGATATTGCGATTTCTGAATTTAAAGCGCCCACACCTTCTACTAAATTGCGTCAAAGCCAAGCTGACGACAAGCAAGGTTTGGAGCTTCCTCAAAGCTATTTCAACGCTTCTGAGAGAAGACAAAAGTTTGTGATGAAACCTGGCTTATCTACTTTAGAAAAGCAAATGGTAATTAAGGCAGCCTATAGACAAATCTTTGAACGGGATATTACTCGCGCTTACGGTCAGTCTATTTCTTATCTAGAGTCTCAGGTAAAAAATGGCGATATTTCCATGAAGGAATTCGTCCGTCGTATTTGTAAATCTGAGCTATATCGCAAACAATTCTTTGAACCCTTTATCAATAGTCGTGCCCTAGAATTGGCTTTCCGTCATATTTTGGGTCGAGGTCCTTCTTCTCGTGAAGAAGTGCAAGACTATTTTTCGATTGTTTCGGAAAAAGGACTTGCAGGATTAGTTGATGCTTTAGTAGATTCTAAAGAATATGCTGATTACTTCGGCGAAGAAACCGTTCCTTATCTAAGAGGCTTAGGTCAAGAGGCTCAAGAATGTCGCAACTGGGGAATGCAGCAAGATCTGTTGAACTACAGCGCGCCTTTCCGCAAAGTACCTCAGTTTGTCACTACCTTTGCCCGTTATGATCGCCCTCTACCAGAGCAGCACGTATATGGTTCGGGTAACGATCCTCTAGAGATTCAATTTGGAGCGATTTTCCCCAAAGAGACTCGTAATCCTAGTGCTAGTCCAGCACCCTTTAGTAAAGATACTAAACGTCTGTTGATTCATCGTGGCGCGGGTATTAACAATCAAAATAGTAATCCTTCTGCTAGAGCCGACAATCCTGGTTCTTTGGGTGCCAAGGTATTCCGTCTAAACAACGAATTACCCGCATCAGGTAACAACAATAGTATTCAGTTCTCCGAGAATTCTACTCAGGCTGTAATTCGTGCTTGTTACCGTCAGGTATTTGGTCGCGATGTTTATCAAGGACAAGAAATAAAACAAGCGGAAATTAAGCTAGAAAACGGCGATATTACTCTGCGCGAGTTCGTCAAAATTTTGGCTAAGTCGGATACTTTCCGTAATCTCTACTGGACATCTTTGTATGTAGTAAAAGCAGTAGAATACATCCACCGTCGTCTGTTGGGTCGTCCTACCTATGGTCGTCAAGAAATCAACAAGTATTTTGATATTTGTTCTAAGAAAGGTTTCTATGCTCTGGTTGATGCCATAATTGACAGTAATGAATATAGTGAAGCCTTTGGCGAGGATACTGTACCTTACGAACGTTATCTCACTGCAGGCGGTTTGCAATTGCGCAAAGCTCGTCCTGGTGCTATTGAAGAGGGTATTGGTGCTAACGTCGAGAGCAAAGCTACTCCTCGTTTCGTCGAATTAGGTCAAGTTAGTAGTCTGCGTACTGCTCCTGAAATCCAGCAAAAAGTTACTCAAGGTGTAACCGTACAGCGTCAACAAAGTAAAGTATTTAAACTTACTGGTAACGTTGACAAAGTAGCGGTTAAAAACGCCATTAGAGCAGCCTATCGTCAAGTCTTTGAAAGAGACATCGATCCCTACACGGTTCAAACTCAGTTTGCTACTTTAGAGAGTCGCCTGGGTAATGGAGATATTAATGTAAAAGAGTTTATTGAAGGCTTGGGTTGTTCTGGGCTATACCTCAAGGAATTCTATACTCCTTATCCCAATACTAAAGCAATCGAGTTGGGTACCAAGCACTTCTTGGGACGCGCCCCCTTAAACCAGCGAGAGATTCAGAAATATAACAAAATTCTGGCTTCTCAAGGATTAAGAGCGTTTATTGGTGCCATGGTTAACGGCATGGAGTACATTCAAGTATTCGGCGAAGATACAGTTCCCTTCCGCCGTTTCCCCACTCTCCCCGCAGCCAATTTCCCCAACACTGAGAAGCTTTATAATCAGCTTACCAAGCAGAACGACGACATTGTTGTTCCTAGTTTTGAACCAACTAAGCTGAACGTATAATTTTTCCAAAGCTGATGATAACAGTAAAAAAACGGTGAGACCCTACGTCCTTGGGCGGATACACCTTTGGATCTCGTCAATAGGCACACCCTCGTAGCTCATCAAGAAAGCGATCGCTATTTTCTCTCACGAGTATTCAAAACGGCGATCGCTTCTCAATGCAGTCTTAAAATAGCTAAAATTGTACATTAAATTCTGTTAAGTTCAAGCAATCAACCGCAACAAAATGTCGGATGATAATTAAATTGGCTCGTAACTCCAACAAAAAGTCAGCTAATTGAGTTTGACAGTATTGTTAACTCTAGGCATTTTTAAAACAAAAGTTAGCATAAGAGAAGTATTTATTACTAAATATTGACTTTATGTAAAAGTTTGTTAAGGCAGTGGCTACTTTTACGCATTAGTTTGAGCAAGCTGCGATACTAATTTGTAGCTAAAAGTTGCAAACTGGGTAGCAAAACAGAGTAATCTATACCCAGAGGGATTTGACCAGTAGCAGTAAGATACAAGTTTAAAATTTTAGATTTGAAATTTTAGAATCTGGATCTTGACTGAACACCTTTGTTTTAGTTAGCTTCAAATAGCTAGCTTAGATGTAAGAGCATGGTGCAAATCTTCTTTAGGTAACGCTATCGGCTTTTCGGTAGTTTATTTTATTAATTTGATTTCATAATCATTGGGAGGAATCCATCGATGAGTATAGTCACGAAATCCATCGTGAATGCTGATGCTGAGGCTCGCTACTTGAGTCCTGGCGAACTAGAAAGAATTAAATCTTTCGTCACAACAGGTGAAAGCCGTTTACGTATTGCTCAAACTTTAACTGAGTCTCGCGAGCGCATTGTTAAAACAGCTGGCGATCAATTGTTCCAAAAACGTCCTGACGTTGTTTCTCCTGGCGGAAATGCTTATGGTGAAGAAATGACTGCAACTTGTCTTCGTGACATGGACTACTATCTACGTCTAATCACTTACGGTGTAGTAGCTGGTGACGTAACTCCAATTGAAGAAATTGGTTTAGTTGGTGCTAAAGAGATGTATAAATCTTTAGGTACTGATGTCGGTGCTATGGCTCAAGGCATCCGCGAAATGAAAAACGTAGCTACATCTATGATGTCTGCTGATGATACTACAGAAGCAGCTTCTTACTTTGACTACGTAATCGGAGCTATGCAGTAAGTAGTTTAATAGCGATACTTACTGTCGATATATCATCGAACAAACTTTTTCTAAAAATACACTAACTTATCAGTGTTAAACATTTAAGACTAGGTAAGATAAGGAAACAAAACTATGCAAGACGCAATTACCTCTGTAATTAATTCAGCCGACGTTCAAGGCAGATACCTCGATGGTGCTGCTATGGACAAGCTAAAAAACTATTTTCAAACTGGTCAATTAAGAGTTCGTGCAGCAAGTGCAATCAGTGCTAACGCAGCTAGCATCGTTAAAGAAGCAGTAGCAAAATCTTTGCTATATTCTGATGTTACTCGTCCTGGTGGCAACATGTACACTACTCGTCGCTATGCAGCTTGTATTCGCGACTTAGACTATTACCTCCGTTATTCTACTTATGCAATGCTAGCTGGAGATCCTTCCATCCTAGATGAGCGCGTACTTAACGGATTAAAAGAAACTTACAACTCTTTAGGAGTTCCTGTATCTTCTACAGTTCAAGCTATCCAAGCTATGAAAGAAGTAACTGCTAGCCTAACAGGTACTGATGCTGGTAAAGAAATGGGCGTTTATTTCGACTATATCTGCTCTGGCTTGAGCTAATTTTTGCTCATCCTGAGTTAGTCTTAGACTAGTAAACGAACAGGTTCGGGAAGTCTAGAGTGAGTGCTAGTTCTAATAAAGCTTAATTTTTCAAGCGCGAAAGAAAGATAAGTTTAGACGATCTAGTATTGACTCCTGACTCCCGAATTTTGGTGTTTAGGCTTAGTAGTGCCATTTAAAGCAAGATATTACAGCAACTAATAGCAATATATATTTTTGCCAAATCACGCTTTACTACAGGAAAATTAAACTTTTTTTTATTAAATAAGGAGAATTTATCTCATGCGTATGTTTAGGGTAAAGGCTTGTGTTCCCAGCCAAACCAGAATTCGCACTCAAAGAGAATTGCAAAATACTTACTTTGAAAAGCTCGTACCTTACGATAACTGGTTTCGCGAACAGCAACGTATTCAGAAAATGGGCGGTAAAATTATTTCTGTTACCTTAGATACAGGTAAACAAGGAATGAACACTGGCTTGTCTTAAGCAGCAAATTTAAGTTGAGTCATAAAGGGGGTCCAGATGGCCTCTTTTTTATTGGAGATTAAACATTTAGCTGAAACTGTTAGATATTGCTAGTCATCTGTTACCTTTAAAGGGAAAAAATTTAATAACATAAAGCACAAAGTGAAAGCTAAAGTCTTAAGGCGACATCTAAGACAATATTTAGGTTATTTAATTCCTTTTATCGATCCAAAAATTCGATCTTGGACATGGGAAGCTCGGTTACTAAATTGGTTAACTTGTGTTTGGTTAATTATTGGTTTAATTACCCTAGTATCCGCTTCTTATCCCGAAAGCATCGTTAATAATGGTGATGGACTATATATTTTTAAACGACAACTGATTGGCGTTGGGGCTGGTGTATTTGGTTTCAATCTGATGGCTCGCCAGCAATTGCAAAAAACTCTTAAATACTCTCCGCTGATAGTTTTAATTTTGCTATTAATGATTTTTGCTACCTTAGTCCCAGGTTTGGGTAAAACAACTATGGGCGCAAGTCGTTGGATTGCCATTGGCCCGTTTAGCATACAGCCATCAGAATTAATTAAGCCATTTTTAGTCTTGCAAGCAGCATATATCTTTTCTCGCTGGCAGGAACTACAACCAAAAGTCCGCCTGGTATGGATGATTGTTTTTACTTTAGTGTTGGCAGGAATTCTCAAACAGCCCAATTTAAGCACTACAGGACTGTGTGGCATGAGCCTCTGGCTAATTGCGGTAGCTGCTCAACTACCTTGGAGTCAGCTTTTGAGCGTATCTATCGGTGGAATTAGCGTAGCAAGTTTGAGTATAGCGATTAACCCCTATCAACTAGATCGAATAACTTCTTTTATTAATCCTTGGCAAGACTATCACAATAAAGGATATCAACTAATTCAAAGTTTACTAGCGATCGCATCTGGTAGACTAAACGGTGCTGGATTTGGACTTTCTCAACAAAAATTATCATATCTACCAATCCGTTCTACCGATTTCATTTTCGCTGTATATGCAGAAGAATTTGGCTTTATTGGCAGTGTTTTACTGTTGCTCCTGATTATTGGCTACGGTACTTTAGCTCTTAGGGTAGCAATCAAATGCGATCGCACTATTCCCAGATTAGTGGCGGTTGGCTCGATGGTATTTATTGTGGGACAATCGTTAATTAATATTGGCGTGGCTACTGGCTCTTTGCCTACCACTGGTTTACCTTTGCCCTTTTTCAGTTATGGCATAAATTCCATTATTGCCTCATTACTTCTAGCAGGATTGTTAGTACGGGTAGCAAGGGAAAGTCACACCACAGAAGTTGTTTTTATTGGGCAGATTGAGCCTAACAAAAGAACTCTGACTGCTAAAGGCAGGAAACATAGAAGCAAGAACCAAAAAAGGATCGTACAATAGGGCATTCAGAATTTTTTAGTTTTGGTTATTGTTTGAAGATCGCGTTTTACTAGAAAAAGTAGCTAGGCTTTAAAATAGTCACGCGATCGAGAATTAATTATTCGACTAAAGATGATCTCGAAAATCTAGCTAAAAGCTGCTGCACTATTCTATAAACCAAGAACCCTCGTGTTCATTCCCCATCGGGGCTTATTCAATTCTGCTCCTAAAATCATTAAGTCTGAAAAAATAATGCACGTCCCTGGCTCAATCATCAATAATCGCTACCAGATTATTCAGAAGTTAGGTAGAGAAGAAGTAGGAAAGACTTATCTATCTAAGGATTTACAGGCGACGGGTGACGCTAGATGTGCCATCGAACAGCTAAACCCACTATACGATAACCAAGTAAATTGGCAGCTAATTGAAAAACATTTAATTGACGAAGTAGCAATTTTAGAAAGATTGGGCGATCATCCTCAAATACCCCAATTTTATAATTACTTTATCGAGAATCAAGAATTTTATTTAGTTAGAGAATATATTAATGGGGACAATCTTGAAAAAATAGTAAAAGGCAGAGTATTTGATGAAGCAGATACAGTTTATCTGATTCAGGACGCTCTAAGAATTTTAGATTTTATTCACAAAACCAATGTTATTCATCGTAACGTTCAGCCGATTCATTTAATTAAACGTAAGCAGGATCATAAGTTTGTTCTGATTAATTTTGGTGCAATTCGTGAAATAGAATCAACAGAAATCAATCTTAGGGGAGAATTGATTACGAGCAATCCGATTGGGAATTGGGCCTATATTGCTCCAGAACAAAAAGCAGGACAGTCTCACTTTAGAAGCGATATCTATTCTTTAGGGAGAACTGCAGTATATGCCTTGACTGGGCAATCGCCTTTAGAATTAGAACAAACCAAGATAAGATGGTCAACTCTTTGCCAAATCAGCCCCACCTTAGAGAAAATTTTGACCAAGATGATGTCTATCAAGCTAGACGAACGTTACAGCTCTGCTTTAGATGTCTTACAAGATTTGCGACCTCTACTCAAAATTAAACAAGTAGTGGGAGGACGCTATGCTATTACTCGCTATCTGGGTGGTGGTTCTGGGATCGAAACCTACTTAGCCGACAATTTACATCGTCAGTACCAGTCCCCCTGTTTAATTAAGCAAATAGAACTGCCTAGCGTTCACGGAGCGGGTAAAGTCAAAATTGAAAGACAATTTGCCGAAGAATTATCAATTTTAGAGAGGCTGGGTTATCACGAACAAATACCCCAAATTTGGGATCATTTTGCCGAAAATGATGAATTTTACTTGGTTCAAGAGTATATTCAAGGAGATAATCTAGCCCAAAGAATCAAACAGCAAGATTTGTCTCTAACAGAAATGACAGATATCTTAATAGGTACTCTATCAGTTCTAAGCTTTATTCATCAAAATCGGATTATCCATCGCAATATTAAGCCTGCTAATTTGATTGTTCGTTACGAAAATCGGCAAGTAGTTGTCAGCGATTTTGGGATTTTAATGGATATTAAAAACCTATCTAGTAATGTTTCAGAATCTAGTCAACAGAGCGATAAACTTAATTACTGGGCTCCTGAGCAGGCTGCTGGTAGACCAACTATTAGTAGTGACCTCTATGCTCTAGGAATGACGACGATCGCAGCTTTGACGGGAGTAAAACCCAGCACGTTACCTAGAGATAAGCAAACAGGCAAATTAGTCTGGGAATCTAACATTGGGGTAGATCGTCGTCTGGTAAAAATTATTGATAAAATGATTCATTTAGATCTGGGTCAACGTTATCAATCTGCAGACAAAATTCTTCAGGATTTGCAAAAAATAAATTTTTCTGGCAAGTCATGGCGACAACCGCGAAAATTAGGGCAAAAAACCAATAATAAATTTTTTCCGCTAGTTTTACGACATGGAGGTAATGGCAAATCGAGAACCAAAATTTTGGTTCTAGTAGGATTGTTGGGTATTGCTTGTTTATTAGGCAGTATTGAGTTTGCTTTTCCTACAGTTAGACCTATTTACTATGCCTATCGAGGAAAGAAGATACGCACTAAACAACCCCAGACTGCTCTAATCAGTTTTGAACAAGCGATTGAACTTAAGCCTACGAGTATTTTAGGCTGGTCGGGAAAAGGAGATGCTTTGTATCAGTTAGAACGTTATTCTGAAGCTTTAGAAGCATACTCTCAAGCAGCTAGACTCAATCGAGATAATTGGCAGCATTGGAAACAACAAGGTCATGTCTTTTATAAATTAGAGCAGTTTCATGATGCGATCGCTATGTATGATCGCGCTTTAGAATTAGAAGAAGACGATCCTGAACTATACAACTATCGGGGTAAAGTTCTGTATGAATTACAAGATTATGAATCTGCCTTGACAATGCAGGACAAGGCTCTAGAAATAGATCGTCTTAATGCCGTGTTCCTTAGCGATCGCGCTAAAAATTTAGTGGCATTGGATCAATATTACGATGCTCTAACGGTGCTAAATCGCGTTCAAATTACCGAACCCTATAAAATGAATCTTTGGCAGGACAAAGCTGCGGTGCTAAAAGCTTTAGATCGCCCTCAAGAAGCTATTAGAGTAGAGCGAGAAATAATTAACAATTATGACAAAGCTCTCAAAAAACAGCCTCAAAATAAAAACTTGTGGCTCGCACAGGGTGATTTTTATGCAGAGCGTCAGCAGTATCAAAAGGCAATCGAATCTTACGAACGGGCGATCGAGATTAAGACCGATTTTTATCAGGCAGTTTTAGCAAAAGGTAAGACATTGGGGGCAATGGGGCGAGACGAAGAAGCGTTATTAACTCTCGATCAAGCTTTGGAAATACGACCTAAGTCTTACCTAGCTTGGCAAGCTAAAGGCTCAATTTATCGAGATTATCAAAATGACCAAAACAGCGCGATTGTAGCTTACGATCAAGGAATTACAATCAATCCCCGCTCTGCCTCTTTATGGCGCGATCGAGGATTAGCCCTAATCCGGCAGAGAAATTATACTCAGGCGATCGAGTCACTGGGTAAAGCTAGTAAACTTGCTCCTCAAGATGCAGAAACCTGGGCTGGTTTGGCTACAGCTTGGAATAATATAGGAGAACAGCAACAAGCTATATCAACTATAGATCGTGCTTTGGAAATACAGCCTCAAAATATGGATTTTTGGCGTCAAAAAGGTTTGATTCAAACTCAAAATGCTCAATATAATGAAGCTTGTGAAACTTATCGTCAGTCTCGAAAAATAAATTCCAACTTCACAGCAATTTTGGACTCGATGAAAAGTTTGGGATGTAGATTGAATTAAAGTTAAGTTATTAGTCTGCTCACAAAAATCCCTCAGACGATCAAAGCATTCTGAGGGATAGAAAAAAGCTAACTAGATACTCAATTAATCATTAAAGTATCAAAGTTCTTCATCTTCTTATAGCTTGTAGCCATAAGCTTCGCTTTCTGATTAACCTTCTGTTGGTTCTTTATCTTTGGCTGGAGCTTGAGATTTTTCCGCAGCAGGGGCTTTTTTAGCAGCAGGGGCTTTTTTAGCAGCTTTTTTGGAAGGAGCACTTACTTCCTTCACTTCTGCTTCGGCATAGTTGTTTGTGTTAACGCCAGCATAGTTAACTTTGTTGAAACGCACGACTACAGGGTAACGAATACCACTAGTATCTACAGATGCGACTGAGCCAACTTCGTTATACCAATAGGATTCTGGACGAAGAATTCTGACTTTAGAACCTCGTTGAACCATAATTGATTAGTCTCCTGAAAATAAATTTTATTTTGTTTTAAGTTAAGAAAATTACTCTAGGCAGTTTTCTTATTGGTTTTTAGTGATAAAAACTATCCACCATTAAACTTCATTGTCAAGTTTATCAAACCTAGCTAGCTATAAATTCTTACGAAACATAACAATTTACTGGAAAAATATAGTTTTAAAATACTACCTAGCTCTATTTTGCTTTTAATTAGAAACAAAGATTAAGATAGGTTCAGGCTCTATATCTTAAATAAGTATTAAAAATTTTATGTCTGGTTCGGCAAAAAAAACAATTTACGCAGCGATGGCTGCCAATGGAGCGATCGCAATTACTAAGTTTTTTGCAGCTTCGGTAACAGGTAGCTCTGCGATGCTCTCTGAAGGTATTCATTCAGTAGTCGATACAGGAAATGAATTATTACTCTTATTGGGCATCAAACTAAGCAAAAGACCGCCTGATGATACTCATCCCTTTGGCTACGGACAAGAGCTTTATTTTTGGACGCTAATAGTTGCTCTATTCATTTTCGCCATCGGCGGCGGAATGTCTATTTATGAGGGTATCAATCACGTCCGATATCCCGAACCATTAACCGATCCTTTCTGGAGTTATACGGTGTTGGGACTAGCAGTGATATTTGAAGGTTATTCTTGGAATATAGCTTTACAAGAATTTTTAGCCACCAAAAAAGAAGCTAGTTTATGGGATGCAATTCGCGCCAGCAAAGATCCCACGATATTTACTATCCTATTTGAAGATACAGCAGCCTTAGTCGGTTTGTTTGTTGCTTTTATTGGTGTATTTAGCGGACACTTATTGGGTAATGTTTATCTAGATGGAGTTGCTTCGATTATTATCGGCGTAATTTTGTGTGGGGTAGCCTTATTACTCGCTAGCGAGAGTAAAGGACTATTAATTGGCGAAGGCGCGGACGCCGAAACCGTAGCTAGTATTAGAAAGATTACGAATGAAGACCCCGCAGTAGATAAAGTAATCAAAGTTCTCACTCTCCATTTTGGTCCTCAAGAAATATTATTAAATCTAGAGATTGAATTTGTCGAAGAACTAGAAACCGAAGGTTTAGAGGTGGCGATCGAACGTTTGGAAGCTTCTATCAGTGGCAAACATCCCGAAGTTGAAAATATCTTTATCGAAGCGCGATCGATTTCTTCTAGACGTAAAACATCGGTTGCGGAGGTAGGGGAATAGGAGAAGAGGGAGCGATCGCTTGATTGTCATCTAGTTATTCTCAAAACAAAATCAATAAATCAAAAAATTAGGAGTATTAATCTTTTGACCAATTGTCAAAACTTTGAGTAAAATTCTTGAGAGATAATAGTTTAATTCTTGAATCTTGTTGAACTAAATGGCGATCGCCCTCTAAGTTATAGCCCCAATCTGCTAAAAACAAACTTACCATCTCTAAATCGGGCTGTTGCGCTACCTCTTGCAAAGCTTTTAGGCGATCTTCGACAAAGAAAATATTCACGTCTGAATCTGCTCGATGAGCATCGCGAATAATTCTCAAGGTTTCATATTTGGGGCGTTTACTTTCTTTGCCGATAATTCTCTCCCTCGCTAAATCGACACCCTGCTGTTGTAATAGTTGTTGGACAAAACGTCCTTCTTTGGTAGTAACAATATAAAACTCCACTTCAGAATCAATTATTTGCTGCAAACGCTCAATTATCCCTGGATAAAAACGATGCAAACTTAGCCAGCCATCTAGGTCATTTTTAATCCAGCTATCTCTAACTCCATCTAATTTCTCTACTACGCTTTGTTTCTCTAAGCCCTCCGATTCTAGTAACTGGAGCGAAATTCCTTTCCAGTCACTCGGAATTTCTGTTTTATCTATTCCCAAAACTAAGGCGCGCAACAAAATTGGCATCTCCCAACCAGTTTCGATGACAGGGCGCAACGGATAAAAATCATCAGCCAAACTGTCATCAACTTGTGATCCTGACCAGATTTGTTGATAAGCTCGTTTGGTACTAGCAAAGTATTCGCTCAAACCATCACAAATAACGCCATCGAAATCTAGAGCGAGAATATTGGGGTGCATCACAGGGTAAGGGGTAAGGGGTAAGGGGTAAGAAAGTAAAGTTTAAATTACTTACTTTTCATTTGGTCAATCTTAGTTTTCAATTCATCACTCATGCCTAGTAGATTGTTTTGGGCGATCGCCTGTTGTTCTCCAGAAGCTAACCATTTTAGATTGACAGTATTTTCTTTGGCTTCAGCATCTCCTATTACTAGACAAGCAATTGCCCCACTGCGATCGGCTCGTTTGAACTGTTTGCCAAAGGCACTACCGCTAAGATCGAGTTCGACACCAAAGCCAAAACTACGCAATTTTTGAGCTAATAACAAACCCTGGGCTTCAGCAGATTCTCCGCGAGACACGACATAAAAATCAGGTGTATTGACGGGATTAGCCGCTAGTTTTTGCAGCAACAGGACTAATCTTTCCATACCAATCGCCCAGCCTACTGCTTGAGTATCTGGACCACCAAGTTCACTGACCAAACCGTCGTAGCGTCCACCACCACAAACTGTCGCTTGTGCGCCCAAGTCATCTGATTTTATTTCAAAGGCGGTGTGGGTGTAATAATCTAATCCTCTAACCAAACAGTGATTAATTTGATATTTGATGTTTAGATCCGTAAGTAATTGCAATACGGTATCAAAATGTTTTTTTGATTCTGAACTAAGATTATCAACAATTTTGGGCGCATTTTGAGCAATTTCTTGAGTTTTGGCATCTTTACTATCCAAAATCCTGAGAGGGTTGCGAGTTAAACGATCTTGGGAATCCTCATCGAGATCTTCTTTATAAGGTTCAAGATAATCAACCAATGCTTCGCGATAAACAGAGCGATCGCTTTTATTTCCTACCGAGTTAATGTCTAACTCCAAATTTTTTAAGCCCAAAGCTTGCAAAATATCAGTCGCCAGGGCAATAACTTCTGCATCTGCACGAGGTGCACTGCAACCAAGCAACTCCAAACCTACCTGATGAAACTGCCTTTGACGCCCTGCTTGAGGACGCTCGTAGCGAAACATTGGCCCTGTATACCAAAGACGTTGCACTCCTCCTTGGGCGTGGAGTTTATTTTGAATATAAGCCCGCACGACTCCTGCTGTACCTTCTGGGCGCAGAGTAATTGATTTATTACCGCCTTTGCTATTGAAGGTATACATTTCCTTACCTACGACATCAGTAGCTTCGCCGATACCACGCTCAAATAAAGCAGTTTGCTCAAAAATTGGGGCACGAATCTCTTGATATACTGCTTTACCTAGTATTTCTCTGACCGTAGTTTCAATTAACTGCCAATATCCTACTTCTTCTGGCAGAATATCCCTTGTTCCTCTTAATGCTTGAATCATTGATCAATAATCAGAAGGGTTTAAAATTTAGAGAAAAATAGACTCCTTGATCTTGTAGGGAATCTCCTTGAGGTAATTTATCATCAATCAGGGGCAATCCCCAATCGATACGGGCAGTAAAATTATCAGCGATCGCTATCTGTGCCAAAATTCCTAAAGCAGCCAAGGTATTATTGCTTTGGTTGGGAAAGTCGTCAGTATTCCAAATCCGACCAAAATCAACGAAAGAACCTATTTCCAAATTGAGATTCCATTTAGGTATTTGCAAGATGTTTTTTTGGATTTGAGCAGACAAAAACATTCCATTATCACCTGTTACTCGACCTTCGTTATAGCCTCTGACACTTTCCCAACCAGAAATATTAAACTGTTCTTGAGAAAACAAAGGACGATCTGCTACCTGAATTTCTCCGCGCAACAACATTTTGGTTTTGGGCAAAATTGCTTTGAGATATTGTAATTGTCCTCGCCAGATTAAAAATTTACTATCGGGTAATTCGTTACTATTGATGGTTGAACCCAAAGCCTCAATACCGATCGCAATTTGAGAGCGAGCCGAAAAAATATGATTTTGACCGCGATCGTTATATTCTTGAATCAAACGCAAACTAGAAATGATCGTTTTTCCCTCTTGATCTGAACCTCTAGATAATTCAGGAAAAGCTCGATCCATCAAAGATAGTTGAGTATTTTGGTGAGTAAAAGAGAAGCCTAGAAAAATATCTTGAGTAGGCTTTTGCATCACAGATTGAATCAAGGTTACTTGATAACTTTGATTATTACTATCTAAATCAAGATCTTGAAATGGCTCGATTATAATTTCACTATCATTACGACTATAGTTTAAGACGAGCGCGCTACCTCTTGCTCCTAATGGTGCTTGATATTGCAATCTGCTTAAAGATTCACTACCACTAGTTTTAACGTAAGATGCGCCTAAAAAATCGCCAAAACCCGTTAAGTTGCTTTGGGCTAAAGTAACTTTTGTTCCTAACGAACCAATACTAGTGCTGGACTTATTATCTAGATCTAACTGGAGGGCGAAACTACTTGCTTCTTCAATCTTAAGTTTGAGAAAACTTTCTCCTGGGTTGATTCCCTGAGATAACTCGGCAGAAATATTTTTAATTAAGGGGTCTAATTGTAATAGCTGTAGACCATTGAGCAATTTGTTTTGATTGAGAGGGGCTTTTCCGGCGATCGCCACACGAGCGCGAATATATTCTCGACGTAGTTTTTTTAGTCCGACAATCTCAATTTCTGCTAGCTTACCTTCAATAATTTCAATTTTTACGGTGCGATCGACAATAGTTTGGGGCGGAATATAAGCACCTGTGGTTATATAACCACGATCTACATACAGCTTGGTAATAACCTGCTGTACTTCGAGCAATTCTACAAAGGAAATTGGTCGATACAAATAGGGTTGTAGTACTTGCTGGATTTGTAACGGAGCAATAACGTTATTATTAATAATCTCAAATCTACTAACTACTATTTTTCCTGTTACATTTTTCGGAATGATTTGAGAATCTACAGAATCAGATGGAGCAGATTTGAGTAATGTGGGATCGGGGCTAGCTATTGTTTGGTTCGTACCAAATAACAGATAGCCTACGAGCGACATTGCCAATGTATTTATGATGGTAGATATCATACTTTTGGCTTTACGACATTATATATATTGCTTAAAACCCAAACCCATAATCACCCATTATTTAAGTAATACTATCTATATACGCTTTTTAGAGATAGATGATATAACTGATTTGTATAAAGATTGCCATAGTTACTAAATATATACAATGACTATTAACTTTACCAGCATAGCCAAATCGATAGTAGTTGATAGTTGTAAGTTATATCTAAATAGACATAGATGTACTAAAAAATCGACAAATATTCTATTAATTAAAAACTAATCGTTGTGAGTAAAATTACTAAAATTGATATTTATTGTGGTAATTCTGGGAACAAGCAACTAAGATGTTATTTCCCAAGATATTCAAACGTTTGATTCTAAGTTTATTGCAATCGGACAGTATGAAATTATATCAGTATCCGAACTATCTACATCGAACCAATCAAGTATTTTTTGGACACTCGTTCCCTGCATCGGCGACGCGATCTCGCCCCTCCTTTACAAGGCAGGGCTTCTAAGTTCCCGCCTTTCGCGGTTAGAGTTACCAACTTAAATTCGAGCGATAGTCATTACCCAGTAGTGGTAGATGAACAGTAAGTACGAAAGCAATCTACAAGAAAATATATTAATAGTCGATGATTTGCCAGAAAATGTCAGACTTTTATCATCTTTGTTGAAAGACCAAGGTTATGGAATAAGCTCCGCTATAGATGGCCAAGCTGCTCTAAAGACAGTTGAAACAGATCGTCCTGACTTAATTTTGCTCGACATAATGTTGCCCGTCATGGACGGTTATCAAGTTTGCCGAATTCTTAAATCTCAGCCAGAAACTCGCCACATACCAATTATTTTTTTGAGTGGATTAGATTCTGAACTTGATAAGGTAGAGGCTTTTAAAGTGGGGGGGGCTGACTATATAACCAAACCTTTTTTTGTCGAGGAGGTGGTTTTTCGAGTCAAAGCACAACTAAATGTCCTTAACCAACAGCAAAAATTTAAACAGATATTAAGTCAGGAAATCGCAGAGCGCAAGATCGCCGAAAGAGAACTAAATAAATCCAGAGCGTTATTGACGGGAGTATTAGATAGTTCTTTAGATGGTGTAGCGGCTTTTGAAGCTGTTCGCGATCGCCATCAAAAAATAATTGATTTTCGCTGGCTAATTGCCAATCCCGTGGCAGCAATGACCGTTGGTGGAACAATTGACTCTCTTAGAGGTAGGAAACTCTTTGTTGAAGATTCTTCTAACTTATTTGATGGATTATTTGAGTTATTTGTCCAGGTGGTAGAAACCTGTACGGTTTTAGAAAAAGAATATTACTACAACTCTGATTCTTTGCAGGTTTGGTTTCATATTGTAGCAGTCAAATTAGGTGATGGTTTGGCGATGACTTTTCGCGATATTAGCGATCGCAAACAAATTGAAATTACCCTCAAAAAAGCTAACTTAAGACTAACTTATCAAGCAAATATCGATAGTCTTACTCAAATAGCCAATCGCCGTCGCTTTGATGAATACATTGCTCAAGAATGGTCAAGATGTGCTAGAGAAAGAGAATATTTATCTTTGATCTTGTGCGATGTAGATTACTTCAAAACTTTCAACGATACTTATGGACATCAAGCGGGAGATGATTGTCTTTATGAAGTGGCGCAGGCGATCGAACGGGCAGTAAAACGTCCAGCTGATATAGCTTTTCGCTATGGTGGTGAAGAATTTGCCGTGATCTTACCCTATACCGAAGGACAGGGGGCAATCCGAGTTGCTGAGGAAATTCACCAGCAGGTCAAAGAATTACAAATACTGCACACTGCATCAGAAGTTGATCGAATAATTAGTATGAGTCTGGGAGTCTCCAGCATTATTCCTGATACTCGTTCATCTCCCCATACTTTGATTGCTGCTGCTGATGCTGCCTTATATGATGCCAAGTCTAAAGGTCGTAATCGCGTGATTTATCAATCGGTAAAATCTTCTTAGCTGGTCAAGCGCGATCGCCTTTTAGGTAAATTGATACAATTATAGGCAAGAATTAAGAGTAGTCACCGTTTTTTGGCTAACTATTCAATTTGATCGGGAAGTCAAATTTGACAAATTCCTGTACCATATCTGTTGGTGTAGGGACATAAAAGATTGCATGTTAGACTTTCACACAAATATGGTTAATTAACTACTTGGTCAATATTGATATTGGTTAATTGAATATTAGTTAATCATTGATTCAACAATAAATAAAATTAGATTTTGCTCGATATTGTAATTAATACTTATTTCTCATAAAAGCTTTTGATCGACAATCTCAAAAATCTACAGTAGTAACTAAAATACGTCAAAAATTAAGTAGCAAAAATTAATCCAGATTGACTTGATAATTTTGAAATATGACTATCAATAAAAATATGGTTGCTTTATATTCGGAGTTCCAATGAATACGATTAAAATCTTAATAGTAGACGACCAAAACTTTACTAGGCAAGCTTTACAAACTATTTTAGAAGCAGAATCTGATTTTGAAGTCGTAGGCAAAGCTACCAGTGGTTCCGAAGCATTGGAGCAAATGGAACAACAACAAACCGACATCATAATCGTCGATTTAGAAATGCCAGAAATGGACGGTCTCACGGTTGCTAAGATAGTCAGCAAGCGTTTCCCTAAAACTAGAGTAATTATTCTTAGCAGTCATGATGATCGCGATAAAATTAATGCAGCGGTAGAAGCTGGGGCAAGAGGATATTTACTCAAAAATACCTCAACTCAAGAAATTGCCGATACGATTCGAGCAGTGCAGCGGGGTTATTTTCAACTAGGACCTGGACTATTTGAAAAATTATTATCTCATTTAATTCAAGAAAAAGAACAGGCTGGAAATAATTTATCTCAATTAGAAAATAGATATGCCCAGTCGATGAATATCTTGGAGGAAAAAATAATGTCTAAAAATAAAGCCCAGCGCGATGAACTACATCAAGAAATAGAAAGTCAAATTGATAACCTCAAACAAGATTTCCGTAATGGACTAGAAAATTTTCAGTATCAGGTGAGCAATCAACTACAAGATGGCATTAAGGCAGCCAACAGTAGTTTTAACGAATCAATTCCTAATACTCAGGAAATAGAAATGCAAATTGACAATCGCAATCTCGAACAGCAAAGATATATCAACACTCTATTTGCTGGTAGCAAACAAGCAATTCACAAGCTAGAAATGCAAGTTACCTATATGCGCTATTTTCTGGCTGCAATTTCAGTGATTTTTGTAATCATAATGCTACTAATATTAGACTAAGGGTAAAATTTATCTAAAAAATCTTCATTTTAATCATAATTTAATTTAAATATTGAAAACTGCGATCGCAGTTGCGCAGCTTGCCCCTAAGGTCATTGTTTTTTTCGGTAATCACTACAAGACGGAACAATTAAAAAATTTAGATAATGATTCTTAGCACTCCTCACCGAAGAGTGCTAAATTTGCATAAAGAATCTGTAGCGGAACTAAAAGAATAAAATCCTATGGCGAAGATTGTTTCGTTTAACGAAGAGTCGAGACGAGCATTAGAAAGAGGGGTGAACGCCCTAGCTGATGCTGTCAAAATTACTCTTGGCCCCAAAGGTCGTAATGTTTTATTAGAAAAACAGTTTGGCGCACCTCAAATTGTCAATGATGGAATCACTGTCGCCAAAGAAATTGATTTAGAAGATCCTCTCGAAAATACTGGTGCCAGACTAATTCAAGAAGTTGCATCCAAAACTAAAGATAATGCTGGTGATGGCACGACTACGGCTACTGTAATTGCCCAAGCATTGATTAAAGAAGGTTTGAAAAACGTGGCAGCAGGAGCAAATCCCGTTGCACTTAAAAAAGGTTTAGATAAAGCTACTAGCTATTTGATTAAAGAAATAGCAGCTATTGCTCAACCCGTAGCGGGAGATGCAATTGCTCAAGTAGCGACAGTCTCTTCTGGTAATGACGAAGAAGTCGGTGCGATGATTGCCCAAGCCATGAATAAAGTAACTAAAGATGGCGTAATTACTGTAGAAGAGTCCAAATCTTTGGCTACTGAATTGGATGTAGTTGAAGGGATGCAAATCGATCGCGGTTATATTTCTCCTTATTTCGTTACCGATCAAGAAAGACAGATTGTTGAATTTGACGGTGCGGTAATTCTAATTACTGATAAAAAAATTAGTGCGATCGCCGATCTGGTTCCTGTATTAGAAAAAGCGGCTCGCGAAAGTAAGCCCCTGCTAATCATTGCAGAAGATCTAGAAGGAGAAGCTCTAGCTACTTTGGTAGTAAATAAAGCTCGTGGCGTACTTAACGTTGCTGCAATCAAAGCTCCTGGTTTCGGCGATCGTCGCAAGCAAATGCTTCAAGATATTGCGGTATTGACTGGCGGTCAAGTAATCTCTGAAGAAGTCGGTCTAAGTCTTGATAGCGTAGACATGGATATGCTTGGTACAGCAGATAAAATTAGTATTGACAAAGAAAATACTACTATCGTGTCTGGTTCGGGCAACAGTAACGACATTGCCAAAAGAGTCGATCAACTGCGCAAACAGTTGGCAGAAACTGATTCTGACTACGATAAAGAAAAAATTCAAGAGCGTATTGCTAAATTAGCTGGTGGGGTAGCGGTGATCAAAGTCGGTGCAGCTACCGAAACCGAGCTAAAAGACCGTAAATTACGCATTGAAGATGCCCTAAATGCTACTAAAGCAGCAGTAGATGAAGGTATTGTTCCTGGTGGCGGTACTACTCTGATTTACCTAGCGAAAAAGTTAGCAGAATTTAAAAATCAGCTAGAAAATGCCGAAGAAAAAGTAGCAGCAGATATCTTTGCTAAAGCTCTAGAAGCACCTTTATGTCAGCTAGCTAACAACGCTGGAGTTGAAGGTTCTGTAATTGTTGAAAAAGTTAGAGATAGTGAATTTAAAATCGGTTATAACGCTCTAACTAATGAATTTGGCGACATGATTGCCATGGGAGTAATCGACCCTGCTAAAGTAGTACGGTCTGCAGTACAAAATGCTACCTCGATCGCAGGTATGGTATTGACTACTGAAGCTCTTGTGGTAGAGAAACCCGAACCCGAACCTGCTATGCCTGCTGGTGGCGGTATGCCTGGTGGCATGGGCGGCATGGGCGGCATGGGCGGTATGGGCGGTATGCCTGGAATGGGTGGCATGGGCATGATGTAAGCCCACTAGTAGTTTGCAGTATTATTTTTTTAATGCTTGTATATACATCCCAAACATGAAAATGAAATTATTTTTGAGGTAGTTCTTTAATTAGGCTGCCTCTTTTTTTAATTAATCAACTTTGATCAATGGAAACTAGGGGATTGCTCAAGTCAAACAGAAGTTCGGTAAACTGATTATCGGAAAAACAACAGGTTACACTGCGAGATGGTTAGATCGATTATTGAAAAAATACACCCTTAACGATGAACAGCGAACGTATTGCCAACTTATTCAATATTTTTGCCAATAAATTGGTACAGTTTAGTCAAGAAAAAGGTCGCAGGTCTTGGTTAATCTTTCTATTTATTTTAGCCTTAGCATTAGTATCCATAACTCCCTTTCCTGGGCATTCGCAAGCATTAAATGAAGTTCCCCCAGTTTGTCAGACAGAAATATCAAAGGAACTAAGGGGAGTTTGGCTAACCAATGTCGATAGCGATGTCTTATTTGATCGCGAGCGAACCACCGAAGCAATCGAACTTTTAGCGGAGTCTAATTTTAATACTCTCTATCCTACAGTATGGAATTGGGGCTATACCCTCTATCCATCTCAAGTATCAAAAGCTTTTACAGGATTTGGGATCGACCCCACAGAAGGACTACAGAATCGAGATGTTTTGGCAGAAATTGTGGAGTTAGGACATAAACATCACATGAGCGTGATTCCTTGGTTTGAATTTGGCTTTATGGCTCCTGCTGATTCTGAACTAGCCAAACGCCATTCCGATTGGTTAACCAGTCGTCAGGATGGTAGTACTATTTGGTGGGAAGGTAAAGTACATCAAAGAGTCTGGTTAAATCCTCTACGTCCAGATGTTCAAGAGTTTATGACTGATTTATTAGTTGAGATAGTCAGTAACTATGATGTTGATGGTATTCAGCTAGACGATCATTTTGGCTATCCTTCGGAGTTAGGTTATGACGACTACACCGTCAAGCTGTATCAAGATGAACATGATGGTAAATCGCCTCCAAGTAATCCACAAGATCCTGAGTGGGTTCAATGGCGCGCCGATAAAATTACCGCCTATGTTGAAACTTTATTTCATAAATTAAAAAGTCATAACCCTCACGCAATAATTTCCGTATCTCCCAATCCTCAGCATTTTTCCCTCAATTCTTTTCTACTTGATTGGTACAAATGGGAACGCAAAGGCTTAATTGAAGAATTAATCGTTCAGATATATCGAGATAGCAATCGCAGTTTTATCAAGGAACTAGAACAGCCTGAAATACAATCAGCAAAGGAACATATTCCCGTAGGTGTGGGAGTACTATCTGGTCTTAAAGGTCGCCCGATTCTCTGGCACAAAATATATAAGCAAGTTAAAATCGCTCGCGAGCGTGAGTATGCTGGAATATCTTTTTTCTTTTATGAAAGTCTTTGGAATTTAGCCACCGAATCTCCCCAAAGAAGACAAGTTGCACTCAAGAATCTATTCCACCACCAGGCAAAAAGACCTAATTTATCTGATTGTAAATTTTTATCCTAGTAACTATCTTTCTGACGGCTACTTTGGGAACTATTACCTGGGGTGCATTACTGTCAAATCCGAAACTAAATGGACAGCAAACTAAAATACTTAACTACCGAAGACTACAATGTTCTACTGGAAAAAGCTCAAGTTGCCTCCTACAAACAACACGACGTAATTATCAAAGAAGGTCGCTTGTCACAGGCGATTTATCTAGTGCGTAAGGGCATGGTGAGAGTAGAAAGGGCAGCTTCTGGTAAAGATGTAGCGATCGCTTTTTTAGAACCTGGGGAAGTATTTGGCGAAATATCTTTTTTAGAAGGAGTTCCTACCAGCGCGGCGGTAATTGCTCAGAGTGAGGTAGAAGTATGTATTTTAGACGAGCAAAGCCTTTATTCTCTCTTAACCTCCGTACCTGGTTTATCAGATCGTTTTTATCAATCTTTGGCTCACAATCTCTCTAGTCGGCTGCGCCAAACCACTTCTTTGGTAGCTCACTTAATGCGGAGAGTCAAAGTATGTCCAGAATACGATAATCAGCGTACAGGACAAGAAGGACAAGATGCTATTCCTCCCGAATTAATTAGCGAAACGGAATTATTTAAAGAAAATCTTCACAGTATTGAAGACAAAATCCGTAGTAAGAAACTCACAGAAACTGAAGCTCAAACCGCAATTAACAGAGCCTGCAATATGCTCGTTAGTTCTTTGCGAGAGCAGTTGATTCAAGAACCCAAAATCCAAAAGGCAATTGGTACTTATATCTTTCGTGAGACATTTCCCTTTCTGATGCTCAGTAGCTTTGTCGATCTTGCTTTTCGTAAGCCACGAAATTTAGCCAGCGATTCTTATATTACTGAATTACTATCTCAAAATGAACCTGAAGGAGATGGACATCTAGGAATTTATTTAGACCGCTGGATTCGTTCTTTGCCTACCTGTCTCGCCCTCAAAAATCGCGGTGGAATAATTACCGAAACCATAGTCCAGCTAGCAGATAACTGGACTGCTGATGATCCGATGCCCGTAACTAGTTTGGCTAGTGGTTCGGCAGCCGAAATTCTCAATCTATATTTTCAGGCTTCTCCGCCCAAAGTTCACGTTACCTGCGTCGATTTTAATCATCGGGATTTATCTTCTGCTGCTAATACCGCTCACAAATGGGATTTTCGCGATCGCTTGACCTTTATTCAGGAAAATCTCTTTTTGCTAGCCGAAGGCTATAGTCACATCGATATTCCACCCCAACAGATGATTTATAGCATTGGTATGGGTAACTATTTGAGCGATCGCGAATCAATTCGCATCCTCGACTGGATCTACGACCATCTTTTACCTCATGGCATGGTCATTTTGGGCAATTTACATTCTTCTAATCCCGATCGTGTTGTTTTGGAGCATATCCTAGAATGGCACTCGATTTATCGGTCTGCAGAAGACCTAGAAAAGCTGTTTTCTCACTCTAAGTTTCGCAATCTTCCCGTTACTATTCATTCTGATGAATATGGTGTGGAATTATTTGTAGTTTGTACCAAAGCCTGGGAAGAACAATCAACGTAATAAATATGGTTTTAGAGAAAAAAGCCAACAGCATCTAAATTAAAATAAAATATTATGAATAATTTAACTGCTGAAGCCTGGGAAGAAAAATATCAATCGAATGGCGATCGCTGGAATTTGGGTTATGCTGCACCTCCTTTTGTTAGTCTTTTAACTTCGGCAAATGCTCCCAATCCTGGCAAAATGGCTGTACTAGGCTGTGGCAAAGGTCACGATGCCCTAATGTTTGCTGAGTCGGGATTTGAGATAGTGGGGTTCGATTTTGCTCCAAGTGCCATAGTAGAAGCTACCGCCACTGCTAAAGCTAGAGCAATATCTGCCCAGTTTTTACAACGAGATATTTTTACTTTAAATCAAGAGTTTAGCGATCGCTTTGATTATGTATTAGAGCATACTTGCTTTTGTGCCATTGCTCCGAGTTGGCGATCGCAATATGTAGCAGTAGTTAAAAGTTTACTTCGTCCTGGGGGTAAATTGATTGCTCTTTTTTATACTCACAATCGTCCCGATGGACCTCCATTTGGAGTGAAACCCCAAGAAGTTTTAGACTATTTTGCTGCTGATTTTGAACCTATTTTATTTCAAAAAGCAAAAAACTCAATTCTTCGTCGTCAAGGAAACGAACATCTAGCTATTTTCGAGCTAAAACCCCAACCTTGATAACCACCGCCACAGTCTTTATCAAACGAATAATCTAATTATTTGGTACGAGCGCTTCGGTATGTAAGAGTGTTGGGGTATTAAGAGCTAGTAGCTAATTTTAGATAACATAAATAAGAACAGGTAATTCATATTCCAGTAATGAGCGATCGCAAATTAGACAAGTTAAGAGATTTATTTAAAGGTATGGAATCGGCTTTAATTGCCTATTCTGGGGGGGTAGACAGCACTTTAGTAGCTAAAATTGCCTACGATGTTTTGGGCGATCGCGCTTTGGCAATTACAGCAGTATCTCCTTCTTTACTTCCAGAAGAATTGGTAGATGCTCAAACTCAAGCTGCTCAGATTGGCATCCAACATGAATTAGTGGAAACTCATGAAATGGATAATCCAGACTATACCGCCAATCCAATTAACCGCTGTTATTTTTGTAAAAGCGAACTCCATGATACTCTCAAACCTCTTGCTATCAAGCGTGGTTATCCTTATGTTATTGATGGAGTAAATGCCGACGATCTACAAGATTATCGTCCTGGTATTCAAGCTGCTAAAGAAAGAGGGGCAAGATCGCCCTTGGCTGAAATAAAAGTCAGCAAAGCAGAAGTTCGCGAGATTTCTCGCGCTTTAGGATTAGCTTGGTGGGATAAACCCGCTCAACCTTGTCTTAGCTCTCGTTTTCCCTATGGTGAGTCGATTACTGTCACCAAATTACAAAGAGTAGGTAGAGCGGAGATTTATCTACGTCAATTGGGTTATCAAAATCTCAGAGTGCGATCGCTTGAAGATACCGCCAAAATTGAACTACCTGCCGAAGATATTCCAGCTTTTATTCAAGATGTCGACTTACCCCAGGTAGTCAAAGCATTTCAAGATTTGGGTTTTATTTATATCACTCTCGATTTAGAAGGCTATCGTAGTGGAAAATTAAATCAAGTATTGCCATAAGGCAACTTCGTTTCTAGCTTGGGGTTTCAATATAAGATAATAACAAAGCTTTAAAGAGGTAAGACTGTGGCTAATTGGGAATTCCGCAGACTGTGGCAAACTCTAACTTATTTTGAAATAATTCCTTTTATTGATTGTTGGCAAAAGATATTCCAACCAAATCGAGCAGATAATAGTAAACAGAAAATGAACACAATTGTTTTAGTCGCTGGTGCAACGGGTGGAGTAGGCAAAAGAGTAGTTAAGCAATTGTTAGCTCAAAATTACCAAGTACGGGCTTTAGTTAGAGATGTAACTAAGGCTAGAGATCTATTGGGCAGTAGAGTAGATTTATTTGAAGCCGATATTACTATTCCCGAAACCCTCAAGCCGACAATGATGCAGGGAGTCAGCGCGGTAATTTGCTGTACGGGGACAAAGGTACAGCCAGTAGAAGGAGATACTCCTACGCGAGAAAAATACTATCAGGGAATTAAATTTTATTTGCCTGAAGTAGTTGATACTCCTGAATTGGTAGAATACGAGGGAATCAAAAATTTAGTCAAGGTAATCTCTCAATACATCCCTGCTGCTGACAATCAGCTACTGTTTGATTTTACTAACCCTAATGCAGAGATTAAAGAAACTTGGGGTGCAGTAGATGATGTGGTGATGGGTGGAGTTAGTCAAAGTAATATTCGTTTGGGCAATAACCAGGCGATCTTTTCGGGTATTGTCTCTACAGATAATAATGGTGGCTTTGCTTCAGTGCGTACCCGCAATTTCGATACTCCTCTGGATTTATCAGACTACGAGGGAATTGAATTAAAAGTAACTGGTGATGGCAAACGGTATAAGTTTATTACTCGTTGCGAAGGTAAATGGGATGGAGTGGGTTATTGCCACTCTTTTGATACGATTCACAATTTCCCTACTACAGTTCGTATTCCTTTTAGAGATTTAATACCAGTCTTCCGTGCCAAAACAGTGTCTGAAGCGACTGGGATAGATGCTAGTAAAATCTATTCGATGCAGTTGATGTTGAGCAAGTTTGAATATGATGGTGAACTAAATCCCAAATTTGAAGCAGGTTCGTTTACTCTCCAGGTGGAATATATTAAAGCTTATGGTGGCAAAGCCAAACCTCAGTTAGTTCAAGTAAGTTCGGCAGGAGTAACTCGCCCCAATCGCCCAGGAATTAATTTGGCAGAAGAACCCCCTGCGGTACGGATGAACGAGCAGCTAGGAGGAATATTAACCTGGAAGTTAAAGGGGGAAGAGGTAATTAGAGATAGTGGTTTGACCTATACTATTATTCGTCCTTGTGCTTTAACTGAAAATCCAGGTGACAAAATATTGCACGCAGAACAGGGAGACAATCTCAGAGGACAAGTTAGCCGAGATGCGATCTCGACACTGTGTATTCAAGCCCTGAATTTGCCCACAGCAGCCCACAAAACTTTGGAAGTAAGAGAAACTGAACGAGAGGGAATAACTAATTGGTCTAAGTTGTTTGATAATCTATTGCTAGATCGACAAAATTAACAGCTTAGGAAAGATAATGTTTAATTTGATGTTCGCTTTGATGAGAATCCTTGGTGAATTTAATTATGGTTCAAACGACTTGTTACTTTGTAAAGTTTTGTAACAAATAGCGTAAATCAAGCTACACAGATAGCAGTAATATTTGAAATAAATCGGAACTTCTAGCAGATGGACACTTTAGTCAATGAACATAAGATCACCATTTTTCGTAATGGTGACGAACTGCCTAACGAACAAGACCATATTTGGTTAATCCTCGATGGCGTAATTAAAACTTTTTCGACAAATGAATCGGGAACAGCGGTTACTTTAGGCTTTTGGGGCAATAGAGATGTGGTAGGAATGCCTCTATCCAAAATTACTCCTTATAAAATCAAGTGTATGAGCAATGTTAAAGCGATCGCCATTGCTCAAAGCCAGCAGGCAAGTGTAGTTGCAGAGTGTATCTATCATCAACAGCAAACCCAACAACTGATCTATATAGTTCGCCATACTAATAGAGTTGCTAAACGTTTGTGGTTGTTTCTTAAGTGGCTAGGCGGTAAATTTGGGCGAACCATTCCAGAAGGCAAACTGATTGATTTTAGACTAACTCATCAAGAATTAGCTGAAGCGATTGGTACTACCAGAATTACAGTAACAAAAACCCTCAACCAGTTTGAAAGAGAAGGTTTTATCTTACGCCCCAAAACTAGGTGTATTATTCTAAAGTCCTAAGTTATAAGTTGATAAGTTATTAAGTTTAAAGATATTCTTCTAAAGCTGATAAATTTAGCAATTCAAACTGTCGTAAAAATTCTAATAATCTTCTAGCTATTTTCTCGATGCCCTTGGTGACATTAGATTCAATATTCAAAGGAATAACGGGATCGTGGAGAGATAGCCGCAGTAAAAACCAGCCTAATTCTGGGGATGACTGACAAGAAATTCTCACACCTTCATAATTATTGGGTACAATTTCCCAGTCATCTTGAGTATGGGCAAATTCTTTGAGGCAATCTATGACATTATTGCCATAGCTTTTAAAATCATCAGTATTTATTTTTAATCTAAACTCTTCACTCTCTACTGGTTCGTGAAGATTGCTAATTAAATCTGTTAACAATTTTCCTTCTAGCTGGCTTTTGGCTAATTCTATTAGTAATTTGGTTGCTAAATACGCACCATCATCTAGAAAATAATTTTCCTTCATCGCCCCATGTCCCGAAGTTTCGATCGCCAGCCAAGATTCCTCTCCCGAATTATTGAGTCGGATTGATTCGTTAATGACGTTTTTATATCCCCGTTTGAAACGATGGTGTTTGCCTCCCAAGCTGGCAATAAACTGAGTCAAACCATCAGAAGTAATCGAATCAGTTACTACAGTCGAACCTGGATGTTCTTGTAAGACGATTGCAGCAATTAGAGCGATCGCTCGATTACGATTAATTTCATTACCTTGACTATCTACTGCTGCCACGCGATCGACATCCGTATCAAAAATAATCCCAAAATCAGCTTTGTTTTTGACAACTGCCTGACAAATTGCTGCCATTGCTGCTTTATTTTCTGGATTGGGAATATGATTGGGAAACATCCCATCAGGATCTAAAAATTGACTTCCTGTAGTGTCTGCACCCAAAGGTTTTAATACTTGATCTACATAAAAACCCCCCGCACCGTTACCCGCATCAACAATTATTTTTAAACCCTTGAGGGGTTGCTCAAAATTATCGGGATGGTTAACACCTTGACGTACGGTTTCTACTAATTTGGCTGCATAAATAGCAATAAAGTCATCTTTAAATGTTGATCCTTTACCATCACTAGTACTAGTTTTACCTGATTCAGCGATCGCCAAAATCTCTGAAATATCTGGTTTACCCAAACCACCTTGGGGCGTAAAAAACTTCAAGCCATTACGATTGAACGGCAAATGACTAGCAGTCAGCATAATTGCCCCATCGCAGTTAAATCCATCTGTCACCGTAGACATAAACATAGCGGGAGTAGAGGCAATATCAAAGTTATAAACCTTACTACCTGCGATCGCAATCCCATCTATTACTGACTGGCTGAGAGTCTCCCCAGATAAACGACTATCTCTACCAATACCCACACTCAATTCGGGAGTGGGTTTACCTATTTTTTGTGACAGCCAGCTAATAAAAGCATTACCCAAACTATGAGCCACTTCAGTCGTCAAATTAACCGCTTCGCCACTGACACCTTCTAATGCCACACCGCGTATATCAGAGCCGTTTTGAAGTTTTTTCCAGTCGATATTATTCATTGGCGATCGCTTTCAAGCTAAGTTATTAAATACTCTAGATGTACCTTAGCGAATATCCGACTAGCGATAACCAGGCTTTAGATCTTCTTTATAACGGTTACATTATTCTGACAACTTTTGTAAATTGGGCATCAATTGAGCAAAAGCCACTCCACGATGACTAACTTTACCTTTCGTTGCTGGGGACATTTCGGCAAAAGTTTGTTTTTCGGTGGAGACATAAAAAATCGGATCGTAACCAAAACCACCATTTCCGCGAGGTGCCGTTAATATTTCCCCTGGACATACTCCTTCAGTTTCTAAGGCAATTTTACCGTCAGGAGATGCGATCGCCACTGCACAGATAAACTTTGCCCGTCTGTTGTCTGTATCCCCCAATTCTCTTAATAAACGACTGATGCGATCGTCATCGTCTTTGCCATAACGTGCCGAATATATCCCAGGCGCACCATCAAGAGCATCTACCATTAAACCAGAATCATCGGCGATCGCCCATTTACCCAAGGCTTTTGCTACTTCGGTTGCTTTAAGACGTGCATTAGCAATAAAAGTAGTCCCCGTTTCTTCTACATCAATATCTGCGGGTTTTAATTCTAACTCCCAAGGTAAACCCGTCAGGTATTCCTGTATTTCCTTCAATTTACCAGGATTTCCCGTAGCGACTACTAGTTTTCTGACCATTGAAAATATGTTTATTAACTTTCGGTAAATTTATCATGAAAAATAAGCTTTAAACTATTGTTAGCTACCTGTATTTCTCTAGTAACAAGTCAACTTGATTACCAAAATATGCCTTATTCTGATTACTGCTCTTTTTATACTCTGAAATTATTTCTTCTATTGTTCTGCCTTTATATTTAACATTCAGATCGGCACCTGATTTCAAAAGATATTTGATAATCTTTAAGCTGTCATTTATAATTTGTTTTGTTTCTTCTGAATTAAATGCTCTATCCAAAATAATTATAAATGGTCTATTAATTGCTTTGTAAAGAGGAGTTTGTCCGTCGGGAAGGCTATTATTTGCCTTAGCTTTGTTCGCCAACAATAAATAAACTATATCGGCAATATTTTTTCTAGATGAAATAGCTGCAAATAACGGAGTAGAAAAATATTCATCTAAATAGATACGTTTTATCTCTGTCTTATTGATATCAAGATTATTATTTACGAGCCAAAGAATATGATCGTATTTTTCTGGTCTAATATCAGATGTGTATTTTAAATATGGAGAATGCCTAAAAGCTACTTCCCACAAGTTTTCTCCATAACAATTGATTTCATTTAAAGATTGTTCGATATCGGTGTCTTGTTCTAATGCAATTAACTTATCTATGTTTTTGCTTTTAGTAACTAATTGACAAATATCTTCAGTCGCTTTGACAGGTTCAACATCAAAAAATATTAGCGAGATAGGAAATAGGAAATAAACAGCAAAATAAATAGGATTAAGAAGTTTAAAATTACTCGCCATTTTTAACACCAAAAAATAAAGCCAGGACATCACTTAAAGTACCCTGACTTTGTAAAAGCTAACGGCTAAAAGCTAACGGCTAAAAGCTATATGCGCTCTCGGTATCCGTGATTGGCTTGCACTTACCGCACGCTCGTGTATCCGTGATAGAAAAGCTACGAATATTATTACTATCTAATTCATAACCAATAAATTACTAGCGATCTATAGTTACGAATTAGCCCAATCTCTTGCCCATTCCAACACCTTCTTGACTTCTGGCATCGTAGGAGCTTGACAATACAAACGCAACACTGGTTCTGTACCGCTAAAGCGAATTAACAACCAAGTCATGTCGCTCATTCTAAATTTATAACCATCTACATCCAGACAGTCTATTACCTTCATTCCTGCAACTTCTTGGGGAGTTTCATTCTTGAGGCGTTCTAATAATTTAGCCCGCACGTCCATATTTGCTAACGGTAAATCAATGCGATCGTAGTGTGCCGTAAAGTCTGTTTTCTGCTGTAGGCGAGCATATATAGCCCCTAAATCCTCTTCCGCCTCAACTACTGCTTCCAAAACATATAAAGCAGATAATAGGGCATCACGTTCGGGTATGTGCGTACCATAACCGATCCCCCCAGACTCTTCGCCACCGATCATTACTTCGGCTTGCAGCATTCTGTCGGCAATATATTTATAGCCGATGGGTGTTTCGTATACAGAACGTCCATAAGATTTCGCTAGGCGGGGTATCAAATCTGAACCGCTAACAGTTTTAACAATTTCTCCTGTAAAGCCCTTACGTTCTGCCAAGTGTTCGATCAAAACAGGAATTAATACTTGCGAACTAAGAAAGTTTCCTTCGGCATCAGCACCAGCAATGCGATCGCTGTCGCCATCAAATACTAAACCAACTCGAATACTTTCGGGGTATTGTTTCGCCCCTGCTTTGATTGCTTTAAAAAAGTCAGGGAGATATTTAGGTAGGGGTTCGGGTGCGCCACCGCCAAATAAAGGATCGCGATCGCCATTTATTTCTTCTACGGCACAACCCAAAAGTCTTTCCAAACCTGTAGCTGCTGCACCGTGCATTACATCGACGTATACCTTAAGTTTTCCCGATGCGATCGCATTTTTTATTTTATCAATAGCTATTTTTTGCTGTAATCCCTGACAATAACTAGTCCAAGGGTTGAAAATCTCTAGTTTTCCTGGCTTGTCTGCTACAGGCAAAGGATTATTAAGCTTTGCTTCAATTTGCTCCGTAATTTCTCCAGGAACAGAGCCACCAAAAGCACTCTTTACTTTTAACCCCAAATAATTAGCTGGATTGTGAGATGCCGTCATCACAATTGCACCCAAAGCATTGTGCGCCTTTGCAGCCCAGCTAAAAGCAGGAGTAGGGGCAAAACACTCGGACAACAAAACGTCAAACCCTGCTTCTTGTAGAGCTTGGGCTGTTAGTTTAGCAAAATCCTCTGCCATAAAACGGCGATCGTAACCCACAATTACAGTACGATTGGTAGCAGTATCACTATAATTATCAGCTAGAACACTAGCCGCGATCGGAGCTAACATTGCCACTCGTTCAAAGGTAAAGTCAGCAGCAATTACTCCACGCCAGCCATCTGTGCCAAACTTAATTGGATTAACAGTAAATGCCATAAAACTAAAGAAGAATTAAACTATAAGAATATCTTCCAGATTAACCGTTTCTATCTAGTTTGAAAACTAATCCCCCAGGAAAGGGAGTGCAGTATTTTAAACTTCTTCAGATTCAGTTGACTCTTGTTCGATATTACGTAGCAAATCTTTTAATCTCATTCTTTCTATGTAAGGCCAGCCACCCTTCTCCTCTATATCTTTAACAAAATGATACAGATCGTTACGAGTTTGGGGTAAACCCTGTTCAAAAAAGTTCACTCTAATTTGACGATGTATTTCTTCTAAATCGCGCAGCAAAGATAATAAAAATAAACTGTCGTCGTGATTTCTTTCGGCTAAGGCATAAATACTATCCCCTGTGTCTTTCAATACGCTATCCGAATCAATATTATTTAAGTCTTGATTTTGAGTCATCTACCAAACGAGAGTAAAAATAAACTTAGTCTACTTTATCCAAAGTTTGCTCTGTTGGTAATAAAATTCACAACTTTAGCACAATCTAGTCAGTTCAATTGCAATTGAATTTATATATTGGTAGTCCTTCTTTGGTAGAGTATATAGCATCTATAAAAAATGGCTAAATTCTTAAGAACAGCCTATTTTCGACCGCGGAAGGCGGTCACTTACAAACCTCGCCGAATCTGTGCGCGGAACGAGTGACATCTTTCGCGATCAATGTCATCGTTACTCTGCCTTGCAAAGACAGGGTTTGCGATGATTACCTTCCGCAGTTAAATCTAAAAATTGACAAAATGAAGTTGACTATGAGATACCGTACAATTATCGCCAGTTTCTTGGCACTATGCTTGGGCGTGCTAACAGCCTGTAGCGACTCTTCAAAGCTAAATAGAAGAGACCTAACCTACGACGACATTTTAAATACTGGGATTGCCAATACTTGTCTAGAATTACCCGATAGTAGCCGTGACAATATTCCGATTCAATCAGGAGAACAATACGCCATTCGCGATCTGTGTATGGAACCAAAAGAATTTTTTGTAAAAAATGAACCCGTTAGTAGGCGCCAAAAAGCTGAATATGTTCAGGGTAAATTAATAACTATGTCTAATTATAGTCTCGATCAGATTCAGGGAACTATCGATACTAACTCGGATGGTACTTTGACCTTTACTGAAATTGATGGCATAGATTTCCAACCTGCTACTGTTTTGCTACCTGGTGGTAAAGAAGTTCCCTTCTTATTTACAATGAAACAGTTTCAAGGTACTACTGTAGCCAGTTCAGATAGTATCAACACTTCTACCGACTTTGAAGGCGAATTTAATGTTCCTTCCTATCGCGGACAAGTATTCTTAGATCCTAAAGGACGTAGCTTGGCTAGTGGCTATGATAATGCTGTCGCTTTACCTGGACGTGCCGACGATCCTCAGTTTTCTAACGCCAATGTCAAAGAGTTCGTTTCTCGTACAGGAAAAATGTCTCTCAACGTTACCAAGATTGATGGTGAAACAGGAGAAATCGCTGGAGTATTTGAGAGCGAACAACCTTCGGCTACTGATTTAGGTGCAGAAGAACCCGAAGAAGTTAAAATCCGCGGAATTTTCTACGGTAGAGTTGAAACTAAAGTTTAATCATTTGACAACCATAAATTTAACTATCTAATTTAATAGTTAATTCATCGTAATCTTAAAAACACAATGGGGGCATCAGCCCCTTTTTTTTATTCGTAAAATCACTTAAACAATCGGTTTTTACCCAGAATATTAAGTGTAATTGCCATCTTAATTAGAACTTTATGAAATAAGAATAGTAGAAATGCTGTTGTTCGATAGAGAGTATAAACAATAAGCTAAAAATGTTCAGAAACAAATTTATTTATATCTGATTAATTATTTAGTTTTTTAAATTTTTACCTATCTCTATCTAGGAATAAGTTAATGACAACTTGCATTAATAAAAACATTAAATTAGACAGTCTTCATCTCTTTCATAAGTATCAAGAGAATAAAACTACTAGTATTCGTAATGAAATTATGGAGCTAAATTTCGGACTAGTAAAAAAAGAGGCTTATCATTGGATGAATCAGTGTAATGAAAGCTACGAAGATTTATTACAGGTAGGTTCAATTGGATTAATTAGAGCAATTGAACGGTTTAGTGTCGAGAAAGGAAATGCTTTTAGTTCTTTTGCTATTCCTTATATTAGAGGCGAAATTCAACACTATCTTAGGGATAAAAGCTGCACTTTAAGAATCCCTAGACGTTGGTTGGAATTAAGACAGCAATCAGTTTCCTTTATCCACCGCTTTCGAGAAGAAAATCAACGTCAGCCGACTAACACCGAAATTTCTAATCATTTAGATGTGTCTGTCAAAGAGTGGCAAGATATTAAATTGGCTTATCAAAATCGTAAACCTTTAAGTCTAGATATATCTATTAATAATGATGTTGAATCTCAAATGAGTTTAGGTGATTTGGTTGCCGATCCTAAATATCGTAGTTTTCATCTTGTCTATGAAGACAAAGTTCGTCTACAACAAGCTATGGGGGAATTAGAAGATCGTACAAGAAACGTTTTAGAATTTGTTTTTTTACACGATCTCACTCAAAAGGAAACAGCAAAAATGTTAGATATTAGTGTGGTGACAGTATCACGCCAACTCAAAAAAGGTTTAAATTTACTTAAGAAATCTATGGATCAAGAAAACTCCTAATTCTTTAAATATAGCCGTTATTAAAATCAACTGTTATGTTGGAGTTTCAAATTAAGTTGCGCCTAATTTACTTTAGACGAGAGGATTACTTGATTATTCTTTGAACTATCTATTATGAATAAAACACTATTATTAGTATTAGCAGTAATCATTACTTTTATGAATGGAGGTTGTACCTTCTTGGGTAATGCTAAGAAAGATTTTGATGAAAGTGCAAATAAACCCATTCCTAGAGTTAATAATTCTAAACCTGTTGCCAAGACAGAAACGGCAGAAGAAGAAGCAGAAGAATTTGCAGACTTAGAAGAAGAAAACGAAGAAGCAACACAAGCGATCGCAGGATTAATCCCTGCAACCAATCCCGATACCAGAGTTAGAAGCAGTATTCGTGGCAGACAAGATCCTTTTTCGGTAGTTTCTCTTATTCCCAAACTTGAAATTGAAGAGTTAGACGAACCAGTACAACCTACTAACAATCGTAATAATCTTACTAACAGAGAGCAAAATCGCCCTAATCAACGAGCTAATAACAACAATAATAATCAGTCACCTAGTCTGATAGAAGAATTTAAAGCTAAGTTAGCTCAAGAAGTTATTATTTCTGGATTGTACAGATCCAATGGTACAACCAAACTAATTGTTAAAGCACCAGAAGAAAACAACAGTCGTTATGTAGAAGTCGGTCAATATCTATCTAACGGTCAAATTTTGGTTAAGGATATCGATCTCAATCACTTTCCTACCCCCATGGTGATTTTGGAACAGTCTGGAGTCGAAGTAGCCAAATCAATTGGTGAAACCCCAGAAGATTCAAGAAACAGAGTCGGTTTTTTGCCGACAGAAAACCCCAAAAATCAAACTTTACTATCTAACATTTCATTAAATTTAGTAGAAGTTGAGTAATTAAAATTAATCTAACAATATATTTTAAAGCGATCGCTGAAGTTATTAACTCCGCGATCGCTTTTGTTTTAAGATCGACATCGCCAATAAATATATCGATAAAATATTATTAGGTTTAGGATCTTTGACTTGAATAAGAAAATTCATGAGTAAAAAAGCAGAATTGTTAGAAGCGATCGCTGGCAAAAATCGCGGTTTGTTGGCTAACGAAATAGATAATGTCCGAGTTCTCTCGGCAATTCAGCAATTAGAAGATATCAATCCCACACGCAAACCTCTTGAAGCGCAGGATTTGCTCGAAGGAGATTGGCGTTTGTTGTATACCACCAGCAAAAGTATCTTGGGTTTGGATCGTTTTCCATTGTTCAATTTGGGTCAAATTTATCAATCAATCCGTGTATCTCAAGCCAAAGTCTATAATATCGCCGAGATTACGGGTTTGCCGATGTTGGAAGGTTTAGTGAGTGTAGCTGCAACCTTTGAACCAGTTTCCGAAACTAGAGTTAGCGTGGCTTTTGAACGGTCTATTATTGGTCTACAAAGATTTTTTAGTTACAACACTCCCAAAAAATTTATTCAACAAATCGAATCTGGCAAAAAGTTTTTGCCCTTTGACTTCAAAATCGAGCGCCCAGAACAAAAAGGCTGGCTAGAAATCACCTATTTAGATGAAGACATGAGGATTGGCAGAGGAAATGAGGGTAATGTCTTTGTTTTAACCAAGGAAGCTTCAGCGTTGATGGCTTAATCAAATACCTCACAAGATAAGCAAATTTTCCAATAGGGTTTTCCGTAAATCTTACAAGTTAGGAAAGTTTTACAATTAGAAGCAGACAAAAAAAGAATTTTTATTTATTATGTTGCGCAAAATTGTAATTCTATTAATGTCGTTGTCGTTGTGCTGGACTACTATCGGTTGTTCTGGTTCGTCTACGTCAATGCAATCTCAACCATCTTTTAATAATAATGCTAGCGTGCGGACTGCTCCTAGTACCATCTCTGATGGGAAATATCCTGTCCAGCAAGCTACTTATGATGATGTTAGTGGTGAATATAGCTTGATGCTGCTTAATACACCTTCTGGTAGCCCTCCTATACTGCAAACCGACCAATTGCAAATGGCGCGTATTGATCAAACAGCAGCAGCTAATGGGGAAAAAACTTATCTTCAGGTAGATAACGGCAAACCCGTGATGTATTTGACCGAAGATTTTAAAATCGAGTACGTTCATAATGTGACAGAAACTCGCAACGATTCTCAGACTGGTCAACCTCAAACTGTGGTAGTGAGAAGAGAATCTAATTTCTGGACTCCGTTTGCGGGTGCTTTAGCAGGACAGGCGATTGGCAGTATGCTATTTCGTCCTCAATATTATGTACCCCCTATGTATAGCCCAGGAGTAATGACTGGTTATGGTGGTTATGGAAATAGTTATTCTCAAGCAGTAAATCGTTATCAAGAACGTCATAGCGAACCTCCTGCAGCGGTAAAAAATCGTCGTACCTTAAGAACAACTGGTAGCGTTCGCAATACTGCTAGCAACAGATCTAGCAAATCTCTAAAAAATAGCAGTCGTGCTACTGGTTCGGGAGTTGGTTCTAGTACTCTTGGTTCTTCTGGTAAAGCGAAGCAGTTCAAACGTCGTAGTAGCTTTGGTAGTAGTTCTGGTATGAGAAGACCTAGCCGTAGCTTTGGTAGCCGAAGACGTAGAAGATAGTTTGTTAGTTTGTTAGTTTGTTAGTGAAAATTTACTAATTCAGGCGATCGTGGATTATCTCCAAGGCGATCGCTTTTTGCTATTTAATTCTCAATCGTCAATCCTTTTCTTTAAGCACCGTAATTTTTGTGCGATAATTCATAAAAGAAAAATATTTTAATATTTGCTTAACATAAAGCAATGAATGAGCCAGCAAAAGAAGAACAACCAATCCAAGAGAAAACTCTATCTAAAGAACAAACTCTAGCCGAACAAGCCCCCCCCAGTTATGAATGTCGTTCTTGTGGGTATGTATACGTGCCATCTAAAGGAGATAACCAAGGAAATATCCCTGCTGGTACGCTGTTTACCGAATTACCTAATGATTGGCGTTGTCCTGTCTGTGGAGTTCGGAAGACTCAGTTTATTAATGTTGGCGCACAGGGCGCACCCTCTGGATTTGCCGATAATTTAGATTATGGTTTGGGAATTAACCGTCTAACTCCTTCTCAAAAGAACATTTTGATTTTTGGAGCGTTAGGTCTTGGTTTTTTATTTTTCCTCAGCTTATACGGTTTGAACTAGCATTTATATTTTATTCTGCTTAATTTCAGTGTGTTTGAGGAACTCAAACACCCTATTTTACATGCTTTAACCAATCACAAAAACGTTTATGAGTTCATTGATTCAACAAAATGGTTGGATACGCGCCATCACCAAACGCATCCCCAAAATTCAAAAATTAAAACAGGTAATTGTCTTATTCGCAGTTTGTATCTTTTGTATTAGCTGTAGTAAAGTTCCTTCTACCATAACTAACCCTTGGAAAGTACTAACTTTACCTTCAGAAGCTATTTTTTCTGATATTGCCTTTACCACGAATCGAGATCGAGGTTGGTTAGTAGGGACTCAAGCTAACTTATTTGAAACCAATGATGGTGGAGAAACTTGGTCGCAAAAAGAAATAGATCTTAACAATGAAAAAGTATCTTTTGAAGCCATTAGCTTTAATGGTGATGAAGGATGGATTGTGGGTCAACCTTCAATTTTGCTATACACCAAAAACGGTGGTGATGATTGGTCGAGAATTCCTCTAAGCAGTAAGCTACCTGGCGCACCGTTAGATATCATTGCTTTAGATAAGTCGACTGCCGAAATGGTCACAAATTTAGGGGCTATTTACAAAACTAAAGATGGTGGTAAAAACTGGAAAGCTCTCGTCGAAGGTTCGGTAGGGGTAGCTAGAAGCATTCATCGTTCTAATGACGGTAGATATGTAGCTGTTTCTGCTAAGGGTAACTTTTACTCTACTTGGGAACCAGGAGATACAGAATGGGTGCCGCACCAACGTACCTCTTCTCGCCGTTTACAAAATATGGGCTTTGATGAAGATGGTCGTCTTTGGCTACTCGCTCGTGGCGGTCAAATTCAGTTTAGCGAATCAGCAGATGATTATGAAGCTTGGGGAGAACCCATCTATCCAGAGTTTTCTGCTAGCTGGGGATTTTTAGATGCAGCCTATCGCACCCCCAAAGAAGTTTGGTTGTCGGGTGGTAGTGCTAATCTATTAGTAAGTGATGATGGTGGTCAAACATGGTCAAAAGACCGTGATGTAGAAGATGCACCATCCAATTTTTACAAAGTAGTTTTTGTTTCTCCCCAAAAAGGCTTTATTTTGGGTGAAAGAGGAACACTACTCAAATATATTCCCGAAGCTGGTGCTGCTGCTTAGAAATTATTAATCAGCAACTTGATCGACAATTTCCTAGTTGTAGGCAGATACCTTTGTTTCGTATTATGTAAAAAGCTTTAAAACTTTTAATAAGGAGAAATAGAAATTATGGCTGGAGATACTGGAGAACGTCCATTTTCCGATATTATTACAAGCATTCGTTACTGGGTAATCCATAGCGTAACTATTCCCATGTTGTTTGTTGCAGGATGGTTATTTGTTAGCACTGGACTAGCTTACGATGCTTTTGGTACTCCTCGTCCTAATGAGTACTTCACTCAGGATCGAATCGAGCTACCCGTACTTAGCGATCGCTATGATGCCAAAGAGCAAATCAAAGACTTTAATCAATAAAATTTGTTAAAAAAATAATAGGTAAAACAAGATGACAGGCAACAGTCCTAATCAACCCATTTCTTACCCCATCTTTACCGTTAGATGGTTAGCTATTCACACTTTAGCAGTACCAACTGTATTCTTTTTAGGCGCGATCGCGTCTATGCAATTTATCCAACGATAGGAGCAAACAAAACCATGGACAAGCAGCAAAATCCCAATAGACAGCCAGTAGAACTAAACCGTACTTCCCTTTATTTAGGGTTGCTTTTGATTGCTGTACTTGGCATTCTGTTTTCTAGCTACTTCTTTAACTAGAAAGCTGACATTTAGACCAATTTAATCTTTTGTGAGAAAATAATGCTCTCATTTTTTCAAAATAGATTGAACAAAAGGATCTAAGTACCTTTGATACGTCCGTCACGAGCTTTGGAGGTTTCCTCCAAAGACGCGGACTCACGTTAGTACCCAGAGACTCTGGGGGAAAGAAATTGCCTGTAAAGTCGATCTGTCGAGATTGGATAGTAATTGCTATGAATCTAGATAAGTGGCGCGGTGCAGGAATGCCTACTCGTGAGTGTAGGAAGTCCTCATTAAAAATAAGGTGAGGGAGGATGTCACTTATTAATAGCAAGTAGGAGATTTAGAACAATGTTTGCAGATGGAAGAATTCCTTTGTGGATTGTCGCAACCGTCGCTGGCATGGGTGTGATCGCAGTTGTTGGTATATTTTTCTATGGTTCTTATGCTGGTGTTGGTTCTGCAATGTAGAGCTACACTGCCCAACTAAACCTTAGAAAATCAAACAAATAAATATAAAATACCGTCTAGTTGGATACTCTAGGCGGTATTTTTTATCCATCCAAATCGCCTTCCATAACTGTAGCCAAAATTCGATTATTATTTTCTTTGAACTCCTTAACATCAACGCGATCCAAAAAGGCGATCGCGACTAACATTCCTATAGCTTGAATAATAAACACCAAACTGTAGGACATTAAAGGAGTAGGAAAGATGCTTTTGCCAATATCCAAAATTACCCCGCCAATTAAAGTCGCTAATCCTCTCGACATGGCTTGAGCCAATCCCCACGCGCCAATAAAAGTACCAGCAGTTTCAGCAGCAGTGAGATCCAACATCAAACTAATACCACCTACGGTAGCGATTCCTGCTGCAATGCCAAAGAAAACCATCGCTGATTGCAACATTTTGGGTTGTTGAGTAAAGCCAGCTAAGATAATTAAACCAAAGCAAAGTGCAACAGCAATACAGCCAATTTTCGTAGTATATTTTTTGCCTAAAACGGGAATAATTTTAAATCCCGTTACTGCATAACCAAATAAAATACCCATTCCCCAAAAAGAATTAAGCTTGGTTGTTTCGCCAATACTCATGCCAAATACTTCTCCACCGTAAGGTTCGAGTACTGCTTCTTGCATAAATAAACCGATAGTCAAGATTGACAAAAAAGTAAAAAAGATACCTGTTTGACGACTAGTAGTTAGAACTTTAATTGCTTGAGCAATAGTTATGCTATCCTCGCGATTTGTTGTTGTATTGTTGGCAAAGCGAGAATATTTTTTTTCTACCCCCCAAGTAGCCACAAAAGCCAAAGCGATAACGATAAAAGGAACGATCGCAAATACACTATTAATAGTCGGTTGCAAAACTTCTAGCGGGATCTTACCTGCATTGACTCCTGAAGCTTCAATTTTTTTAAAGACAATGCTGCCAGTAATTCCGCCAATGACAATACCCACCATTAACATCGACCATACGACTGAAATCAACTTAGAACGTCGGGATTCTTCCGTAATATCTACTAGTAGAGCGGTAAAGGGTGTAGAACTACAGCTAACTGCCAAACCATAAATAGCCATAATTAAAGCTAAAATAGCACTCCAACCAATAGTTTGAGCATTCCATAACCATGCACCATTGTCTTTAACAACTGCTCCTAGTTGCCACATTGCCTGTACTGCTAAAAACACCGCTAAACCAAAAACTGCCGTTCCCAACCGTACATAATTGGTTCTGTGTCTGCCCAATAAAGGTTTGCGATCTGAAAGTTGTCCAAACCAGACTCTAGCGGGAGCAACAAATAGAGATGTTGCTAAAATACCTCCTGTAATTGTTGCAGGAATGCCCAATTCACTAATCATTACACGATTTAATACTGCCAGGGTCAATACTGCCATCAGCCCTAAACCCATATTGAATAAGCCTAGACGAAATATAGTCAACATTCCTACCTGAGGCTGGGGAGGAATAATATTAGAGTTTGAGCGAGAAATATCTTCTATAGTCATTTTTTTTATATTTGATGGTCGTCAAATCTTCTTTTAATTGTGCTAAGGGCTTATGGCTTATAGTCTATAGTTATAGACAGGTGTGATTTTTCGAGAACCGCGAGCTAAGAATTTTGCTCGTTTAAATCAACAGTCATTCTAGAATACAGTTAAGAGCTATTTTAATGATTGGCTTTTTGATAAAGATTTAAAATTGTTTTGCGCGTTCTTTCGTCCTCAATCTTTTCATGGCAAAAAACAAATCTCTTCCAAGTAAAGCAATTATCAAATTAGGTAAGTTTGTCTGGACGACGATGTGGCAGATCATGATGTCAAGCCTAGCACCTCGTAATAAAACAGGGGCTTATGTTCGTCCTGAAAGTCAGTTGCGGAATTTTGTTAATTCTCAACCAGATAATATCTATCAACCTGCTGCTAATCGCTACAGATTATATGTAGGGATGGGTTGTCCTTGGGCGCATCGTACTTTGGTCACCAGAGCTTTAAAAGGATTAGAAGATGCGATCGCCATATCGATAGTTTATCCTGATTCTGATGGGGGAGTGTGGACATTATCTGAGCCAGAATTGGGCTGTAATACCGTACCAGAACTATATCAGCGATCGCAACCTGGGTATCAAGGACGTTCTACCGTACCAATTTTGTGGGATGAGCAAACTAAGACAATTGTTAATAACGAAAGTGCAGAGATTATTGAAATACTCAATTCTGAGTTTAACCAATATGCTCGACATCAAGATCTAGATCTTGAGCCAGAGGAATTGAAAGATACTATAAATCAATGGAATGACAAAATTTATCATACCGTTAATAACGGTGTCTATCGCTGTGGTTTTGCTCAAACTCAATCTGCTTACGAACAAGCCACTCAAGAGTTGTTTGCAACTTTAGATGAGATAGATTTGGTTTTGGAAACTAAGCGTTATCTGTGTGGAGATCGTCTGACATTGGCAGATATTCGCCTGTTTACTACCTTATTTCGTTTCGATATTGTCTATTATGGACTATTTAAATGCAATCGCCGACGTATCCAAGATTACGATAATTTAGGAGCTTATTTACGGGATTTGTATCAGCTACCTGGAGTTGCCGATACTTGCGATTTGGAAAGCGTTAAGCGGGATTATTATGGAAATTTGTTTCCTCTAAATCCAGGGGGTATTATTCCAACTGGACCAGATCTGACTAACTTATTGCAACCCCACGATCGACAAAAATTGGTTTAGCTAAAACATTCTGACAAAATGAGATTTTGACTCTATTTTTGGGCAGATTACTTATATACATCTATACGTACGATCCCACAAGTCAATTTTAGTTTTTGAGATAAGTCAAGACTTTTCTCTTTCAAATTTTAAACATCGATTGATCGTAAACGTTATATACAATACATTGAGTAGTCTCGGTTGAGTAAAATTTCATGACAACACAAAATGTAGCACCTGCGGTAAATTCTGGTAACAAAACCCAATTTATTGAAGAAGTATCGATCATCATTGCAGCCCAAGACTTGACTCCAACTATGATGAGTCAAGACTTTCTTAAGTTTAGCGGTATTATCCCCAAAGAATGGGAAGTGTCTCAACAGCCCGTACTCAATCCTAATGTTGCTCAACTAAATTTTAAAAATGGGTTGAATATCAATGCCCAACCCCGCACAATTACCATTAGCGAATCTTTGGGAAGTAGAAAGCTAGAAGAGTTAAATTTGGTAGCAGTAGCTAGCAAATATATTGAAAAGCTGCCCCATGCAGAATATATGGGTTTAAGCTGTAGTCCCAAAATTCTCATTCCCTTCCCTTCTGCTCCCGAAGCCGTTCGGCAGTATATCACTGGCTCGTTACTAGGTTCTGGTGATTGGAAAACAATTGGCAGAGTTCCTGTCCAGGCTGGAATTAACCTCATGTATCTTTTAGATCGATGCCAGCTAACTATGAATATCTCTGAAGCCAGACTACAACAAGCTCAAAAACAAACCATTACGGCTATTTTGTTTTCTGGTAATTTCAACTATAGTATAAACCCCCAAAACCAGCAAGTAGATCGCTTGACTCAGATTAACCAGTTCCTTAATAACTGGAAAAGCGACTTTGAAGAATTTAGAGAAATTGTCAATCACAAGTTTTTAGAGTCAGCAAGTCAGGATAAAGGACAGTCTATTGGCGAGACTAGTCTATTTCCTGGTCAAACTCTCTAGCTTTTTTGGGGTTAACCATTACAATAGAAAAGTTGTTCTTTTAGATTAACTAATTATGGCAGTACCAAAGAAGAAAACTTCTAAATCAAAACGTGATAGTCGCAAAGCAGTTTGGAAACGCAAAGCAGCAGTAGAAGCCGAAAAAGCTTTATCTCTAGGCAAATCAGTCTTGTCTGGACGCTCCAACAGTTTCGTATATCCTCAGGATGATGAAGACGACGAAGAGTAAATTTACTCTAGCTAGCTAAAAATAGGCTTAAAATAATGGTGTGTCTCCTTTGGATGTCGCACCTTTGTTTTTTTGTAATTTTAAAGACTGGCTGGAGCTTATGCCTGGAAAATATTTTACCAAACCAGAACCAGAACAAGGCGATCGCGTTCCTCCTGGTCAATATCTAGCTAAGGGATTTCCTGTCCTTTCCTATGGTGAAACCCCTCAGGTTAGTACTGATGAATGGCTACTCAAAGTCTGGGGTTTGGTAAGCGAACAGCGTTTTGCTTGGTCGGACTTTATGGCACTACCCCAACAAGACTTTACTGCCGATTTTCATTGTGTAACTCGCTGGTCAAAACTAGACGTAAAATGGACAGGAGTTAAAGTTACCGATTTTTTGGCTGCGATCGATGTCGATTCCCAAGCAACTCATATTCTGCAGCATTGCTATGGCGACTATACAACCAACCTTAGTTTAGAAGACTTTGCCAGACCCGAAAATTTCTTTGCACATACTCTCGATGGTTTGCCTCTTGCCGCCGATCATGGTGGACCAATGCGCTTAGTTGTGCCTCATCTTTATGCTTGGAAAAGTGGCAAATGGATTAAGGGAATCGAATTTCTCAACCATGACGAACCAGGCTTTTGGGAGCGTAACGGCTATCACAATCGAGGAGAACCTTGGGCAGAGGAACGCTATGGAGGTAGGTAACATTTTATACTTACCTTTTTATTACCGAAATCACTGGGACTATACAGATAAATCTGTTTTGGTGTATATGTAATATTACTGATAATAGCAAGTATTTATTTATGCTTTCTCTAGAAACTCCTCAAGCCCCTACTAATTCTAAGCTAGCGCCAAAAAAACGCATTCTTCTAATCGAAGATGAAGACTTGATTAGAGAAATGGTAGTTGTTGCCTTAGAAGAAGAAGGTTACGAAGTTGATACAGTCAACAATGGCAGAGCAGCACTGAGCTTGTTGCAAAGTCCCGAACTCAACCGAGTCAAGTTTACTCCAGACTTGATTATTTTGGACTTGATGTTACCAGAAGTAAATGGCTTAGATATCTGCCGTTTGTTGCGCTATGGAGGAGATATTACCCCGATTGTAGTAGTCAGTGCCAAAAGTAGTGAAACAGACCGAGTATTAGGGTTAGAAGTGGGGGCTGATGATTATCTAACTAAGCCTTTTAGTATGCGAGAACTAATTGCTCGCTGTCGGGCTTTGTTGCGTCGTCAGAGATATGACAAATCTGCTCCTAGTTCGGTACAAAAATATCGTGATATCAGCTTGTTTTCTGAAGAGTGTCGCGTTTTAGTTCGTGGAATAGAGGCTAACTTGTCTCCCAAAGAATTTCGCCTGTTAGAACTATTTATGAGTTATCCTCGCCGAGTATGGTCGCGCGAACAACTAATCGAACAAGTATGGGGTCCAGATTTCTTAGGTGATACTAAAACGGTAGATGTTCACATTCGTTGGTTGAGAGAAAAACTAGAAGAACAACCAAGTCAGCCAGAATATATCATCACGGTACGGGGTTTTGGCTATCGTTTTGGATAGTACCCAACATTGAGTCTGCTGCCACTGATTGTTAAACATTGAACATTAAACATTTATTTTTCTTCGAGAATTATAGTATTTGATTTTTAGTTTTGCTCAAACTACAAACAGATTTTAGTTTGTGAGGTTTGTGACACTAAAGAAATTTTTACTAGACTGTTTAATAGTCAGTGCAAAATGTTTAGTGATAACTAACCTATGGCAGCAATAAATTTTTTCTTAGGATTAGCAGTTGGCATCGGGTTTTATGCTGGACAACAATATCGCTTCAAAAAACAGCTTAAAAGTACTTTAGAATCATATGGAGCTAGTGCGGGTGAATCAATTTCTTTACCCGTACATTCTTTGCTCCGTAGAGAATTAATCGACTTGGATCGCACGAGAAAAAAGCTAGAAAAAGACAAGCAGGCTTGGCAAGAACTAATCGAACAAGCTCCCATCGGTTATTTGCAGGTAGATCGAGAAAATCAACTTCTAAGCTGCAATCAAACCGCCAAAGATTTATTGAGAATTGATTCTCGCAGAGCGGCAAGAGTACGATTACTATTAGAGCTAGTGCGCTCTTTCGACCTTGATAGCCTCATTGAAGAAACTCGTCGATCGCTCCGTCCCCAACAAAAAGAGTGGATTTTTTATTTTACGCGATATATTGCTCCTGAAGATTCTGAGTCGGAAACAAGCAGCTACTATTCTTCTCGAAGAATAGTAGAGTCGATCGCTCTTAAAGGTTACGGATTTCCTCTAGCCAATGATCAGGTAGGAGTTTTTCTCGAAAATCAACAGCTTTTATTAGAACTATCTCAATCTCGCGATCGCACTTTTTCCGATTTGACCCATGAGTTACGTACTCCCCTCACCTCAATTTCTTTGGTGGCGGAAAATCTCCTGCGTAGATTGCAAAACCCAGAACGGAGGTGGGTAGAACAAATGCTCCAAGAAACTAATAGATTAATCGATTTAGTTCAAGAATGGTTAGATTTGACACAGTTACAGGCTGCTCCACAGCGTACTCTAAAATATGAAGAGATTATCATCCACGATTTAATTGAATCGGTTTGGTTAACTTTAGAACCTATTGCCTACCGAAAAAAAACCACCTTGTCTTATTCTGGCGATCGCTCTATAACTATAAAAGGCGATCGCTCTCGTTTAATTCAAGTTTTTCTCAATCTTTTGGATAACGCTATCAAACATAATCCTCCGCAAAAAGAAATTTTCGTTCAGGTTGCCTTTGTTCCTATAGATAATTCTCCTCCAGAACAAATAAAAGTTGACATTATTGATTCGGGTGTCGGCTTTGATGCTTCGGATTTACCCTATATTTTTGAAAGACTGTACCGTGGAGACAGATCCCGCACTAGAGAACAAGAAAATAAAGCTTTTTCCCTTGATGGTAGTGGTTTGGGATTAGCAATAGTCGAGCAAATTATTCAAGCTCACGGAGGTACGATCGCCGCCAAAAATCATCCTAGTTTGGGTGGTGCATGGTTGGAAATCTCGTTACCCATGGAGAAGCCGTCATAAAAGCATGGTTTTTAGTCAAATCAGATACATTATCGTATCTAAATTTATATTTTTCTGTTATTAATGTAAGGCATATTTCAAATTTTATTTAATTAAAAATCATATACTTTGAGTCAGTGACTTTATCCCACAATACTGAACGCGATCGAGTAAATCAATTAGAACGTTCTTTACGACGAGTACAACAAGAAGTCTTACGCATGGGGACTTTGGTAGAACAGTCATTCCGCCTATGTCATCAAGCTTTATTTGAACGAGATATTGATGCGGTTCAAAAAATAAACAAAATTGAAAAAAATATTGATATATATTATCGTCAGATAGAATCAGAGTGCGCTACTCTGATGACTCTACAAGCACCTGTGGCTCAAGATTTACGCTTACTCAGTGCCTTGATGCAGCTAGTCAGGGACTTGGAACGTATTGGTGACTATGCTCAAGACTTGAGTGAGATGGCAGCCAAGCTAATGAAGTATTCTTCTCATGAAGTTTTGCCCGAAATAGCGCAGATGTCAGAACATGCCCAACTCATGTTGGCTACTAGTTTAGTGGCATTAGCGGACTTAGATCCTAGTGCAGGAGAAAGAGTCAAAGAATTGGATGATATTGTCGATGATGCTTACGATCGCTTGTATGACATTATCGCTTTTGAAAGGGACGTACCAGGAGTAGTCGAACCCATACTGCTTTTGGGGTTAACTATTCGTCATCTAGAGAGAATGGCAGACCACGCCACTAATATTGGTCAAAGAGTCACTTATATTGTGACAGGCAAAAGAAACTAACGTTTATTAAAAGAGCTTTTTCCTTAACCTATATTTTACATCAACTTAATTACCCCATTAAATTGCCCGTTTATGATACTTTAGGCTGGAGAATATTTGTTGCTCTAGACTCAGTATCTGAGAAGAAGTTGGTGTGCGGTCTATAAAATGTCACCACTAGAAAAAGATCTAACTAAAGGTTGATTATACTGGTCAAGCAAGGGACTAAGATATATCATCAAAAGTCAAAGCTAACTGTAGCCAATACTACGGTATGTGGTTACTTTATATTAAGTGTGTGAGGATACGAAAACATAATGAATAAATTATTTTGGAATGCAGTGAAAGTTGCTCCCGTTCTTTTTGCGGCTCTTTTTGCAGCTAACGGAGTAAACGCCCAAACAATTTCTGCTGATAAAGAAGGAGTAAATAATACTCTCGAACAAATTAATAATTATCAAAAATTAGACCAAAGCGGTTTATCCCAGGTAACTAACGTTAACCAACTAAGAGATGTCTCCCCTACAGACTGGGCTTATGAAGCACTACGTAGTCTTGTAGATCGTTACGGTTGTATCTCTGGTTTTCCCAACCAAACTTACCGTGGTAATCAACCCCTTTCTCGTTACGAATTTGCTGCTGGTTTAAACTCCTGCTTAAATCAAATCGAACGTTTAATCGCTTCTACCGACGCTATCGGTCAAGAAGATTTAGACACTATCAACCGTCTAACTCAAGAGTTTGAAGCAGAATTAGCTACTATCGGTGGCAGAGTTGATGAAATTGAAAGTCGTACTGCAGTATTGGAAGACACTCAATTCTCTACTACTACCAAACTAAAAGGTGAAGCTATCTTTAGCATCAATGATGCTTTCGGTGGTGGTATTGATTTTGAAGATACTGTTGCTGATTTTAACAACGATGGTGATGAAGACGATGATGACCTTGAAGGTTTCGCTTTAGCTAATGGTGGCGATGCTGATGGAGACGGCGACATCGATGATGATGAGTTAGATGATTTCAGAGATGACTTTGAAGATGATTCTGAGTTAGACGACGAGACTACATTCAGCAGTCGTGTTCGTTTAAACTTTGATAGTAGTTTCACTGGTAAAGATCGTTTAAGAGCCAGACTAGAAGGTGGAAATATTACTGACTATGGTACTCCTCTAACTGGTACTGATTCTGCTCGTCTTGGCTACGATACCAATAACAATTTCAACATCGAAGTTAGCGATCTACATTACCGTTTTCCTATGGGTGAAAGAATCAGAGTTTGGGTGGGTCCTTTTGGTCTTGACCTAGATGATGTCTTTGCTGTTACTAACCCCATGTTAGAAAGTAGTGGTACTGGTGCATTGTCTCGCTTTAGTCGTCGTAACCCAGTGGCATTCAGAGGTACAGAAGGTGCTGGTGCTGGTGTTAACCTAGACCTAATTCCTGACAGAGTTGGTGTCAACGTCCTCTATCTAACAGATGATGCTAATAGTCCTGATACTGGAGAAGGATTGTTTAATGGCTCATTTAGTGCGGGTGCACAGCTTGAAATTTCTCCCTTTGAGCCTTTAGAATTGACTGCAACTTATGTGCGTAACTTCCAAACAGCAGGTAGTGTAAACCAATCTGGTAGTACTGTTGATGGTAATGCTACAGAGCCCTTTACTATAGCTGCTACTGGCGATGAAATTGACACTATTGCTAATAAAGTTGGTTTAGGTGCAAATCTTGAAGTTGGCGAAAAGCTAGTTCTTGCTGGTTGGGGTGGCTTTGCTGACGTTAGTGGAGTCATCGAAGGTGATGACAACAACCCTAACGGTAAAATCTGGACATGGGGTGCCAACGTTTCTCTACTAGATTTAGTTAAAGAAGGTTCTAAACTATCTCTTGCTGGTGGTATGGTACCTAAGTTCATATCCGATCTTGATAATGATGAGAATCAGGCAGCACTTCAGGCTGGAGTGAACATTGATGAAGATCCTGATACTTCTTACTTACTAGAAGCATTGTATATGTTCCCTCTAAATGACAATATTGCGATCACTCCTGGTGTCTTTGCAGTAATCAATCCTAATCATATAGATACTAACGATACTGTTATTGTTGGTTCGTTGCGTACTACGTTCAAATTTTAAGTCATAATTTAGATTTCGATCTAATTAATACTTCCCTAAAGCAAGGTTAACAATCAGCCTTGCTTTTTTGCTAAAAAAAATAACTTGTGGTTAACAAGAAGTTAACCTTTTCTTCATCTACAAGTAATAGAAACAAGGTAAATTAATGTAGCAATAAAAACAAAAAGCGTAGTATACGTCTTTTTTTCTGCTTTTCTTTGACTAGCAGGTAGTTAAATTATTCGACTTTTCCATAGTTAAAAACGAGACAATATATATGATTTCTACAGTTTCTCTTAGAAAAAAAGCTTGGCTAGCTCCCATACTGGCTCTATCTCTTAGCCTGACAGCCTGTGGTGGCGCTGAAACTAGTTCGGATTCTGCTGATGGTGGTGGCGGTGGCGCATCGGCATCCTTGACTGGCGCAGGGGCGAGTTTTCCTGCCCCTCTATATCAACGCTGGTTTTCTGAATACAACAAGCAAAACCCTAATGTAAAAGTAGCCTATCAATCTGTTGGTAGTGGTGCGGGGGTAGAACAGTTTACTCAAGGAACTGTTGATTTTGGTGCGAGCGATGTGGCAATGAAAGACGAAGAAATCACAGCAGTAGATCGGGGTGTAGCTTTGTTGCCCATGACTGCTGGTAGTATTGTTTTAGCCTACAATTTGCCCGATGTTCCCGAACTTAAGCTATCTCGTCAGACTTATGTGGACATCTTGATGGGTAAAATCAAGAAATGGAACGATCCCGCGATCGCCGAATTAAATCCAGATGCTAAATTACCTGACAGCAACATTACCGTCGTTCATCGTTCTGATGGTAGTGGTACTACTGGCGTATTTACTAAGCACTTGAGTGCAATCAATCCCGACTGGAAAGAAAAAGTTGGTGAAGGCAAAACCGTAGAATGGCCCACAGGAATTGGTGCTAAAGGAAACGAAGGGGTAACTGCTCAAATTTTACAAACGGAAGGTTCAATTGGCTATATCGAGTATGGTTATGCCAAGCAGCAAGAAATTCCTACTGCTACTTTAGAAAACAAAGCAGGAAAATATGTTGCTCCTTCTGAAGAATCTGCTGCTAATGCTTTGGGTGCTACCACTCTACCTGAAAACCTCCGTGCGTTTGTTAGCGATCCTGAAGGGGAAGAATCCTATCCTATTGTTACCTACACGTGGATCTTGGCATATGAAAACTATGATGATGCCAACAAACTACAGGCTTTTAAAGATGTAGTTAATTGGTCCCTAACCGATGGACAAGATTATGCAGCGGAATTAGGTTATATTCCTTTACCAGATAATGTTGTGGAAAAAGTCAAAGGAAAATTAGATACGATACAAGCTAAATAAATCGGTATCGATCTCAACTAAACACCATTTTTCTGAAAAAGCGATCGCTTATCCAAATAGACAAGCGATCGCTTTTTTGTAGATTCTACTAAATTCCTCGATTAAAATGAACCAAAAAAAGGCGATCGCATCTTGATCTTTGATTCAGAATAAGAGTACGTCAATTAATAGCGTCATTCGCTTTAGCTAAGAATCAATTGGGCTAATTCGCAAAAACCCGCTACTTCAGGTAGGTTAGTAACGTAGGCAGGTAAATAGTTTAAACGATCGCGATACTGCAAAATATTAGCTACTCCCGCAGAAACAGGAAACTGTTGAGGATTAAACAAAGATTCATCATTAGGACTGTCGCCAATGGTAACTATTTCTCCTGGCTTGAGATGGGAAAAGTGTTCGGTAATTACTTTATTTAAGGCGATCGCTTTATTTTGTTCTAAAGGTTTAATATGGCACTGGATTGTACTGTAGGTAAAACCATAACCTTCTGAATGACAGATCTCATTAATTTTGGTTATTTCTATCTGAGTCAAACCCTCAACATCAAAAGTCCAGTCAGTTAGCCGAAAACGATTATCTGCTGATTCAATTAGCTGAGGAAAATCTTTTAACAATAATTGAAACACTCGATGCAATTGCTGACGATGGCGATCTAGATTTAGATCGGCAATAAAGTTGGGTTGGGGATTGCCATGCCAATAAAATAACCCTCCATTTTCGGAAATCGCACCAACTACAGGCAAATAAGTTGCGATCGCCTGAACCCATCCCGCAGAACGTCCCGTCACAATTAAAACATCTATTCCTGCTGTCTTTAGTTGAGTCAAGGTTTGGAATAGCCGAGCGTCAAACTTTTCTGACTGAGTTAAAGTTCCATCCATATCCGAAGCAATGAGACGAATATTTCCCCAGTCGTAATTAGATAAAGGTTTTAAGGTTGCTTGATTCATGATTTTGTTGTTCAATTAACTCGACTTGAAACACTTCGGCAAAAGCCTTTGCCACCTCAATTCTGACTTGTTCGACTGTAATATTCGGCATAAATTCTTTCAAGCTTCCTACTGGTTTATCGGCAATACCACAGGGTACGATCTGCTTGAATCCACTCAGATCGGGACAGACATTTAAAGCAAAACCGTGCATCGTTACCCAGCGTTTTACCTTAATTCCAATTGCAGCAATCTTTTTTCCTTCTAACCAGACTCCTGTTAATTTATCAACACGATAAGCATCCAAACCATAACTAGCTAGGGTCTTGATAATCACTGCTTCTAATTGCCGAAGATACCAATGTAAATCTTGTTGATAGTAGCGCAGATCGAGTATTGGATAACCAACTAATTGATTGGGACAATGATATGTAACTTCTCCCCCTCGTTCAATTCGGTGAATTTCAAATTCGCTCTGTTGGGGATCAAACTTTAAAAAATCAACTGTCGAACCAGTACCCAAAGTATAAACGGGAGGATGCTCTAATAAAATCAAAACATCATCTAGAAGAGGATTTTTAATTTTAGCTGCCAAAAGCGATCGCTGATATGACCATGCTTGATTATATTTAATTAATTTATAATTTTCTAATCGACAGTTTCTTGTTTTTTGCATCATATTGATCTTCTTGTTAAATAAATGTCAATCAATGTAACGGAAAGTGAAAAAAAATAGTAAATATGATGTCTTACAATATACAAAGTGTTAGTGTAGTGAGTATAAAGCTATTAAAAAATATCATTACTAGATGAATTTCGTGGATAACTAATCAAACGCAGATTATCTTAAGCAGAAACATCTAAAGTAAAAGCAACTTTTGGCTAATAAAACTTAGTTTTTAGTCTAATAAGTTACTAATCTCTTTTATTTACTATCGCTGCCTGTAGTATTTTAACGCAACCATAAAATTGTCACAAATGCTATTAATCTAACCTTGCATGGCTTTAAAAAGTCATAACTCTTTATTTGTAGATCTAAATTACTGCAGATAAACTGATTTTGGCTACAGATAATTAATAAAAATAGTATTAATACTTTTAGTCTAGAATACTTGTATATTTTACTACCAAAAGAGCAGTAATGAGACATTTATTTTACTAGTTTTAAACTGTATAGTATGGAGTAGCAAGTATGAAGCTTTTGATCCAAGGAAACAATATTGCAGTAACAGAATCAATTCATGATTATGTAGAACAAAAATTAGAAAAAGCAGTCAAGCATTTTCAAAATATAACCAGTAAAGTGGATGTACATTTGTCTGTAGCTCGCAATTCTAGGATTGAAAGAAAACATAAAGCTGAAGTTACAGTATTTGCTAATGGAACAGTAATTCGCGCTCAAGAAGGTAGTGACAATCTCTATGCAAGTATAGATATGGTTGCAGATAAAATTTCCCGCCAGCTACGCAAATATAAAGAAAAACATCTGGCAAAAAAAGCTCACGCTCATATACGTCAAGAAGAAGTTATTGAAGACGAAGTAGTAAAAACCTCGGAATTAAATAGCGCTCGCTCTCCCGAATTACCTGTAGAAGTAGTCAGAAGTAAATATTTTGCTATGCCTCCTATGACTGTAGAGGAAGCATTAGAGCAACTTCAGCTAGTAGATCATGACTTTTATATGTTCCACAATAGCGATACAGGAGAAATAAATGTGATCTATAGTCGCAATCATGGTGGTTATGGAGTAATTCAACCTCGTGTAGATAATAATGCTCGTCAAGGAGATTATCCCCACTAATTGAGGAATCAGGAAACTTTACTTCAGTTTTAGTTTTATTTGTTCTTCTTCAACGAAAGTCCAATATACCAAAAGTGAGAAAAGCCAGGAGATCATTCCTGGCTTGTTTTTTTTGATTAATTTTATAGATATACGGCTTAATCTACATAAAAGGCGTTTTCTTCAATCTCGGTTAACTCTGCATCAAGATCGCAAGATTGAACGATAAAAGGAAAACCAGCACCACCCAAACCCTGAATAATGCGATCGCTTGTTTCCTCAAACACGACAAATAAAGGATTTATATCTTCTGCTGCTTCACTGATAATGTGTTTTTCATTAGGTGGCATTAACCATTCATAATCTTGATCTAAATAAATTTGAGTTTGGCGCCAGCGATCGATCAAATCCGAAAAATCTTCTTCGGGGCGGTGAATAAAAACAATAATCTCGGTGCCCACTTTAATTTTCCATTCTGGATCGCACATTAAAATCCCCAAGTCACAGGGTAAAGACTTAGCTACACGGGGAGTTTTTGCTTGTAGAGGATTAGTCAGATCGAGGTCGGGGCGACGAATACGAACTACAGGAAGAGGAATAGTAATCAAACTTTGTTCGGGATGCCGAATACTAGGTATAGCTTCAAAATAAGGACGATATTGCTGTAGTAAAGCGATCGCCCCACTACGAGTGCTAAATTCGGCTAGCCAAGCTTCATAGTCAGATTTTTTGACAGACATAGTATAACGTAGTACGTAAACTGGTTAGGACTGAAAAGTTATTTACTCCTAAGTAGCAAGTGTTCTAACCGAATCCCACGTTGCTATATTTTGCAAGAATTAAGCTAACTGATCGAAGATCGAGAACATCGGTAAGTACATCGACATCAAAATCGTACCAACCATCAAGGCAATACCGACCATCATAATCGGTTCAATCATACTAGTGAGGGCTTTAACAGCTTGCTGTACCTCATCTTCATAAAAATCTGCCACTTTCTCCATCATGCCGTCTAATTCCCCAGTTTCCTCACCAATACTAATCATTTGGATAGCTAAGGGAGGAAACACATTTTCTTTCTGGATTGCCAGAGAAATCATGCCACCTTGTTGAATGTCTGCTTTAGCTGCCATTACCGCATTAATAATTACCTGATTGCCAATGGTGTTACAAACAATATCAAAACACTGCAGCACAGGAACACCAGAGCGAGTTAGAGTACCAAATACTCGACAAAAACGAGCTACAGCGATTTTTTCGTTCAGATCGCCAAACAAAGGCATTTTTAGCATAAATCCATCAATCTGTAGGCGACCCCAGGGAGTTTTATACCATGTACGGACTAAGAAGCTGATCGCCACAAATGCCACAATTGGAATTATTACCTTCCAGCTACGCAGAATATCGCTAATACTCAACATAGTTCGAGTTAACAAAGGTAATTCTGCGCCTAATGACTCAAAGATATTGCCAAATACGGGAATTAAGAAGATAGTCATCCCCAAAAATGCTACTACGGCAAAAATACCCACCGTAACGGGATATGCCATGGCTGACTTGATTTCGTTTTGCAATGCTGCCATATCTTCTAAAAGTGTCGAAAGTCGCATCAGTACTTCGTCCAATACACCACCAGCTTCCCCTGCCTCTACCATATAGACATAGAGGTCGTTAAAACACTCTGGATGCTTGCTCATAGACTCAGAGAGGCTAGTACCCTGTTGTACCTCAGCACTAATTGCCAAGAGAGCTTTTTTAAGCTTAGCGTTGGGTGCTTGATCCGAAAGAATACCCAAGGCGCGGATAATTGCCACCCCAGCATTGACCATTACCGAAAACTGACGGGAAAAAACAGCTTTATCTTTGACTGTTACTTTAGCCAAAGCTAATTCTAAAGCGGAAAGATCAATTTCAAAACTAGACTTATTAATCTTTCCAACAGCTACATATCTATTTTTTAGTACTAAACGAGCTTGTTCGGCAGAGGCAGCCTCGATTTTCTCATTGAAAACCTTACCCGAATGGTCTTTGACCTTTGCGACAAATATAGACATAAATAATACCAATAATTGAACAAAATAATTAAGTTAAATATCTCGCTTAACGACGTTTGGCATTAGCAGCCATCCCCGCAGCAGCACCAGAAAGACGTTGCAGTTCGTCTGGTCGAGCGCTTTTAGAGATTCCTTCTTCCATGCTAATAATGCCTTTTTTGACCAGGTTAGCTAGGGCTTGTTCCATAGTTTGCATATCCATTTTTGCCCCTGTCTGAATTGCGGAGTACATTTGGGCTGCTTTACCTTCTCGGATTAAGTTAGCGATCGCAGGTGTGACCACCATGATTTCTTGTGCCATCACTCGACCGAATTCTCCAGGTTTGGGATTATGCTTTTTAGCCAGGGTTTGACTAAATACCGCAATCAGAGAGTTAGATAACATGGCTCTAATTTGTGCCTGTTGACCTGCAGGAAAAACATCAATAATCCTGTCTACCGTCCCTGAAGCAGAATTGGTGTGTAACGTACCAAATACCAAGTGACCCGTTTCTGCTGCGGAAATTGCCAGAGAAATTGTTTCCAAATCTCGCATCTCTCCTACTAGAATGATGTCTGGATCTTCCCGTAGGGCAGCCTTAAGAGCGTTAGCAAAGCTTTTAGTATCTTCTCCTTTCTGGCGTTGGTGAAAGAGACTTTTAATATTATCGAAAACATATTCAATGGGGTCTTCTACCGTCAGAATGTGCTCTCCTCTAGTGCGATTAATCAAGTCCAACATGGCAGCCAGGGTAGTTGTTTTACCCGAACCTGTAGGCCCTGTAACCAAAATTAATCCCCTGGGTCTTTCGGTCATGTTTCGGACGACATCGGGCAAGCCAAGTTGGTCGAAGTTAGGAATTTTAGAAGACAAGGCACGCAAACAGGCAGCATAACAACCGCGCTCTTTATAAACATTGACCCGAAAACGGGCTAATCCTTTGACTCCATAGGCACAGTCCAATTCCCAGTGCTGCTCTAATTCCTTCCTCTGAGTATTGTTGAGCATACTAAAGATCAATCTTTGACACTCCTGGGGAGTTAGATCCTCACCAATGGGAGTTAATTTACCGCTAATGCGAAAATAAACTGGCGCACTAGCTTGGACGTGCATATCCGAGCCACCCATCTCGACCAACTGTTCCATTAAATCCTCAATCATCATATCCATAGCTTTTTTCCTCTCTAAATTTTTTTCAAATATTATTTAGTTAACTAAAGCGGGGAGTCATGCAGTAAGGACAATCTAGCCATTCAGGCAGAAGTTCGGCATTGCAGCTACGGCAAGTTAAACTACTCTTTTGCTTGGCTTTACGCTCTGCTTCAACTCCAGAATCGGTAAATGTTACCCTTTCTACTTCTTCTAGGGTGGTATGACCTTCTTTAACTAAATTCAAGCTATAGGCCAAAATTGTAATCATCCCTTCTTCTACCGCTGCTTCCTTAATGCGATCGGTATTTGCCCCTTCGTTAATCAAGCCTTCCAATCTTTCGGAATTTTTCATAACCTCATAAACACCGACCCGACCTTTGTAGCCTACTCCACCACACTTTTTGCACAGACTATTGTTGGCTTTGGCTTGGGCAATTCCTTGCGCATCTAAAGTATTGGCTTTGTAGAAAGTAACTTCTTCTTCTGCCGAAGCTGACAAACCAAATCTTTTCAATTCGCTTTGAGTTGGGTTGTAAGCAATTCGACATTCACTACATACCCGACGCATTAATCTTTGAGCCAAAACCCCAACCAATGCACCAGAAATCATAAATGGCTCGACTCCCATCTCGTCCAAACGAGCGATCGCGCCAGCAGCATCATTAGTGTGGAGGGTGGTTAATACTAAGTGACCCGTGAGGGCAGCTTCAATCGCTGTTTTAGCGGTTTCAGAGTCTCTAGTCTCACCTACTAGAATTACATCAGGATCTTGTCGTAGAAAAGCCCGTAGAATTGAGGCAAAGTTCATGCCTTTTTCTCTAATCACCTGTACTTGAGTAATCCCATCCAAGGAGTATTCAATCGGATCTTCGGCAGTACTGATATTAATATCAGGGCTATTTCTTTCGGCTAATACTGAGTAAAGACTGGTAGACTTACCTGAACCGGTAGGCCCTGTGACCAAGATTAGTCCAAAGGGACGTTTTGCCATATCCCGAACAATTTCTAAAGTAGGTTCGTGAGAGATTAGCTTATCCAAACCCAACTGCGTCGCCGAGTTATCAAGAATCCGCAATACCACCTTTTCTCCGTAGCGACTGGGTAAAGTATTAACCCGAAAATCAACTTTTCTACCCTGAAACATTCGGCGGATTTTACCATCCTGAGGCAAGCGTTTCTCGGCAATATCAAGCTCTGCCATAATTTTGAAACGTGCCACCACCGCAGGAATAATCTTTTTCGGCATAGCATCGAAAGGTTGCATTAAAACACCATCTTTGCGATAGCGAACCTTAAGACTCTCTTCTTGGGGTTCGACATGAATATCAGAAACCCCATCCTGTAGAGCTTTTGCCAAAATTTTATTAACTAGGGTAATAATCGGTGCTTGCTGGGCTTCGTTGGCTGCACCCAAATCGTCAGCAACATCATCATCTGCTTCTTCCAAATTAAAATCAAAATTGTCTAAATCTAAAGAGACGTCAACGTTGACTTCTTGTTTTTTGGCGGTTTCTCTCTTAACCTGTTCGTCTAAAAAGCGATCTATTAATTGCTGATAGTCATCTTGGGTAATGACCTGTCTTTTGAGCTTGATTCCTTTGGGTCTTAAAATGCGATTGAGATCGTCTTGAGCTTCTAAGTTCTCAGGATCTACCATCGCTACAAGCAATGCAGGCTTGTCTCCCTCTTCTTTTTTTAGCGGAATCAGTCGATAACGGCGACAGATATCTAGAGGGATTAAAGAGTTAATCAATTCCTCCATCTGATTATCCGCAAACTTATCCGTTTCAAGTTCTGGATCTACCGACTCGACTCCATAAAGAATTTTTAGCTCAAATAAATGATGTTTTTTATATTGGTGTAACAAATCTGGTGGTAACTGTTTACCCGTATCAGATTCAAGAATATCTACTAGAGAGCGACCAGTTTTTCGGCTTTCGGCCAAAGCCTTCTGCATTTTATCGCCATCGATAAAACCTTTTTGTACCAACTGGTTGCCAAAAGGTGATAAATTACTGCGTAAAGCGATCGCCCGAGTTTTTTTTGAAGAGGAAGAGTAAGCCATAAAATAGTAAAAATATCTCAGTCACGTTACATAGTGTTCCCCAAAGTTTTCTTAAAATTTCTATTGATTGAGACAAAGCACTATTTTGAATTTAAAATCTGGCTGTTACGATGTTTATTTGAAGACTTTTTATTTAACTCTCAACTAAAGCTGTTAGTTAACATAGATAATGCAATATCCTATATTTTGTATGTCAAGAGATAAATGTTCCTATGAGTGAAGAGCAACAAACACCAGAAATCATATCCGAAAACCCAGAAGTAATCATTACAGACAAGACATCAAATCCTACAGGATCTACCCCAGATGTTGTAGAGTCTCCTGTAGATGTAGCTCCACCAAAAGAAGCTAATCTAGAAACAGATGAAAATGATGGCGAAGTTTCTTCCGAGAATGAGGAAATCTTTGCTGCTTTTCAACAAGAAAATTCTCATCTCAAACAGCTTTTAGACGAAAAAAGCCAGCAAGTAGATTTAGCGAAAGCGCAGTATGCTCGACTGGCTGCGGACTTTGAGAATTTTCGGCGTAGGACTGCCAACGAGAAAGAAAATTTGGAAACACAGTCCAAAAAAAATGTAATTACTCTGTTACTTCCTGTAGTTGACAACTTTGAGCGAGCTAGAACTCAGCTTAAGCCAGAATCCGAAGGAGAAAAAGCTATTCATGGAAGTTATCAAGGTGTTTACAAAACCCTAGTTGAATGCCTGAAAAAAATGGGTGTTTCGGCAATGCGTCCAGAAGGAAAAGAATTTGATCCCAATTTTCATGAAGCAATGTTACGAGAACAAACCGATGAATATCCTGAAGGAACTGTTATTGAGCAGTTGATGCGAGGATATGTTTTGGGTGATACAATCTTGCGTCATGCCATGGTTAAAGTTGCTGTTCCAATTGAACCTGTGATAACTTCGGAAGAGAAAAACCCAGAAGAAGACAAATAGTCAAAAACAATCTGTATTCTTCAAGCTCGGAACTATTTAATGAGTAACGAATATCTTGGGAACATATTGATTTCGGCATTACAATATGCCGATGATTAATTTTTGTATTACTGTTAGCTTCTGATTAATTATAGATAAATGAAAATTACTGCCTAAGCACTATGGCAAAAGTTATCGGTATTGACCTAGGAACTACCAACAGTTGTGTTGCGGTGCTTGAAGGAGGTAAGCCTGTAGTCATTGCCAACTCCGAAGGTGCAAGAACCACACCGAGTATGGTGGCATTCGCCAAAGGTGACACTCGTTTAGTAGGTCAACTAGCAAAAAGACAATCAGTGACTAACGCGAACAATACTGTTCACAGTATTAAGCGGTTTATTGGTCGTAGGTGGGAAGATACAGAAGAAGAACGTTCTCGAACTCCCTACAAATGCGTACCTGGTCGAGATGATACTGTTGATGTTCGGATCGGCGATCGCAACTACACCCCTCAAGAGATTTCTGCCATGATTTTGCAGAAGCTCAAAGCCGATGCTGAAAGCTTTTTGGGAGAACCTGTAACCGATGTTGTAATTACCGTTCCAGCATATTTTACTGATGCTCAAAGGCAAGCAACTAAAGATGCAGGGACAATTGCTGGTCTAGAAGTGCTGCGAATTGTTAATGAACCTACCGCAGCAGCCTTAGCCTATGGTTTAGATAAGCAAGACCGAGAAGAACACATCCTGGTATTTGACCTTGGTGGTGGGACTTTTGATGTCTCCATCTTGCAACTGGGTGGTGGTGTATTTGAAGTAAAAGCTACTTCTGGAAACAATCATCTTGGTGGTGACGATTTTGACAATGTGATTGTTCGCTGGATGATCAAAGAGTTTTATACCCAAGAAGAAATAGATCTTAGAACGGACAAAATGGCATTACAAAGAATGAGAGAAGCAGCAGAGAAGGCCAAGATCGAGCTTTCGGTTGCTCCTTCTACTTCGATTAATTTGCCATTTATTACTGCTGATGAAACTGGACCCAAACACATAGAAATGGATTTGAGTCGGGCTAAATTTGAAGAATTATCTAAAGATTTAATTCAAAAAACTCTCGATCCTGTCAAATTGGCTCTTAAAGATGCGGACTTAAAACCTAATGAAATAGATCGGATTATTTTAGTAGGTGGTTCGACGCGCATTCCTGCGGTGCAAAAAGCCATTCAAACGGTTTTTGATGGAATGCAAATCGATCGCTCGGTTAACCCTGATGAGGCTGTAGCTTCTGGTGCTGCTATTCAAGCTGGGGTACTGGGGGGAGAAGTTGAGGATGTATTATTACTCGATATAACTCCTTTATCTCTCGGGTTAGAAACTTTGGGAGAAGTATTTACCAAAATTATTGAAAAAAATACGACTGTACCTACTAGTAAGTCACAAATATTTTCCACTGCTGCCGATGGTCAAACCAGCGTGGAAATCCATGCTCTGCAAGGGGAAAGAGCCATGGCAAAAGATAATAAAAGCTTGGGTAAATTTTTGCTAACGGGAATTCCTGTTGCTCCTAGAGGAATGCCTCAGATCGAAGTAACTTTTGAGATTGACGTTAACGGTATTTTGCAAGTCTCTGCCCAAGATAAAGGTACGGGAAAACAACAAAGTATTACAATTAGCAACACTGGAGGATTAAGCTCTAACGAAGTCGAAAAAATGCGATCGGAGGCAGAAAACTACGCCGAACAAGATCGTCGTCATATCGAATTGGTCAAATTGAAAAATCAAGCTGAAAATTTAATTTACAATTATGACTCAACCCTAGGAGAACAAGGGGATTTAATTCGTGACGAGCTTAAAGCTAAAATGGCTAGAATTAAAGAAGAGTTTAAGATAGCTTGTGATAATCCTCACAGCCAGATGAGCGAAATTAGCGCAATTTTGGAAAATCTACGTCAGACCTTATTAGAAATTGGAACTGACGTTTATCAACAGAAAAACTCAGAATCTGAAAACTCATTTATGTTTGATGATGATGATTTTGCCGATGCTCAAACTGAAATGGATTTATCTCAAAACAATCGCAACGTCAAAGCAGTAGTCAGTGTATCTGGTGATGCCAATATCGAAGGTGGTGACGATTTGAGTTTAGATGATGAATTTTCTGATGATTATGAATCAGTCGATTAAATTTGCAGATCAACACTGCAAATTTTTGAAGTTTATTTTGATTCAGGCAATTTTTAAGATTGTTCAACCCAAAAAAATCTGTCCTTAGTAGTAACCGTACTATATTTTCGGTTAATGATTTTGTTAAAGTACAATCAACAAACCATAGGAAAAAATTAAGATTTTATGGCAGGGGACTACTATCAAACCTTGGGCGTATCCCGAGATGTAGATAAAGATGAATTAAAGCGTGCTTATCGCCGTTTAGCTCGCAAATACCATCCCGATGTCAACAAAGAAGCGGGAGCCGAAGAAAAGTTTAAAGAAATCAATCGCGCTTACGAAGTTCTTTCTGAGCCAGAAACTCGTGCTAGATACGACCGCTTTGGGGAAGCGGGTGTTGGTAGTGCCGCAGGAGGTGGTGGCTATGAATATAGCGACATGGGCGGTTTTGCTGATATTTTTGAAACTATCTTTAGCGGATTTGGTGGTGCTGCTGGCACTACTAGTGGTCAATCTCGTCGTCGTAATGGACCCGTTCGTGGAGACGATTTACGATTAGATCTTAAATTAGACTTTAGAGAAGCAGTTTTTGGTGGTGAGAAACAAATTAAAATTCCTCACCTAGAATCGTGTAATACCTGTAATGGTTCGGGAGCAAAGCCAGGAACAGGAGTGAAAACCTGTGGAACTTGTAGCGGTAGCGGTCAAGTTCGTCGAGCAACCCGTACTCCTTTTGGTAGTTTTGCCCAGGTTTCAGCTTGTACTACTTGTAATGGTACTGGTCAGGTAATTGAAGAAAAATGCGGTACTTGTCACGGCGCAGGTCGTATGCAAGAAACCAAAAAGCTAAAAATTACAATTCCCCCTGGTGTAGATAATGGTACTCGTCTCAGGGTTTCTGGTGAAGGAGACGCAGGAATGCGTAGTGGAACACCAGGAGATCTATACGTTTATTTGTTTGTTGAGCCAGATCGAGAATTTATCCGCGAAGGAATCAACATCAGATCTGAACTGACTGTTAGTTATTTACAGGCAATTCTAGGTTGTAAGCTACAGGTCAACACCATCGATGGTAAGGAAGAATTAACTATTCCTGCGGGAACTCAACCCAACACGGTATTAACCCTCGAAAACAAAGGCGTACCAAAATTAGGCAACCCTGTAAGTCGAGGAGATCACTCGATCGCAATTAAAGTTAATATTCCTAACAAAATTAGTTCTGAAGAACGAGAACTATTAGAAAAATTAGCGACTGCTAGAGGAGAGGCGACAGGAAAAGGTAATAAAGAAGGCTTTTTAGGGGGTCTGTTTCAAAAATGAGCCAGATTGAACCCTCGAAAGGTACGGATAATGCTACCTCAGATTTAGCTGATGCTCATTTGGATTTGCGCGGTACTCCTTGTCCGATAAATTTTGTTCGTACCAAACTCCGTTTACAACAAATGTCTCCAGGTTCGTTGTTAGAAGTTTGGATAGACGGGGGCGAACCAATTGAGCAAGTCCCCGACAGCTTGACTATGGAAGGCTATCAAATTGAATCTCTCGATGAACGTCAAGAGTTCTTTTCGCTTTTGGTTCGTCGTCCTGTAAATTTGTGAACAACCCCAGTCAAAAATTGCCGAATCAAAATCTTTCTTTGGCAGGGGAATTAGTAGGAACAGTGGTTGCTGTTCAGGCTAATTTTTACCAAGTTAAATTAGACACTAATTTAGACATCAACCAAGATGACCAATTTTTACTCTGTACTCGACGTACTAGGTTGAAAAAAATCGGTCAAAAAGTAATGGTTGGCGATCGCGTTTTAATTGAAGAACCAGATTGGCAAGATAGTCGGGGTGCAATTTCTCAAGTTTTACCCCGCACTACTGTGCTACAGCGTCCCCCTGTAGCTAATGCTAATCTGATTTTATTAGTTTTTGCAGTGGCAGAACCAACCCTAGACCCCTGGCAACTGAGTCGTTTTTTAATCAAAGCAGAGTCTACTGCTTTGGACTTATGTCTGTGTCTGAACAAATGCGATTTAATTACCCCCACACAGCAGCAGCAATGGCAGCAACGTTTGTCACAATGGGGTTACGACGCTAACTATGTCAGTGTTACCCAGCAAGTGGGTTTAAATAGTTTATTTGAACAACTACAAGATAAAATAACTATTGTTGCAGGGCCTAGTGGAGTAGGAAAATCTAGCTTAATTAAGACTTTAATTCCTGCTGTCGATCTTAGAGTTGGAGAAGTATCAGGAAAGCTTCAACGAGGTCGTCATACTACCCGCCATGTTGAGTTATTTGAGCTTCCTGGAGGTGGTTTGTTGGCAGATAGCCCAGGATTCAATCAACCCGACTTAAACTGCTTGCCTAGGGATTTAGCCCAATATTTCCCCGAAGCTAGAGTTAGACTACAGGCTCAAACTTGTCAATTTAGCAATTGTCTCCATAAGGACGAGCCAAACTGTGCAGTGAGGGGAGATTGGGAACGTTATGAATATTATCTCGATTTTTTAGATAAGGCGATCGCCACCGAAGAATCATTGCAAAAACAACCCGATCGCGAATCTAATCTTAAACTCAAAGTAAAGCGATCGGGTAAAAGTCAATACGAACCCAAGCTTCAAACTAAAAAATATCGTCGTACTTCCCGCAAAACTAAACATCAGAATCTTCAAGATATTTACGATCGACAACTACAAGAAGAAACAGAAGACCGATACTAGGCTGAATATGATAATTCTGGCTAAAAACTAATAACTAATAACTAATAACTAATTATTTCCCAGTTCGTATGAACTAAAAAAACGCTAAGATAGACAACGCAATAGCATTAATTAACCCATGTCCGACTTAATTATCTTTTGGCATCGTCGTGATTTACGAATTTCTGACAACATCGGCTTGAGCGCAGCAACAGAACAAGCAAATCGAGTAGTCGGTTTATTTTGTTTAGATCCCAATATTTTGAACGGTAACGATATTGCGCCAGCCAGAGTTACTTACATGATTGGCTGTTTGCAAGAATTACAGCAAAATTATAGCAAGCTTGGTAGTCAGTTATTAATAATTCAAGCTCAACCAGAACAAGGTATTCCTAACTTAGCAGCAGTGCTTAAAGCTAAGGCAGTATTTTGGAATTTAGATGTTGAACCCTACGCCAAAGAGCGCGATCGCAATGTGGAAGAAGCTTTAAAGGCTGAAGATATTGACACTAGTAATTTTTGGGATCAGCTATTACATGCCCCAGGAGAGATACTTACCAAGTCTTCTGATTCTCCCTATAAGGTTTATACTCCTTTCTGGCGTAGCTGGAGTCAACGAGACAAGCAAAGCATAGTTTCTGAAATTAAACAGCTATCGGGACTAAATAAATCTGAGATAGAAATAGCAAATAAAGCAGGCGCAATTAATTTGCCGACAGCCAAAGATTTAGGCTATGAATGGGAATATCCGTTGTTGCTCGAACCAGGAGAAACCGCAGCCCAAGAAAAACTAGAAGAGTTTTGCGATCGAGCTATTTACTACTACGATGAGGAACGCAATTTTCCTGACGTTGATGGTACATCTACCTTAAGTGCTGCCTTAAAATTTGGCGCAGTCGGGATTCGTAGAGTATGGCAGGCAACTTCGCAGATCGTAGAGAATTGCCGTAGTGACGAGCAAAAAAATGGCATTATAACCTGGCAAAAAGAATTAGCTTGGCGAGAATTTTATCAACACTGTCTGTTTTTCTTTCCCGAATTAGCTCAAGGCTCATATCGCGACGAATTTAAAGATTTTCCTTGGGAAAATGACGAAACTAAGTTTCAAGCCTGGTGTGAAGGTAAAACAGGTTATCCCATAATTGATGCAGCTATGCGACAGCTAAACGAAACTGGCTGGATGCACAACCGTTGTCGCATGATCGTTGCTAGCTTTTTAACCAAAGACTTAATTATCGATTGGCGTTGGGGCGAAAAATATTTTATGCAAAAGCTCTACGATGGAGATTTGTCCGCCAATAATGGTGGTTGGCAGTGGAGTGCCTCTAGCGGGATGGATCCCAAACCCCTACGTATATTTAACCCTGCCTCTCAAGCTGCTAAATTTGACCAAGATGGGGAATATATTCGCCGATGGCTACCAGAAATAAGTTCTATGGATACGGAATATTTGGTTACGGGTAAAATACCAGAACTAGAACGAGCCAGCTACGATTATCCTCAGCCGATAGTTGACCATAAAATACAGCAACGTAAATTTAAAGAGCTTTATAAACAACAGAAAAATTAGTTCTTCATAGAATTTACAGGCAAATTGATTTTTAGAGTAAGAAATTCACCAATTATTCATATTAAAGATCGCTAAAATGTCTAATGTCGCTTTACGGGTGACAACTGTTAGACTTAATTAATTAAAATAGTCTAATTGATCTGAAAAACTTAATTTAGAAGTCCAGAAAATATAAAATGTTGATGCTGGAAAGTCTAGCGAAGCTGGGAATAATAATATTGCTGCTCGTTTATCTTTGATTGAGACATGGATCTTGTTGTAATTATTTTTTTATTAATTGCGATCGCATTAATTTATTTCCTCTTTCAGCAAATTCAAAAACAGCAAAAAATCAACCTAAAGCTTGATCGCAGTCGGGATAAGGAGCTATTAAAGCTGTTGGGAGGCGATCAAAAAACAGCATTGAGGTTGTTGAGGAATGCCCGTAAAAATCACCCAGGCAGAAGTTACTTGTGGTATCACGAGAAGGTAATCCACGATCTTGAACGCGATCGAAGATATTAGTTTGCTGGATCATAAAATTATCACGACTAGCTAAGATTTCATGTCAGCCAATATAGAACTAGAAGATTATTTACAGGGAGAAACAGTAAAACTACGGTTTCTACTGGGGGAGTCGTTTTAGCTATTGCTGGTGCAGGGCTTATTGGCGAAAAAATTTGGGATAATCGTCCGAAGGATTAGAACCTAAAACAGGACTAGGCAACCTAACACCATAGTCCTATTTATTATTGATTAGTCAGCTAATTAACTATTGGGTACAGTTTGTACTGCAGTTGCACCATCTACGCCTTTAGCAACCTGTTCCGCTTTGGATAAAACACTCTCAGCATCGGGGTTATATTTCAAAACCACAGTGCTGCCAGTTTGAGCAACCCACAAGCCGACGCTATCAGAAATATTAGCTTCATCAAGTGCTTGAGCAACCCGTTTTGCCAAACCACTTTCATCAAATTGACCGTCTAAACCAACTTTTTCAGGAGCAATATCGTTATCTTTGGCTGCTGCTTGTACGGAGACTTTACCAGATTTGGCTGCTTTGTCTTCTTCTTTTTTGCCGAATAGTTTTCCTAGAAAACCCATATTATATTCCTCTCAATTTTATTTTAGTTGGCAAGCACAAAATATACTTGCATTCTTCTTGGCAGTATAGGAGCGAGACGTAAAAACCCAGTTAAGAAGTAAGAAAAACTTTAGATTTGAAACAATTAAGACTTTTCGGTCATTTTTCCTAAATATTTCTCTAAATAAGGTGAAAAAACTTCATAAATTAGGGTTAAAGGCTGACCGTCATGCCAAAATAGATAATGGCGACCCCAAAATGGTGCTTTTTCGCCGAATTCTAATTCTAAAGAGGGACAAGAACCACAACATACCCCTCTAACATCGCGATATAATTCAGTATGTAAGGTAGAAAGACTCCGCCAAATAGGCTGAGAACGATTTTGGAGGTAGTCATCAACTGCACTAGCATTCCACCATGATGCAGCATAAGCTAATCTTTGACCTGAAGCGGTACGCAACCACACTTGTCTTCTCAGTCTAGGTTCGGAAATAGCTGCAATTTCAGCAGGTGCGCCATCATTTCCTTTACCAATCAAAGACATATCAATGACGTCTACTTCAGTTTGTTCTCCCGTCAGCAACTGTAGAAGATGAGTTGGAGAACCATCACCCAACAATAATATCTGCCAAGTAGGTGCTAGTTGAGAATGAGGAAGTCCTTGTTGTACCGCCTCTTGACCCCCTTGCCAAATTGGTTTAAGAGAATGCCAATTACTAGAATTAGTGTGAATATCAAAGGGTTGGGTTGCAGTCACTTTTAGTTACAAAACTTTATTCTTATTAATAAAGATAGTAGCGTTTTTTCTTCATAATTTCTCGTTTTGAAGATAAATGATTTATTTTGGGGTTTTATAACAACGGACAATGAAACCTCAGTGGAGTAGTAAATACTTGCAAAATTACCAGCGCGATTGCCGTATTTTGGTAATTTTCCTACTTTTCATTATTCCTTTGATTAACTAAATACTACAGTTTTGTTGTCATAAACTAATACCTTGTGCTGTAAGTGTAGTCGGACAGCACGAGATAAGACCAAACGTTCGAGATCTCTACCTTTACGAATCAAATCAGCGATCGTATCCTGATGATTGACGCGAGCCACTTCTTGTTCGATAATCGGTCCTTCATCAAGATCTTCGGTAACATAATGAGCAGTAGCACCAATGATTTTAACGCCTCTAGCATGAGCGCGGTGGTAGGGCTTTGCACCAGGAAAAGCTGGTAAAAAAGAATGATGAATATTGATTATATTAGGAAACTCCTCGACTAATTTGGGACTGAGGATCTGCATATATTTAGCCAAAATCACCAAATCTATTTCATGGAAATGTAATAACTCTAACTGTTTGGCTTCTTGTTCGGCTTTATTTTCTTTAGTTATGGGCAAATGGTAAAAATCAATACCAAATTGTCTGGCGATCGCTTCTAAGTTAGAATGATTACTAATCATGACAGAAATAATTCCTGGTAACTCTTTAGTTTGATTGCGCCAGAGTAGATCCAACAGACAGTGTTCCTGTTTTGTAACCCAAATCGCAATTTTGGGCAAAGTATCGGAAAAATGTAGTTGCCAGGTTGCTTGAAGCGGTTTAGCGATCGCGCTAAAAGCAGTATTAATTGCTTCGCGAGGTAAATTAAATCCTTGAAGTTGCCATTCGATACGGATCAAGAATAAACTTGTAGCGAAATCTGTATGTTGTTCAGCATGAATAATATTACCACCATTAGCGTAAATAAAATTGGCAATCTTGGCTACTAATCCAGGACTGTCAGGACAAGAAATTAATAAGGTTGCAGTAGGTTGTGACATAAATATTTGCAGGAGGAATCATTTTTTATCTAGTAATAACCTTAAAAGTTATCCAATACAAGCTGTGGGAAGAATGATTAAGTTAAAGATATTTGTAAAACTTTTTCGCTAAATTTAATTTGATCTACTAATTTTGGGCAAACTAAAATTATATTGTCAACTATATATTCCAATAAATATATTTAACTCCCTATGCTTGTTACCAAATATCCAAGATCAATACACATATCGATAAATATACAAATCTGAACTCAAATTTTTTTGGTAGGTTCGCTGTATTTAACAGCTAATCATTTATTTACTTTGTCCTCATTATCAGGTTGAGCAATCAAGCAGTATTCGGTCACTCGTTCCCTGTTTTACAAAAGAGGAAAGACCCCACGCCAGGGAACACTTTCCGATGCAGGGTTTGCCAGTTATCCCCTTCCGCGGTCAGAGCCACAACTATTAACTATGATGAACAGTCAAGACAAACCTCTAGAATCTAATGACCATTCTTCCGAATCATTAGAAACTTCCGATCCCATAAGCCAAGATAACGAAAATTCGGTAGATTTATGGACAGGAGAAGAAGATCCTGACTCCGTAACAGAATTTATCTCCAACGAAACTGCCAATTATAACGTTGATCATATTGATAGTAACGAAGAAAAAGTTCCAGATGTTGCTGACAAACCTAGTAAGAAAAAGAAACTTACAGATTTGGATTTTGATGATTGGGATTATCGAGATGCTCTGTACTCAGATACAGATGATGCAATAGCACAAGAGAGTAAAGTAGAAAAACTAGAAATAGATAACTCTTTAGCAGCAGATGAAACCCAAGATCCTATAGATGAATTAGACGAGGTAGTTCTAGATAGTTCTGATAACTTTGAGTCAGAACAACTAGATGAGTTGGGAGAATTTGAGTCTTTGGTTCAAGAGACACAAGATACTTCCGAAGATAATGCTTTGAATGAGTTTGATTTAATTGATCTTGATAGCAATGAAATAGAACTTGGCGATTTAGAAAATTTAGATGTTGAATTAGAATCTTTAACAGTAGAAGCACTAGACGAATTAAATAGTGACGATCTTGATAGCTTATTAGATTCGAGTTCTAGAACCGATTCCTTAGATTCACTATTAGCAGAACCCAGCAACGATCTAACAGATTTGGATAGCTCGTTAAAATCTGCTGGAGGGTTAGGAAACTTAGATTCCTTGTTGGAAGATAAACTCTCGGCGACAACCTCCGACCTTGGTTCTCCCAAAATAAATAGCTCACCCCCCCCAGTTACTAAAGTAGTTTCTCAACAGACTGTACCTACACCTACAACTACATCTGCTCCCACCAAATCTCAAAGTTTTGAGCAGACAATGAGAGTCTCGGTCAAAAAACTGGACGATCTCAATAACCTGATTGGGGAGTTGGTAGTCAAACGCAATCGCCTAGAAGAAGATCAAGAAAGATTGCGTCGCTTTTTGGATAACCTACTAGGTCATGTCCAGTCTCTTGGAGAAGCAGGAGGCAAAATGCACGATATGTACGAGAGATCGCTTTTAGAAGGAGCGTTGATTGCCAGTCGTCAGTCCCGTGCTAATTCAGCAATAGCAGCAGGAAATTCTAGCTTTGGTGGTACAGAAAGCGACCAAGAAGAAGGGTTAGATGCCCTAGAAATGGATCGCTTTACAGGCTTTCACTTACTTTCTCAAGATATTATTGAATTAATTGTCCGAGTTAGGGAGGCTGCATCTGATATTCAGTTTGTGGTTGATGAAACAGACAAGGTTGCCCAAACCTTTCGTCAAGTAACCAGTCAGCTACAGGATGGGATGAACTCCTCGCGGATGGTCGCATTCGGACAAACCGCAGATCGCTTACCAAGAGCAATTCGGGATATTTCGCGGAAGCAGAAAAAGCAAACTGTACTCCACGTTGAAGGTAAGGATGTCTTGATTGACAAAATGATTGTCGAGAATCTTTATAATCCGATGACTCACTTGGTGAACAATGCTATTTCTCACGGGATTGAAACTCCAGAAGAAAGAATTAAAGCAGGTAAACCCGAAGCAGGAAACATCGAGATACAAGCATTCATTCAAGGTAATCAAACTGTAATTACGGTCAAAGATGATGGTGCAGGAATCGATCCCGAACGAGTCAAAGCCAAAGCGATTGAAAAAAACCTCATTACTTGGGCAGTAGCTCAAAATTTGTCCGATCAGCAAGTATACGAATTACTGTTTCACCCAGGCTTTAGTACCAAAGATCAGGCAGATGATTTTGCTGGTCGAGGTGTGGGAATGGATGTGGTTAACACCGATCTTAAAAAAATTCGCGGTTCGATTAGTACCGAGTCAGAAGTAGGTAAGGGAACAACCTTTACCATTCGTCTACCTCTGGTATTGAGTATTTGTAAAGCTCTCACCTGCGTCGATCACAATAGTAAGATTGCTTTCCCTATTGATGGGGTTGAAGACACCAAGGAATACTTACCAAGCGATATTCAAACTAACACTAATGGAGTACGCTGTATTTCTTGGAAAAATACTTTATTGCCCTTAAGACCTCTTAACAGTTTACTAAACTACAATCGTAAAATCCGTCGCGCAGGAATCTACAATGCCAACCAGGACAATGACGATACTATTTCGGTAATTATTCTGCGTAGTTTAGATAACTTATTGGCGATCGAAGTTGATGAAGTTAGAGCGGAGCAAGAGATTGTCATCAAACAAATTGATGGTCCTATTCCCAAGCCACCAGGTATTGCGGGAGCGACAGTTTTGGGTGATGGTACGATTATGCCTATTGGAGATGTACTAGAACTAATCGAGATTGCTCAAGGTAAGAGAACCATTGAAATTGGCTTTAATATAATTAATAGCCAAATAGGTGGCAAACAGGCTCAGCTAGAAAGCATCCAGCAAGAGCCAATGGTGCTAGTAGTTGATGACTCAATTACCGTCCGAGAATTACTATCAATGAGCTTTAATAAGTTAGGTTATCGTGTAGAACAGGCAAGAGATGGTCAGGAAGCCTGGGATAAATTAAGAGGTGGCTTAGTTTGTGACATGATCTTTAGCGATATTGAAATGCCTCGCATGAATGGTTTGGAATTACTTTCCAATCTTCACAAGGATAACGAGCTACAATCCATCCCTGTGGCAATGCTAACTTCCCGTGGTGCAGATAAACACCGACAAATTGCCAGCGATCTAGGAGCAAAAGCTTATTTAACTAAGCCTTATACCGAAAAAGATTTGATGGATGTGGCACAGCATTTAATTGAGATCAATCGCGCTAACAAAGAAGCTGAATCAATTATAGTTAACGTCAATAAAATTAACGATCGCTCATCAACAGAAGCTAGCAATGAACCGTTAGTGTTAATTATTGATGATTCGGTAACAGTCAGAGAATTATTGTCGATGAGCTTCAAAAAAGCTGGCTATCGAGTCGAACAAGCAAGAGATGGTCAAGAAGCTTGGGATAAACTCAGCGAAGGTTTAGAAGCCGATCTAGCTTTTTGTGATATTGAAATGCCTCGTATGAATGGTTTGGAGTTGTTATCTCAACTACAAAAAGACGAGAAATTATCTAAATTGCCGATCGCGATGCTAACTTCCCGCGGTGCGCAAAAAATGCGCAATATAGCTGCTTCTCGCGGTGCTAATGGCTACTTCGTCAAACCTTATGTCGAGAACGATTTGCTAAAAGCAGCAGAGAAAATGATGAATGGAGAGATGTTAATTGAGACAGACGAAGAATAAAGGATCAATGATGAATTATGAAGAACAAAAGCCCGGAACGAACTAGTTGATTTTTCCATCTTTCTATCTTCAAGTCACAGTCGAACATAAATGATCAAAACTACAATTTACCTTAGTGTCCTCTGGCTTAGTAGCTTATGGGGGATTCAATCTACTGTCGCTGTTGAAGCCAAAACACCAGAAATCGTCTTAGAAGTTGGTATTATCCAGCGTTTGGGGGCTAAACCAATTAATGATCGCGATCCTAAATTAAAACGGGTGACGATTAACAGCACCTCTGGAGATGCTTTAAAAGTTCGTTTTTTAGATACCTCAAAACCCACTCCCTCGATTGAAACCAAAAGAGTAGTATTAAAAGTTGATTCTACCAGGCTAACTCAGCCTAAATTGCAAGAAAAACTGATTTTAAACGATCTTGCTACTTTTGAAACTGCTGAAGACAGCGCGAATTCATGGAAGAAACTTGGTATTGAAGTCGAAGTGGCACAGCCAGGAAGATGGCAAGTTTGGGCAAAGCCAGATGTCTACCGTAGTCCCTTGGTACGTCGTTGGCTACTTCATAGTCTTGAAGCCAATGGTTACGATCGCCCTTATCTTGATAGTAATCTTCTTTATCAAGAACCAGATATTATTCTAGAAATTAACGGTCAAGAATACAACCAGAACGAAGTAGAAATTACCAGCAGTAAAAATTTAGTCCAGGTTAATACAACTACCAAACCTCAAACTGCCCGCATTTATGGGGGAAATTTGCGATTACAGCCTAATTCCCACGGCGATTTTACTCTAGTTAATCATGTTCCCTTAGAAACTTACCTCAGAGGAGTTGTACCCTACGAAATTGGCGCGAATGCTCCTCCTCAAGCAGTGGCAGCCCAAACTATTATTGCTCGTACTTATGCCCTACGGAATTTACGGCGTTTTGCAGCAGATGACTATCAATTGTGTGCGACAGTTCACTGTCAGGTATACAAAGGATTAAATGATACTAATGTCACTAGTGATCGCGCGATCGCTCAAACCGCTGGCTTGGTTCTAACATACAATAATGAGTTAATTGATGCTCTTTATTCTTCTACTACAGGGGGCATTACTGCTGGCTTTGAAGATACTTGGGATGGTGCAGAGCGTCCTTATCTTCAGCCTATAATTGATGCGCCCAAACCGATTTGGGATTTAAGAAAACATCCCCTTGATAATGAACAAACTTTCCGTCATTTTTTGGGTTTAAACCAAGGTTTTAACGAAACAGGCAGACGGGGTGTATTTCGCTGGCGCAAGACTAGAAGTATCAGCGATCTCAATCAAGATCTGCGGAGTTATCTAACCAAGGTTCATCACCCATTAAAGGATTTTCAAACTATTAAATCGATGCAGGTTCATCAAAGATCCCGTTCTGGTAGAATGCTGACTTTGGCAATTGAAACCGATCTTGGTAAACTGCAACTGCATAAAAACGAAATTCGCAGCGCATTAGAACCACCTCGTAGTACTTTCTTCTATTTACAACCTATTTATGGCAATAACAAAAAATTAAAAGCCTATACTTTTATCGGCGGTGGTTTTGGTCATGGTGTCGGCTTAAGTCAATATGGTTCTTATAATTTAGCTAAATTAGGATGGTCAGCAGATCGTATTTTGGCATTTTATTATCCTCAAACCACAATTAAACCATTAGACAATACTATTGTTTTCTGGCGGGATGATTCTCCTAATTCAATTAGCAAAAATTAAATTAAAAAATTATTTAATTTTTATTTTTTGGGCGAAAAGAGTAACACAGGAAACCAGCTACTACGCATCACATCGTTAGCAAAACTACGCACTGTCCACTGTAAAAGACTATTGCGATAGTCTGTGGCGATCGCGATCGCGCTAATATCAAAGTCTAAGGCTGCAGTAGTAATTTCTTGGAGAGGATTACCTGTTTTGACTAAGGTATTGACTTCAATCCCTAATTCTTCTAATTCTGCCTTGACTGACTGTAGTTTTTCCTCTGCCTCTTTGATACGTTGTTTGGCTAATACAGATGCTCTACCAGTGTCATCAATTACTGACATTAACATACACTTCTCAAGAGAGTTTTCTGGACGATCTTGGGCATATTTTTTGATCTCATCAATTAGATAGTGGGCTGTTTTACTATCGTTGTAAGGAATTAATAAATAACGCCAAAGATGCTGACAACGCAGGGCTAATTCTTCGCGTGTATAGGTAGTAATGAGTTCGGGACGAATAATATTGAGGGGTTGACTGGTTATTTTGGCTAATCCTACACTGGTACTGCCAAAGAATTTCTCTTGAAGCAAATTTTTGATCGAAGTTCCCGTCATAATCACATCTATTGAATGCTGCTTTAAGACGCGAGGAATAGTATCGAGGGGTTTACCTGAAAGGACTTCTATTTTTACTTCTACACCATCAGGAACATTTTCTAGAGCTTTTTGTAGCCGTTGCTGAGCCTGTTCCATTTTTTCTTGGTCAATTCTAGGAACTTCTCCTTCGTCCCACAGAGGAACACTATGAAAAAAAACAATTTTGTTTAAGCCACATTGAGCCAAGTTAGGAACGCAATCAATGAAGCGGTATAAACCATCATTAAAATCTGTACAGATTAAGCAACTTTGAAACATACAAGCTAAGGGCAAATCTCTTTTTTTTTAGACTAACAAAAAAAGAATCGACTGTTGCCAAAACCATAGATTTTTGTATCTTTTGCTCACAAATTTTTAGTTCTAATTATTCAACCCCAACATCCCCAGCTTTTTTCAACCGAAACGAGCAAGAGAAGGAGATTAAATAAGCCTAAATTCAGGAGCTTATAGTTGCGGAGGAGAATCCATACCCCACTGATGGCGAATGAAATCTTTGTACATATTGTCTCGCAACAACATCTGCTCGTATAACTTGATTAGAAATTCTTGAGCCTGTTCGTGACTCATAGATTTGACCTGAGTTTCAAAGGAGCGAATATTAAACTTCTGCTCCAGTGATAATTCGATTGGGTTAGACATAGGCGCATCTCCTAAGTTCTTAGATAAAAATAATCAATGTTTATTGTAACCTAGTGTAACAATTAATTGACAACATGCACCTTTTGAGATTTAAAAAAATGTATAATCATTTAAGAAAGAAATCATAAGTAAATAGAATAAGTTGGCGAATAGTGTAAACATTCTGTAATAATTAAAAAAGATGCAGAATTTAAAATCAGATTCAATTTTTAAAATACACTCTTATTGGCATTCTTCTCATTAACAGATGTTTTTAGGCTGCTGTGACAATAAATAAAATAACGTCATATATAGTAGCTGGTTCATTTCAAGATGCAATTTTATTTCTCTTTGAACAGAAAACTTCAAAAGTAAAGTATCTTGGCGTGTTCCTAAGTTATGTACAGTAGAGTAGTTAACTAAAAGATTCATCTATAAAAAAGCTTTTGGCAACTTATTATATTTTGGCTCAGTTGCCACCAATAAAGCGTTCGCTCTGCACACTATTTAAGAATCAACTTAGCTTGGGAGATATATTTTCATGTCTATTCGTTTATATGTAGGTAACTTACCTAAAGAAGAAATCGATCGCGATGCTTTAGCAGCTATGTTTGCTGAAGAAGGACAACAAACCACTACCAAAGTAATCAAAGACCGTAAAACAGGAAAATGTCGCGGTTTTGCTTTCGTCACAGTTGAAACTGACGAATTAGCAGATCAATTCATTGAAAAATACAACGGTCAATCTTTTATGGATAGCCCTCTCAAAATAGAGAAAGCTCTTCCAAGATCCAAAGGAGAAGAAGGTGCAGCTGAAGGTGCTGGAGAAGCCCCCAAGCGCAAAAATACTGCCAAGCGCAGTAAGAAACAGAGTAGTGGTGGCGGACAAAAACAGCAGGGAGGCAGTATTCAACCCGATCCTCGCTGGGCTGATGAGTTAGCCAAACTAAAAGAAATGCTGGCTTCAGCAAACAATTAAGTTGTAAGTTGTAAGTTGTAAGTTGTAATTTTTAATCTTTGATTCTTCGGCTTTAAGCTCTTAAAACGGTGACAAAGACTCTGTAAATTCAGGGTAATTGGACACCGTAATTTTTATGGATTTTTGAACGCACTAGTTTTTTGGGGCTATTTTATTCCAAAATTTGTGACGAATATCTGGGAAAATAAACACGACTATTAAATTACTAATAAAACATAGGGAGATCAAAATAAATGAGCGATCCAGTCAAAACCATGAAGCAGGAAGTTGGTAGAGCTGCTGCTGCCCGCGTTAAGTCAGATTCAATTGTGGGGCTAGGATCTGGTTCGACTGCTGCCTATGCTATTGAGTATATAGGCGATCGCTTGGCAAAGGGAGAAATTAACAATGTGGTTGGTGTGCCTACTTCATTCCAGTCAGAAGTGTTAGCCAAACAGTTTAATATTCCTTTAGTAACCTTAGATGCGATCGACCATATTGATGTGGCAATTGATGGTGCAGATGAAGTCGATCCCGACAAGAACCTGATCAAAGGTGGTGGTGCAGCCCATACTCGCGAGAAAGTGGTAGATTCTTTAGCCAAAGAATTTATCGTGGTGGTAGATGAAGGCAAACTGGTTGATAAACTCGGTTCAACTTTTTTATTACCTGTAGAGGTAATTCCTATGGCTGTTACTCCTGTGACTCGTAGTTTGGAAAAACTAGGTGGTAAGCCTGAACTACGGATGGGGGTTAAAAAGGCTGGTCCCGTGGTTACGGATCAGGGTAACTTAGTGATTGATGTTAAGTTTGACCATATTAAAAACCCAGCGGAAATGGAAAAAGCAATTAATAATCTTCCTGGGGTACTAGAAAACGGTATCTTTGTCGGCGTAGCAGATATTATTATGGTTGGTAAAATTGTCGATGGAAAACCCGAAATCAGCGAATTTTAATCAATCGCCTTTGATTTGAATGTAGGGTGGTCAATAGGCAATTTTTGAAGCGGTAGTTAAATTGTGCTATTTAAAGTCTACCCTACAGGCGATCGCTATCTAGGCAAAATAAACATCATCCAAACTATAAATATCGCTGCCAATAGTTGCTTTACCTCCTTTGTTTTAGTTTTTCCAATCCACAGTCAAAAAAATGTGATCTCTACCTAAAGGTTAGTAATCTCTAAATTAAAGGTTTAAAACCCATTAGAATAAGCTAAATGCCTAACGATGGGAGAAAACAAAACTATGTGGTCAAAATTAGCTAATCTAACAATTCGTAGACTTGGGGTAAGCCTAATCGCTTGGATAGTTTTATTAACTTCGATCGCTTCACCTGCTTTTGCCGATTTGGATAATGGCGCGAAAGTATTTCAGGCTAACTGTGCTGGTTGTCATGTTAATGGTAAAAACATTGTGCGACGACGTAAAAACCTTAAGTTAAAAGCTCTCCATAAATATAAAGTCGATAATATAGATGCGATCGCATCTCTGGTGACAAACGGCAAAGGAATTATGTCGGCTTATGGTGATAAATTAACCTCTGAAGAAATAGCTAATGTTAGTGCTTACGTATTACAAAGAGCCGAGCAAAACTGGAAATAACTAATAACTAATTGTTTTCACTGTCTTAACCGAGAGAATCGCGATATTTGGCAGCCTTGGTTAATAAAGACTCGGCAAAAGCGATCGCATCTTCGGCATCATGTCCCCCCGTAATTTGAGCTAATTCTTCTACTCTGACAGGATGTTCGGTGAGGGATTTTACTCTGACTACGGTGCGAATATCGGGAACAGTCGAACTCCCATTTTTCTTTTTAGTTGGGGATGATTCTTCGATAATAGTTTTTTCAACTTTGAAATGTCCGTTAGCCATAGCTGCAATTAAAGGTTGGTGGGTAACGCACAAGACTTGATGTTTTTTTCCTAGTTGATGAAGTTTTTCAGCGATCGCTTGAGCTACTTTTCCTGATACCCCTGCATCTATTTCGTCAAAGATTAACGTACTAGAGCTTTTTTCTGACCCAGTAAAACAAGCTTTGAGAGCCAATAAGAAACGGCTCATTTCTCCTCCAGAGGCGATAATTGATAAGGGTTGTACCGTCTCTCCTGCATTGGGACTAAAATAGAACACTACCTTATCTGCACCCATTGCTGCGGGGGTAATTGGTTCTAGATGACATTCAAAAATAACTTGATCCATCGCCAAAGGTTTTAACTCTTTGACTAACTGCTTTTCTAGCTTGGTAGCTGCTTTTTGACGTAGGTTAGTTAGTTTTTGACATTCTTGGGCTAAAACAGCTACTGCTGACTCGTATTGCTCTTCTAGGGCTGCAATAGATTGACCGCCATCGGTAATTTGCTTTAATTCTTGCTCTAGCTTGGTCATCAGAGCGATCGCATCGGCTAAATCAGGACCATGTCGTTGACAGACTTCTTTTAACTTTCTAATTCTTGATTCAATCTCCCTTAAGCGTTCGGGGTCAGATTCTAAACCATCACTGTAGCTACTGATTTGCTGTCCTGCCTCAACAATTTGGGCTAACCCCGACTGAATCATTTCTAAAATGGGATCGAGTTCGTGATCGTATTCCACCATTTCCATCAGACAAGACTCTGCCTTACCCAACAGATCTGCTGCGGCTGGTTCGTCGCGATCGCCTTCGTAGAGTACATTATAGGCTTGATGACCTAACTGCTGTAGTTCGACGACATGAGATAAGCGATCGCGTTCTAGTTCTAGCTCGCTTAGTTCATTAGGATCGCTTAATTCCGCTTCATTCAAATATTTTAGACGATATTCTAATATTTCTTGACGTTCTAATAGTTCTTGCTTGGATTTGATTCTATTATTTAACTCTTTTTTCGCTTGTTGGGCAGTATCGTAGAGCTTCCTAACTTTATCCAACTGCTTCTTAAGAGACTTGCCCCCATAAGCATCTAATAAATCTCGTTGTTTGTCTGAGATTAACAGGTTTACCGTTTGTCCTTGAGCGGTAATTTCTACCAAACGCGATCGTAATTCTCCCATCAACTGACGGTTAACTACTACCCCATTTACCCGACTACGAGAACGCAGACTACTTTTGCCGATCACAATCTCTCGGCTACAGATTAGTGTATCTTCTTCTAGAGGATCGATTTCCATCGAACTCAACCATTGACTCAAACCACTGCCAATTTGAAAAGTAGCTTCCAAAATAGACCGCTCGCTACCGCTACGGATCATGCGGAGGTTGGGCTTGCCACCCAAAACCATATCAATAGCGTCGAGAATAATTGATTTACCCGCGCCAGTCTCTCCAGTTAGAACGCTTAATCCTTGGTCTAGATTAAGTTCTAAGGAATCTACCAAGGCAAAATTATTAATTTTTAAATTAATAAGCATTTATAAAAATAAGCTAACTTGAATCGAAAATAATAGATAAATTAAATAATCACTACCAGCAGTTTAGCGGAAGCTATCGAAGATTATTAGTATTTTTTTATTAAGGTTTCGCGATCGCTAATTATTTTCTCTTGCCAAATAACTGATTGTTAACCGATTCTAGAATTTTGTTTAACTTTGTCGCTTTTATTGCCATCGGATCGAAAAATTGGGAGGTAGATAAATCGAAATCTAAATTCAAATGCCAGAAAGAAAACGTATCGGTATCTTAACCAGTGGTGGTGACTGTGCAGGTTTAAATGCCGTAATTCGGGCAGTAACTCGCTGTGCTGTGGATGTTTATGGTTGGGAAGTATTAGGAATTTGCAAGGCAACTCACGGCTTGATGATTCGTCCTCCTGAAGCCATGCCATTGGATATTACTAAAGTTGATAGCCTTTTGACTATGGGAGGAACTATCTTAGGGACAACCAATAAAGGAGATCCTTTCGCTTTTCCGATGTCTGATGGTACTTTAGTCGATCGCTCTAACGAAATTATTGAAGGCTACAAACAATTAGATCTTGATGCCTTAATTGGCATTGGTGGCGATGGTAGTTTGGCTATTCTGCGAAAGTTGGCACAGCAAGGCGGGATTAATTTGGTAGGTATCCCCAAAACTATTGATAACGATGTTGGTATTACCGAACGATCTATTGGGTTTGATACCGCAGTGAATATTGCCACAGAAGCGATCGATCGCCTACATTTTACGGCAGCTAGTCATAGTCGAGTAATGATCCTCGAAGTAATGGGAAGAGATGCGGGACATATTGCCCTTAATGCGGGCATCGCAGGAGGGGCAAACATTATTATGATCCCTGAAATCCCCTATAAAATTGGCAAAATCTGTGAACACATCAAAAAAAGACAGGCTAGAGGACAAGATTACTCGATCGCCGTAGTCTCGGAGGCAGTTTGTACCGAAGCAGGAGAGGTATTAGAACAAGGACATTTCGCCGATTGTCGTTTGGGAGGCATCGGTCAATATTTAGCCGAACAAATTACTGCCAAAAGCAATGCAGAAACCAGGGTAACGGTTTTGGGACATACTCAACGGGGTGGTATTTCTTCTCCTTTAGATCGAATTTTAGCTTCTGCTTTTGGGGTAGCAGCGGTAAATCTGATTGCCGAGGAAAAATACGATCGCATGGTGGCATGGCAAGATCGTCAGGTAACTAGTGTTCCTATCGCCGATGCGATCAAAGATTATTGCGCAGTCGATCCCGAAGGTACTTTAGTTAAAACCGCTAGAGGTTTGGGTATTTGTTTGGGGGATTAATTCCAATACACAATGGTCAATCTATGAACCACCACCAGTTACTCCGCTACGCTGCGGCGGCGGCTTTTGAGAAAGAATACTCTTACTCAAAACGCGCCTTTTGAACAGGTGGTTTCTGTCTCTTCTCTTCCCAAACTTGCTTCGGGCCT